>Ga0207966_1000001_pt1 | contig 222535 bp, 215 predicted proteins | sample Knorr_S23_td_NAD_FD_185611 | JGI IMG/M metagenome (GOLD analysis project Ga0207966, IMG submission 185611) | Marine microbial communities from Southern Atlantic Ocean transect - Knorr_S23_td_NADW_ad_2500m_LV_B (SPAdes) (version 2) | ecosystem: Environmental > Aquatic > Marine > Oceanic...
ATGTTTCCATCGAGGAAAGATTCAACATCACCCGTTTCAAAATTGATTCTATGGTCTTTTATCATTTTGTAAGGATGTAATACATAAGATCTAATTTGACTACCCCAGCCAATGTCCTTTTTTTCAGAATTAAATTCTTTTTCATGTTCTTTAATTTTGTTCATCTCTCTATCATATAGTTTTGAAGACAAAATTTTCATTGCCGAAGCTTTATTTTGATGTTGGGATCTTTGATTTTGACAGCCTACAACTATCCCGGAAGGAATATGAGTTACTCTAACAGCAGAATCAGTTTTATTAACGTGTTGGCCTCCAGCTCCACTTGCCCTAAAAGTTTCTATTTTTAGATCTTTATAATCGATACTGATATCAATATCTTCGTCGACCTCAGGAAGAGCGGACACCGAGGCGAAAGAGGTGTGCCTTCTCTTATTCGAATCAAAAGGAGATATTCTAACTAATCTATGGACTCCGGTTTCATTGTTTAAAAAACCGTACGCAAATTCTCCTTTTATCAGAATTGTGCAGTTTTTTATACCAGCTTCTTCCCCATCCAAAATATCTAAAAATTCAGATTTGAAATTATTGATCTCTGCATATCTCAGGTACATTCTAGATAACATATATGCCCAGTCTTGAGCTTCAGTTCCACCAGCACCAGAATTTATAGATAAAATTGCATTCTTTGTATCATCTTTTCCGGAAAGCATCATTCTTATTTCGAACTGCTCCAAAATCTTACGGAATGCCCCTAAAGACTGTGTTAGCTCATTAATTAAATTAGCATCTAAATCTTCCGCTTTGTAAAGATTTATAAGTTCGGCTGAATCGCTTAATTCAGATTCAAGAGTCTGATAAGTCTTCAAGTTTTTCTTAATAATCGATATTTCTTTTAATATGCCCTGTGCTTTTCTCTTATCGGTCCAAAAATCTGATTTTTCACTATCCCTCTGTAGTATCTCTAGCTGTTTTGTTTGACTATCCGGGTCAAAGATAGTCTCTTACTTTTTTAAGTCTAATTTGGAAATCTCTCAAATCCTGGTTTAATTCAATCATTTTTCTACCATGCAAATAATGTTATATTTAATCTAACATTTTTATTGCCTAAAGGGAGTACAAATTGAAAAACCTTGTATTAACACCTGGCCCCGTCCCTGTTCCACGGTTCGTGATGTTGGAAATGGCAAAACCAATAATTCACCATAGAACGGAAGAATTTGAAGAGATTTTTTATACGACTACTGAAGGTTTAAAAAGAATTTTTCAAACCAAAGAAGAGGTTCTAATACTTGCCTCGTCTGGAACAGGTGCTATGGAAGCCGCTGTATCAAATACCTTATCCAAAGGGGATAAAGCTTTAGTAATAAATGGTGGGAAGTTCGGTGAAAGGTGGTTAAAAATATGTAAAGCATTTGGTGTTGAAGCAATAGAAATTTCGGTGGAGTGGGGACATGCAGTTGATCCTATTGAAGTAGAAAAATCTCTTTCTGAAAATAAAGATATAAAGGCCATATTAATTCAAGCAAGTGAAACTTCAACTGGAGTAAAACATCCAATTAAAGAAATTGCAGCTATGACTAGGGAGAGGGATGATGTGATATTGATTGTAGATGGTATCTCTGCTGTAGCTGTTTTTCCAATTGAATTTGATAATTGGGGAATTGATATATTAATTGGTGGTTCACAAAAAGCATTTATGTTGCCACCAGGATTAGCCTTCCTCGTTCTCAGTAAAAAAGCATGGGAATTCTCAAAGAAATCGAATCTGCCAAAATTTTATTTTGACTTAGAGGTCGCTTTAAAAAATAATCTGAAAAAAACTTCTCCTTGGACTCCCGCTATAACTTTGGTAATCGGTCTCAATGCCGTCTTAAATTATTTTAATGATATTGGTTTAGACGAGCTTTATAGAAAACACTCCATCATGTCAGAAGCTACACGAGAAGGATTTCGATCAATCGGCCTTGAACCTTTTGCTTTTAATAATCCCAGTACTGCGCTATCAGCAATAATGTCACCAAATAATATTGACGCGGGAACTATTGTTAAGAAATTGCGCGAACAATATGGAATCATTGTAGCTGGTGGACAGGATCAAGCAAAAGGTAAGATTTTCAGAATAACCCATATGGGAGACGTCAATAAAGGTGATATCCTTGTGGTAATTGATGCTGTTGAAAATATCCTGGAAGACATCGGTTTTGAATTTGAGAAGGGATTAGCAGTACGTACAGCAACAGAAATTTTCAAGTGAAACAAGTAAATTTTGTAAAAATCCTTCTAATTCTGCTATTTTGCTCTGTATCTCTTGTTTCTTTTAGCTCTTAACCATCCAGGTAAATGTAGTTCGTTTGAGCAAGTGGGGTACACAGTACAGCGCCCAGAGAAATATTGGCACGAATCACTATCTGATTGCAAAAAATACATTCATAAAATTATTACCAATTTCAAAAAGGGTGGGCTAGTTATAGAATCAGAGACACTAGTCAGCGACGATGGTACGCATGGCACCGCACAGTTTAACACTTATAAATTTGTAAAGCTTGATATGTGCTTCTCTGGACTTGGCGATAACTCCGTAGATAAGAAGTTTCAACAAGCTTCTTTACAAACTCTTCTATGTGAGAAATAAATACTTTATTCTAAGAATTGGTTAATTTTCTACCTCGTAGATTCATTGAGAGTATTTAAAATAAGTTTTCAATTTTTGAAAGTTTATTTTCAAATATAGCATCGATTAATACCAAATTGACCATTGCCTCTGCAATCGGAACCGCTCTTGGGCATAGACATGGATCATGCCTGCCTTTAATTTTTAAATTTCTAACCTTACCAGATTTATTGATTGATTTTTGTGGCTTTGAAATTGATGAGGTTGGTTTTAAAGCGAACCTTAGAATTAAATCTTGGCCGTTGGTAATTCCACCTAGTATACCACCTGCATTATTGGAAGAAAAAACGACTTTCCCCTTCTTTTTTCCTATCATTATATCGTTAACTTCAGATCCTTTTTTCTCCGAAATTGAAAAACCCATTCCAATTTCAAATCCCCTAACTCCGCCTATACTCATTATCGATGATGCCAATCTAGCATCTATTTTGTTAAATACGGGCGAACCAAGTCCTGCGGGAAGTCCAATGGTTCTTACTTCAATTACTCCACCAATTGAATCACCCTCTCTTCTGACATTGTCAATAATCGAGCTCATCTCTTTAGACTTGTTCTTGTCCGGGCATCGCAAGGGATTTTTTTCTATATACTTAAAATCGATTTTTTCTATTTTGACATTCCCAATTTGACAAACATATCCATAAGTTTTAATCCCCATTTTATTTAGAATTTTTTTTGCAACTGCTCCGGCTGCTACTCTCCCAACCGTTTCTCTATTGGAAGACCTGCCACCTCCCCTATAATCTCTGAGTCCATATTTTTCATCGTAAGTTAAATCAGCATGTCCTGGTCGATACATATCCTTGAAATCTTCATATGATTTAGAAATAACATCAATATTATGTACTATCATTGAAATTGGTGCGCCAGTTGTTTTATTTTTAAAAAGTCCAGATAAAATTTGCACTTTGTCATCTTCTTTTCTTTGGGAGGTGAGAATGCTCTGACCAGGTTTTCGTCTATCAAGCTCAAATTGAATATCTTTATCAGTAAGAGAAAGTCCGGCTGGACAACCATCAATTACAACACCTAAAGCTTTTCCGTGAGATTCCCCCCATGTAGTAATTCTAAAAAAGTTTCCAAAAGAATTGCCAGGCATAAAAATGATTCTATCTACAAAAAGAGATAATACAATTTGACTTGAAATTATAGTATCAACATCGCGTCCCCATAACTATAAAAATTTAATCTTTCTTCAATTGCACGCTTATAACATTTCATCGTCAGTTGATACCCAAGGAACGCTGAAACCAAAATCAATAGTGTCGATTTTGGTAAATGAAAATTTGTTATTAATCCATTCACAAAATTAAATTTAAAACCATCTTTGATAAATAAATCTGTTTCAAACCACTTATCTTTATATTCAGCATGGGGTCGACAAGACTCGATTGCTCTTAAAGATGTGGTACCCACGACGATAACTCTTTTTTTCAATTTTTTCAATTAATTTTCTTCGAATAAAGAAACTTTCTTTATGCATTTTATGTTTGTAAATATCATTTTCCTTTTTTCCTTTATAGGAAGAAAAGTCCCCAAACCAATGTGAAGTGTTAGATAATCAATATCGATTCCATTTCTTTCTATGGACGTCATCAATTCATTGGAGAAATGTAATCCTGCCGTTGGAGCAGCAATAGAGCCTGATTTCTTAGCATAAACAGTTTGGATAGTCAACCAAATCAAAATCATCGGGCTCTCTGTTTATGTAGGGAGGAATTGGCATCCTGCCATTTTTTTCTATCACTTGCTCATATTCAGAATCAAAAATAATACGCCATTCCTTATTTTTATTATTATTTGTTAAATACCCTGTTGAACCGTCAGAAAAGGAAATTTTTGTTTCTTTAGGATTTCTAGTTAAGGCCGTCCAGGTTTTTTTCTTAATTTTTCTTACTAACAATATTTCTCTCGAATTATTTTTTTCGTCTTTTGCAAGTAATAAAACAGGATCGACTTTCGTATCATTAAAAACTAAGAGATCTCCACTGACAAGATAATCTACAATGTTTTCAAATTTTGTAAGTTCTATTTTTTTGGATTTTCTATCAACTACTAATAATTTTGATAAACCTCGGGGCTTAGATGGTCTTGAAGAAATTAAGTCTTTAGGTAAGTCAAATACAAAAGATGATAAATCCATTTAATTCTTGAGTTTGCCAAGAATCAGTCTTAATGAATTAAGTCTTATAAATCCCGTTGCATCACTTTGATTATAGATATCGTCCTTCTCAAATGTAGCAAGTTTTGAATTGTACAAAGAATATTTAGATTTTCTGCCAACTACTCTCACATTTCCCTTATATATTTTCAATTTTACATCTCCCGTAATATTCTTTTGAGACTCTTTGACAAAAGCCATTAAAACTTTCATTTCTGGCGAATACCAAAAGCCATTGTAAATCAATTGAGATATTTTGGGAACCAATGAATCGCGTAATTGCATCACTTCTCTATCCATGGTTATCGATTCTACAGCTCTATGAGCAACATTCAATATTGCTCCACCGGGCGTTTCGTATACTCCTCTAGATTTCATTCCAACAAATCTATTTTCGACGATATCTACGACACCTACACCGTTCTGTCCACCAATTTTGTTAAGCCTTGTCAAAAGATTTACAGGATTGATTTTTTTTCCATTAAGTGCATAAGGAATTCCGTTTTTAAAGGAAATAGTCAGATAAGTAGATTTATTTGGAGTTTTTTCTAAATTTTTAACCATTTCATACATTTTTGAAGGTGCTTCGGTCCAGGGGTCTTCCAAAATCCCCCCCTCGTAACTTATATGATAAATATTTCTATCGCAGCTATATGGTTTAGATTTAGTTACTGGAATAGAAATATTATTTTTTTTCGCATACGCAATACAATCTTCTCTTGATTTTAAATCCCAAACTCTCCACGGTGCTATTATATCAATCTTGGGAGCTAGTGCTTTGAAAGTGAGTTCAAATCTAACTTGATCGTTTCCCTTGCCCGTACAACCATGCGACACTGCAAAGGCTTTTTCTTTTTTCGCTATTTCGATTTGCCTCTTTGCTATTAATGGACGAGCAATAGATGTACCAAGGAGATAGCTACCTTCGTATACCGCACTTGATTGCAACATTGGAAAAATAAAATTTTTCACGAATTCGTTTTTTAAATCTTCTATATATATCTTGGAGGCACCGACTTTTTTTGCACGTCTTCCAATACTTTTAAGATCTTCACCCTGGCCTAAATCCGCGATGTAAGCAATTATATTTGCATTGTAATTCTCTTTTAGCCAGTGTAATACCACTGAAGTATCTAGTCCTCCAGAATATGCAAGAACAATGGTTTTCTTTTTCATACCCAAATTATGTATTTCCTATGCCTTGGTAGTCAAATAGGTAAAACATCACAGTTTTTTTCTCAAAAGTTTTTTCAAGCCAAGTACCAATGTATTCGAGTTTTTCAAGATTACTTCCATCATAATTTGCTTTTCTCTGATTATCAGAGAATTCACATTTGAACCTTAAGTACTCAGGATTTGGTCTTTGAGCATCTGGGGAAGCTGTAAAAGCTACTAATAATTCTTTCGCTAATTTTTTGATGTTGGGCAACGTAAAACCAATTGCTATGTTCGCAGAAGTTAATTCAATAACATAGACTTTGATCGACGAAGAGTCTTTAGCCTTTGATGCATCTTCAACTGTGAGTGTATAAGTAAAATAGCGAGGTATAGTTTCATCTTTGATAATAGATTTCAGTCTATCGTAATCCTCATTTTCGACCATACATCCAATGCTTAACATCCTAATCCTCTTATTATTAAAGTATTTATAATATCTAATTAAGCTTGATAATACTAATTTGACTCTGTTCTGTAGAGCCATCTCTTCTATAAGAATAAAAACTTTCGTCACATTTAGTACAATTGAGAATTAAGTCAATACTTTCTATACCATTATTATTTAGTAAATTTTTGTTGATACTTTGTAAGTTTAAATAATATTTTTTACCGATTTGATTAAAATCATCAGGAGCAAGAGTGAATCTTTGATTAAATTTCTCCCACAATGATAAATTAATTTCATAGCAACACATTCCGATAGAAGGACCAATCGCGGCAATTATATCTTTTGGATTACAATTAAATTCTTTTACAATTTTTTTTATAGTTTTATCCAAGACTTTGTAAAATGTCCCTCTCCAGCCAGCATGTATTGCGGCAACAAAACTGGAATTTCTATCACTCAGTAATATAGGTACACAGTCGGCAGTCTTTATGCCGATAAAAAAATTCCTCTTGGAGCTTATAATCGCGTCTCCACCTTCTTGTCGATTAAGATCGAATTCACTAGATATAAAAATTACTTTATTGCTGTGGAGTTGATTTAAGAAATATATTTTTTCCGAATCAGGAAATAAGAAATTTTTTTTACCAAAATAGTGTTTTATCTCTTTTGAATCAGATAGCAAATTTGAAGTTGTATAATTTTTTATCATGGCGTTAGATATTCTATTATAGAATTTAGTTCCTTGGGTAATTTTGCAGATAACTTAATTACTTTATTATTTCTAGGGTGGTGAAAGGATAAAGATTCCGCATGCAGGAAATGTCTTTTTACAATTTTTTTCAATCCGTTTTCAATGTTAGAGTTCAATCCCTTCATGTAAATTTTATCCCCCAAAATCGGATGCCCTATTAAACTTAAATGGACCCTGATTTGGTGGGTTCTACCTGTCAGCGGATTTGCCTCTATTAATGAAAATTTATCAAAGGCCTTTTTTAATCTCCATCCTGTAATCGCAGATTTAGGTGAATTTGAATTATTAGAAATTTTTGTTTTATTTTTTTTATCTCTTCCGATTCCAATCTTGATTAACCCTTCTTTATCCTTCGGAATTCCGTGCACCAAGGCTAAATAGGTCTTTTTGATTTGTCTTTTACTAAATTGGTCTGAGAGATTTTTGTGAGCAATATCATTTTTTGCTACCACCATTATCCCTGATGTTTCTTTGTCTAACCTATGTACGATTCCTGGCCTCATAATACCTCCAATCCCAGATAAATTATCACAATGATGCATTAAAGCATTAACAAGAGTTGGAGAATTAATGCCTGATCCATGATGCACACTAATAAAGGGTGGCTTGTTAATTATGGCTATGTCCGAATCTTCAAACAAAAACTCAATAGGTATATCAATCGGCTGTAAATCGTAAATTTTTGGTTTTGGAAAGTGGACCTTAATAAAGTCGTTTTTCCTTAGCAAGTATGAGGCTTTTCTTTCTTTATCATTGCACAAGACGTATCCCTGCTTGATCAACTTTACTATATAGGCTCTTGATTTATCCTTCAAATTATCAGATAAAACTTTATCTAATCTTTTCCCTTGTGCGTTAATATCGGCAATTAATTGCCATGAGTAATTATCCATTTTATTATTTAATTATGTTCTTATAGTTAACTTAATCAAATAGTTAATGGGAGGATTTATCATGGAACTATTAGAAGCAATAGGAAAAAGAAGAAGCATCAGGTTTTATAAAAGCTGGAAAAAGGTTGAGGATTGGAAAATCCAAGTAATGCTTCAAGCTGCTAGACATGCTTCATGTCAAGGTAATTGCAATTCTACTGAGGCATTGGTAATTGATAAGGCAACTTATCCAAAGAAGAAATGGAATGAAATTGTTCAGTGTGTATCCGCATTTAATGAGCTGCACCTACAAACTGCTCCAATACTGATAGTTTGGCTAACTAATTTAGATGGGTGGTACAAAGATTTGGTAAAATCTTTTGCAGTACTATTTCCGCTTAGGGCAATTTCAGCAGCTCAAGGATGGACATATAAGCTCCTAACTGAAACAACTTATCCTAGATTGATGAGCTTCCCTAAAGATAAAACCGAGGATTTGTTTAGAATAGAGGCTGGCCAAGCAATGGCACAATCCATGCTTGCAGCTACTGACTTAGGACTAGGAACATGTCTAATTGCAACAGGCAGGAACCCCCAAGCATTTCCTAAGGTGCTAGGTCTACCAGAGAATGTAATTCCTTTATGGGGAATGACTGTCGGTTATCCCTTAGAGGACCCTGATCAAAGGCCAAGAAAGAGATTTGATAGATTGTTTCATTTTAATGGGTACGGTAAGCCACTTAAAGAAGATAAAAATGTCAAAGAGCAGTTAAAGGAGGCCGGAATGATACTTGACCCCAATCCAATTGACGAAAGAGAAGAAGAATTGAAAAGCATTTGCAGATCCTTGGGGCTCACGGAAGAAATGCCTGATATGCCAAAAGACAAAATAAAAGAGTTGTATAAAAAAGATTCTCCTTATTATGGCGAACTCCCTAAAGATTTAATCAAAAAAGGTGTCTAGTGCAGAAAGATAATAAAAGGATTGATCTAAGGTTTGCCTTGACTGCACCTGGGACGATGTGGAATCTACTTTACGAAGGAATGGAACAGAACATCAACTTAAGATCCACATTCAAAGGTAAGGACGAGGAAAGCGTTGAGGCATTAATTAAATTTGGTGAAATACTTAAAAGAAAAAAAACTTATGATATCAATATAATATCAAACGGGATAGAGATTAACAAGATCCTTCCAATAAATAATTTCAAATCCGGTGAGCAATGGACAACTTTGATGACCAAATTAAAAGAAGAGATAATTAAAATGATTTAGATTTTGAGTTCTCCGCTGTTAATTACTTCCAAACCGTCTTCCATTTGTAGAACAAGGTGACCTTGTAGATTTATATCTTTGGCAGTACCAGTTATTAGCTTTCCATTTTTAATGACAGATACCTGCTTGCCCTCATCAAACCAATTGTTTTTCCAAAATTTCAAAATATTATCATAATTGTTTGTTTTATATTCAAAAATCCACTTTGAAAAATTATTTAATAGAGTCGTAGCAATATCTTCAAGAGAGAAATTTTTACTGGTTTCCATTTTTAAGCTCGTTGGTTTGATAACGTAGTCAATCCCATCTTTAATAAAATCTTCACTATTAAGATTTACATTGATACCGATACCTACAATTATAAAATTAGAATAATTTTTAATAAAGCTGGATTCGCAAAGAACTCCTGAAACTTTTTTTGAATTTATCAAAACATCGTTCGGCCATTTTATTTTTGAATTTAAACCAAAAAAATCTAGCGTGTCTACAATTGCATTCGCTGACAAAAGAGGAACAAAAGTTATTGAATCATTACTCTTTGGATAATCAATTATGATAGACATCGCAATACTTTTATCTTCTACTGAGTGCCACAGTCTCCCATCTCGCCCTCTACCTCCAATTTGTTTTCTTGCAAGGATAACCATGCCCTCTTTCTTTTCTTTTAGTGAAAGTCCGTGATTGTTCGTAGAATCTGTCGAATCAAGAAGTATAAGATCTTTCACGAAACGCTTAGAATGTAGTCCTTTGCGAAGCTTGTGTTCTAATCCTGAATACATTTAAATACCTAATTCGTTGACATCTCTATATTCTGCGATAATCAACGAAATGACAGATAGGGCTGTGGCTGCACATACCATAGATGACCCTCCGTAACTAAACATGAGAATCGGGATACCAATAACAGGGAAAAGGCCTATAGTCATAGAAATATTGATTATAAAATGGAAGAAAAAATAAGAACACATACCAAAAAGTAATACTTGCAAAAACTGGTCCTTGATTTTGTCTAGAAAAGAGAGAGGATAAATTACAAGAAAAGAGAACAAAAAAAGAATCACGGTCGATCCTAGAAGACCCGTTTGTTCCGCCCAAACCGAGAATGCAAAATCTGTATGCTTCTCGGGCAGAAATCTAAATTTTCCCTGTGAACTTTTTCCTAACCCTTTACCAAGAATTTTTCCGGATCCAACCGCGATTTTCGATTGAATAGCATTGTATCCATATCCTGATGGATCTTTGTCAGGATTAATAAAGTTTATTATTCTTTCTTTTTGATATTCTCTTAGGCCATTATTCCATATTGGGACTGAAAATATAAGGAAAATAAGAACGATTGAGATTAAAATTTTTTTATTGTAGGAAAAACTAAATATCATTGAGAGAGATATCGCGAGCAACATAAATGCAGATCCAAGATCTGGCTGTATTACTATTAACAAGAAAGGAAATATAAAAAATACGAAGCCCAAAAAATACTTGATGATATAGGATTTAGAATAAGCCCCCAATTCAGAATAAAATTTTGCAATTATAAAAATAAAAGCAATTTTCGCTAATTCTGAAGGTTGAAATGACAACAAGTCGCCAAACTTAAGCCAACTGCGTGATCCAGAAATTTTTTCTCCTATAAATAATACTAGAATTAGGAGTATCAAAGATAGGACATAGATTGGTACGGATATATCTTTGAGTGTTTTTAATCTTAATCGTGTAATTATGAACATTAAAAAGATGGATATTATTATCCAAAACAACTGTCTAAATGAATAAGATTTTAGAAAGTCCACCTCCTCGATAAACAATAGATTAATAAAACTCAGACACATTATAAGACAGCCGGCAATAAGTATCTTAAATTCCGGTTTTCTCCAAAGTTGTGCGAGCGTCATTTCTAACTTTCCTTCTTGATATAATTTTTTTTATAGTATTGAACAATTTTTTTTATTATTGGCCCGCCGGCTGCCCCTCCCGAGGACCCATGCTCTGCAAAAATCGAAATAACAATTTGTGGATTTTCGTAGGGATAATAAGCAGTAAACCACCCGTGATTTCTATATCTTCCATGTCCATATTTCCTCGTATCTTTTGATATCACTTGTGCGGTACCAGTTTTGCCAGCAAGTTTTCCATCATCTCTTGCAAAAAAACCTGTTCCTTTTTCATCGTTTATAACTCCAAGAAGTCCTTCTTGAATAAGCTGCAAATTAGACTCGCTAATTTCTAATTTGTTTTGAACTGGCTTTTTACCAGATTTCACTATGGAAAATTTAGGTATCTTTCCATTCGACGCTATTATGGAAGTCATAATTGATGCTTGAACAACATTGATAGTCAAATAACCTTGTCCGATTGCTACATTAGCCATGTCTCCAGGATACCATTTGCCATTTAAAGATTTTTTTATAAATTCTTCGTCTGGTATAGTTCCAGGATTCTGAAAAAATGGTAGGTCGTTTAATTCTCCAAATTCAAATCTTCCTAGCCATTTAGCAAATTTTTTCACTCCCAATTTTAGACCTACTTGATAGAAAAAAACATCACTAGATACAATCAGAGCTTGTTTTACATTGATAGTTCCATGTCCACCCGGGAGCCAATCTCTAAATTTTCTTCCACCTATCACAATGTGTCCAGGGCAATAAAGTTCAGTATCTTTGTCAATAACATTTTCTTCTAGTGCTGCTATAGCCGTAACAATTTTTATTATCGATCCAGGTGGGGATGAAACAAGAAAGACCCTGTCTAGGAGGGGTTTTGACTTGTTTTCAATTAATTTGTTCCAGTCCTTATTGGAAATTGGCTGAGAAAATATATTTGGATCAAATGAAGGTTTGCTGACCATGGCTAGAACTTCTCCCGTATTTATATCGTGAACCATAGCCGCACCATTTAAATCCCCAAATGAATCAAAAATTAATTTTTCCAATTCAATATCAATCGTAAGATCGAGTGGCTCGCCTTTTTTTGTTTTTACACTAATTTGCTTAAAATCAGATTCTATTTTCTTTACTTCTCTTCCGCTGCTATCAACTAGCAGATACCTGGTTCCTAGCTTGCCTTGGAGTTGGTCATTAAATTTTTTTTCTAATCCAGCAACACCCGTGCGAGTAGATAAAAAAGAACCATAAATCAAATCTCTTTTGTCATTAGTTGTTAGATATCCGATCTTATGGGCTCCCACTTCACCGTATGGATAAATCCTCAAATAATCTACCACCAACTCTAGAGACTGGAATCTTTTTAATTCGTTTTCTATTTTGTAAATTTGATTAAGATTTAAATATTTTTTTATCAATATTCTTTTAGACACATAGGGAAAATCCCCAGGTTTAATCTCATCCAATTTTTTTTGATTTATGTTAAGGACGTTGTGTAAAGTTGTTTTTATATCTTCTAGGTTTTCATTAGTGTCAGTTCTCAAGTAAAGATTTATCACTGGTTTGCTAAAAGCAATTTTTCTTCCAAGCCTATCTCTGATTTCCCCTCTGGGAGAAGGGATGAAAACTTCTCTAAGAAAATTATTTTGAGATACTAGTCGATAGTTTTCTCCGCTCCAAAGTTGGAGATGAATTAATCTTAAAAATATAATCAGTACAAGGATAGATACCGTTAATATTGAGAAACTTTTTCTGGATATTTTGGCCATGAAGTATATTTAATCATAAATAACAAGATAATTGAAACGATAGCATTGTAAACAAAAGGAAGAGTGACAAATGCTAAATAATCGAAGAAGTCTACATGAAAGATTATTTTATATGCAAATAGATTTATTGAATAATAAATAAAGAGAAAAGAAAAGATTAGAATAATGTTATTCAATAAATTTTCCCAGTAATATTTTTTTATAAAGTATGCTGAGGAGATAAAAACTAAAATTTTTGACGAAAAATCAATATAATTGGTATAATCGGAAAGAGATAAATAAAAGACTGCAGTGCACGCAAGTGCTAAGATTCTATTCAAATTTATACCCATTAAAAGAAATAAAATAATTATAACTAGAGAAGGGTCCACGAATCCTCCAAAGTCTATAGAATTATTATTTGGATAAATGGGCAAGAATATAAAGAAAAAAAGTAATAAATTTTGAATATAATTAAATTTTGTCATTTTTTATAATTGAGATAAATTTTATAGCATTTGGATTCAATAGGCTTTTAATTTTTATTCGCAAGAACCCTCCTTCATTTCTTACTTCAGACACATCGCCTATCTGGAAATTTATGTAATTAGGATTAACATTATCGGCTAAGTGAACTGGATCACCAATGTTTATTTCCGATTCGCTTGGAATATAGTGAATAAATGAACTTATTCCATCTCCTTTTAAAATTCCTGGGACTTTATTCTCTCCAACGAAAACCAAGAGGTTAAATCTTGGATTATATGGGAAAATGATTTCTGAATAATCATCGTAAACATTTTCAATTTTTCCAACTAAACCTTCGCTATTTATTACTATTAGGTTTGTTACAACACCGCTCTTTTTCCCTCTATTGGCATAAGCAGTGGACGAGAAAATAGTTGGCGATTTGATAGTCATTTCTGCAGTAATTAAAGAGAATCTGCTTTGATTTTGTAGCTTAAGGATTTTTTTCAGTTCTTCATTTTCTTTTAATGTAGATTGATAAATTTTGGAGTCAAATTTCGAATTATGAATCTCAGCGGTCAGAGATGAATTTGGAGCCGATATGTTGTTTGTGTAAGAGAGTTTCGATACTAAAAAATCAGAGAAGTAAAAATTAAGATTAAGTATGAAAAAAATTATCACGACTGTTGATATCAAGATTATCAAAAGTAGGCTTTTTATCTTTCTTTTTGAGATCATCAAAATCAGATTGAAATTTTTCTCAAGGTATTAATTTCTTCTAAAGCTTTGCCACACCCTCTTATACCGCATAATAGCGGTTCTTCGGCTATCGTAACTTTCAGTTGAGTTGCCTCAGAAATTCTGTCCGATAGGCCCCCAAGAAGTGCTCCTCCTCCCGCAAGTACAATTCCATCGACCATAATATCTCCAGATAGTTCTGGAGGGGTCAAATCGAGAGTTTCTTTAACAACATCAATGATTCCAGTTACTGATTCATCTAGTGCTTTTGTTATGTCTAGTGTGGTCACATCTAAGGATCTAGGTAATCCGTTTTCCAGGCTCCTACCTCTGATTGCCATTTCCTTAATCTCTGCGGGGGGTTCTCTAACATCAGCTATATCTTTCTTTACAGTTTCAGCCATATTTTCACCAATGAGTACATTGTATGTTCTTCGTACATAATCAATTATTGCATTATTCATTGAATCCCCAGCAACTTTGATTGACTTACTAAGAACTAAACCACCAAGGGATATGACCGATATCCCCGTCGTACCACCTCCAATATCGACAACCATTCCACCTCTAGATTCCGTCACCGAAGACATTTCAGCGCCAAGTGCAGCAGCCATTGTTTCTTCTATTAAATAAACTTCTCTTGCTCCAGCAGATTCCGCGGCTTCTACAACAGCTCTTTTTTCAACGGGCGTAATCCCGATAGGAACCGAAACAACAACTCTTGGCCTTACAAGGAAATTGTTTTTATGATATCTAGATATAAAATATTCAAGCATCTTTTGAGTTACCTCAAAATCGGCAATAACTCCGTCTTTCAGAGGCCTAACAGCTTCTATGGAACCAGGTGTTTTTCCAATCATCGCTTTTGCCTCATCACCTACCGCAAGAATTGTTACATCACCTGCCTTGTCAACTTGGACCGCAACAACTGAGGGTTCATTTGCAACAATTCCCTCGTTTTTTACATAAACAACGATATTCGCTGTTCCCAAATCAAGTCCAATATCAATAGAGAAGTAATTAGCTATCCTATCCCAAATAGTGTAACTTTTGGTCGAATTTTTCATTTGTTCTTATTATGATTAAAAAAAACTTTTTTTCAATTTATTGATTTTAGTTTTTTTGCCTGAAGAATTTGAATTTTTGCGTAAGTAAAACCAATTCTCTCAACATCATGTAGTCTAATTGTCCTAAAAGTTTTTTCTTGCCTAGGCAATATAGTTTCATTGATCAGTATATCGTATTCTTTCACCAAATTATTTTTTTCATCGAATAATTTAATCTTCATTTCTATATCCGATATCTCCATGTCACTTCTGTTAAAAATTTTTATTGAACTAAAATTGCTTATACTATAGTCAACTACGATTAGGTTACTCCCCGGACTGAAAGCTTCTTTTGGTCTATCTGATTTAATTTCACGTGGTGTTTTTTGTTCATCTTTTCGTATCGTTGTCACATAGCCAATCATATTTGCATCTACAATGTATACCTCTAAATTTTTGATATCATAATCTATGTACCCTATTGAAATATTAGAAAAAGTTTTTTCTTTATATGAACCAATTTCTCCGTCAATTTTCACCGTCTTACTTATAAGTGTATTACCGCTAGGTGTTTGAAAATTCAGAATCACTTCAATATCATTATATTTAAAACGACTATTGTTAGAAATATCGATATCGAGAACACCTATAGTGTGTTGTACGTCACTAATCCAAGAGTATCCTTTTATTCCAAGATCTGCATTAGGAACGGGTGAATCGTCAAAATCTATATCAATCAAACTCTTATCGATATATTTCTCGTCTCCACCTGAAAGCAAATATTCTTTAGAACTTAATAAATCTCCAGACCCTACTCTCAAATAGATATCCATGAATTCTTTACTGGGTAGGCCTGGAATATTAAAATTCTTAAAAGTTTTTGTTTCTCCAGGACCAATTGATCCTTTTATTCCGAATTGTCTTGATGTAACAAGTTTTTTCCTCGAATCCTGAAAATCTATTATATATTTGATATTTCCGTAATAATTTCTACTCTCATTAATTATTTTTAATTTTTCAACAATAATTGTTTTTGAGGCAAGATTATCAACGATGAATTTAAAATCTAAAATCTTGATTGAGCCTCTAGCCTCAAAAGGAAGAGTCTCTTTATCATGTAAAATATCTCCTGATTTAATAGCAATCCTCGTTTCCTTGGGTTCCCAAGGAAGTAGTGGAATAACTACATTTCTGAACTTCTTCGTTTCTTTTGATCCAATCGAATCTTTTAACACTATTACATAATTGATTCGAGTTCCATCTTTGTTTTTAAGCTGGACCTCTATCTTGATGTTGTCAAACCCTAAAATAGAACTATTTTTAATTTCAATAAAATCAAATTTACCTAACATGCTTTTACCTTTCGTCAACCATTCAAAGTCTGTAATGGTTAATTTTGATAAATCGACTTTCTTAATATTTTTTTTAATCTCTAACTCTTTTGGTCTAATATTTCTTTCATCAGATACGGTATCCAAAGACACAATCATAGAAAGTAGGAAAAAAAAGATAGATATTTTTTTATTAATTTTATCCATTTTATTTTGTTAATGAATAATATCTGATAAACTTTATTTTGTAATTAAGTGACTTGGGTAGATATGCCAAAATATATACTATTATCATCATTGACTCCTGAAGGAAGAAAAACCTTGAAAGAGCGTCCTTACAGAATTAGAGAAGTTGACAAAGAGATTGAATCCATGGGGATTAAAATTCTGAGTCAATTTGCAACCTTAGGTCCATTTGATTTTGTCAATATACTTGAGGCACCAGACAATGATACAATAAGCAAGTTATCAATTGAGCTGACATCAAGGGGGACAATTCAGATTACAACCCTGCCGGCAATCGATATTGATTCTTTCATCAAACATTTAAAAAATGATTAAAATATTCAATGATTTATTGCGTAAGATAAAAGAACAATCCGTAAATGTTCCCGGGTATCAAGCTAAAAGAGTTTTAAGAATATATTTATATGTTGCTATTGCTGGAATTTTTGTACCTATAATTTATTTATTATTTATTTTAATCTTTAGTAACATTTGATGCTCAACATTAATTTTGACATATCTTCAAAAAAATGGCTCATAGTGGGCGGTGGGGAAGTTGCGACTAAGAGAACAAAAAAAATACTTCGTGCAAACGGCGCAATAAAATTAGTATCTCCCATTATAACTAAAGAATTAGAGAAGATATCAAGAAAAAACAAAAAAATAAAAGTGATTAAAAGAAAATATCAATCTACTGACCTTAACGGTGTTGATTTTGTTGTCACGTGTACCAATGACAAAAAAATAAACAAGAAAATTGTAAAAGATTCAAAAAAAATGAAAATTTTTGTATCCAATGCCTCCGATAGTAAAAACAATGATTTTTCATTCACATCAAGTCTTAAACTAAATAGCGAAATAAATATTAACTTTAGCACTGGGGGTAATTCCCCATTGTTTAGCAAATTCTTGAGAATTCTTTTTGAAAAAAATCTTAAAAAAGATTTGCTAAAATTGTACAAATTTTTAAGACGGCATAGAGAAAAAACTCTTCCTTATAGCAAGCTTATTAACAAAATTAACAACGATAAACTATTAAAAGAAATTGAATATAGTAGTGGAATCCAGATAAAAAAAATTATTAAGAGGCTGGAGAAAGAAATCGCCCTAGATGAGTAACATTGATACAAGTAAATTTTATAAAGGATTAAGAATCATATATGAAAATGATTTGTGGGAGATAGTGGAGTTTAAGCATAGAGTCATGCAACAAAGAAGCCCCGTTGTAAAGACAAAACTGAAGAATATTATCGGTGGATCAATACAAGAAAAAAGTTTTAGATCTGGGGATACTTTCGAAGTTCCAGATTTAGTTAAAAGAAGCTCCCAATTTTTATATTCAGATTCGAAAACGTTTACTTTTATGGATTTAATCGATTTCGAGCAATATCAATTAGACAATAAGATTATAGGAGAGACATTCCGGTTTTTAAAACAAGGACAGGATGTTCAATTACTCCATTACAATGGGGTACCAATTGATGTTGAATTACCAAATAGTGTAGAACTAGAGGTGTTAAATACGGAACCTGGCATCAGAGGAGATACTGTTACTGGGGGGACAAAACCTGCTGAATTAGTTACAGGTCTCAAAATAGTCGTACCACTTTTTATTAACATTGGTGATATAGTAAAAGTCGAGACAAGAGATGGGAAGTATCTAGAAAGAATCAAAAAAGTCTGAGGGTTATTTTTTTTAAATAAAAAAACCCAAAACTGAGGTGGTCTTCTAGTGTAATTCCCCGCGATTCAATATGAATTAATTACATTTGCTTTATATAGCTTATATTTTACAATTTTTCTATGAAAAATATAAAAGTTTTCTCTGGAACATCCAACATAAAACTAAGTAAAGCCATCTGTAAAAAATTAAAAATAAATCTAGGTAGTCTTAAAATTAAGAGATTCAGCGATGGGGAAATATTTGTAGAAGTAGATGAAAGCGTGAGAGGTTCTAATGTATACGTCATTCAATCTACATCTTCTCCCGTGAATGAGAATTTGATGGAACTTTTTATTGTTATCGACGCTTTAAGGAGGGCCTCGGCAAACGAGATAACAGCCGTTATTCCTTATTTTGGTTATTCGAGACAGGATAGAAAAGTTGCCGATAGGTCCCCAATAACGGCCAGGCTCGTCTCCGATTTGCTTATCAAATCTGGTATTAAAAAAGTTATAACAATGGATTTGCACGCTGGCCAAATACAAGGATTTTTCGATATTCCGGTTGATCATTTGTACGCCAGACCAATTGCTATTGATTACTTTAAGAAAAAATTTAAGAATAAAAACTTTGTCGTTGGATCTCCCGACGCCGGTGGTATGGAACGTGCAAGGGTTTTTGCAAAACAGTTAAATGATTCCAATTTGGTGATGACCGACAAAAGACGGCCGGCACCCAATTCTGCAGAAGTAACCAATGTTATTGGCGATGTAGTCAATAAGAACGTTATTTTAATTGATGATATAATTGATACCGGTGGCACGGCAGTTAAATCTGCAGCGGCTCTTATAGAATCCGGAGCTAAGACTGTTTCGATGTTCTGTACCCATGGCGTTCTTTCAGGTGATGCCGTAAAAAATATTGAAAATTCTTATGTTGATGAACTCATAATTACTGATACAATAAATAATCAAGAAAAGTTAAAAAAATCAAAAAAAATAAAAGTACTAACCGTTTCTAATTTAATTGCTGAAGCTATGAGAAGGATTGTTCGCAATAAGTCTATTAGCCAGCTATTTTCATAGGAGTTATAAATGATTGGCGTTGAGTTTATCGTTACAAAGAGGGAGAAACTTGGGAAGGGGGCAAACAAAAAATTTAGAAGAAGTGGCTTTATTCCTGCCGTTGTATATGGCAAAAACAAAGAAAACTTAAACATCGCCGTTAATCTGTCAAAGCTAAAAAAAATATTTAAGACTGAGGCCGGCGAGAATACCATTATCGAAATGCAAGTAGAAGATTCAGATATTAAGAAAACAGTTCTTTTAAAGGAAGCTCACCTGGACACTTTAACTAGCAGTCCTTTACACCTAGATTTTTATGAAATCAGTGAGGGCGAAAAAGTTAGAGTTACTTGTCCACTAAAATTCATTGGACAACCAGAGGGAGTAAAAAATGGAGGTGTAATTCAAACACTATCTAATGCGATTAAAATTGAATGTCTTCTTGAACAAATACCCAATGAAATCGAAGTTGAAATATCATCTTTGAATATAGGTGAGACGTTGAGAGTTAAAGATATTCCTCAAATTGCTGGAATAGATATGACTTCAAACCCTAATAGCACTATTATTAGTATTCTAACTCCTAAGTTGGTGATCGAAAGTGAACAAGCCGCTGTTGATAAAGATAGTGCAGAAGAAGCAGAAGAAAAATCTGAAGAGCAAGCTATAGAAAGTGGCAAAAAAGAAGCAAACTGAAACTACTTTGCTGGTTGGGCTTGGCAACCCCGGTGATAAATATAATTCAACCAGACATAATGTTGGTTTTACATTTTTAGATTCTCTGGCTAAGAAGACATATGCAGATGTCAACAAATCAAAGTTTTTCTCTTTATATGGTAAATACACGAAAGAAAATCATAATTTTATCTTAAGCAAGCCCCAAACATTCATAAATGATAGCGGTAGAGCTGTTAAATCAATTAAAGATTTCTTTAAAATTAATACTGATAAAATAATCGTTATATTTGATGATTTAGATTTAAACATTGGGCAAGTCAGAATTAAAGTTGGCGGAGGGTCCGCGGGACATAATGGAATAAATTCTATTATAGATCACCTCCAAGATGATAATTTTACTAGAATTAGAATTGGCATAGGTAAGCCTAGGGACAAATCAACCACCAGTAATTACGTTTTATCAAGATTTCTTCCAGATGAAGCTAAAATAATAAGTAAAATCACTGATATTGCGGATGAAATCGTACATAATATTGTTTTTAATGGTATTTCATTTGCAATGAACAAATTTAACAGTAAAATTCAATGAATATCATCTAGTAATATAATCGCTATACACGGAGGAAATCATGGATTTATCAAATCAGTTTGTTACTTATGGCGGAATCATACTTGCCCTTTTGGGATTGGTCTACGCCAGGATTACATATTCAAATCTGAAATCAATGCCAGAAGGAAGTGATACTCAGAAAAAAATTGGTCGAACAATTTACGATGGCGCAATGTCATTCATCCAACAGGAGTACAAATACATAGCTGTGTTTGCCTTAGTTGTTGGATCTTTATTATTCTTCTATTTTGGAAAAGAAACCGCTCTTGCGTATTTTGGTGGAGCAATTTTATCAATGTCATGTGGTTGGGCAGGAATGACAGCCGCTTGTACTGCTAACAGTCGTACAGCGCAGGCCGCTGCATCGAAAGGACAGGGGCTTGCCTTAGCAACAGCATTTAAAGGCGGGAGCGTTATGGGGTTTTCTGTTGCCAGTTTAGGTATGCTTGGAATATCAATTGCTTTTTGTATTTATTTTTATCTAAGTCCTGTTACAGATCAAAGTCTATTATCTTTTGCTAAAAATATCGGTGGTTTTGCGATGGGTGCTAGTTCTGTTGCCCTTTTTGCTAGAGTCGGAGGTGGAATCTATACCAAAGCCGCAGATATTGGAGCAGACTTGGTCGGGAAAATTGAGGCTGGCATTCCTGAGGACGACCCACGTAATCCAGCAACAATTGCTGATAATGTTGGAGATAATGTTGGAGATGTCGCAGGGATGGGCGCTGATTTATTTGAATCATATGTTGGTAGCGTAATCGCAACAATCGTAATAGCCTCGGGCCTTGTTCTTTCATCTGAAGTAAAGCTTGCATACTATGCTTTTCCTATAATTCTTATTATCGTTGGAACGCTAGCATCTTTCTTTGGGACTAGAGTCGTAGATATGCTTCAAAAATCAGAGCCCTCTGGTGTATTAAGAAAAGCATCCCTCACGGCTGGGATTTTATTTCTAATCTTTGCTTATTTTTCTATTAATTATATTGGACAAAGTGTAGGAGTACCAAAAGACGAGCTACTTAGTTTGTTTGCTTGTGCAATTGTTGGCCTTCTATCAGGTTCAGCTATTGGCGCAGTAACAGAATACTACACTTCCGGAAAGCCTATAATCGAAATTGCTGAGGCATCAAAGAGAGGTGGTGTTGCAACAAATATTATTAGTGGTTTATCATTAGGTATGCTAAGTACCGCGCTACCTATATTGATTATCGTCTCAGCAATAATTCTTTCTTATTTGAGCTTCGGGCTTTATGGCATTGGCATAGCAGCGGTAAGCATGCTCGCCACAATTGGAATGACTATGTCGGTTGATGCCTATGGTCCTATTGCTGATAATGCAGGCGGTATAGCCGAGATGGCTCATCTGGGATCAGATGTAAGAAAAATTACCGATAAACTTGATTCACTTGGAAATACAACAGCCGCGATTGGAAAAGGGTTTGCTATTGGCTCCGCTGCTTTAACCTCTTTAACTCTTTTTGTTGCTTTTGCAGCAGCTGCAAAATTAGATGTTGTTGATCTTAGAGACTATAAAGTTGTCGCAGGTCTTTTGCTTGGCGGAATGGTTCCCTATCTTTTTGGGGCACTAACAATGGGCGCAGTTGGCAGAGCAGCAGAAGGAATGGTTGAAGAAGTAAGGAGGCAATTCAGAGAAATAAAGGGCATAATGGAAGGAACGGCCGAACCTGATTATGCTTCGTGTATTAAAATCAGCACCGAAGCTTCGCTAAGAGAAATGATCCTCCCTGGAATTTTAGCAATTGCATGTCCAATAGCTGTTGGGTTCTTGTTAGAGCCAAAAGGATTAGCCGGTTTTCTAGCTGGCGCACTTATCTCTGGAGTCACACTTGCCCTTATGATGGCAAACTCAGGCGGAGCCTGGGATAACGCTAAAAAATATATTGAGGAAGGAAATTTAGGTGGAAAAGGTTCCGATGCTCACAAGGCAGCTGTAGTCGGTGATACAGTTGGAGATCCCTTCAAAGATACATCTGGACCGTCAATGAATATTTTAATAAAACTAATGACAATTGTATCATTAGTTGCGGCACCTATATTTTTATAAAATGAGTTCTCTCAGCTGTGGCATCGTTGGTCTGCCTAATGTTGGGAAATCGACTATTTTTTCAGCTCTTACTAATGTCGCCGCCGAAAGTGCCAATTATCCATTTACAACAATAGAGCCAAATATTGCTGTAGTTGATATTCCTGACGATAGACTAACAAAACTTCATACGTTATTGAATTCAAAAAAGAATATTCCTACTTCATTAAAATTTGTAGATATTGCAGGACTTGTTAAGGGAGCTAGCAAAGGAGAAGGGTTGGGGAACAAATTTTTAGCAAGTATAAGAGAAGTTGACGCTATAGCACACGTTTTAAGATGTTTCGAGGGGAACACAACTCATGTGTTAGGAGCAGTTGATCCAATTAGAGATTTAGAAATCATTAATTTGGAGTTGGCAATAAGTGATTTACAAATTCTTGAAAAAAGATTAACCAAACTAGAAAAAATCAAGAAGAGTGGTGACAGAGAAGCGATAAAAGAATACGAAATAGTAGAAACAATAAGCCAACTATTAAATGAGAACAAAAATATTAACTTAAAAAGAGACTTTAGTGTAAATGATTTAGATATTGTTAAAAAATTAAACTTAATTTCAATAAAACCTACTATGTACGTTTTAAATTATGGGAGCGAAGCGGTCAACAAAGAAGAAATCGATCGACTCAAAGATATCATAGCAAAAAAAAATGGCTCCTTTATAGAAATTTATGGATTGCTCGAAAAAGAAATAAAAGATTTAGATGATAATGAGAAAAAATTATTCCTTGATGAATATGAAATAGAAGAAACCGGGCTTAAAATTTTAATTAGAAAAGCTTACTCTATTCTTGATTTAGTAACTTTTTATACTGCGGATGAGAATGAGACTCGAGCTTGGAGCATAACGAACAACTCTAAAGCCCCTATCGCTGCGGGAAAAATCCATTCCGATTTTGAAAAAGGTTTTATTAGGGCAGAAATAATTGAGTATAAGAATTATATACTTTTTGGCTCCGAAGAGGCAGCCAAGAACAAGGGGGTTATGCGATCTGAAGGAAAAGAATATATCATCAAAGATGGAGATATAGTTCACTTTAGGTATAATCTTTAGCAACCTGTTGTCAAGTCTCTTGACCAGCAGTCCATAACAGGAGGTCAGAAATGACAAATTCTTATGAGGTTCTATTTATAGTACCTCCAACTTTAGCCGACGAGTCTTACAAGGAATTATCCAATAAAATCGAATCTACAATAAAAAGTAAGCATTCATCTGAGATTATTAAATTTGAAAAATGGGCAGATAGAAAACTTGCCTATACCATCAACAATCACAAAGATGGAAAATATTATTTACTTGAAACCAATTGTTCTCCTGAATGTATCAAAGAAATAGAGTCAATTCTCAGTTTTGAAAAAACATCCGTACTCAGGTTTATAGTCGATAAAATCAGAAAAAGGAAGGTAACAAAATGAGTGAAAGGAAATATACCTCTGATAGAAAAGACAAAAGACCAAAAAAAAGATTCTCAAAACTTTTGGAAGGAGATGTAGAAATAAATTATAAAAATGTTGCACTCTTAAGCAATTTTATAACAGAAAGAAAGAAGATTGCCCCCAGAAGAATGATAGGCAGCACCTCATCTCAACAAAGAAAAATATCTAAAGAAATAAAAAAAGCTCGCTATATGGCCCTTTTGCCTTATACGGTTGACCATAAATAATTAATCCGGATTTATGAAAATAATCTTATTAGAAAATATAAAAAAACTTGGTGGAAAAGGCGAAACAATAGAAGTCAAAGAAGGTCAAGCCAGAAACTTTTTAATACCTAAGAAGCTCGCCATTGAGGCTACAAAGAAAAATATCAATAATCTGTTAGAAAAGAAAGATTTCGAGACAAAAAAAAATTTGGCCAATAGAGATGGTGCAAATAAAATAGCAGAGAAACTCAACAAAGAAGTCCTAAGTTTCTTCGTAAAAGAAAATAATGGTAAAATGTTCGGCTCAATAACTGCAAAGTCTATATCAGAATCATTATTAAAACTTGGCTACAACATAGAAAAAAAATATATATATCTAAAAAAACCAATAGTCTCATTGGGGAAAGTCAATGTAAAAGTTAAAATTTACAATGATATCCATGCCACCATAGCTATAGTAATTGCGGCGGAAGAAAATTGACATCAATAAAAACTTTATAGTAACCTAGAAACACAATGATAATTGAAGTAATTCCAGGCGGGGCTTTTGTTGAGAATACCTACGCAATAAAAGGAGATAAGTCCAGTGAAATAATTCTTATTGATCCTGGTAGTCAGATTACAGAGATAGAAGCAGTAATCAACAAAATTAGTTTTGACAAAATGTATATAATAAATACACATGCTCACCTTGATCACGTATATGGCGTTGAACATTTCAAAAAAAAGCATAATGCAGATTTTTACATACATAAAAACGAATTACCTATTATAGATGTGATGATTAGCGCTTCAATGAGATTTGGATTAGATGAATTTTCGAATCCCATAGTCCCTAAAGTAGACTTTTTCATTGAAGATAATGAAGAGCTTAATATAGCAGGATTAATATTTAAAAGCATTTTAGTCCCTGGACATTCCCCTGGAAGTCTTTGTTTTTATTTCAAGGTCGATCAAAATCCAAAAGAAAATATCGAACAAAACTTTGTAATATGTGGGGATACTGTTTTTGCCGGAAGTATTGGAAGAGTTGACTTGACTGGTGGCACGAATATGAAAGACCTTGTTGGTAATATTAAAAAAAGATTAATGTGCTTACCAGATGAAACAATTTTGCTTCCTGGTCATGGCCCAAAGACACTTGTAAGTATTGAAAAAGAATCTAATCCTTTTCTACTTGGTACGTTGTGATGAGCAGAAAATTTATAAAAATAGTATTTTTTTTATTTGGATGCATCTTAGTTGGAATAGTGATTACTGAAACATTAGATATGTTTGATAAATATAAAGCAAAAAACAACATTAATAAAAAAATTGACGTTATCAAAAAAGAAAATGATATTCTAAGAAAAGAGATTCGGTTATTAGAAGACAAGGACTCATTCTACGTAAATCTATTAGCAAGGAAAAAATTAGGTATGATTGGGAATGGTGAGAGGATTTATAAATTTAAAAATAAATAATGTCTAAATCTTGTCACCATGTCCAGAAATATAAAAACAATTCTTAACCAACTCCAAACATCGGCAAAGAAAGATTTTGGGCAACATTTTTTAATAAATAAGAACAAGATAGATTTTATAACAAGAGAATTATCACATCGCAAAGATACATTGATAATTGAAATTGGCCCTGGACTTGGTTCAATAACGGAAAAAATACTAGAATCAAGCAACAATGTTCTTTGCATAGAAAAGGATAAGATATTTTCTCAATATCTTAAAGATAAATTTAAAAACAAAAAGAACTTCATTCTAATTGAACAAGATATATTACGAGTTAATCTTAATAAGATTGCGAAATCAAAAAAAGCAATTGTATTTGGCAATCTACCATACAATATAGCTTCTCAAATAATAATTAAGTTTGTTGACGAATTGCATGATAAAGGGAATATCGGGATTTTTATGTTTCAAAAGGAAGTTGCTGAAAGAATTTTATCATCGTGCGGCTCAAAATCCTACAATGCTTTTACTCTGAAAATTAAAAGTTTTTTTGATGTAAAGAAGTTATTAGATTTAAACGAGAGCGACTTTTGGCCTGCACCAAAAATAAAATCCACATTAGTCAAACTTGCTCCTAAAGAAATTGATCGATTTATTCTTGATGAATATATCGAATTTTCTAGATTTTTAACTAACTGTTTTCATATAAAAAGAAAAACTTTAATGAATAATTTACAGAATTTGTATTTAAAAAAAGAAATTTTACCAATCCTGAAAAAATTAGAAAAAAAGGAAAATGTCCGAGCGGAGGAGCTGAAAGAAGAAGAGTTTATAAAATTATTTAAATATTTAAAGAATTACAAATAATATATTTTGCTGAGTAATATATCTATGAAAGGCCTAATTGAATAATTGTAATCATTGACTATAAAAGAAAATGCATAAATATCCTGATCTTTACCTTCAAAATAGCCTGATAATGAGCTAACACCACCTATATAGCCAGTTTTAGCCTTTAGATTTTTATACAATGGTTTATTTTTGAACTTTTTAATTAAGGTACCATCAAGCCCAGCAACTGAAAGGGAGCTATAAAATTCATCAAAATAATCTTTTTTTGTAACAAATTCTAAAATTTTCACCATAGCCCTAGTGGATATCTTGTTTTTTGAAGAGAGTCCAGAGCCATCGCGGATTTTAAAACTCTTGGTATTTAAATTTATCTTTCTAGTCAGAAAATCTGTAATTATTATCTGCGAATCCGTCCATGAACCTTCAACTCTCGAGAAATTCGCTGATAACTTCTTAAAAAGATGTTCAGCATATAAATTGTTACTTTTCTTATTAGTCACAATAACAATATCTGATAGTTTATTTGATTCAATTTCATATTTTATTTTAAACGGAGAAAATTTTCTAAGTACTGGTATTTTGGCAATTCTCACATTCCCATTAAATTTTATTTTTTGTCTTCTAAGCTCTTTTTTAAACTTAACTCCAAGTAAGTACAAAGGATTATCAGTTAAATAGATTGTATTCTTCAATTTATATAAATTATCATCAATTGCTATGGAAGAAATATATGGCGCCCATGCAACTCCCCTCCAAGATTTCTTCCAATCTGGGTTATAATAGGGATTTTCGAAATAATTATTATTAATTACTATATTCCCATTTATAATTTTAATACCTTTCTTTTTTAAATAATCTACGGCAATTCTTAAATCGTTTGTTTCTAAAGTTGGATCACCCCTAGTATCGATATAGAGATCTTGGCTATATATTCCAGTTTTATTCCTTTTGACAGCTAGAAAAAAAATCGTTTTAAATCTATAATCCTTTCCCAACAAATCCAAAGAGGCCACAGTGGTAATTATTTTTTGATTAGACGCTGGCGTGAGGGGTTTGTTCGAGTTATAACTTGCGATTACTTTACCGGTTGTTAAGTTCTTTACATAAATTCCTATATTTGGACTTATGGAAGCTTGTTTTGCAATTAAAGATTTTAATGTTTCTGAGAAAGAAATCTCGGTTAATGATGTATAGAAAAATAGAGAAAATATAATAATTAAATTTCTTAATGTGAATCTGCCCATGTTGCCCCACTTCCAATTTCTACTTTTAACGGAACCTTTAGTTGAATGCAATTTTCCATGTGCTCCATAATGCGCTTGGAGGTATATTGTATCTTTTCTTTTTTAACTTCAAAGACCAATTCATCATGAACTTGCATGATCATTTTGCATTCCTTTTTAAGACTCTCGTCACTATTTATAGAAATCATGGCAAGCTTGATGACATCAGAAGCCGAACCTTGTATAGGAGTATTGATTGCTACCCTTTCTCCAGATGCCCTAGATGCAAAATTTCTATCATTAATGCTTGGTATATATCTTCTTCGCTTTAAGATGGTCTCGGCATACCCTCTTTGACGTGTCAAATTAATAATTTCTTCAAAAAACTTTTGAACACCTTTGTATCTATCGAAATATTTTTCTATAAATAGCTTGGAGGTTTTAGAATCTTGATTAATTTGCAGACTTAAGCGTTTAGCCCCTATCCCATACAATATTCCAAAATTTATTGTTTTTGCAATCCTTCTTTGATTCTCATCTACTGTTTCTTTTTTAACATTAAAAATTTCTGACGCTGTATTTGTGTGAATATCCTCATTGAGATTAAAACTATTCACCATAGCAGAATCTTGAGAAAAATGAGCCAACAACCTTAATTCAATTTGTGAGTAGTCGGCAGAAAGTATAATTGAATCTTTGTTCCCCGATATGAAAGATTCTCGAATTCTTTTTCCCTCAAGAGTTCTTATTGGTATATTTTGTAAATTAGGGTTGCTAGAAGAAAGCCTGCCAGTTGCAGTGCCAACTTGATTATAAGAAGTATGGATTCTACCCGTCCTAGAATTTATCAGTTCAGGTATAGCATCTAGGTAGGTGGATTTAAGCTTTGAATAAAATCTAAAAGATAATATTTCTTTAAGCACATCGTGTTGATCCATAATATTTTGTATTGACTCGGAATCAGTAGAAAATTTTCCTTTCCTTGTTTTTTTAAAAGGCTTTAATTTTAATTTAGCAAATAAAATCTCTCTTAATTGTTGAGGTGAGTTTATATTGAATTCTTCTCCAATCAGTTGATATATTTTATTTTCTGTATCTTTAATAAATTTCTCAAATTCTTTCGACAAAGCTTTGAGCTTCTTGGTATTAATATTAACTCCTGTTTTCTCCATTCCAGCTAAAACTAATACAAATGGCACTTCATGTTTCTGGTAGGTCGTTAATAAATCAGCTTCTTCTAGCTTCTTCCTGAATAGCTCAAACAACTTAAAGGTTATATCAGCATCCTCACATGAATACTCAGTAGCTTTGTCTATTCTCACTCCAGCAAAAGGTATAGTTTCCTTATCTATCGTAGTAACCTCTTTATATGTGATCATCTTATAGTCTAAAAATCTTCTTGATAAATTATCCAAGCTATAGCTTTGAAGAGAGCTGTCCAACAAATGTGCAGCGATCATAGTATCAAAGAATATACCGGACAATTCGATATCATATTTAGAGAGAACAATTACTTCATACTTAATATTTTGTCCGATTTTTTTTATCTTTTGATCTTGCAGTATAGGTTTTAACGAGTCCAATACATAGTCCAAAGAAAGCTGTTTTGTTTCTTCTTCGTGTTTCACCGGTATATAAAATGCGGAACCTGCATCATAACAGAATGATATTCCAACTATTTCAGCTTCTACAGGATTAGGAGAAGTAGTTTCTAGGTCTAACGACAAGAAAGTAGTTTTTTTTAAATTAATCAATAATTCTTTAAATTCTTTCTTGGTTATTATAGACCTGTAATTTGAACTCTTTTTCGGAGCAGGTTCTCTGTCTTCCTCTAGGAAAGAATCAAATTCTAATTCTGAGAAAAGTAAATTTAATTCAATTAAATTAGGGTCTCCTATCCTAAAGTCTTCTAATTTTAGAGGTATTTTTAAATCTGTTTTAATTGTAACTAGTTCTTTGCTTAGCTGGGCTTCTTCTCTGAAATCTAACAATAAATCTCTTATTCGTGGCTTCTCAATTTTATTTAAATTTTTGTATATACCATTCAAAGTTTTATATTTGACTAATAAATCTTGAGCCGTTTTTGGCCCTATGCCCTTTATTCCCGGTATATTATCAATAGAATCGCCCACTAAAGAAAAAAAATCTATCATTTGATTAGGGTTTAATCCATATTTTTTCACAACTTCTTTTGAAGATACGGTTCTATCTCGCATTGTATCCATCATATTGATATTTTTATCGATAAGCTGTGTAAAATCTTTATCTCCGGAAAGTATAGTAATTTCATGTTTCGTCCCAAATTGTTTGGCAAGAGATCCTATAACATCGTCTGCTTCATAATTGTCCATAGATATAACCCTTACTCCTCTAGCTTCTAAATATTCTATAATCTTAGGAAACTGTAAGGATATATCTTCTGGCGCCTCGCCTCTATTCGCTTTATATAGCTCATAAATATCATTTCTGAATGATGGTCCACCGGGATCAAAAACCGCAACGAAATACTCAGGATTAAATTCTTCTATCAATTTTTTGGTCATATTAATAAAACCAAAAATCGCATTAGTTGGGAATCCTTTAGAATTTGTTAAATAATTAATTGCGTGATAGGCTCGAAATACATACGAGCTAGCATCTAACAAAAAAATTCTTTTTGCGCTCATTAATCATTAAGCTTTTGTGCTAATTCCCCATTCTCAAACATTTCAACGCAAATATCACAACCACCAACAAACTCTCCGCCTATGTAAAGCTGTGGCAAGGTAGGCCAATTCGAGAACTCTTTTATTCCAGATCTCAAGTCTGCATCTGATATGACATCATAGGTCTTATATTCGACCTGCAGACTGTTTAACATTTCAACAACCTTGGCTGAAAAGCCACACATAGGGGTATCCCGAGTTCCTTTCATGAAGAGAACGACTCTATCTTCCGAAATAGAGTTAGATATGCGTTCTTTAATATCTTTAGACATATATCACCTTCTGTTTGATTCCCGAGGAGAAAAGGTTTTGACAGATAAAGCATGAATGTCTTCAACCATATCGTCCTCGAGTACCGAGTAGACCATTTTGTGTCTTTCTAGGGTGGATTTTCCTTCGAAAGCACTACTAACTATCACGGCATCAAAATGAGTACCATCTCCGCTAACTTCCGCTGTCGTTTCGGGAATTGAAGCCTCAAGTTTATCTTTGATGTATTTCTCATCCATACTGATAGGATTATTATAATATAATTACAGTTGCTATCAATTTAATAAATCAGTCCAAAATAATTAAGGATGAAGACTACCAAAAAAAAACTTAAAAAACAAAGGCCTGATATTGAAAGCATTTGAAGAAACTTAGTAGGCTTGTATTGTTTTGGAAAATCAATATTAAAAATAAGTTTGTAATTAAGATAGGCCAAAAATGGTGCCGTCATAAACGAAAGAATCGTAGCAAGATCTACCAGATATTTCATTCTCTCCCCTATATAAAAAATCGTTACAAGGGTTCCAAGGATAATGAAAACAAGAAAGATAGTCTCATAATTTTTTTCCTCATTTGAATCTTGGTTAATGATATTAAAACTTTTATTAAGAACTTTGGGGAAAGCATCGAGACAAGTAAGAGTGGTACTCAACATCGTGGTAAGAGCGGTAAGTAAAATAATGTTTTTTGACCAATCCCCTAACGATGCATAGAGTTGCACTAATTGATGGACGAACGTGGTAGCGCTAGGGGCAAATTCTTCTCCACTACCATAAAAAACATTCGCACCTAAAATCAGAAAGATTATTGCAAGGATGGAAGTAACTATGTATGAGAGATTAAAATCAAGAACATTATCTTTAAAAGAAAAGTCCTCTTTGTTTTTTCTTTTTTCCATAATCCATATTGATGACCATGCCGATAGATCAATAGGTGAAGGCATCCATCCAATTAGAGCAATCAAAAATGTTAATCCTACCGAAGATAGTATTTCGGGTGGGACAAAATCCCTTGATACGATAACGGGAATTTGATTAGTTAGAAAGACTGAAATTAACGTAGATATTATTAAAATTAAGATTAGAATTTTAACAAATCTATCAAAATATTTTCTGTTAACAAAAACTATGACAAAACCACATAATAATAAAATTATCAAAGAGGTAGAAAAGAAATTTAATTTCAAATCTAACCAATTCTGAAAAATTGCTGCAGTAACTCTGGTCACTCCAGCCTGGATGGTAAACATGGTTAAAAGTGTGAGCCCGACAAAAAGATAGATAGCCCAATCTCCAATCTTTTTATATCCATCAAGTACAGTCTCGTTTTTTACAACGGTATATCTTGTAGCAAATTCAAAAAAAGGATACTTAAAAAAGTTTGCTAGAATCACAGCAACTATAAGAATATAACCATACGTCGCTCCTGCCCTAGTAGATTGAACAATATGTGAGACTCCTATTGCGGCAGAAGCCCACAAGATACTTGGACCAAGCTTGTTAATAGTTTTGATTATTTTCTTCATTGTTATCTATCAGTCATCCTAGCTTTAATAAAGAATTGTATCGAAACAATCAAATAGGGAAGCAAGGCGATAAACATAATAGACTTAAATAAAATCGCGACTGGTCTTACGACAGTATTACAAGTAATAATTTCAGAGCATGAAAGCAATAATGGCAAATCTTTAATGCCACTCCAAGATGCAGCCAAGCCCAGAACGACAACCATAATTGCGGTATGAATACACTTTCTTCGCCTAATTTCTTTTTTTGATAAGATACCAAGAAGAAAGATGATTAGGCCAAGAATGGCTGGTATTAGAACAGTTATTGTTGTGTAGAGATAGTATCCTAGCACACCTACTAAAATTAAAACGGCGCCTGTAATCATAGTAAATAAAGGCATAAAACTCCTCTGTTTTATAAGATAGTAGTAAATATAAATAATAAATATCTAAAAATCACTTATCTTATTTCAAATTCAAAGATAGGTCAACTAGGCCCAAACCTAGTTTTCTAGTGTCTTTACCTATGCCCAGATTCTTTTCTGAATTAGCACCCTCCATATGTATTTCCAATATATTGGGTTGACCTTTAATAATTACATCTTGAGGGAGTATGAATTCGATAGTTTGTGGGAAAGAATATTGGCTTTTAGGCATATTAAAGGCTAATGAGCCAATTAATGTTTTATTTAAATAGAACTTGGCACTAAGCTGTGGATTTCTATTATTAATAAATGCATCAGCTATCTTTAAAATTAATTTGTTATATTGCCCTGAGCTTGCATCCTCAGGTACAAAAGCTAAGGTGACTTTATCGCTATTTGTCCATGCTCCCCAATGGTTAAGAATATCCATTCCATCAAAAAATATCCAAGCTACATCTGTTATGATCTTGCCATCTACACTTGTGTAGTAAAATTTTATATCTTTATATTTTTTTACATCTTCTGCATTCTTAAAAAAAGAGTGGGCTGTTGTTTTGCCTCTACTTTTAGGGATTAGTGATAAAACCCCTGATTTTTTATCATACTGCGGCACCATAATATGATAATTTGTTATTTGAGTTTCATGTGCACTACCACTCATGTAATAGAAATAACGCTGCCGATGGTATAGGTCTTGGTTGTTAAAAATATCTGTGCCTGCAATATTCTTTAAGTTATTAATACCAAGTTGCCCCATAATTGTTGGGTAAACATCCAGTAGTTGTGTAGGAACATCAGATACTTGCATTTCGCCAGTAGCAGACAATGGCTTAATCATCAGTAATGCTCTGGCTTTTGATTCAATAGATGTTAATTTATGTATTCCAATAGAATTATCATAAGGTACGTTATCTGCATTATCCATATTAGTGGCAAATGAGTTACCTTTAGTATTGAGCAATTGCCCTACAAAGTGTGACCCATGATCGCCGTGAATGACAATTAGTGAATTGTCATAACGGTTTATACTTTTCAGTGTACTAACAAACTCTTCAATAAGCTTCATTGTACACTCAAATTGTCGATAGTATCTTTGTGCTAAAGAAAAATCAGGTTTTTTTTCAAGAGTACAATGAGGAGAACTAAGATATCCTGAATGCAAAATAGGATTGAGTGAAAATATGTATTGGTTAGTAGCTGAATAATAAGCGATATCAGCTGTTATGTCCTTGAACAGTAGAATGCCCTCCAATGCTCCTGTACCGTCTTCCATAGTTAATGCAATATCTGTATCATGATGAGGATTGAGTGTGTAAAAAAAATGTTTGCCAAGGTTCTTTCCTATAAATAAAGATTCATTTGTTAAAAAATTAGGAATTATTTTAGCTAGCCATATTCTAGTGAATTCGACCATAGATGAATGTTGAGCACCACTATATTTTTTTAACAGTTCTGGTATAGCGATTATTTCATCAAAATATTTGCTTCTATGCGGAGCATCACTACTATGAATTAATCTATACCCAGTTTCTTTTAGTTTTTTTAGTAGACCGTGATCATATTTCTTTAGCCATTTATCAAACCTACCTTCTAGATGTGTCGTGCTAGTCAAATAGCTAGACAGTGATAACACTGTAGTGTGATAATTAGCAATATTTTTTTCAAATAATGTAAAGCCTGTAAGCGTCTTCTTAACTTCTGGGTGATTATGCATATAACGCAAGAAATAATCTGTTTGCATGCCATCAATATGAAAGTGATATATATTAGGTAATTGTTGAGCTGTTACTGTATTATTGCTAATAATTTTGCGCTCTTCTGTTGCTTGGTAAGTACTTTGCAGTGCTAAGCTAAAAATAATTAATCCCACACCCACAAAATATACCGGCTTAACAAATACATATAACCACTGTTTATTTTTTCTAAGTGAGAAACAAATAAATAATACGACTAAGCATGCAATAGCTAGCTCTAGCAATGTATAGAATAATGGCTCGTCACTGTGCATTTTTCTGCCATCTAACAATCCAAGCTGTACAGGCGATAATATATCATTTAATAATGTAATTAAGCCTAGCGTAAAAATAGTGTAGGCGAATATAGCAGCACATTTGTTGGAGAATTTATTAATTATATAATAAATGGCATATAAGCTAATAAAACTTACAGCACCAAGAGCAGAAAAATACAATACAAGCCAATAATCATAGTTCCATTGATCGTGGTTAAATAAATACAGAGTACCTGGTGCAATAACAAAAATAGCTACACTAAAAAAAGCTAATAAATGTGCTGCTTGTTTATATTTCATCATCATATAATTTCATTAATTAATTTTTGTAATTCTTGTGCGCCAATACTATCAGCAGCACCTAGATTAAACACCGTTTCATCGCGCAACTGTACCTGCTTCTGATTATTATAATTCTTTAGCAGAGTGTTAATGCTAGTTGCCATATTATCTAGCTCATCAAGAGCTAAAATCGCACCTATTCGTGAACGAATAGATACTTCTAGCGGTTCAATGCCTATTTTATCATAATCTAGGTTGTTAACTTTTCTCGGTACATCAATAAATAATACAGGCTTATTCAACCCAAAAGCGTAATCCAATGCAGCGCCTGACCAATCACTAATCATTAAGTCGGATTGATGTAAAGATGCTTGGCTAGACATATCCACTTCTAAATTAAATAAAGAATTTTTTCCGTGTTGGCGTACAATTTGCTCTACTTTATCGCCAGCTAGTTTTATGGTTTGTGGATGGGGGCGTAACGTTACTTTAAATCCTTGTGTCAGCAATATATCAACTACTTGCTCACCAATGGTTTCAATAATGCCATTTTCTCCCCATGAGGGTGCAATGAGTATATGCGTACTAGCTTTAGCGGGTTTGGTTGTTTGTGTATAATTAGCGGTTTCTTGTATAATTGTATCTAGCTGGCTATAACCATGTTTAATTAGATTTTTAGCGATCAGATTATAGGTTTGTTCAATGGCTCTCAACTCTCTTATATGATGAGCCCCGGCACAAAAGATAGTTTGGAAATGATCAAATGCACCCTTACGATATACCATATGAAGGCTCACTAATGAATGCTGCAGGTAAACATAATGAACATTATATTTAGAATGCTTTAGTTGAAAAGTATTTAAATCTGGCATTGTCATTACCATCACATCTGTTTCTATATTAGAAAACAACCAATTAAGAATATATCCGGGACTTATATTAAAAGTTCGATATCTAGAATCTTGTAGGCTTAAACCGGGGTCCTTTTTATCAGAACTAATATAGCAGATATCTGTATCAGTTATTTTCAAAAATTCTGCAATTAAACCTTTTAAGTGAATCCATGAATCTCTGCCTTCTGAATAAAATACTATCCTCTTTTGTGATTTTGGAACCTGAACAAAGCTAATCAATTCACCTAAATCACTAAAGAATTCTTTCATTTTTCTAGCTTACAATAAGAATCTAACTTTTTATCCTTTGCGAGTTCCTCGTAAAGGTTGAGATCTTCTAAAGAGTCTACTTCTAACCAGCCACCGTTAACACATGTCGCCCCTACATCCCAATTTGCATTAATCAACAATTGTATAAAATCTGTTAGATACATGTTGTTAAAATCTTTGATATTGGATAATTTTTGTCTCGCTAAATCCTGATAAAAATTAATTAATGCTGTTAGCTTGTCCCCTCTAACTTTTATTAATCCAATATATTGACCTTGAATATCATTATAATTTTGTGTTTTTAAACCTAATTCTTTTATTGTGCAGTCATCATTTAATATTAAACTTTCGGCATCAGACAGAGGATCGATAAATCTTAATTGCCAATACTTAAGCCACTGCTTATCTATCATTACGCTCACTGCTGCATCGCTAGTAATTATTTTTTCTAAATTGTCTAGCTGATAAACAATGTCACCATAAGATACAATTAAATCTCCTTTTTTTTCTAAAAATGGCAAAGCATTAAATAAGCTGTTCACCATATTGGTGCTAGCATAGTCAGGATTATGGTAGCAATCGAAACCTAGCTTTTGTATTTGCTCTCCTCGGTAACCGGTTGCTATGGCAATATCAGAGATGCCGGCTATTTTCAAAGTTGCAACTTGCCTCTCCAATAAAGACTTATTGCAAAGTTCCACCAAGGCTTTAGGTTTATTTTCAGTTAATGGCCTTAGTCTTGAGCCCTCGCCAGCAGCTAGAATTAATGCTCTCATAGCTAAACAAACCTTTTGATAAGATTTAGATCATCCCAGCTATATGGCTCTTCACGTTCGGGGTGCCACATAATACCAAGAATTGGATATTCTTTATGATAAAAACACTCAATTGTTTTATCACTAGCTATGGCTAATGGGACTAAAGAATTTCCAATATCTGATTCTTCTATGCACCATTTATGGTAACTATTAACTACTCTAGATTTATCTTCTGAATATTTACCTACAAAATCTACTTCATGTCTGATCCCTATATGATTCTTAATCTGAGATATTGATCCATTAAAAAACAAGTTAATCATTTGCATCCCTCTACAAACACCTAAAACTGGGATATTTTTTTCTATTGCAATTTGAAGTAATTTTTCTTCAAATTCATCACGCTCCGTTGAGATATCTAAAGCTGATTTATCTACTTTTGCTATATTATTTCCTCCACTGAGAATAATGGCGGAAGGCGCTATATTTTCTACAAACTCTGAAGGCGATATAAGATTAGATAAAGGGACAGGTAAGAAACCAAGCTTATGAATTAAGTCGGTCCACCTTTGGTCTAGGCAATCACGTTTCTCAGAGTATCCCTGAACACTTTCTACTCTTTGGCTGATAGCTAATATCTTCACAATTATAAATTACACCTCAATTAATAATTATAATATTATGGTTACCGCAATCTAATTTAATTTTATTACTTTTAGCTAATTTGTTAAACAACTTGCTACCTATACCTATAGCGGCAGGCAAGCCTAATTCAGCTGCTCTAATCGCCATATGAGAGTTGGCACCACCATGTTGAGTAATTAACCCCACGATATTACAACTAAAAACCCAATCATAGCCTGGGTCTGCCTGACGTGTCAAAATAATCTTACCCTCTAAATTATCATGTACTCTCGTATTTAGATTTTTTAATTCGCTGATAATTTTCTTGTTAGTAATAAAGTTTATTTGTGCGTCATAGTGCTCGAAACAATAAAAATCTTTTTTACTTTTTATTAATGGAGGAATCTCAAACATCTGATTTAGCTTATCTTGAATCATACGAGACTTTATAATTTGGCTAACTTCATTAAAATTCAGATTACCAAAAGCAAGCTGCTCAAAATCTTGATATTCTAAATAAACAATTTCGTGACGACTAACCCCTATCCCTTGACCAAACTCTATGAAGCAGTCTAAGGCCGAACTTAAATTACGAGTAAATTCTAACTTCGTTTCCTCACGTACTACAATTGCTTTCTTGATATAATCAATTAATTCATCAGCGCTTATAACTAAGCCAAGATCTTCCAAAAATTCTGTTATAGACTTCTGCTGTTTTTTGGATAATTTAAAAATTGAAGACTTTATGTTTATCTTGCTATTTTCAGGTTTTAAATAATACTTGGGATCTTCCCAATATGCCGGAGCGGTAGCATCGTAAGTGCCAGGTCGCAAGTGACCATATTTCGTAATTATTTTTTTTAAAGTAATTTGACCATTCAGTAAAGCTATTTGATCTTTTTGCATATTACTAGGAACACCATCAATAGAAGACATTAGCAAATCTACTTCATCTTTAGTTAGTACCTCATTCTCAATTAGACTTTTGAGGAAACTTATAGCAACAAAGCCATGACGTGCTGCATGAGCGAATGCTAGAGTGCCGTTATTCTTGCAATCACTAAGCAAAGAGCAACCTTTATTCAAAGATTTTATTTTACTTTGTAAAATTTCAACACGACGCTTTCTTAAGTTTTGCATAGAAGTGTGTTTTTTAAAATTTACTATGGCATTTGAAGTTATTAGCTTTAATGCTTCTTCGAGTTTATCGATCTCTTTGGAATTTACGCCCCAAGGCATCAATTTCTCCTCGGCGTTTCTTCTAAAAGTTGGTGTCCATGAAGTTATAGCAATATCAAATTCAATTTTATCATGATACTCTGGGCTAGAAGACAAGTTACCTAGATAAGCTGTAATTAACTTCTTTGCTAGTTGATCATCAATTGTAGCTGGGATAAACGAATTAAAGCTAGCTCGTAAATCTACATAGGGCTGACCACAAAAAGATACAATCAATGGATGTGCCCCAATATCTCGATAGCCAAACTCTGAGCGTTGCTTTGCCCATACATCATCAGTTATCAGAAATCGATAAAGGCTAAAAGCTAAAGGGTTGGGATGAATTCCAATAATTTCTGCTGGGTTCCAATCTGACATATTACTAAAAGATGTTGTCTCTCCTAAAACAAAAGCCGATGAACCTTGGAAGGAGGTAAATAAAGCAGCTGATTCCTCCAGTTTATCCTCAAACAAGTTAGCAACATCGTCATACTCTCTATGGTCTACGGTAATTGGTCTAACCTGAAGAATATGTACTAAACCTTTTTTATCTATAGCAAACTCAACATCCAATTTATCAAAAGATAATAAGCCTTTTAATTCATCTATTGCCTTTCGAATTGGTTCAAGCTTTGATTCTACCTTTTTTAGCTGTGCGACCTCCTTGTTATGCAAAACAATAGTGCGATCATCTTGAGATGTACCTGACGTTATTGCCTCTATGGAACCTTCATTATCTTGAAAATTAAAAGTATGATATGGGGCTCCTGTTTCCAGCTGACAAGTAAATACTACGCCGGAAATATTTATATCATTAAGGAATTCTTGAACTAAAATTTGGTCATCGCTGTTATTTTTATTTTCTCTATACGAAGAAATAACTTTCTTTACTACTTTAATTATAGATTCAATTGAACCACTATCTACATTTAAAATACTAGTGTATTGACCAGCCAGAGAGCTACTCCACCCGTCTTCCTGTGACGCGCTACTTCTTATAATTAATTGCTTTCCAGAAAAAATTTGTTGTATCTGTAAAATGATGACATCACTATTGCTAACCCACTCCTCCACAGTAAAGCTAATTTGCTTTCCAATTTTACTCTTCTTAACCATGGGTGCTAATCTTGATAATGTTTGAGCTTTGTTCCCTAAAATAAATCTGGCTATATCTTGTGGCTCATTTAACTCTGCCCAATTGCTACCAACATCTATAAAATCAATATGGAATCCCCTCCCCTCAAGATAAGAAAGGAGATCTAATAGGTTGTGCCCAACTATATTACTTTTTAAGGACTTTATTATATTTGCAACATTTGATTTTATATGAAAGAGACCGGTAAATTCTGACTTGTGACCCCGATATTCGCCATGGTTAGGAATAATTATCTCAGCGATTTCTAAGTCCGCTTCCGAACGATTATCGTAACGATTTTCATAATTAACGTCTATTGCAACAGTAATATCTCCCGTACTTTGTGATATTTTTTTTAAAATTTCCGGACGGAAGATCGTATCTGCGTAAGTAAAAATAGCTCCAGAGTCTTCCAAGGGGCATTGAAAAAATGTGTCCAGTATAGTATTTGATTCCCAGTTTTTAACTAGAATATAATTAATTTCTGGGTAATGTTTTACAACGTCTTCGATATGGTAGCCACCCAAAAAATTAATTTGTTTGCTATTAATGGCTCCGAAGCTATTAAGCTGCCAATCTAATACTTTAGTTTTCTCACTAATTTCCTGAAGAACCGCCGGTTTTTTGCCAGCCATTGGATAAGATGCTCCAAGAATATAGATATTAGTAGTAACCATTAGATATTCTTATTATTCTTAGTTACTTTAGAAGGTCTTTCATTGTTAACCTTAGTGCCAATTAAAGATTTTAACTTATACCAAAATATCTTTAAAAATACTCCGATTACAACTGCAGCCCCAATAATAAGTGATATTATTGCACTCCCAGAAGCTGGATCTATATAAGCAAATGCGGTATTAGAAAAAAAGAATAGTACGAAGAAAGAATAAAGTAAATTTCTCATAAAAACCAAAAGTGTAGCTATGGTTAATTATACAAATTAAATATAATTTTGCATACAGTATGGCTCCGGAGGAGGGACTTGAACCCCCGACAAAGTGATTAACAGTCACCTGCTCTGCCAGCTGAGATACTCCTATTGCCGCAGAAGCCCAAAGTATACTAGGACCAAGCCTATTAATCTTTTGAATTATTTTTCACGGTTCTTAGTTATTATATTTTTTTTTGTTAGAATTAAAACTATGGGAATCAAAGAGAATATACTTGATTGTGCGATAATTGGATCCGGTATTAGTGGCATATTCGCCAGTTTATATTTAAAAAAGGCCGGAGTAAATCCGACAGAAAAAATTTCTTTACAGTACAGTGCTCAACTGAATTTAGTAAAGCAAACTTTGAAAAAACCTATGATGAAATAAACCTCATAATTAAAGATGATTTAAAAACTATATTTTCAGACGGGTATAGAATCTTATCTAATCATAAATGGAGATATTCTACTCCAAACATCTTTTATAAAAATGAATTAAGCATTAACATAGGCAGGAATTTTTTTATTGGAATCTGTGGTGATGCTTTTGTAAACGGTCAATTTGATGGTGCCGTAGAGTCTGGAATTAATGTTGCAAATCTTTACTTAAATGGAGATGGTCAATAGTTCGTTCCAATTAGTAGTAAAATTTTTAGATTTTTTTGGTCGTCTCATTAGCCAACCCCGAGAAGTTCCAGTATTTGCATACTTTAAAGTATCACTTCCATAATGATTATTGATTCTATCAAGGACTCTCATTAGTCTCTCTTCTCGTGCCAATAAGTCCAGATTATCTTCAAATGTGTACTGTCTTGAAATAGAATTTTCTATTCCGGATAAAAAAACATAGCCTTTCTTGTATGCAATCCTTTCTTCAAAGATTTCTTTTAGGATTTTAATTCCGGCTTTAATCAATGTAGGAGTAAAATTAGTTGAAGGTTGTAGTGATTTGGTATGAAAGAGGAATTTATGTGGGATCCTACCGTTGAACCTATTAGTTGAGAGAGCAACTGTGATTGTCGAACAGACTGAGTTTTGAGTTCTCAGTTTTTGCGAAGCTCTAGAAATATAAGTAGATATAGCTTCTTCAAGGAGATTGAAATCAGATATCCCTTTCCGAAATGCTCTAGATGTAATTATTTGTTTTTTACTTAAAGGAATTTGTTCAAATTGTATACACGGAACTCCAAGAAGTTCCATTACCGTCCTCAGAACGCTTACATTGGTTTTCTTTCTTATCCATCTATGGTCTAGATTGCTTAGCTGAAAAGCATTTACTATACCATGAGCTCTAAGTGTTTTGCCCAATCGCTTTCCGATGCCCCAGACTTCATCTACTTTTACTTTCTTGAGTATTAATTCTCTAGATTGATCACCGTCATCTATGATGCTAAGACCCAAACCTTTCTTCGCTATTCCGTTCGCGACTTTAGCAAGAGTTTTTGTAGTTGAAATCCCTATCGAAACCGGTAAGCCTGTCCACTTTAATATCAATTTCTTAAGATTTTGAATATTTCTCATCAAAAGTGCCTCATTAGAAGTTTTAATTGACACAAATGCTTCATCAATAGAGTAAATCTCCGTATTAGGAAAAAAGTCTTTTATTATGCTCATTACCCTGTTGGACATATCCGCATACAACGTATAGTTGGAAGAAAATACTTTTACATCTTCCGATTCAATTATTGATTTGCATTTAAAAAATGGTTCTCCCATTTGAATTCCAAGATTTTTCGCTTCGTTAGATCTTGCAATTACACATCCATCATTATTAGAAAGAACAACCATCGGTTTGCTTTTTAAAGTAGGGTTAAAAACTCTTTCGCATGAAGCGTAAAAATTATTACAATCAATCAGTGCTACATATTCTTTCATAATTAGACCTTATGTATCACATACGCAACGACGCCCCATATATCAAAATCCATCTCTTTTGTTACTTCAATTGGGCTAAAGCTATCGTTTGCTGGGTTAAGAAAAATTTTTTTATCTCCTATCGAAATTCTTTTAACTGTTAGTTCACCATTAATGAAAGCTATAACGATATTTTTATCTTTAGCTTCCAGCGCTCTATCTACAATTAGAATATCTCCAGATTTTATCCCAGCATCCAACATTGAGTCACCTTCAACTTTGACGAAAAAAGTTGCGGATGGGTGCTTTATAAGCAGCTCGTTAAGATCTAAGTTCTTTTCTATATAATCATCGCCCGGAGATGGAAATCCCGCTTGAACTCTGGCAATAAATAGAGGAAGTTTGACACTGCCATCTGATTGTTTTACCGGTTTGATTTCTGATATAGATGAGCCAAGCTTTGGGAGAAAAAACATGAATTTAATTATACCAAATCTTCATTTAACTATTTAGATAAACGAGCCCTTATAAAAAAGGAAATGGCCGCCAAAAAGTAAGGGATAAGTATTAAAGCCATAATCGATTTGAATAAAACAGCTACTGGCCTGGAAACTTTATCGCATGAGGATATTGTTTCACATGAAAGTAGAGTTAAGATTGAACCTAAAGAAGACGCGCTCGCTGCAAGGCCTATAACCACAATCACAATCGCTAGATGTATAAACTTTCTTTTTCTTTGAACTTTTAACGCAAGTACGCCAAAAATAGAAATTAGGGCCCCTAGAAATGCGGGGATAAGAACGGTTACCGTATCGTAAGAAAAATAACCGGTCACTCCAAGAAGTACTAACAAGAATCCAGTCATTATTGTATATATAGCCATAGACAATCCTCCTCCGGAGGAGGGATTCGAACCCCCGACCAAGTGATTAACAGTCACCTGCTCTGCCAGCTGAGCTACTCCGGAATATAAGACTATGAATTTAATGGAAATGCGCTTTGGAGTCAAGCAATTCAAATTTCAACTTTTTAAGGATTATGATTCAAATTTTTCGGCTATCATATGCCCAATGTAGAACAGCTTGGCGTTGCCTCGGGCGACACGTGAAATCGCCTGTTCCACAATGTTTCTTAATTTGTAGCACATGCCTTTTCATAGCAAGCCACCGCTTTATCTGACGATTGTCTTCAACAGGCAATCGCCGCCCCAAAAAATAGCGACAATACCACTGAAACCAGCCTCTTGGATCTTCTTTATAAATCCATCCTTTCTTTTGCCAGATACTTAAAGATTGGCTCGCATTCACACCAAAATAATTTAATTCACAATCATGCTTTTTTGAACACAGTTTCGCATCTTTGTACCAGTCTTTGGGAAATTCTTCCACACAATCTGTCATGTATTTGCCACCAAAGACACCTAATCTTAGAAGTTGTTTTGGCGTAAGTTCTGGTTTAAATCGAGGATTGAATTTTTTTCCTTCAGGAGCACTTAATTCATATTTATATCCTTTCTGCATCTTATCATTTATTTGTATTATTTTTTTTACCATTAGGATCTTTCTCCTTGATTTTCATTAAGTAGGGCTATTTTTACAATCTTTTCCAACAATCCTTTAAAAACATAAGAATGAATCGGAAAAACAAGATACCAATACAAAATACCAAAAAGTCCTTTTGGTTTAAATCTAGCTATTTGGCTTAGTCTACATCTATCATCATTTTCGTTATCTACTCGAAATTCCAAAGTTGCTCTACCTGGCAATTTCATTTCAGCGAAAAGCAATAATCGTTTACCTTCCTCAACTCTTAGGACTCGCCAGAAATCAAGTGCATCCCCGGGCATAACTTTGTCTTCATCACGACGGCCTCTTCTTGAACCTACGCCTCCAGCTATTCGATCTAAGAAACCTCTCAAAATCCACAACCAATTAGCATGATACCAACCTCGATTACCACCAATACCTTCAATAATTTTTCAAACATTATTTATATCCGCACAAATCTCAATGTTTCTCTTGTCCTCAAAGATAGTTCCTCCGGCCCAATCAGGGTCTCCCTCCAAGGGGGATTCTACGTGAGGTATACGGCCTGCATCCGTCCAATGACTTGTAATCTCTCATTATCATTTAGTTTGTGGAGAGCACGATGGATGGCTTCTTTGGGACTCAATATATTTTGTGGAATGATTTTCAGAATATCATTATTTTTACAGACAACAGGATTTTTTAACCCTTCCGCTAGTGGGCGAGCAATAGATGCGGGAACTGGCGTAACTAAATGGATCCAATAAGAGCTTAGTCGTGGTGTTAAAACAGGTACGGGTAATCACTAGTCGTTTAGGCAAATTCGCTTCTCTCGCATAAATTTCCATTAGACGCCTGTAAGTCAAAATTTCTGAACCCCCTATATCATAAGTCTTTCCTATCGTTTCTTGGTTCTTCAAACATCCAACTAGATACTCTAGTACATTGCGAATTGCAATTGGCTGACTGGGAGTCTTAAGCCATTTTGGTGTAATCATAAGTGGTAGTCGATCTACAAGATATCGTAAGATCTCAAATGATGCACTTCCTGAGCCAATAATCATCGCGGCTCTAAAAGTGGTGGTAGGAACTTTTCCAGAAGAAATTATTTTTGCTATCTCCGCGCGCGATTTGAGATGCTTACTCAAATCAGGGTGTTCTTCTCCCAGTCCACCCAAATAAATTATTCTTTCAACTCCTTTTGTTTCAGCAGTTGCTCCCATATTTTCAGCAGCAATTCTGTCCGCTTGCTGAAAATCTTTTTCTCCAGGTAACATCGAGTGAACTAAGTAATAAACGATTGAACAGTCCTCACAAGCCCTATCTAAAGACTCAAGGTCAAAAACATCTCCGACAAATAATTCAATGTTCGGATGATTTGCCCATGAACGACTCTTAAGCTTCTTTGCTGACCTAGCAAATACACGGACTCTGTGATTCTCTTCAAGAAGTCTAGGCACATGTCTAGATCCAATGTAACCGGTAGCACCAGTGACAAGAATGCGTTTAGTTTTATTGTCTTGCCGAACCATGAGAGATTTATTATACAGATAAAAGTAAATTTGCATAGTTTCATTTCTAATCAAATTACCTATAGATTCGTAACTCAGATAAGTAAAAAATATGTAAGGCTACTATTTGATACAAGCAAGCTTTATGCTGAAGCAATTAAGTCATGTTGGAAAGATAAAAGTATAAAAGTATAATAAATTCAACATTAATGGATAAAAAAAATAAAAAATCCCCGAAAATTATCAACCAAAATCAGAATTTACCTGTACCAGCAAATTCTCTTGAAAAATATTTGACTGATATAAGCAATTATAAACTTCTTTCTAGGGCAGAAGAATACAAATATGCGCAAGAGTATAAAGAATCGGGCAATGTTGAGGCCGCAAGAAAACTCATCACAGCAAATTTAAGATTTGTAGTAAAAATTGCCATGGAATATAAAAATTACAAATTAAATCTTATGGATATTATACAGGAAGGTAATCTAGGACTGATGAAAGCTGTTACTAAATTTGATCCAACAAAAAGATACAGATTGATATCATATGGAGTATGGTGGATTAGAGCCTACATTCAAAATTTTATAATGAAAAATTGGAGCCTTGTTAAAATAGGAACTACTCAAGCACAGAGAAAATTATTTTACAAGATTAGATCCGCCAAGAGTCTTTATAATTCAGGCAATATTTCTCAGGATGAGTATTACACAAAATTATCCCACGACTTAAAAATATCTATCAAAGAAATAAAAGAAATGGATATGAGAATGGGTGGAAAAGATTTTTCTCTAGATGATGAAATTAAAACCGGAGAGAAACAAACAAGAATTGAATTTTTGCCATCGGGGATACAGAATCAAGAAGAAATTATTATGCAAGAAGAGCAAAAAAATGAATTAAGAATGGGCCTTGATGACGCTCTTAAGGTCCTAAATAAAAGAGAAAAATATATTATCGATAAGAGACTTTTATCAGAAGATCAGCAAACTCTTGAGGAGATAGGAACCAAATTTAAAATTTCTCGAGAAAGAGTGAGGCAGATAGAAAAATCAGCCATTAATAAAATAAAAAAAATTCTAGTAAAAAGAGGTATCAAAGCAGATTTTTGATAATATCTAGACTTGAATCAAGATTGTCAATTTTATCACAACCTGCCTGAGAGAGATTCTTTTTTCCTCCCCCTTTTCCATTAAATTTAGATGAGATATCATTTATAATTTTTCTACAATCAAATTCTTCAAAGTCCAAATTTGTTGCGCAAATTATTACTGATTTTTGAGAATTATTTGATGCTAACAAACCAACGGTTTTTTTATTTTTTTCTTTTAAATTATCCCAAAGAACTTTTAATTGATTTGGAGACATGCTATTACCCAAATATGAAACTAATCTTACATCATTAACAATTTGGGACGCATTTAAAATCTCCTCCGCTAATCTTTGAATATCTTTCTTTTCAATATTATTCAATGTAATTTTGAGCTTATTATTTTCTTTTTGAATTCTAGCTATTGTTTCAGGCACTTTCTCTATAGATGAATTAAGGAGGGTAGACGAATCAATTAGATTCCGTTTTAAATTACTAATAAATCTATATCCTGAATCTACTGCATGTGCCTCAATTCGTCTAATTCCCGATGATATAGCTCTCTCAGATGATATGTTAAGAAATCCAAGTTCCCCCGTATTTTTTACGTGGATTCCTCCACACAATTCCATACTAAAATCCCCGATTTTAACAACTCGGACGACATCATCATATTTTTCTTCGAAGAACGCCGTTGCACCATCTTTAATCGCTTTCTTATAATCCACATTGCCTCTTATTTCCACAGGCAAATTTGTCCTAATCCTTTCATTGCATAAACTTTCAATTTCAAAGAGAGCTTCTTGGTCTATGTTTGAAAAGTGGCTAAAATCAAATCTAAGTCGATTTGATTCAACTAAAGATCCTGCCTGTCTAACATGTGTCCCCAATATATCTCTCAAGCACGAGTGGAGTATATGAGTAGCAGTATGGTGGGCAGATATTGTTTCTCTTGTCCTTTTATCCACCGACAATTTGAATTTATCAGCATTTTGCAAATTACCATCTTTAACAATACCGCTGTGTACGACTAGTCCGCCTTCAGATTTTTGAGTATCGAGGATATCAATTAAACACGATTCATTTTCTGCAATTCCTTTGTCACCTATTTGCCCACCTGATTCTGCATAAAAAGGGGTTTCTTCAAATATCAAGTTAACTTTTTCACCTTTTTTAGAATTAGACACTATCTCATCATCTTTGATTATTGCAATAATTTTAGATTCACAAGTTAATTCTTTATATCCATGAAATATTGTTTGAGCATTCTTTCTGAGAATATCACTTAGATGTGCGGTATCAGCAATTGATGATTTAAATTTTGATGCTTTTTTGGATGAATTTTTTTGTTTTAACATTTCTTCCTCATAGGCTTTTAAATCCAGTGAATAATCAGTATCTCTTAGTATGTCTTCAATCAAATCAACAGGGAACCCAAATGTATCGTAAAGCTTAAAAATATCTTTTCCTGATAATACCTTTGTTTTTTTACCAGTAGCCATTGCTTCTTGAAGCTGTTCAAGACCTCTGTCGATAGTCGTAAGGAATTTTTTTTCTTCGTTTTTAATTATTGAAATTATATTAGCATTTTGGTTCTTTAACTCTGGATAGAAATCCTCCATTTCATCGATAACAAGTTGCGAAAGATTAAATAAAAATGGTTCATTGATTCCGAGTTTCTTGTAATGTCTTACCGCCCTTCGCAAAATTCTTCTTAAAACATAGCCCCTACCCTCACTTGATGGTATAACTCCATCTGAGATAAGAAATGTAACGGCCCGTGAGTGGTCAGCTAAAACTCTTATGGAAATATCCGATTCCTCATTATCTCCGTATTGCATTGATAAAGAATTTGCAACATATTCCATCAGATATTTAAAAATATCTGTATCATAATTACTTTTGACGTTTTGAAGAATCGACGCTAATCTCTCCAGTCCCATTCCAGTGTCGATACTAGGCTTGGGCAAAGGGACGAGTTTGCCGTTATCTAATTTATCAAATTGCATAAATACCAAATTCCAAACCTCCAAATATCGCCCACAGTCACATTCGACTCCACATTGTTCTGGCTTTTCACAATTGGAAAAAGACTCGCCAATATCATATAAAATTTCAGAGCAGGGGCCACAAGGGCCCGTGTCACCCATCGACCACAAATTATCTTTGTCTTCTAATTTAAAAATTTTATTTGAAGGTACATTAATCTTTTCTTTCCATATTTGTTCAGCTTCTACATCGTTTTTATGAATAGTTATGTATAATTTCTCCGAAGGAATTTTTAATTCCTCAGTTAAAAATTTCCAAGCAAAACTAATTGCCTCATTCTTAAAATAATCTCCGAACGAAAAATTTCCTAACATTTCAAAAAAAGTGTGGTGTCTTTGTGTTCTACCTACATTTTCAAGATCATTATGTTTGCCACCCGCCCTCAAACATTTTTGGCAAGAGGAGGCTCTAACATAATTTTTTTCTTCTTTCCCTAAAAAAACATCTTTGAATTGGACCATTCCAGCATTGGTAAACAACAGGGTTGGGTCATTATGGGGAATTAGACTTGAGCTTTTTATGGATTGATGACTATACTGCTCGAAAAAGCTAAGAAATTTTTGTCTTATATCGGCTGATTTCATCTTAGATTATTATAATGTGGATATGGACTAGATAAAACTACTTAAGATTAGATAGTAAGAAATCAAGAGCTATGAGATTCTACATTGACAAAGACTTTTGCCTTACCTTTCTTTTCAAATCTCACCAAGCCATTTTTTAAAGCAAACAGAGTGTGGTCCCTGCCGATACCTACATTTTTCCCAGGGAAGAATCTAGTTCCTCTTTGTCTTACGATTATCCCACCAGTATTAACTGATTGGCCACCAAAAAGTTTGACGCCCAACCTTCTACCAGCGCTATCTCTTCCGTTTTTACTACTACCACCACTTTTAGTTGTTGACATTATTTTTTCTTTCCTTTGCTTATAGATGTAATCTCAACGGTTTGATAAGATTGTCTATGACCATTCAATGTTTTAGAGTTTTGTCTTCTTCGAAATTTGAAGACTTTCAATTTTTTCCCTTTGTCGTTTGATAAAACTTTAGCCGACACTTTGAATGATTTTAGCTCTGATGGATCAGAAAGAATCTTTTTATTATCAGAAATCATCAATATATCATCAAACCTAATCTCGGTACCAACATCAGAACCAGTTTTTTCAATAAGAATTCTATCTCCCTCTTTAATCAAATATTGCTTTCCACCAGTTCGAACCACAGCTTCCATAGTACCCTCCAAAAAGGTATATTCTTACGAATTATTAGTCTTTGTCAATATTTTAAGTTTTATTCTTCGAGTTCCACATTCCAGTAAGATGCTTCAACAAAACTTAGAAAAGGCTTCCATTCCTTAAACTTGATGGTTTTTATATATAAATTTGAGAACAGCTTCCAAGTAGGTTTTGTTGGCTTATTAATTAATTTCATGCTTGAAAAGCCCAAATTTTTACTTCCTTTTTTTCTATTGCATCGAGTACAGCAACAAACAACATTGCTCCAAATAGTTTTACCACCTAACGACTTAGGAGTAATATGGTCGATTGTTAATTCATTTTTTGGAAACGACAAACCACAATATTGACATTGGGACTTATCTCTTTTAAAAATATTATATCTGTTGAATTTCACTTCTTTAGATGGAACTTTATCGTACCGAACAACCATTATAACTCTAGGAATTTTTATAACTTTAGATACTGTCCTTATGCAATCTTGGTTTTTTATACTTGTGATTTGACTCCAAGAATCAAAATCAAATGTTTCATAATTAATATCAACAGCTTTCGCAGCACCTCCGTATAACATTAAGAAAGCTCGCTTTACATTAGTTGTATCAATTGGAAAAAAGAACTTATTAAGAACTAGTACGGGTGTATAAAGCATATATACAATTTACCTGAATAAAGAAGAAAAAAATTTACGTTGTATCGATGGGCGAATATAATCTAATTATGAATAAGTATATACTTATTATTCTTTCATCATTATTATTTGTAATTCCTTTTCTAAATTTCAATTTTTTTTTCCTCTCATGGTTTTGCTTCATAGGAATACTGTATCTTATAGAAAACAAGAACGGATCCCCAATAAAAATTGGCATTTTGTTTGGAATTCTTTCAACTTTTTTTGGACTCTATTGGATAACTTGGACCATTAACAATCTAACCGGTGCCAGTTTTCTGTCTTCGTTCTTGGTTCATTTTAGTTACTCATTTTATGAGTCCATCTTTTATGTAATTGTTTTTTCTGTATTGGGGTGGGTAATTAGCAAAAACAATAGCAAAGTTTACAAGTATGGTTTGTTTATTTTCTTTTATATTTTCCTAGAGAATCTTTTTCCCAGAGTGTTCCCATATAAGTTGGGGAATACACAAATATTATTTAAAGAATTGTCACAATTAATTTCTTATGCGGGGGTGAATATATTAACTATTTTTGTTCTAGTAATTAATATAGCAATATATGAACTAATTTTTAAAAAAAACATCAGGTTTTTTAGCATTGTTTTATCTATATTTTTTGTTATATTTTTTTCAGGAAAATCTATGGTTCATAATCATTCAAAAATAGATACTGATTCTAACATAATCTCAGTCGCTGTGGTCCAACCTAACCTAAATTTAAATAATCTAATCGACATAAATAATGCGATTAACAAAAATACATACCTAACGATTTGGCCCGAAGCTTCGCTTGATAGATTAAAAATAATAGACAAAAGAGATGTCTCAATTTTTAAAGAGAACTTTTTAAAAAAATTTGAGCCAAGAAGTAAATTCATTCTTTTTGGAACAATTTATCAAACCAATGAGGGGTATCATAATGCCGCAGTCTTAATTGATCAGAAAGTCAATATAATAGACAAGTCTTTCAAGAATAAACTTATGATATTTGGCGAGTACTACCCATTTAATTCTGTAATTTCAAAAATAATTCCTATTTATGATTCCTTTGTAACTTTAAAACGAGGTGAAATTAGACCTCTTACGCTCAACCAAAAAGGCGAGATTGGAGTGATAATATGCTATGAAGATTTATTCGAGATGAATTCTATCAAATTATCAGAAGATGGAGCTGGAATTTTAATCAATATTACAAATGATCGGTGGTATGGGGACTCGCTAGCTTCTTATCAACATCTAATGCTTTCGATTCCTAGAGCTATAGAGAATAGGAAATATTTAATAAGATCAGCAAACAATGGAATTAGTGCTATTATCAATCCCGCTGGCACCGTAATGAATCAGATAGGGCCTAACGAGAAGGGTCTTTTAAATGAAAAAGTTGCATTATTGAAAACGAAAAGTTTCTATACAAGGTATTACAAACCGGTAAACTATCTTTATCACCTAATTTTTTTAATTTTTTTTATTATATTTCTTCATAAATTCAGAAACAGCTGATATTAATTTCTTATTTTCGCTTGGCAATCCCACAGTTAGCCTAATACAGTTCTGCAGTCTTTTATTAGAACTAAAATTTCTAATAATGATATTTTTCTTTCTTAGAAAATTGTCTAGAGACCTCGATTTTTTCATTTTAAATAATATGAAATTTGAGTCAGATTTAAATGTTTTAATTTGAGAAAATTTGCCAAGGAAATTTGTTAATTTTAATCTTTCTTTCTTAATAATTTGAATATTTTTTTGCATTGATTTGTAATTGATAAAATAATCGGTGGCTATTATCTGTGATAGCGTAGATATGTTGTAAGGCAATCGTATTTTATTAATTTCGTTAATAATTCTTTTGTCCCCTATTATGTATCCCAATCTTAGAGAGGCAAATCCAATCTTGGACATTGTTCTCATTATTAAAAGATTCTTATTTTTTTTTATCAACGGCAAATAAGAATAGCTGGAGTAATCCGCGTACGCTTCATCAATTACAACCACACCTTTTGCCGTTTCAATTATTGTTTTCACATCATCGGTGTCAAAAGAGTTCCCAGTTGGATTATTAGGAGTTGGTATAAATATCAAATCAGGGTCCTCTTTTTTAATCTTTAAAATCATGTTCGTTATATTTATTTGAAAATTACTATCAAGTTCCACTTCGATACCTTTGAGTCCAGTTGCAGCTGTAAGAATTTTATACATAGAGAAACTTGGTTCTAAATACATCACTTTAGAGCTCTTACCAGTTAATGTAAGCAGTAAATATAAAATTAATTCATCCGAACCATTTCCAAATACGATTTGGTTCGAATTAACTTGATGAAAACTACTAACTTTTTTTCTAAGATCTTTCTGAATCGGGTCAGGATATCTATTGATAGAGTTTGCTTTTAAATATTTCTGATTCTTTTTCTCAAAGAAATTTGTTAGTATTTTTTCTGTTTCGTTAAAAGGAGACTCGTTAGCATTGAGTCTAAACAAGTAATCAATCTCATCTGGGACATAAGAATCAAAATTTTTGAGAGACTTTTTTATTCTGAGCTTATATCTCAATTAGGAATCTCCTTTCTTTAATCTGATTGAAATCGAATTTGCGTGGCCATGTAGTCCCTCTTCTTCGGCGAGAGCTATAACTGACTTTCCAAGTTTTTTCGAGCCATTCAATGAAATTTTTGTATAACTTGAATATTTTAAAAAATCCAAGACACTTAATGGCGATGAAAACCTGGCATTTCCTGAAGTGGGTAAAACGTGGCTTGGGCCAGCGACATAGTCTCCAAAGGCTTCAGCAGATAGTTCTCCTACAAAAATTGATCCGGCATTTCTAATTTTATTTATTAATCTGTTGGGATTCCTGACAAGAACTTGAAGATGCTCTGGAGCCAATTCGTTAGACAATCTGACAGAATTATCAAGATTAGATAAAACATAAATTTTTCCATTTCTTTTAATCGATTCTTTAATTATTTTTTTTCTTGGCAATAAATTTGACTGGATTTTTAATTCTCTAAGGGTTTCTTTGGCAATTTTATTTGAATCCGTTACAAGAATTGCGGAGGCATTGATATCATGTTCAGCTTGAGCAATTAAATCAGCAGCAATATATCGTGGATTTGAAAATTTATCCGCAATTATTAGAATCTCAGTAGGTCCAGCAATCATATCTATATCGACTTCCCCAAAAACCTTTTTTTTGGCTATAGCTACAAATATATTTCCAGGACCAACTATCTTATCGACTTTGGGAACTGTTTCCGTCCCGTAAGCAAGTGCCGCAATAGCTTGAGCGCCACCAATCTGAAAAATTTTTTTTATACCAGCAATTTTTGCCACATATAAAATTGCAGCATTCAAACCTTTTTCTGATGGAGGCGTAACCACATAAATTTCTTTTGATTTGGCTACTTTCGCTAGAGCCGCCGTCATTATTAAACTTGAAGGATAGGCCGCTGTACCTCCTGGGACATATATGCCAACTTTTTCAATAGGATTAATTGTCCACCCTAATGTATTCCCTAATTTATCTTTGTATTTATGGGATTTTGGCAATTTCCTTTTTTGATAATCTACAACTCTTTTATACGAGGTTCGTATTGCTGATCTGACTTCTTTGGAAACCAATTTCTCAGAAGAATTGATTGTGCTTTTCTTAACAGGAAAATCTCTGGGTCTTATTCTGATATTATCAAATCTTTTTGTTAATGATACTAAAGCGGTATCGCCCTTAGTAACAACTTCACGAATAATTCTGTCAACTTGATGTTCAAGATTTTTTATCGATTTCTTTTGATTTTTTCTAAGATTTTCTACTTCCTTAACGATACTACTAGGAGTTAATCTGATGATTTTCATTATAGGGATTATACAATAAATTCAATACCTATCTTTGATAATTAAAAAAATTATGCATTAAAAATAATATCAAGTGATAGAGAAAGATTAATTATCAACATATAGAGAATTGAAAAAAGGAAAACATTTTTATAATGGTTCCTATTTTTAAAAGAAACAAATACCAACCAAAGAAAACATACCCCCATTAGGATAGCAATAAATGCATAGAAACTTGAAGCGATACCTACAATCCAAAAATACAAAGAAATTGGAAGAAGTGCCAGACTGTAGATCGCGATCAAATAATTAGTATATTTTTGACCATAAATTATTGGCATGATTGGGAACTCCGCCTTTTTATAATCATCAGCGAAATGTTGAGATAACGACCAAAAATGAGGAGGTTGCCAAATCATCATGAACAGAAAAAGGATTAAAACATCTATGTAATGGAATGATATTTCAGGATTGATGGCCGAATATCCAATTAAAACTGGCAATGCTCCCGGGATTCCGCCTAATACAGTTCCAAAAGGTGAGGATTTCTTCAGAAATAAGGTGTAATAAATTGTGTAAGAGAGGATTGCTAATAGGATAAGAAAAAAATTGAGGTAGTTAATAAAGAAAAGGGAGATTCCAAGGGAAAATGTAATAAGCAGGGCTGCGAAAAAAGATAAAGATTTTATTCCAACTAATTTTAGTGCTTGTACCCTTTTGACAAGTCTGTCCATCAATTCGTCTTTTTCTCTTTCAATAATGTTATTTATCATTGCCGAACCAGCGGCAGAAAAAACTAATGATACGAGAGCAGATAAAATTAATTTTGGGTCAGGTAGAGATCCCGCGGCAAGGACCATACCTGTAAATCCTGTAAGTCCTACACTGAGAATTATGTTTGGTTTAGCAAGTGAAATTAATGCCCTTAAATAATTCATGAGTTCATTGTGCCTTTTCTTCAAAAATAATATTTAAAACTAAAATAACAATTAGTAAAGCAATTAGAAGATGTATAGCGGTAATTGAGAAAGAGAGCTTCGAAACTACAACAAAAATGCCTAATATTACTTGCAAACCAACCAAGAATAAGAGTCTTCTAGCATTTTGTAAGATAGATTTAGATGTTTCCTTGTAATACGCCACGAGAAATAAAATTAAAGAAATAATCAGTATCAAAAAACCTGTAAATCTATGAAGAAGATGAATAAAAACTGTTTTGCTTAAATAGGGTGGCATCCAATATCCCAGACACTTTGGGAAATCTGGGCATGCTAGTCCGGCATCGGCATGTCTTACATAAGATCCCAGAACCAATTGAAAATATATTATTATGAATAAACATATATAAATCAGATTTGATTTGTTAAAAATTTCGACTTGTTTCAGTTTTGCACTATCAGAATAAATACACATCGTGTAAACCAATATAAAAATAATTATTGCGTTAGCAAAATGAAAAGTGGTTATGTTGGTTTCTAATTGAAAGATTACGACCAATCCTCCTAGTATTATTTGAGTAGCTAAAAAGATTGAACATAATATGGGAATTAGTTTTTGCTTACCTACGTATGTTTTCAATCGATTTTTCGCCAAAAAAATAAAGAATATTGTAACTAGGAGTCCTAAAATTCTATGGGTATGCTCCATAAATATTGCAAAATTGAGTTGAGGAAAGAATTCGCCAAAACAAAGGGGCCAATCTGGGCATGCAAGCCCTGCTCCCAAACCACTCACCATATTACCCCAAATAAGTAGTAGAACTAGAAAAAATAAGGTTAATCTTTCTGTGGTATTCATTTTGTTAGATCAATTCAAAACACGAGTAAATATATCTGTAGCAGAAAAAGCTATTAATAAAAACAATAAAAACAATGGGTAAGTAGCGAAGATCCACGTCATGGTATCTTCATGTTTCAGGTGCATAAAATATAATGCAACAAACGTTGCTTTAATCGATGCAATAATTAAAGCAATTGGAACATTAAAGGGACCAAAATCAAACTGGGCTGCAGCTACTGTAATTACAGTAAGTGCCATCAAAAGAATCCCGATATTTACATATTGTCTATATGACCCTTCACTCGCCATAGAAATCTCCTTACCCAATTAAATATAATAGTGGAAATAGATAAATCCATATTACATCAATCAAGTGCCAATAGAGACCACCTATTTCAATTGCCGTAAAATTATCTTTTGAATAGTACCCCTTTGACGTTCTATACAAAAGAAATGATAGAAGTCCCATTCCTATTAGAACGTGGAGCATGTGAATACCCGTTGCAGCATAATAAAGTGAATAGAAAATATCAGTTCCAGGGGTAATACCGTGGTGAATTTTATATGAATACTCAAAAAATTTATTTATTCCAAAAATCGCACCACAGGCTATGGTAATCCAAAGCATCAATTTAACCAATTTAATTTTGTTTTCTTGAATGGCTTTAACGGCGACAACAACAGTAAAACTACTAAAAATAAGTATTATAGTATTAATTGAGCCGAGAACCACATTTAAACTGCTAGAACCGTGCTGAAACATATCTGGATATTTGGCTCTATAAATTGCATAAGCAGCAAAAAGACCCCCAAATAATAAAACTTCCGTAGCCAGAAAAAGCCACATTCCAAATTTAGAAGCAGCATGTTCAAGCTCTGGATCAACGTGCTGATGTTCATCATCAGCCATTATCGGGGGCAACATATCAGATGGGTAAGTCAACGCTTTGATAAATTTCGAAGTCCCACTTAATAATCCCATTATGTCTCCCGTTCTATTTTATTTCCGTAGGCATATGTAGATTCCGTAACAGTAGGAATCTCATCGAAGTTGAGAGTTGGTGGAGGTGAGGGGATGCTCCATTCTAGTGATTTTGATTTATATGGGTTTGCTTCCGCGGTCTTTGAAATAGGTCTAAAGAAATTATATAGCATAAAAATAAAGCCAAGGGCCATCAACCATGTTCCTGCTGTCGAAATCTGATGAAAAATTGTAAATTCCGGATCATAATTATAATATCTTCTAGGCATGCCAAGCGTCCCCATGATAAATTGCGGGAAAAATGTAACATTAAAACCAATAAATATAAAAACGAAAGCGATTTTGGCTCTAAACTCATCAAACATTTTCCCCCACATCTTTGGATACCAAAAATGTAGAGCCGCAAACAAACCAAAGAGTGTCCCTCCAATCATTACATAATGCATATGAGCCACAACAAAATATGTATCATGCAAATGAATGGTTGATGCTAGTGCGCCTAGGTGTAAACCTGTTAAGCCTCCAATCGTAAATAAAAAAATAAATGCCAATGCGTATAGCATAGCGGCACTAAGTTCGATTGAACCTTTGTACATGGTCCAAAGCCAATTAAAAACTTTTATAGCGGTTGGGATAGCTACAGCAAAAGTAATTGCAGAGAAAATTATATTTATTAATTTCGATTGACCACTTGTAAACATATGATGTCCCCAGACGAGGAAACTTATTAATGCTATAGCAAGACTTGAGTAAGCAATAGATTTATATCCAAAAATAGGCTTTCTAGAAAAAACTGGAATTATTTCTGAGATAATTCCCATTGCTGGGAGAATCATAATATAAACTGCAGGGTGAGAATAGAACCAAAAGAAATGTTGAAATAAAACAGGGTCCCCACCTTTTGCAGGATCAAAGAATCCCAACCCCCAATATCGTTCTCCAATAAGCAATACCAATGTTATTGCAACTACTGGTGTTGCTAAAACCTGTAAAATGGATGTGGAATATGCAGCCCAGCAAAAAAGAGGTAGCCTGTCCCAAGTCATCCCTGGTGCTCTTAGTTTATGGATAGTAACAATGAAGTTTATCCCGGTGAGAATAGACGAAAAACCCAAAACAAAAATCCCTAATGTTATAAGAATAACGTTAGTACCAGATTCAATTGAATAGGGAGTATAGAATGTCCAACCAGTATCGGCAGGGGCAGCAAGAGCAAATAAGAAAATTACGGCTCCAAGGCAATAAATCCAAAAGCTGTAGAGATTTAATTTTGGAAAAATAACATCTCTTGCTCCAATCATAAGAGGAATTAAAAAATTCCCAAAGGTGGCAGCAACACCAGGAACGATAAATAAAAATACCATCATCGAGCCATGTAAAGTGAATAAGACGTTATAAGTATGTGCATCTACAATAGTTCTTCCCGGAGATAGGTGCTCTGCTCTTAAAAGAACGGAAGCTATAGCGGCAATTATAAAAAATGTACCAATTCCACAAAGATACATTACCCCTAATCTTTTATGATCCGTAGTGAAAAACCATGAAGAAAATCCTTTACCGTTTTCTAAATAGTTTTTTTCGTTGTCGGTAGACATAGTAGCTTGCTCCTTATTTTAGTGTTTTAATATATTCAATTATCGCTGTTATTTCATAATCCGCTAAGAGACCTTTGTATGCTGGCATTAAAGGTTGATAGCCTTTGACCATTTTTTCTGTTGGGTACTCTATCGATTCTCTTAAATAGTTCTCATCAGCTATAGTAGAACTACCATCTTCAAAATTTCTTTTCTTACCAAAGAGACCTTTCCACGTTGGTCCCGTTCCACCAGCAGCTCCGTCAATATTGTGACAAACAACACAACCCTTACTGTTACGAAGTTCCGCTCCTACTTGATCTAGAGGAATATCTGCTGAGGCGTTTACAATTTTAGATCCAGAATCGGATTGCCATGCCGCATACTTGTCTTTTGATAATACATGGACTTTGCCTCCCATGTCTGAATGTCCGGTGCCACAATATTCTGTGCAATAGATTTTAAAAACGCCTTCTTGAGTAGCGGTAAAATTGATAAAAGTATATCTGCCACCAACTACATCTTGTTTAACCCTGAATGCCGGAACAAAGAAGCTATGAAGCACATCCTTCGACTGCATCACGAGTCGAATAGGTTGATTTATCGGTACATACAATTCGTTTAAAGTTTTCTTGCCATTAGAATAATCAAACGTCCAAATCCATGATTGTCCAGTAACATTGATTTCATATGCATTTTTTGGTGTTGTCGTATATTCATCATAATAGACATATCCATAAAGAAAAATCACTATACATAATATCGTTGGGATGATTGTCCACAGTGTTTCCAAAAAACTATCGTGTGTAATGGCAGGGGTAGGATCATCATCCGTTTTGCGTCTATACTTAATTACGAAATAAATAAGCAAGAAAGAGATTAAGACACAAGATATTACCGAAATTACAGTAATTAACATCAAAACAAAATCTACATTTGGCGCAAACGTAGAAGCAGAAGGCGGCAACCAGGTCATCTATTGATCCCCCTTCTTATCTCTTTTTAGCCACATAAAACCCATGAACACTCCTATGCACAACAATGTCACTACGCCACCAAGTTTGATAACATTCAAAGCCTTGAGAGCATACTTTTTACCTACAGGATCAAAACCATAACAATAAAGAAGAACTTTATCAGATAATAATGATTTCCCAATAGCTCCTCCCGAAGCTTCCAGGAGAGCTAGGTTAAAATCTCTCGGATCAAACATAACTCCGGTTAAATACCTAGATATCTTTCTCTCTTTTGTGAGAAATATTATACCTGCAGGATGGGCAAATTCATCCCCATCTTTAACAAAATTGAATCCCACCGATTGAGTAATCGTTTCAATACTTCCAGTATCAGCCACAAAGAAATCCCATTGCTCATTTTCGTTAAGATTTTTCATATATTTTTTTTTCTTTTGTCTAGCAATCTCTACAGTATCAGACTCGTCAAAACTCAGTGCAACTAAATTGTAATCAACTCCTGGTCTGATTTTTTCATTTGACGAGACGGCCTCCAAGACCCCGTCTAATAGAAAACTACACATTCTAGGGCAAGTATAATAGACCAAAATGAAAACTGTGGGTTTTGTTGGGTCCAAGATTTTGTCTAAATTTTTTTTTGAATTATTTACGTCAAGAATTTCGGAATATAAATCAATTTGATCCTCTAGGCGTTCTGCCCAACCGACTTCTTTCAATGTTCTTGTATCCGTAATCCCAAAAACAGGGCTAAGGCCAAGTAAAAGAAATAAAATTACAAACAAAGCTTTCATTTGGTTCGCGTAAAAGAGACTGTAGTATTATAAATTTATTCATTTTTGTGTCAATCGATATCATTAATGTGTACAATAAAACTATTGAGCTGTCTTGATAATTGACAAAATGTTTTAGATTAAACAGGATTAGGTTTTTGTTTAATTCTATATGGGCCCATAGCTCAGCTGGTTAGAGCATCCGGCTCATAACCGGGCGGTCACTGGTTCGAATCCAGTTGGGCCCAGAGAAATCATTAGAATGAAAGATAAAATAAAAACTTTGTTAGAACTACAAAAGCTTGACACCCAAATTGCAGATATACAAAAAACGATTAAAGAGGTACCTGATACGATTATCTCTCTAACTAACAAAATTGAATTTGACGAAAGAAAAATCAATAATCTTAATGAAAAAATTGCGGGTTCAAACAAGGAAATCAAGGTTCTTCAAAATGAAACTCTGGATATCGATCAAAAGATTAGTCAACTTGAAGATAAATTGTTTTTAATAAAGTCATCTAAAGAATTTGAGGCTTTACAAAAGGAAACAGGGGATTTAAAAAGAAAGAAAATAGACGTTGAAGATAATCAATTAAAAATTATGGAAGAAATTCAATCATTAACTAAGAACTCAGAGTTACTTCAATCAAAATTCGACGAGGAACTGAGTCCAGTAAAAGAAGAAATAAAGAAATTAGAAGCTGAACTAAAAGAATCAAGATCCGAAATAGAAGTAATTGAAAATGACAGGCCCGAAATAATGAAAAATATTGATAACGAAGTCCTGAAAGTTTACACCAAATTACTTTCCAATAGTTCCCCCGTGGCTGTTGAAGCGAAAGGAGAAGTATGTGGATACTGTTATATGAAGATTCCACCTCAAACATACATAAAGGTTCTCCAGTCTAATGAAATTATTTTGTGCCCATGTTCAAAAAAAATATTAATACCTGAAATAAGCTAATCCTTTATGAGTTCGATTGTAAAAATTTTTATCGATGGTGCTTGTCAGCCAAATCCTGGCGCGGGAGGGGTTGGTGTTCACATAATTTTAAACGAATCAGAGGAAAAACATTCTAAGCCACTAGATAATATTGTCACCAACAATATTGCCGAATACGAAGCATTGATATTAGCACTGAAATTAATTTTATATAACAATATTGATGCAGAAGAGGTACAAATTTTTTCTGATTCTAAATTAATATGTATGCAATTTAATAATCAATGGAAGTGTAAAGACAAAAAATTATTGCCTCTTTTGAAAATAGCTAATAAACTAAAAAGCCAAATCAAGTCCCCATTAAAATTAAATCTAATACCAAGAGAAGAAAACTCTATAGCTGATCGACTTGCAAAAGAGGCAATTCTACCATAGATTATAATTTTGAGTGGGTTGAGTGATCGCTTGTTTTGAGCAAGAGGAAAGTCCGAACTCCTAAGGGAAATGGTGCTGGGTAATTCCCAGGTGTCGCGAGGCAACGGAAAGTGCCACAGAAAATAACCGCCATTAATAAACATATGATATTAATGGTAAGGGTGAAAAGGTAGTGTAAGAGACTACCGCAGAGTTTGGTGACAAATTCTGGCGAGGCAAACCCCACCTGGAGAAAGATCAAGTATAGAAGCTGGCTTCCCTTCCATACGCTTCAGGGTAGATCGCTTGAGATAGCAAGTAATTGCCATCCTAGATAGATGATCACATAGAACAGAATTCGGCTTACTAACTCACTCATATAGTTTAGTCTCGCATTAAATTAAACAAGTTTGGCTTTATAGAAATTTCTTTTTCCTATCCGTATTCTCCATTCTGTTTCATTGTCAGGTAAATAATCCAGAGATGATAAGGTATTTTTGTTGATTTCAATTGCTTTATTTTTTATGAGTCTCTTCAATTCCGATCGTGAAAAAGAATTCCGCGATATTTCTACCAAAATATCTAAAAGGTTTTTATCTTTTAACTTTATTTCAACTCGAGGGATATCGTCAGGGAAATCTTTTTTAGTAAACTTCTTCTCAAATAATTTCTGGGATAAATCTGCGGAAGATTTATCATAATACTCTGAAACTATTGTGTGACCAAGTGTTTTTTTTCTTTCCAAGGGATTCAAAATTTCTCTGAATAAATCATTTCTATCAGAGTAGAGCAATTCTATATACTTTGTCATCAAACTGTCAGAAATTGACATAATTTTTCCAAATATTTCTTCTGGGGGGTCATTGAGACTTATATGATTATTGAGAGTTTTCGACATTTTCATTTTTCCGTCAAGCCCTTCCAAAATCGGGACAAAAACTCCAACTTGTTGGGGAATATTGTAAGCCTTTTGAATTTGCCTTCCTAATAAGACATTGAATATCTGATCCGTTCCTCCCACTTCTATATCACACTCTAACACTACGGAATCATAAGCTTGGAGGATTGGATAAAGAAATTCGGTTACCGTAATCGCCTCTCCGCTTTTGTATCTTTTTTTGAAATCATCTCTCTCAAGAAGTCTTGCAACATTTTCTAAAGAAGCGAGCTTTATTAAATTACTTAAATCAAAATCATTAAACCATTTCGAATTATACAAGATCTCAACATTGTCTTCTTCAAGTATTTTAAATAATTGATCTTTATATGTTGCAGCATTTTTATTTATTGTTCCTTCATCTAACGATGGTCGAGTTTTATCTCGATTCGTAGGATCACCTATCTTCGCAGTAAAATCTCCAATTAAAAAAAATATTTTATGCCCCAAGGCTTGAAATACTTTAAGTTTTCTAAGAAGCAATGAGTGGCCTAAATGCAAATTAGAGGTAGTGGGGTCGAAACCTGCTTTAATCTTAAGAGGTGTATTGTTATCATAAGAAAATTTGAGCTTTTCTAGAAGTTCATTTTCAGGAATTGCCTCACCAACATCATTTTTAATAGTTTCAAGTTGTTCTTCTGGTTCTAAAAATTCCATTTTATTTATATTATTCTATTTGCGAGCTTTTAATCAAGCATCAATAAATCCGTTTGTCATTGGATATCTTCTATCTCGACCAAAGGCCTTAGTAGTAATTTTAATTCCCGGAGGTGACTGTCTTCTTTTGAATTCGTTATTATTCACTTTCCGTATAATCTCAGAAACAATTGACTTGTTGATTTTTAAAGTAGATGAAATTTCTTTTAAACTCTTTTCCTCTTCAATATATAATTCGAGAATCTTGTCTAATATTCTGTAAGGCGGTAGAGAATCCAAATCTCTTTGATTCTCCTTAAGTTCTGCTGATGGCTCTCGTAGTATGATTTCTTTGGGAATTAAATTAGTTGGATAAAGCCTATTGTAAAATTTGCTTAATTTATAAACTAAAGTTTTTGGAATATCTTTAAGTATGGCTATCCCGCCAGCACTATCACCGTACAAAGTCGAATAGCCGATACTAATCTCGCTTTTGTTACCTGTGGATAATAATAAATATCCCAATTTATTTGATGTCGCCATCAAGATATTGGACCTAATTCTAGATTGTAAATTTTCCTCAGTGATATCCCATGTAGTTTTTCCATATATCCCATTAGTTAGCAACTGATTAGTATTTTCAAAAATGTTCTGAATATTTAATACTTTAAGTTTAAAACCAAGATTTTTAGATAATTTTTTTGCAAGCTCGAGGCTTTTATCAGAATTATATTTTGTTTGCAAAGCTAGACCTAAAACATTTTTTTTTCCTAATGCGTTTACTGCAATTGATGCAACCAAGGCGGAATCTATGCCTCCAGAAATACCTAGCAAAACTTTAGCAAAATTGTTCTTGTAAACATAATCTTTCAAGCCTAAAGATAGGGCTGAAAGAACTTCCTTTAAATAATAATCATTACCTTTGTTAGGCAAATGAATTCTAGATTTATTTTTCTGAAAATTTATATTTTTAATCAATAAATCTTCATCAAATTCTTTGGCAGAAGCCACAACGGCACCATCTTTATTTAATATCATACTGTTGCCATCAAAGACGAGTTCATCCTGTCCTCCTATGAGATTGCAATAACAAATTTCAATGCTATTTTTCTTTGAGATTGCTTTTAATATTGTCAATCGCTTCTTTTGCTTGTCGATACTATAAGGGGATGCAGACAAATTGATTAATAAATCAATATTATCATCATTTATTCTTTTATTTATTATTTTTGTATCGACCCATATATCTTCGCAAATTGTGATACCAATTTTACGATTCTTAATTGTGAACGTTGTGGATTCGACACCTTTTTCAAAATAACGATCTTCGTCGAAAACTCCATAATTTGGTAATTGGAATTTTTTGTATTCTTTGTAGAGTTTGCCTTTGATAAAAACACCAGCTATATTGAAAAGTTTTTTATTTATTTGTCTCGGATAACCAATAACAACATTCATTTCTTTGGTTATTTTTTCTAAATTTTTTACAGCTATATCTATAGATTTAAGAAATTGTTTATTTAGCAGTAAATCTTCTGGCGGATATCCAGTTAGAGCTAGTTCAGGAAAGCACAACAAATCTACTTTGTGTTTTTTTCCAAGCTGTATAAATTTAGAAATCTTTTCAAAATTAAGCTTTAGATCCCCCACTTTAGAATTAATTTGAGCAAGTCCGATTTTTAGGTTCATTTTCATATTATAGAATTATAAATAAATATTCTATAATGTTTTAATGAATTTAATCAAATCTTACTTAAAGATTATACTTACTTGTCTATTTTTAACCGTAATATCTCCAGGTGCCTACGCCAATAATGAAGCAATAATTGGGTCAACCGTGTATTACGTAGAAAAAAACTCATACTTTTACAAAGATAGTGCGTTCGAAAAAATTTTCGAAGAGGCTATAAACTCTATAAACAGATTTTCTGATGAAATTTTTATTCAGATTTTAGAAATTTCAAACAGAAAACTAAAGATTAACGTTAAAGTTGGAGATACAAATGAGGTTATTATCCTCAAAAAAAATAATAATTTAATCGACGTAGGTAAGAATTTAAATTCAATAATAAATTTATTAGAAGAAAAGGGAATAATCGATGATAAAAATAATCCATTGGCTTATCACGTAGCAAACGCAGTCTTACAAGAAATCGATGACTACTCTTCAATAATCGAACCAGATGATCTAAATCAATTTTTAATAGAAACCAAAGGAAGCTTTGGGGGTATTGGGATTGTCGTTGGAATCAGAGATGAGAAACTCACGATTATTTCGCCAATTGAGGGCACCCCAGCTTTTAAAGCCGGGGTTAAAGCAAATGATGTAATAAGAAGAATCGAATCAAGCAGTGCCGATGGGATAAGCTTAGAGCAAGCAATAAAATTGTTAAGAGGTGAGAAAGGCACCAAAACTACTTTGTACATTGAAAGGGAGAGCGTAGAGGACTTAATTAAGTTTGAGATAACTAGAGACATAATAAAGATTGAAAGTATTTCATCGAAAATCTTGAAAGAAAATATAGGTTACATCAAGATAAAGTCATTTCAGTCAAATACTTTTGAGCAATTTAAAGACTCACTCGATTCTTTAAGAAAAAAAGGCATATCTTCTATAATTCTTGATTTAAGAGGAAATCCGGGTGGACTTTTTAATCAAGCAATAAAAATATCAAATATTTTCTTAGAAAAAAATAAATTAATAGTTTCAACTAAGAGCAAAAAAAGAAACATGAGTATGAAGTTCTTCACGACTCCTAGTTTCGGGAAAAAATTCTATGGCCCAATTATAGTTTTAGTTGACAAAGGAAGTGCTAGTGCATCTGAAATTGTTGCAGGTGCTCTAAAAAATAACGAAAGATCTTTAATTATCGGTGAAAAAACTTTCGGAAAAGGAACCGTGCAAGAAATCTACGAACAAAGTGATGGATCTGCAATCAAGTTAACCATAGCAGAATATTTAAATCCAAAAGACTACAAAGTTCATTTGAATGGAGTTTATCCTGATATCAATTTTATACCCGCCGATTTTAAAAACGGTAGGCTCATCATTGCTGAAGAAATAGCAAGCGAGCTTAACAATGTCGGCCTAAATCAGAAACTTAATATAATTTATAGCCCAAAAGAGAAAGAAACAGATGAAGATGATGAATTAATCAAATTTTCTCAAGAAATACTTAATTCGGAGAATATGAAAAAATTTAGCTTCAATGGAAATATAAAAAACTTTTTATCTTTAAATGAAAACGAATTATCAATTAAGGCAAGAAAAATTAGTAATTCATTGGTCTCTAAAATAAGTGGTTTCAAAATAAAAGTGGAAAATAAAAATTTTAAAAATGCCGCAAATTACGAGAATTTGAATCTGCAAATTAATCCAAAGATAGAATTAGATTCTGGTAAAAAAGAATTAATAGTTGCCAAAATAAAAAACGGTTCTAGTGAAGGTTTTTTCAATCTTATCCTTATCACGAGCTCAGAAAACAAATATCTCAATAACAAATATTTTTTTCTTGGAGCTCTTAAGCCAAAAGAAAATCGAAAATTTAAAATGGAAATCAGCATTCCCAATAGAGCAGATAATAGCAATGATTTAGTCAAATTCTCATTATCAAGTTTTTCTATGCATGATCCATTAAGACCAAGTCTAACAAGTATAACAGAAGTCAATTCAAATATTACGATAAAGAAAGCAGAATTTATTTTTCCAAAATTTACTTATTTAGTTATCCCTAAAAAAAATTCTCAGAATAATATTGAACTAGAATTAAATATAAAATTAAATAAAGTTTCAAAAAATTGTGATGAGTGCTATATTAGAATTTTCTCTCAAGATAAAAGTTTAATCATCAAAAATAAAAATCACAAAATCAGTTCTGTTAAGAAAGGGTCCATTGTAGTGAAGAGTAATTTATCTCTAGAAGATAAATTATATTCCGATTATATAAATTTCAGCATAATATTCCATGATGAGAGTTCTAATTCTTTTTTTGATAAAGCAATTTCTATACCTTTTGGGGAAATTAGTTCTTTTGTTAAATTCGACCCCAGAGTTGATTACAGATTGATTGGCAAAAACTTGTTATTTTCAGATCCCGGCATTGGCAGTATTATCTCGGGAAAAATAGCACAGGGCAACTTAATTACAGCCATAGGTGAGACAAATAAATTTCTGTTAATAGGTTCGGAAGATAAAACATTATATTGGATTCCTAAATCTGAGACCTTGAAAGTTAAAGAAGAAGAAAAAGAATTGTTTTTAAAATCGAAAATTATTAGCCAATATGAAGAGCCCCCTACAATAGATATCAAAACTAAATTCTTAGAAAAAGAAAATACAATTGAAGTTGAATCTTCTATTCATGATGAAACAAATCTAAAAAACGTCAATTATTTTATCAATGGGAAAAAAATTAGATTAGTATCTAGGAAATCCAAGAACATCAACGAATCATTTGGTCTTCAACTAGACTCTGGAAGAAATAAATTATCCATTATCGCAATTGATCAAAGCAACATCAAGATAGGTAAAAACTTGTTTATAACAAATTATGAGGAATAATTATTTTTTAACTAAGTTAATCAGTTCAGTAATTGTTTTATTCATAGTCGTATCAGCAACTTTTATATTGTTAAGAACGTTGCCGGGTGGTCCATTTGACTCTGAAAAAAAACTACCTCCGCACATAAAAGCAAATATAGAAAAAAAATACAAATTAAATGAGCCCATCTCAAATCAATATGTTTCTTATATGAAAAACATAATTCAATTAGATTTTGGTCCCTCCTATTTTTATACCGGCAAAAGTGTGAATGAAATAATAGCAAAAAGTTTCCCTTTTTCGATGAAAATAGGCTTAATATCTCTATTATTTACAATTTTCGTCTCCCTCTACTTTGCAATTTTTTTATTTAAAAACAAAGGAGGTTTCTGGACGAAATTCATTAATCTTTTTCTTTACGCATCTGTTGGAATTCCAACTTTTCTGCTTGGAGCAGTACTGATAATAATTTTTTCTGTTAAATTTCAAATTCTCCCTGCCGCCTTGCTTGAAAAACCTACTAGTTATATTCTGCCTGTATTAACTTTATCTATACCCTCAATATCTTTTCTAACAAAATTAATGTTTGAATCGATGAATGATACCGAAAATTCTATGTTTGCTAGAAATGCAAGAATCAATAACATCGATTCTGAATCTTTGCTTTATTTCTATATTATCAAAAATTCCCTGATTCCTTTTACTACTGCAATCGGGCCCATTGCAGCCTTTATGATTACCGGATCATTCGTAATTGAAAGTATTTACTCAATTCCAGGAATGGGAAGAATGTTCGTGCTTTCCATAATCAATAGAGATTATCCCCTTATCTGCGGATTAACTATTGTTTATACGATTATACTTATTTCATTAAACATGATGATTGATTTTATCTATCCTCTTTTAGATAAGAGAATAAAAATATAAAAAATGAATGTTAGATTAGATATCGAATACATTGGTACAAATTTTTGTGGCTGGCAAAAGCAGAAAACAACACCGACAATTCAAGATGAACTAGAAAAGAGTTTGAAGAAAATTTTTGTAGAAAAAATAATTTTGTTGGCTTCTGGTAGAACAGATAGTGGAGTCCATGCCTATAATCAAGTTGCTAATTTTTATGTTGAAGATAGTTTAAAAATGAACATGGTTCAATTAAAAAACAAACTCAACTTTCTATTAGACAAGAATATAAAAATCAAAAGGTGTACTAGGGTCTCAGACGAATTTCATTCTCAGCATAGTGCTAAAGAAAAAACTTACTTATATAGAATAAAAACTTTCGAACCATGCTCTGTTTTTGAAGAAAATAGATTTTGGTTTATTAAAAGAGAATTGAACATAGACGCAATTGAAAAAATTTCTAAAATTTTTATTGGTGAAAAAGATTTTAAAAAATTTTGTAAAACAGGATATTCAGGATCCACAACAATAAGAAAAATTAAAAAAATATCGATTAAAAAAAAATCTAATTATATTGATATTTTCATTAGTGGCAATGGATTTTTGAGAGGCATGGTAAGACTGATAGTTGGATGTTTAATTAAATATGAACAAGGAGGGATAAAAGAGAGTGATATAAAGCTTGCTATTAACAACAAAAAAGAATTAAAATTAAGGTTGAGTGCTCCCGCAAAAGGTCTTTATTTGTATAATGTAAAATATTAGAATGATTTATTCAGCATATTCTGTAAAACATAAAATAATTAGAAAAAAATATCGTTCCCTAGGGTCTTATCGGAGATATTCCAAGAAAAAATATGTGGCCTCTCCTCTTAGTCCAACTAAGATTATAGCAATAGGATTAAATTATTACGATCATGCTGAAGAAATGAAAAAAGAACCCCCCAAAGAACCGCTAATATTTTTAAAACCCCCCTCGACTCTAATCGGTGCCAATAATACAATAGAAATTCCAAATCATATGAGTTCTAGGGTTGACTACGAAGGCGAGCTTGGAATAGTTATCAAAGAAGAAGCCAAGTGGATCAGCAAGGAAAAGGCTTACAAATACGTATTAGGAGGAATCTGCGCTAACGATATTACGGCCAGAGATTTACAGGCTATCGATGTTCAATTCACAAGAGCGAAGAGTTTTGATACATTTTGTCCGGTTGGTCCTTATGTTTCGGATGAAATTGATTATCAAAATGTTAAAATCAAGACTGTCGTTAATAACGAAATCAAACAAGAATCTAATACATCATTTATGATACATAAGATTGATTTTATAATTAGCTATGTCAGCAAGATTATGACACTAAATAAAGGAGATTTAATTTTAACAGGAACACCTGGTGGCATTGGTTCTTTGCACAATAAAGATTTGGTCAGTATAAGCATCGATGGCCTTGGCTCAACAAAGAATAAAGTTTCTTTAAGAATTGAATAAACTTACAATGGAGAGATTATGGGAAAAATTTTAATCCTACCCGGGGATGGGATAGGTAAAGAAATAACCGGTGAATCCTTAAAAATAATCAATTATTTTAAAGAAAATATAAATATCGATATCGAGATAGAAAAAGATCTTTTTGGCGGAGTCTCGATTGATAAAAACGGAGAGCCCTTAACTCGATCAGTTCTTGATAAGGCCATGGATTCTGATGCCGTGTTATTGGGAGCAGTAGGAGGACCAAAATGGGAGAATATAGATCATAATTTGAAACCAGAAAAAGGGTTATTGATGTTGAGAAAAGAACTTGAAACTTTTGCAAATTTAAGGCCGGGGAAAGTTTTTCAAGCTCTAATCGATGCGTCAAGTTTAAAAAAGGAAGTTGTAAAAAATACCGATATTCTCGTGGTCAGAGAACTAACCGGTGGTATATACTTTGGGGAACCAAGGTATTTAAAAAAAATTAACGAAAAGAAAGTTGGGGTCAACACTCTTGTTTATGATGAAGATGAAATTAGAAGAGTAGCTCAAGTTGCATTCGAAATTGCCAGGAAAAGAAAGAAAAAAGTAACTTCGTTGGATAAAGCAAATGTTCTAGAGGTAATGCAGTTGTGGAGAGACGTTGTTTCGGAAGTTCATGAAACCAAATTTAAAGATGTCGAACTTGAACATTTATATATTGACAACGCTGCGATGCAGATAATAAAAAGACCATCCACTTTTGATGTCATCTTAGCAGGTAATCTTTTTGGCGATATTATTAGTGACGAAATCGCTGAACTTATAGGATCATTGGGAATGCTACCATCGGCTAGCTTAGGCGTTAATAAAGCAATTTATGAACCTGCGGGTGGAAGTGCTCCGGATATAGCCGGACAAAATACTGCAAACCCAATTGGTTCAATTATGTCTCTTGCCATGTTGTTCAAATATTCACTAAATTTAGACAACATACATGATTTGATTGAAACCTCCATTTCCATAACCTTGGATGATGGGATAAGAACTAACGATATCAATAAAGATGGCAAAGCAAAGATGGTAGTTAGTTGCAACCAAATGGGGGATGAAATTCTAAAGAAAATAGATGAAATCAAGTCCAAATTTATCTGATAAACCGCATCCAATTAAAGATAATATTGTTGAATCCTTAAGTATCAATCTGGATAAACACGATTCTTACGCAATTTATGGGTCAAACGATTTTATAAATTCAGCAATCCTTGCTCAACTACACAGAGAATATTCCGAAGATATTTATTTTGTAACAAGTAATTCTAAAAAATGTGAAATATTAATCGAACATATAGAACAATCTTTTAATGTTCCAACTTTTTATCTACAGAATGAAATCTTTCATTCCAAATTTGATATGGAAAATAATCGAAGTTTGTTTTTGAATGTAATATCTTTTGTCGAAAAAGATAATTATAGGAAAATAAAGTTTATAGATGAGGATAATCTTTTTTTTCCTTTCCCTAAAAAAGATCATATTAAATCTAAAATTTTAAAAAAAACTGATCAGAGTTGGGGAAGAGACTTGCTAATCGAACAATTAGAAGATTTCGGCTACAAGAAAAAGGAGTTTGTTGAAGAACTTGGTGATTATTCTGTTAGAGGTTCTATAGTTGATATTTTTTTACCTACATATACATTCCCGATAAGGATAGAATTTTATAAAGACTTACTATCAAGCATACAAAGTTTCAACTTATACGATGGAAGAAGAAGAAGTTGTCATTTTGAACAAATCAAAATTATAAGTATAAAAAATTCACTCGTAGACACCGAATGTTCAGATTCTCTCCTTTTGGATTTAATCAAATCCGAATCTATATTAATATTCGATTCAATATCAAATTTTCCCTCAAATAATAATAGACAAAATAAAATATCGAATTTTATTTTTAAAAATAAAACAATATTTCTAAACCCAATTGATCAACCCCGCAAAACAATTAATTTAAATTTAGATATCGAGTTCTCTCAATCCTTATATGGCAATTCCGTAGATTTATTGGAGAAAACAATTAAAGAAAAATCGGTCGCCAAATCAGTTTACATAGTAACGGACTCCGATACAGAAAATAAATTAAAAAAAGATATACATCCGAAAATTTTAGATAGAGTTTGCTTTGTCAACGGTTTTCTTCAAAAATCTTTTTATTTAAAGAACAACAAAATGTTGTTTTTGTCTTTCAATAGAATAAACAAATCCATTAGTCGTCAACAAAGGGCAAGAGATTATGCCAATTTGTCGTTTAAACTATCTAGTTTCATGGATTTAAATACGGGCAACCTAATAGTTCACAAGAACTTCGGATTATGTATTTACAAAGGAATAAAAAACAAAATAGTAAATAATTCATTGGTTGATTTTATTGAATGTGAATTTAGTTTTAATGATATTTTACTTATTCCTATAGATAAAATTGATCTAATTCAACGATATGTTGGGTCAAGTGAAACGGCGAAATTAGATTCTTTAAGAAACAAGGTTTGGACTGCTAAGGTTAAAAAGGCAAAAAAGGTCGCCGAGGGTGTAGCCAGGGAGATACTAAGTCTATACGCACAAAGGAAATCTATTGGTGGTTTTTCATATAAAATAAATGAAACCGAACTTATAGAATTTGAATCAAAATTTGAATACATAGAAACCATTGACCAAAAAAATGCCATTATGGATACCTATCAAGATATGCGATTACCAAAACCGATGGATAGGTTAATATGTGGAGATGTTGGATTTGGAAAAACAGAAATAGCACTAAGAGCATCCTATTTAGCATCCGTCAATGCAAAACAAACCATTATTATCGCCCCTACTACTCCGCTTGTTTATCAGCATTTGAATACTTTTTTAAAAAGGTTTGAGAGTTTCCCGATTAGGGTCGAAGGAATATCAAGATTTACCAAAACAAAAAAAATAACTTCGATACAAGAAGGCTTATCAAAAGGAACAATTGACATATTAATCGGTACTCACAAAGTTTTATCAGAGAAATTAAAATTCAAAGACTTGGGTCTAATCATAATAGATGAAGAACACAAATTTGGCGTATCCGCAAAAGAGACAATTAAAAGATTAAAAATAGGAATTGATGCATTAAGCCTTTCTGCAACACCAATACCTAGAACCTTACAATTGTCGCTTGGTGGGCTAAGGGATATAAGTCTAATTGCAACTCCCCCTAAAGAAAGATTAGGAATCGAAACATATGTTGAGATTTATAACAAATCAACAATAAAGAATGCAATTAACTACGAGCTAAAAAGAAATGGAAGGGTGTTTTTCGTTCATAACGAAATTAGTAGCATTGAAAAAATTTATAAAGAAATTAAATCACTTTTTCCTAAAGAAGAGATTGATTACGTACATGGAAGAATGAAGGGGATAGAGATTGAAAACACGTTAAAAGCCTTTATCGACGGTACGATATCGATACTCATTACAACAACAATTATTGAATCAGGACTTGATATAAAGAGCGTAAATACAATGATAATCAACAATGCACAAAATTTTGGGCTCTCCGATCTATATCAATTAAGAGGAAGGATAGGAAGAAGTAATATTCAAGGAATCGCGTACTTTCTCATACCAGATAAAAAAATATCCGAAAGTGCCAAAAAAAGGTTAAGTGCTATGAGGAGATTAACCAAACTTGGTTCCGGTTTTAATTTAGCATTAGAAGATTTAGAAATAAGAGGAGCCGGAAATCTTTTCGGTACTAAGCAATCGGGAAAAATTTATGATGTAGGTATAGAATTTTATTTAGAATTATTAGAACAGGAAATAAATAGAGTAAAAGACAATGAGACTGAAAATTTACTGAGCCCAGAAGTAATTGCAAATCAGGATGTTTTTATACCTCAAAGCTACATCTCCTCTGCTGAAAAAAGATTGTTCTATTACAAAAAAATATCACTCATACAACATAAAGATGACTGCTTAGAAATTATTGAGGAGTTATTAGATAAATTTGGACCAGTCCCAAAAGAACTTTTAAATTTAATTTACATCGCAGAAATAAAAATAAATATGAAAAGACTTGGAATTTCTAAATTAAAAATAAAATCAAAGTCATTAATAATAAGGGCATTAAAATTGGGTAAAATCAAAAATATTGAAACAGAATTTATAAATCTCAATTTAGAACTTAAAAATATAGCAAAACTCACTAGAAAGATTAAGAACTTAGAGGATATAATAAAAACAAATTATGAATTTAGAGATGATAAGATTATAATAGACTCCGCAACGATTTTATGAAATTCAAACATTTTATATTTATTTTTTTTCTTTTTATTTTATTGCCTCAGTCATCAAAATCTGAGATAACTGATGGTATTGTAGCCGTAATTAATGACGAATTGATTCTTCTATCCGATTTAAGAAAACATATCAAAGGTAGTGGCGAAAATCCCTTGAACAAAAAAGTTTACTCCAAATATCTAAAAGAATTAATTGATCTGAAATTGCTTGAACTACAAGGAAAAAGAATGGGAATGGAAGTTACGAAAGACCAATTAGATTTACTTGAAAAAGATATGAGAGAAAAGAAAGGGAGTGAAGAATTTGAAAAAGAAATAAAAAACCTTGGTTTAAATATATATAGAATAAGATTTGTCTGGAGAAATCAATTTCTTCAGGAGAGTATTGGCTCCATAATCTTAAGAAACAAAATTGTTGTAACAGAAAAAGAGATCAAAGATTACTATAGAAAAAATTATGGTGAGATTAAAGAAGAAAATTTAGTAAAGTTGTCACTCGTAATCATCAACAATAAGAAACTAACCAAAGAAGAAATCAAAGAAATCGGGAATCGTTTTAAATCAAATACAGATTCAGATGAATTAATAAAAGAATATCTAGAAAAAGATAAAATCGAAAGAAGTTCTGGTAATTTGGGTTACTTGAATCCAAAAAATTTAGATAGCGATATAGTCGATTCCGTCTTGCATGCCGAACTTGGATCGATTATTGGACCTTTTCATTCAGGTGATTTAGTAAAATATTTTATTATTCGGGATAAGACTTTTGGTGATATAAATTATCTTAAAAACAGAGAAGAAATTATACAAACTATTTATGGTGAAAAAACTCTTTTCTTGCTAAATGATTGGTTTCAAAAATTAAGAGATAATTCTTATATTTCCATAAGAATATAATATCAGCCAGTTTTATATTCCTCTATCGGCAAACAATTGCATGCAAAATTCTTATCACCATAAGCATTATTTACTCTTGCTATGGGAGAAATATAACGAATACCATTTTCATCATTATTCTGTGGTGGAAAGGCAACATCGAAGGGATAAGGAAAATTCTTAGTCGCAATATCAAAAAAAGTATGGGGTGCATTTTTCAACGGTGAGTCGTTAATATCCTTAATATTTGAATAAGTAAGTACCTCTTCGTATATAGAAATTAGTGCATCGCAAAACCTATCAATCTCTTTTTTAGATTCACTCTCCGTTGGTTCTATCATTAAAGTTCCAGGAACAGGAAAAGACATCGTTGGTGCGTGAAAACCATAATCAATGAGTCTTTTTGCAATATCCTCTTCTGTAATTCCATGATCTTTTCTAATATCTCGCAAATCAATAATGCATTCGTGTGCAACTTTTTCGTTTCTTCCTGTGTATAAAATTGGGAAATAAGATTTTAATCTTTCAGCAATATAATTAGCATTTAAAATTGCAATTTGCGTAGCTTTTTTAATTCCACTGGGTCCCATCATCATTATGTACATTAAAGATATTGGCAGAATTGATGCACTTCCCCATGGTGCAGCGGATATCGATCCAAAACTTGATTGTGGTCCTACATTTTTGACGACATCGTGATTTGGTAGAAAGCTAGATAGGTGTTTTTTTACCGCTATTGGTCCAACCCCAGGGCCCCCGCCACCGTGAGGTATACAAAAGGTCTTATGGAGGTTGATATGACATAAATCAGGACCGAAGTGCCCTGGTTTTGATATACCCACTAAAGCATTTAGATTTGCCCCATCCATATAAACCTGACCACCTGCATCGTGAATCATCCTAGAAATTTTACCAATATTCTCTTCAAACACTCCATGAGTAGAAGGATAAGTAATCATTAAAGCTGATATTCTGTCGGTATATTGCTGAATTTTATATGCTAAATCTTTTGTATCCACATTCCCATTATCATCACATTTTACTATTTCTACTTTTAGTCCCGCAAGAACTGCACTTGCTGGATTTGTACCATGGGCGGAATTAGGTATTAAACAAATATCTCTTTTTCCCTCACCTGTTGCTTCCTGAAAAGCCCTTATAGTCATTAGTCCAGCTAGTTCACCTTGCGCTCCAGCATTAGGTTGTAGAGAAACTTCATCAAATCCAGTAATATCGCAAAGCGCGGTTGTTAATTTATTGATTATGAATTTATATCCTTTCACCTGAGATTGGGGCGTAAAGGGATGAATCGAATTTATTTTATTCCAGCTCATAGGAATCATCTCGGAAGTTGCGTTCAATTTCATAGTGCATGAACCTAAAGGAATCATAGATTTATTTAAAGAAATATCTTTATCTTCAAGTTTCTTTATGTATCTGAGAAAATCGGTTTCTGATTTATAAGAATTAAACACAGGATGACTTAGAAAATCTTTTGTTCTTTTTAAATCTTTTGTTATTACATCTAAATCAGATGAAATAGAAGCATTTATGTCTACCAAATTGATATTTTTTGAGCTTGAAAAACATTTTAAAATTACGTACAAATCTGAAATCGTTGTTGTTTCATCCAAGGCAATAGTCACTGTGTCGGCGCTATAAAATCTAAAATTTAATTTATTCTTAATGGCTTTGGATTTAATTGCCGGCAATTTCTTTTTCGGGCATTTTATAGCTACCGTATCAAAATAAATTCTATTTAAGGCTTCGAAGCCTAAAATTAAAAGTGCGTTAGTTAGAATCCTAGCAAGTCTGTGAATTCGATATGCAATTTTTTTGATTCCTTTGGGGCCATGATAAATAGCATAGGCAGCGGCCGCAATTGCCAAAAGAGACTGTGCGGTGCAAATATTACTTGTGGCTTTTTCTCTTCTGATGTGTTGCTCTCTGGTTTGAAGAGTCATCCTATATGCAAGGTTATTGTTTTTATCGATTGATCTTCCAATGATTCTTCCTGGGAGCAGTCTTTTGTATTCTTCTTTGCACGATATAAATGCTGCATGAGGACCTCCGAAGCCCATAGGGACTCCAAATCTTTGAGAACTACCGATTGCAATATCCGCGGTCATCTCGCCTGGTGATTTCAATATTGATAAAGCAAGAAGGTCGCATGCTAGAATTGAAATAGAATTTTTTGATCTTGCTTTCCTAATAGAAAACTCATAATCTTTAGCATTTCCAACAGTATCAGGGTACTGAGCAATAAATCCAAAAAAAGATTCAGAATTATCCTCCATTAAGTCTTCTAAATTGCCAATTTTTATTTCAATACCAAGAGGTCGTGCTCTAGTCACTAACAAACTTATAGTTTGTGGGTGACAACTATCCGATACAAGGAAAATATTCCTTGAATCCTTAGAGTAACGAAAAGCAAGCATCATAGCTTCGACTGCAGCCGTACCCTCATCTAATAAGGATGCGTTGGCAACTTCTAATCCCGTAAGATCCATTATCACTTGCTGATAATTAATGAGCATTTCTAGCCTTCCTTGAGAAACTTCAGGCTGATAAGGTGTATAGGCAGTATACCATCCCGGATTCTCCAGAATGTTTCTTAGGATAACATTCGGGGTTATCGTATCGTAATAACCCATCCCGATATAGCTCTTAAAAACTTTATTTTGTTCTACTTTATCCTTGAGATAATTTATCGCGTCGGCTTCACTACGTGGGGAATCAATCTTCAAAGGGACGTCCAGCAGAATTTGATTAGGAACAGTAGATAGAATCAATTCATCTAAGCTATCGCAATTCAGATATTCTAGCATGTCTCCGATATCGTCGTCGGTATTTCCTATATGCCTGTCGACAAATGAATACTCGCTCGACAATTCAAGACACGGTGAAGATAAATTTGCTTTTTCCTTATCCATCAATAAGTTTCTTGTATTCTTCTGAAGTAAGCAAAGAATTTAAATATTTTATATTTTTAACTCTTATTTTGATAATCCACCCCTTATCGTAAGGACTTTTATTGATAATATCTGGTTCATTCTCAACGGAATGATTAATCTCAGCGACCTCTCCCGCAACAGGAGAATATAAGTCCGAAACAGATTTCGTAGATTCGATAACTCCAAAAGTAGAAGATTTATCCAAGATAGTTCCAATCTCTGGTAGTTCAATAAAAACAATTTCCCCTAGTGACTCCTGAGCATGGTCTGTAATACCTATTTTTATTAATTCTCCATCGGCAACAGCCCATTCATGCTCTTCGGTATATTTGAACTCCTCTTTAACTTCCGACATGCCTTCTCCTTAGTTGGATAAAAGGGTAGCTAGCTTTGTATGCTTCCTCATGTTTATTTCTAATCTCTATATTGAACTGATCTAATTCAGACGACCCTGTATCAACCAAGCCCAAACCAATTCCTTTCTTAAGTATAGGGGAGAACGTGCCGCTAGTCACATGGCCGATTAGCTTATCTTTATTTAATATCTTATAACCACTTCTAGGAATGATTTTATTCCTCATCTTAAAGCCTATTAGGGAGAATTTTCTATCTTTGATTCTTTTTTCTATATGAGTTTTCCCAATAAATGCTTCTTTGTTCATATCTATAAATTTCTCTAGGCCGGAGTCTACAGGAGAACCATCCTCACTTAACTCGTTACCATAAAGAGGAAATCCCATTTCAATTCTCAGTGTATCTCTTGCGCCCAATCCACATGGAGACAAGTTTGAGTCAGAATTCTTAATCAAATTCTTGTAAATCTCTTCTATCCTTTCGTTAGGAACAAATAATTCAAAACCATCTTCACCGGTATATCCTGTTCGAGCAACTAAGAAATTATTTCCGTTAGGGCAAGACCATTTTAGTTGATTTTTGTATTTTTCTTCGAGTTCCACAATAGAAGAAATATGGTATTTTTTTATTGATTTTATATCAGAATCGAGGAAGAATTTCTCTAGAAAATCGATTGATTTAGGACCTTGTATTGCAAGCTGGCCATAAAAGTCACTCAAGTTACTTATTCTTACATCATAGTTCCTAGAATTATCCAGAAGCCATTTGTTTACTTTTTCAGTATTTCCTGCATTAACACATATGAAAAAAGATCCATCAATCATTTTGTAAACAATTACATCGTCTACAACACCACCTGATTTGTTACATAGAAACCCATACCGTGCTTGTCCATGCGATAAGTTGAGGATTGAATTTGTAAATACGTAATTAACATAATTTTCAGAATCCGGGCCTGCAATTTCAATTTCTCCCATATGGCTAACATCAAAAATCCCTACACTCTCTCTAACTTTCATATGTTCTTTATTTAATCCACTAAACCAAACAGGCATTTGCCAACCACTAAAATCGACGAATCTTGCTCCCATGGTCCTATGTAGTTTGTAAAGGGGGGTGGTCTTCATATATGAAATATTTTACCTAATTTTACTCATACTATTTTGATACAATTTAATAATCAAAAATAAAGGAGTTTATTATGGATAAAAGATATAAAGAATTATTGATGATAATCGCAATATCCCTTGTGTTTCTTAACATTCAATTATTCGTTCAGCCCCAACGTGTAAGTAAAATTGCAATTTGTAATGAAAATGGCAGCACGTGTTCAAGTGTTGAGACAGGTAGTTTCAGAAGGGGTTAATTAATGTTCTTACAACTTATAATGCAGGAAATTAAATATCTTAATGAAAGATATTTAAATAGGATTTACTTGATACTCGAAACAAGTTTTTTAATTTATCAGGATGATTCATCGCAAGCTCGGGTGAAGAAAGTTTAATGAATTTTAGAAATAAGTTGTTTGAATTTGTCAGGATGATTCATAGCAAGTTCAGCTAGAATTTTTCTATCTAATTCAATTTTGTTTAATTTTAAAGAATGAATAAATTTACTGTAATTTAAACCCTCTTTTCTGAGAGCAGCATTTATTCTTATTATCCATAGAGACCTCAGAGTTCTTTTCTTCGTTTTTCTATCTCTATAAGAATAAGCCATAGCCCTAAGAAGTGTCTCCTTGGACCTTCTAAAAACATTCTTTCTTTGCCCCCAAAATCCCTTGGTCTGTTTAAGTAGTTTTTTCTTTCTCTTTTTTCTCGGAACACTTGTTTTAACTCTCATTTACATCACCATATCAAGTAGAAATAACTTTTCTTAAATCTCTTGCTTTTTTACCTACAACCATCCCTGGTTCTTTCAATCTTCTTATTCTTGATTGAGCCTTATGAACATTACCATGATGCTTGTTGCCTTTTATTCTTTTCAATTTTCCACTGGGTTTCAACTTAAATCGCTTAGCTGCACTCCTATTGGATTTCATTTTTTGAGTTGCCATTTAATTTTTTAACCGCCTTAGCTTTTTTTGGAAGAACAATCATTGTTAAATTTTTGCCTTCAAATTTTGGCTCATTGTCTAATTCGCCAAATTCAGAAACATTTTCTATAATCTTAGCAACAAGCTCTTCTCCTAACTGCTTATGAACTATTTCTCGGCCTCTGAACCAAAGTCTGATTTTAACTTTATGGCCACTTGAAAGAAAGTTTTTAAGCCTGTTTATCTTAACATTAAAATCATTTTCTCCAATATTTGGTCTAAATTTTATCTCCTTTAACACATGAGCCTTGATTTTTTTCTGTGCAGTTTGTTTTTTTTGATCATACATATACTTTCCATAATCCATGATCTTGCAAACTGGAGGGATAGCATCAGGGGAAATCTCAACTAAATCAGTTGCGTTCTCCTGGGCAATTTGCAGCGCATCCTTAATAGGAAGAATGCCAATCTGAGCCCCTTCTAACCCTATAACCCTTACCTCCGCAGCCCTAATAGAACCATTAATCCTATTCCTATTTGGCTTTCTTTTTGAAACAAACGCTCTCTTTTTTATAAACTATCCCCTTTACGGATATCTTTTTTCATCATTGATACAAAATCTTTAAATTTAATTTCTCCAATTTGTTTCCCACCATATTGCCTAACGTTTACAGTTTTGTTTTCCATTTCTGATTTGCCAACTGTTAAAATATATGGCGTTTTCCCAACTTCAGCCTCACGAATTTTGAGACCTAATTTCTCATTCCTTTTATCAATATCGACTCTCAATTTTATCTTATCTAACTCCTTTTTTAAAGAATCCGAGTAATCCAACTGTTCTTCAGACACAGTAAGTATTTTAACTTGAAGAGGTGCAAGCCAAAAAGGAAAAGCACCAGCATAATGCTCAACTAAAATACCAAAAAATCTTTCAAAGGATCCAAAAATAGCCCTATGAATCATTACTGGCTGAAGTCTATCATTATTACGCGAAATGTAATTAAGGTCAAATCTTTTTGGGAGGTTAAAATCCACTTGTATAGTGGAACACTGCCATGATCTTCCTATAACGTCTTTGATTTTTAAATCTATTTTTGGTCCATAAAAAGCTCCTCCCCCCTCATCAATGGAAAATTTAAGACCTTTATTCTTCAGAGAGGATTTTAAAGCATTTGTTGCTTGTACCCATTCATCCTTTGATCCTACATATCGTTTAGGCCTCGTGGAAACAAAGATTTCATAATCAGAAAAACCAAAAGCCTTTAAAAATCTAGTAGTTAGATCAATTACTTGATCGACTTCTAATTCAATTTGATCCAATGTGCAAAAAATGTGAGCATCATCCTGAGTAAACCCTCTAGCTCGAAAAAGACCGTGAAGTACCCCCGATCTCTCATATCGATAAACCGTGCCAATCTCCGCAAATTTTACTGGTAAATCCTTGTAACTTCTCAATTCACTCTTGTAAATCATAATGTGAAATGGGCAATTCATAGGTTTTATTTCATATTTATTTTTATCAATTACCATTTGTGTGAACATATTTTCTCTGTAAAATTCTGAATGCCCGCTTGTTTCCCAAAGGCTAGCTTTTGCAACGTGAGGCGTATAAACAATTTGATATCCAGCCTCCATGTGTCTATTCTTCCAGTAATCTTCAATGATGGTCCTTACCGTCGCTCCATTTGGATGCCATAATATCAAACCTGGACCAATCTCTTCCGTAATTGAAAAGAGATTTAATTCTTTTCCCAACTTTCTATGGTCCCGTTTTTTGGCTTCTTCCAGCATAAGTAAATATTTTTTTAAGTCTTTTTTATTAAAGAATGCGGTGCCATAAATTCTTTGAAGTGATTCTCGTTGTTCATCTCCTCTCCAATATGATCCAGCTACATTTAACAACTTGAATGCTTTTATGTAAGACGTGTTGGGCGCATGCGGTCCTCTACATAAATCAAACCAATTCCCCTGAGAATATATAGAGATTTCTTGATTATCATCTAAATCGTTAATTATTTCCTCTTTAAAAAATTCCCCCATCTTCCCAAACATACTAAGTGCGTCGTTTTTGTTAATTATTTTTTTAATTATTGGTTTTTTTCCGTTAATTATTTCGAGCATTTTCTTTTCGAAGAGCTCAAGATCCTCCTCGGTAAAATTCTTTTCCGTGTAAAAATCATAATAAAAACCATTTTCAATAACTGGTCCTATTGTTACTTTTGTATTGGGATAAATCGATTGGACAGCTTCCGCCAAAGCATGGGCAGCAGTATGGCGAATTAAATCAAGTCCTTCTTTGGAGTTTTCACGAACTGGCACTAACGTTACATTCTTTTTCGGTTGATACGATATATCTCTTAATTCTCCATCTACTAGAGCACCAATTACAGAATTATCATATTTTAATTTACAAAGTATTTCCCCAACATTGAGATTGTTTTCAAATTCTACACTATTTCCTTCAATATCTATTTTCATGTTTATACTTTCATGAGCACGAGTGGATTTGAACCACCGACCTCTTGCGTGTCAAGCAAGCGCTCTCCCCCTGAGCTACGCGCTCAAATAACTTAACGAAAATATTGTAAATACAAGAAAATATAAAGCAAATTTTGTTCTTTTTAATTGATTGCTTTATAATTGTCCGATATGCCAATTACAAATAAGAACATTATTCTTGAGACCAATCTCGAAGATCAGAATCTTATCAATAGAGGGAAAGTCAGAGATCTATATGATATGGGTGACAATCTACTAATTGTTTCCTCAGATAGGATCTCTGCGTATGATTCTGTTTTGCCTACCGGGATATTAGGAAAAGGTGAAGTTTTAACAAAGTTGTCTCAATTCTGGTTTTCCTTAACTAAAGATATAATTGGTAATCACTTTATAACTCAAGATGTATGTTCTCAAGATGATTCCTTGAAAGGATATGCCGATATTCTTGAAGGCAGATCAATGATAGTCAAAAAGGCCAAGCCTCTTCTCGTTGAATGTATAGTTCGGGGATACATAACGGGTTCTGGGTGGGGAGAATATAAAAAGAATGGAACCGTTTGTGGAATTGAGCTCAAAAAGGGTTTGGTGGAATCAGAAAAATTGGAGACCCCAATTTTTACACCATCCACTAAGGCTGAACAGGGAGAACATGACGAAAACATAAATTTTGAGCGTTGTTCAGAAATTATTGGTTTAGATTTAGCAAATAAAGTAAAGGAATATTCAATCGAGATTTATTCCAGGGCAAGAGATTATGCCGAAACTAAAGGAATATTAATCGCTGATACAAAATTTGAGTTTGGTTTAATCGAAAATGATGAACTAATTCTTATCGATGAGGTATTAACACCAGACTCCTCTAGGTTCTGGCCCAAGAATCTTTATGAGGCAGGAAGGGGTCAACAAAGTTATGATAAACAATTTGTTAGAGATTATTTAACATCAATTGGGTGGGACAAGAATCCTCCAGCACCTGCACTTCCAGAAGATATCGCAAAGAAAACGAGCGACAAGTACATTGAGGCATTGAGTTTACTAATCTCTTAATGGACACCTCCTTGACTATGATTCAAATCATCCAGCCTCTTATAGCGATATTTGTAATTTGGCGAGGATCGGCTGTATTAGTCGAGAATTCATTAAAAATAGGAAAAAAGCTAGGGATGTCCGAGCTTTTGATTGGTTTAACATTTATAGCATGGGGTACATCATTACCAGAATTTTTTGTCATGTTAAATTCCATATTGTTTCTAGGTGAATCAGCCGCTACATTAAGTTACGGAACCGTTCTTGGGAGTAATATTGCAAATATTAGTCTGGTATTAGGTATAGGGATAATAGCATCCAATGGAACTTTTTCATCGGACAGAAGAAATATTCTTTTACGCTCATTGATTGTTATAGGCGCAACACTGTGCCTAGTAATTTTCCCTGGGGTTAATGGTGCATATAAACAAACAATTTCCATAATAATGGTTATTACTATGTTTCTTTATATAGGTATTTCGCTTAGAGACAAAAAACACTCTCATATCGACGAGCCAAAAACGGGAATATTGGGAAATTTGTTTTGGTTGGTAGTTGCTACCGTCGGAATCTATTTTGGCTCTAGCTTGATAGTTAGTTCCGGCCAAGATATTATGAGCCATTTCGGTTGGTCCGCCACCGCGATAGGTACAATCTTTTTTGCTCTCAGTACTTCCTCTCCGGAAATTTGTGCAACGCTAATATCGGTTATGAAATTCAAGAAAACTGATTTAGCAATCGGCAATGTAATTGGTAGTAATATTTCCAATATATTCCTATTTGGGATTATCAGTGCTTTGTATAATTTAAATTTAACTTCTTCAATGGGGACCCTTGGTGTTTTTCTAATCTTGACGGAAATCTTGTTGCTAGGGATTTTTATATTGTATGGGAAAAAACATCAGATACAAATACCCTCTTTTGTTGGAATTTTTTTAGTTACTATTTACTATGTATTTATTAGAATCATATGAGTACTATATCCGATTCTCAAATCGAAGAAGAGCTTCATTGTGAAGATATAAATTTTTTTAAAATACTCAGCGGAGCAAATCAGAAAAATTTTTTCATCATAGAGAAAATTTTCAATGTGAAAATCGATTCTCGAGGATGCGACATTAGAATTTCTGGCTCTTCCCAGGGAGTATTGAAATCCTTAGATCTGCTCAAAAGTTTCTACAAAATCATATCGAAAGGCTATTGTCCTATTGAGAGTGATTTTACGCTGGGAGCAAAAATTCTTAAACAAAAAGCTCATTCTATTGAAGAGATTTTTCTTGATACCATATGCTTAACTACAGATAAGAAAACAATCGCTCCAAAGAGCATCAACCAGAAATTATATATTGATTCAATTAGAAAAAATGATCTAGTGTTCGCTACCGGTCCAGCTGGAACTGGAAAAACATATCTTGCAGTGGCTATGGCTATTTCGTATTTAAATCTAAAAAAAATTAGGAAAATAATTCTTACCAGACCTGCCGTCGAAGCGGGTGAAAAATTAGGCTTTCTCCCTGGTGATTTAAGTGAAAAAGTCAATCCTTATCTTAGACCTTTATTTGATGCATTAGGTGACATGATTGAATTAGATCGAGTTTCTAGACTCATGGAAAAATCGGTTATTGAGATTGCTCCATTAGCTTTTATGAGAGGCAGAACTCTCAATGATGCTTTTATTATTTTAGACGAGGCACAAAATACCACTTCAGCGCAAATGAAAATGTTTCTAACAAGACTTGGTTTTAGCTCCAAGGCAATTATCACAGGAGATACCACACAAATTGATCTGGATAGAAGCATAGAATCAGGACTCCTTGAGGCACAAACCATTCTTCAAGATATAGATGGTATCAGTTTTTGCAACTTTAATACTGATGATGTCGTAAGACATGAATTGGTAAAAAAAATAATTGACGCCTATAAATAAATTATCTGATTTCTTTCTGGACCAATAGATATCATAGAAATAGGAGCAGATAAAAAATTTTCGATAAACTTGATGAAGAAAATTAAATTTCGTGGAATCTTTTTTGATGATAATTGTTCCGAATCCCAAGAATTAAATTCTTTGTAGATAGGCTTCACAATATTAAGCTTATGAAGTTCATGAGGAAAACTTGTAAGCTTTTTGTTTCTTATTTTGTAACCTACACAAACTTTAATAGTTTTAAAAATAGATAGCACATCTACTTTCGTAAGAACCAGAGAATTAATACCTGAGACTTTTATCGAATGCCTAAGGGCGACTAAATCCAACCATCCACACCTTCGTGGTCGACCAGTTGTTGCTCCATATTCCGTACCAAATTCTCTCAATGATAAACCTTGATTATCGAATATTTCGGTTGGGAATGGACCATAGCCTACGCGTGTTGTATAAGCTTTTAAAATTCCAATAACCGTTTCTAAACGAGAGGCTGGAACTCCCGTTCCTGTGGCTGCTTCCGCTGATATTGTAGATGAAGATGTCACAAATGGGTAAGTACCAAAGTTTATATCAAGCATAACACCCTGTGCCCCTTCGAAAAGCACCTTTTTATTTTTATTTATTTGGTCACTAAGATAAATTTCCGTGCTACAAACGAACTCTTTTATATAATTGTAATTTTTGGAAAGATTCTTAATTATTGCATTCGTCCTGAAAATTGGCTCATGCAACACTTTACTTAATATTTCATTTTTCTCTTTGAGTAATAAATCTAATTTTTCTCTTAAGGTTCTTTTATGTTCAAGATCAATAATTCTTATTCCTTGTCTTGCCACTTTGTCCTCATAAGCTGGGCCTATGCCTCTTCCTGTTGTGCCAATAGCATTGTTGCCTTTTAAAATTTCTCTTCCCCGATCTATAGATTTATGATAGGGGAGGATTAAGTGGGCTAAAGAACTTATTTTCAAGTTTTTTTTGGTAATTTTGAAGCCAAGTTTTCTTAGGTTCTTAATCTCGTCGGACAAAGTTTGCAAATCAATTACAGTTCCATTTCCAATTATCGAAACTTTATTTTTCCTTAAAACTCCGCACGGAATATGGTGAAGCACAATTTTTTTATCTTTCAGTATTATAGTATGCCCCGCATTACTTCCTCCCTGAAAACGAGCAATAATGTCAAACTTTTCTGAAATCAGGTCGACAATTCGCCCTTTTCCTTCGTCGCCCCATTGGGCTCCAATGACAACTGTATTTTTAATGGCCGGTGCCATTACAAATCCTCGTTTTGGAGTTCTGAAAGATTTTTAGAAGTACCCAGGTGCTTATTTTTTTTATCGAATAGTTTTAAAGAGCCGTTCTTTTTAATTATGATTTTCAAATCAAAATCCCCTTTGTATTTAGATTTCGAGTTTGACATAATAGTTACAAATCCTTGAGAACTGAAGAATTCCCTAACCTCAAAAGGCAAACCAACATTTTTCAAACTATCGTATTGTGTTACAACGATGGGAATTCCAAGATATTTGTGCTTGGTTTTGTTCAGAAGTGGGAGTATGTTTATCCCAAATCCAATCGCGGGAATATCTTTCCCGTATTTGCTTATTAGGTTATTGTACCTTCCCCCGGATAAAACTATTTCATTGATCCCTGGAATAGCTATATCGAATGTTATATCTGAATAATAATCAAAATCTTTCACATCTAAAAGATCAGAAATTACAGTTAAATTGGGATTTGTCTCCCTAAAAAATTTCACTAATGAATCAATTCTCTTTAGTCCGAGTTTTACTCTCGATGGGAATTTGGCAGTGTTTATTTTTCTGTTATCGATGATAGGTAAGACGTAATTTTTTAGAAATGCTTTTTCTTCTTTTGATACATTTTTATCTTTTGTGAATTTTCTTATTAAATCAAAGTCTTTTTTATGAAAAAGTAAATCGATTTTATCTTTGATTGAAGGTAGTTTCGAGAATACAAAATTTACAAACAAAGACGAATTAATAGTCACTATTTGTTTATCAAATCCTAATTTACTCAAGATTGTTGATCCTAAAAGAATAATCTCCAAGTCCGATTCTAGTTGATTGGAGCCTATCAATTCGCATCCGACTTGAAATATTTCTCTTTTATTTTTACTTTCTTTTACTTCATTTCTTATAACCCGTTCAACGTAACTCAATCTTAATGGCAAGGACTCCTCATTGTAATTACTACCTACATAACGGGCTATTTGCGGTGTAACGTCCGATCTCAATCCTAGTACATCACCATTGATGGGATCAATAAATTTGATAGTTTTGTGAAGAGTTTCTTGTTTGGATCCTATTTGTAAGGAATCTATTTTCTCAAATATTGGGGTAAGTATTTTTTTATATCCCCACAGCTCAGACTCATCTAAAACCATGCTTGACACCGATTCAATTTTTTTTACATTGTTTGTTGTGTAATCTTTAATTCCTACGGGGAGCGAAGTAGATTCTTTCATCAAAAAATTACCTGTTCAATACTTTTAACTTGAGGCAAATTGGCAATATTTTCCAAAGTCTCCTCAGAGACAGGAGAATCAACAGAAATAAATGCTAAAGCGGATTCAGTATCGGTTGAATTGTTTTTTCTACTTAAGTAAAGCCGACCAATATTTATATTTCTTTTTCCCAAAGCATCGCCAAGTAGTCCGATTACACCGGGTTTATCATCATTTTCTATTATTAAGACATTGCCTTTAGGTATCACGTCTATAGTGTGTTGGTTCAACTTAGTAAATCTAGGCTCTTTCTTGCCGAATATTGAACCTGAAACAGAGAAGTCCCCACTCTCACTTTTAATAATTAGCGTAACTAAACTGGAAAAATCTTCCTCGGAGGTTACTTTCGCTTCCTTGAGTTTAATGCCTCTCTCCTCGGCAATTAGTGGAGCATTTACGTATGTAACTGGAGCACTCATAATGGGTGAAAGATATCCCTTAAGAGCAGAAACAGTCAGAGGTGCGACATTCATTTCTGAAACATTTCCACTGTATTCAAGTATTATTTCTTTAACACCGGATTTGCATATTTGTCCCATAAAATTTCCAAGTTTTTCAGACAATTCAAGAAAGGGTTGCATCTCAGTCAAAATATCATGGCTCATAGAATGCATATTAACAGCATTCGTAACCACGCCATCGTTAACATATTCAATAATTTGTTCAGCCATAGCAATTCCGACCTTCATCTGGGCTTCTTGTGTTGAGGCACCAAGGTGTGGTGTAAAAATAATTTTATTATCTTGATTAAAAATTGGTGATTTAAAATCTGGGGGCTCACTTTCAAAAACATCAAGTGCGACTCCTCCGATTTTTCCTTTTTTAATTCCCTCTACTATATCTTTTTCGTTGACAATTCCGCCCCTAGCGCAGTTAATAATAATCACTCCATTTTTCATTAAATCTATCGAACCTTTAGAAATCAAATCTCTAGTCCCTGCCGTCAATGGAGTATGGACCGTGATAACGTCAGATCGCTTGAAAATTTCATCCATTTCAACGAGTTCAACAGGAATGTTTAATTTTATATCTTTTGATATGTATGGGTCATGGGCAATAACTTTCATTCTAAGCCCAACAGCTCTTTCGGCCACTAGGCGTCCTATATTACCTAGACCAATAATCCCAAAGGTTTTTCCATAAAGCTCAGTTCCCTGAAAGCTAGATCTCTCCCATTTTTTTTCTTTCATAGAACGATAAGCTTGAGGGGTATTCCTTGCAAGAGAAAATAGTAGCGCGATTGTATGCTCAGCTGTAGTAATAGCATTCGCAGATGGAGTATTCATTACTATGATGCCTTTTTTTGAAGCAGCTCGCACATCAACATTATCAACCCCTATTCCAGCCCGTCCAATCAATTTCAAATTATCATTCAAGCTTTCAATGATTTCTTTGTCCATTTTTGTTGCGCTTCTAATTATGACGGCATTATAATTGTTAATAATTTTCTTTAATTCTTTCCTCTCAATCTTTTTTCGTAAATCGACTTCGATATTCGGGTGTTGGCTCAAGAGCTCGAGACCCTCTTTAGAGAGACCATCAGTTATTAAAATTTTCAAATTGTTCCTCCAAGGCTTCCAAAATAAAAATATATTTTAGCAATTGATTAATGTCAATTGTAAAAATAAGATGCTAGGTATAAGATTTGTTTGTGAAAAAAGAAATCAAGATGACTTTTTTGGAACATTTTGGGATTTTAAGAAAAAGTCTCATCAAAGTTCTTTTATTTGTTGTAATACTTTTTGTCCCCGCTTTCTTTTTTAGAGACATCTTAATGGATTTTGCACTTCTCCCAATGAGTCAATCATTACCTTTAAGCTCAAAAATTATCTTTACAAAGCCTACGGAAGGATTGTCCGCTAATATAAAAGTAGCTTTTCTAGCAAGTTTGATTTGCGTAATACCTCTACTTATCTATGAGATTTGGACTTTTATAAAACCTGCATTGTATCAAAATGAAAAAAAAATATCTTTATTGGTAATTGTCTTAGGTACTATCTTGTTTTTTACGGGGGCAGCTTTTTGTTTTTTCTATGTTGCTCCGCTAGCTTTCGATATCTTAATTAATGGATATTCTACAAATGTTATTACCGCATTGCCAAATGTAAGTGATACTTTGGGTTTTCTAACCTCACTGATATTAAGCTTTGGAATAATTTTCGAATACCCACTAATCATTTTTTTATTATCAAGATTTGGACTAATCACATCTCAGTTTTTATCTTCCAAAAGAAGATATTCGATATTAATATGTGCTGCTCTTTCGGCAATTCTTACTCCAACAACAGATATATTATCTATGTTGTTCATGCTTTTACCTTTACTGTTGTTCTATGAGATAGGTGTTTTGATAGCATATCTAACATACAGGGGCATTGATAAGAAATATTAATAATAGTAGTCTTTATAATTTGATTATTGGGATAACAAAATGAGTCTTATTAATCTAGTTTCGTCAAAGTATATTGAAGAGTTTGTTTTAGGAGAAGTATTACACCATGGATCAATACAAATAACACCCTTTAGAAATCGAGAGTATATAAAAAAATTTAAAAAAAATTATTTATTAGGAGCAGATAGTTCACTTTCTCAATCATTAGGGTACAAAGATCCTGATGCCAATTCCAAGAAAGATAGATTTAATATTGATACCCCCGGATTAGTTAGCCAAGGATATGTATTTAATGTTGGTTTCGGTCTTAGTGTTCATGACATATCATTTAATGCAATTGCGAATCTATCTTATAAAAATCTTAGATATGGTAAGCCGGTTTTTGAAGGGGATATTTTATTTGGCAAATCTGCTGTTCTTGGGATAGAGGTTAAAAAAGATGGTGCTTCAAATGGATCAGTTCAAGTAAAAACAACAATCACAAATCAAAGGGACGAAGTTGTTCTAGAGTATGTAAGGCAAGTTCTACTAAGAACATCGCCGGGACAAACAATAAACAAACAATCCAATTTGGAAAAACAACCAGATAAAATTGATTTTACTGAAACTCAATTACCATTAGAATACAAGAATCTCAACAGGGGTTGGCTTGAAAATAATGGCAAAACATTTGAAGAGTTTGAAAAAGATGGGATTTACGAAGGAGATTCTGCCTCTTCAATTAAATTAGTTGATTTTAGTTGGCTTCAGATTTCAACTCTTAACGATGCGGGGGTTCATCATGATCCAAACTCAAACTTTATAGGTTACGGGGGGGCAGTAAAATCCATAACTGAAGGTCAAATTAGCAATCATATTCCTTTTGGGTATTTTCTAGGCATGAATTCCGGCTCTCATGATGCTCCTACATATCCTAGCGATATAATTCAATCTATATTTAATTCAACAAATCAGGATGATGAAGTAATTATCGGGAGCTTTAAAGTCATAGAGAAGATTCAAATTGAAGACAGAGCAGATATGGGAATATTAACAATTGAACTTCGTGGTGACAAAATTGTCACCGAAGCTGGTCTTAAAGCATACGAAAAAGCCGGATTTAAAGGGGTTTCGAAAATTAAAGATAATAAAATAAGGGTATTAACAATGGAGATGTCTGTTGCCATTCCAACAGACAAGTCATTTAAATAATGTCAGACAAAAAATATCCCATAAAAGACTTACCTCATCCCATAACTTATGATTGGAAAAATAAATTTGATTTCAACTGGAACATTAAAAGCAACCAGAAAGATTGGGTACTACCAAAAGTCCTAATAGAACAAGCTAGCAAAATACCAGATAAGGAATTCTTACAGTTTAGTTACAATAAAGCATTGACCTTTTCAGAAGTAAATAAGCTTGCAAATAAGGTTGCTAACTCGCTTGCTAAATTAGGTATAAAAAAGGGTGATAAAGTTGCAGTTTATATGCCAAATTCTCTGGAAGTATGCCTCGCGTGGTTTGGGATTTTAAAAAATGGCTCAATTATGGTGCCAATTAATACCGCCTATGTTATGGACTTTTTGCAGTACATAGTAGAAGAATCCGATTCAAAAATAATAATCATTGCCGAAGAGTACATGGACAGGCTTGCCAATATACAAAAAAGAATTCCACTTATACAAAATGTTATTGTTTGGAGCAGAAAAGGAGAGAATAGTTTTGATACCATGGGGTATAAAGAAAAATCCTGTGTGAGTTGGAATAGTTTTCTTAGTGAAGGATTCGAGTCCGAGCCAAATATTAAAATAACTCATTTAGATCACGCTAGATTAATGTACACGTCAGGGACTACGGGAAAATCAAAAGGTGTAGTTAGGCCTTGCGCAGCAGATTATTCTTCAGCACAAAATTATTCAAGCATAATGGATATAACTCCCGATGATACAATTTTTACTTGTCTACCTCTTTTTCATTCCAATGCAATGGTCATGGGAGTTTATCCCGCTATGATCAGAGGCACCAAAGTTGTCATTGAAGAAAAATATTCAGCTAGTAAATTTTGGAAATGGATGAAAGATTTTGGTGTAACAAAATTTAATCTTGTAGGAGTTATGTTCTATTTTATGTGGAATGCTCCAGTTGTACCAGAAGAAAAAGAACATAAAGTAAAGCTCGTTTTAGGAAGCCCCGCTCCTCATGACATAATCGAAGAATTTATGAAGAGATTTAACATTTTATTTATGGAAGGTTATGGTTTAACCGAAGTTGGTCAGTGTACTTTTATGAGGCCCGGGGAAGCATTCAGGGTCGGATCGTGTGGTAAAGAATCCCCTGGATATGAAATTAGAATAGTTAATCCAGAAACCGACGAAGAGCTTCCAAGAAACACCCCGGGAGAACTTGTACTTAGGCCCAGAATTCCAAATATATCTTTGCATTATTACTACAAAATGCCTGAAAAGACAGTATCAGATTTTAGGAATCTCTGGTTCCATACCGGTGATTTGTGCAGAATGGATGAAGATGGATACATTTTTTTTATGGATAGATTAAACGATTATATTAGAAGACGTGGGGAGAATATTAGCTCATTTGAAGTTGAAAATCTTGTTGCTTCTCATCCTGATATTGAAGAAGCAGCCGCCGTTGCAGTAAAAGTTGCCGACCAAGGAAAGTATTCCGAGGACGAAGTAATGATTGTCATAATAATGAAAGAGGGTAAAAAACTAGGCCCTGCCCAATTGATTAAATATCTTGTTCCAATAATGCCAAAATTTATGATTCCGAGATTCATCAAGTTTAGAGATACACTTCCAAAGACTCCCACAAACCGAGTTCAGAAAAACAAGTTGCGAGATGAGGGGATTACAAAGGACACTTGGGACTCTGTGAATCCAAATTAATATTACTTATCCCAGGGGTATTTCTTGCTAGGTTTTTGTTTATATGGATTCTTCATATCAGGATTAAAATATTTAAATGTATTTACATGCTGATCGGTATAAGAACCCGGTGGGTAATACTTATCGTAAAAATCTAAATCTAAGTTTTGCGCTTGAAAGACCAGCCTCATATACATTGGATCAACAAAAGCTGGAAATGAACCATAGGTGTCAAATATATATTGAGCAACCGATTTAACAATTTCTATCGTTCTATCAGTCGGCTTTTTTGCCTTAACCAAGTGCTTGTCCGGCTCAGCGTAAGGAAAAGCTTTATCTTTGCCCCAGGTTGCCCATTTATGTTCATGCATTTTGTCAAAAGCTTCCGACATATCCTTGTAATATGGAGGACAATAAGCCTCAAACACACCATCTTTTCCAACAGGTCTTGTTGGTCCGGATTTGGGCTGTTCAAATCTAAAACCGAGACCTTTGAAAAGATCTGGATCAGAACCTAACGCATATCTTGGGATTAAGCCTGTAAATGTCCATCCTCCTAGGCCCAAAGCCTGGAGAGCCAAAGACATATTTTGGCAAATGAAAGCTTGTTCAACGTTTAGACCAGTCAAAATCCTAACTTCTAAGTCATAAAGAGAAAGTTGTACATCTTTTTTTATTCTGCCTGATTCAATCCATTTGTCTTGGCCACAAGAAACATTGTGGGTTGGGTCCCAAATACTAAAGGCATAAGTACTACTACAATAAAGAAGCAAAAGATTTAAATATTCTTCTGTTATATCAGTAACTGGTATAAAAGTTGTTGTTCCAGGTTTGTTAGTGTTCCATTGATTAAAATCAAACAATCCTGGCATTTTATCGGGAAGGTCTGCTCTGCCATCTTCTAGCTTAACTAGACCTTCTCTGTATAGTTCGAGCAGTCTATCGATTTTCTCATTTTGATCTAGTCTAAAAAAAACATCAAGTTCTTTATCTTTAGGAAGCATATTCTTCACATCAACCCAGTATAGACCGGAATCATTTGTGAAAAATAGCTCAGTACCGTGGTTATTGCAGGCTGATGGCCAAGTCCTTCCAGTCCATTGGCATAATAAATCAATTCCACATTCAGGTGGCAAGTCAGCCAAAGCTAGGCCAGTTAAACCAGTTCCCGCCCACACCAACATTGCTTCTTGAAATTCAGTTAGAGGAATTGGAGGGATCTCCGATTTATGAGCTAAGCTACTATCGGATGGAAGCTCCATCCCTGTGCCAAATCTTCTTGATCTCCTATTGAATATAGCTTCAAATAAAGGATAGCTTAAAGCTGCATCGTAATTAACTTTGCCATTTCGATTTTTTTTTGCCATTTGTACGTCCCCCAATTAAATAATCTACAACGTATATTATAAATCAAAACAAGGTTAGGAAAAAGACTATTGAGTAAGTTTTTTTAATTCTTTTTTCTCGAATTGTCTAAGTGCAAGCTTTAAAGTGGAGATTCCCAGGGTTGAACATTTTGGTCTTGAAAGAGTAAGTTCCTCCCCAAGCACCTCTGACATTATTTCGGGCCCCATTTCGATAATTTTATCAATCTCTTTCCCGATAACCATTTCCGAGATAATAGAGGTACCAGCTTGACTAACAATACAGCCTTCACCCTCGAATTTAAAATCTTTTATAATTTTATCTTCAACTTTGAGGCAAATCGTTATGATATCACCGCATCCAGGATTACCGCCCTTCTGCAAAATATCACATTTCCCTTGTTCAACGTCAGGGTCATCGATTGAGCCAGAATTTCTAGGATTTTCATAATGGTCAAGGATAAAATCCATCAAATCTTGCTTTTCTTTGTTATCCGCAGACATTTCTCTTCCTAATTATTTTTCAATCGGTGCCTGGACCAGATTACCCCATTCCGTCCATGAACCATCATAATTTTTAACATCATGGAAGCCGAGAAGATACGTTAATACAAACCAAGTATGTGATGATCTCTCACCAATTCTGCAATACGCGATTACATCATCGCCTGGTTTAAGTCCAGCACCATCCTGATAAATTTCAATTAATTCATCTGCTGACTTAAAAGTTCCATCTTCATTTGCTGCAGTTGCCCAAGGAACAGATGCAGCATTTGGAATATGGCCACCTCTTAAGGCTCCTTCTTGAGGATAAGCTTCCATGTGAAGTAATTCCCCTGAATATTCCTTGGGGGAACGGACGTCTATTAGTGGTTTTTTTTCTTCACTATGAGCACTTACTTGATCCCTGAATGCTCTTATCTTAGTATTGACACCACTTACTTTATAGTTTGTAGCTGGATACGAAGGAGTATCTTTAACAACAGGTTTTTTCTCATCAACCCACTTTTGTCTTCCTCCGTTCATAACAAGACATTTCTCATGACCGTAAATTTTAAACGTCCACAAAGCATAACAAGCCCACCAATTACTTCTATCTCCGTAGAAAACTACAGTATCATTTTCGGAAATTCCTTTTGATGACATTAATGCCTCAAAATTATCTTTATTAACATAATCTCTTATCAAGCTATCTTGGAGTTCCGTTTCCCAATCTAGTTTAATAGTGCCTTCTATGTGCCCAGTTTCGTAAAGTAGGATATCTTCATTGGATTCAACTACTTTAATTCCTTCGTTGTCTTTATTTTCAAGGACCCAATCAGTTGACACCAACACGTCTGGGTGTGTGTATTCAGCCATTTTTTAAAATCCTCCTCATTAAACTTTAAGCCCTGGGGTCTCTAATAACCCCGAATATAGGCAAAAAATATCAGGAACAAAGAATACAATAGTATTGTATTCTTAACAATATTTTATTTAAAATTTTATCTCTTTAGTTTATTATCTACTCAATGTCTGAAGAGAATAACGAATTAAAATCCGGCACTGAGGACGATTATACGGAGGGTAGCATTGTCGAATCAGAACCTAGTGCAACAGAAGCCGTAGAAGAAGATTCCGATGAAAATGAAACAATCCTTTCGAGTTCGGAACGCGTTCCGAACTCGAAAAGGGGACTTGACCATAAACATGCTTATGTCATGTTGGGGCTTATTGTCGTTTTTTTAATTTTTAGTTTTATTGTTTCCAACTTTACTATGTCTTATTAACTTATTCAGGTGTTTCCTTAAATATTGTGCTGTCTCAGAATTCTGACAATTTTCAAAATCTTTTATAGGGCCTTGGAAAATGACCATTCCCCCATTTTCTCCTCCATCCGGTCCAAGATCAACTATGTAATCACACGCATTTATCATATCCATATTGTGCTCAATAATAATAATAGTGTTACCTGATTCTCTTAATCTATAAATAACATTTAGTAATTTATCTACATCAGAAAAATGCAAACCAATTGTTGGTTCATCTAAAATATATAGGGTTCTCCCCGTACTTCTTTTGATTAATTCTTTTGACAATTTAATTCTTTGGGCTTCACCACCAGAGAGAGTTGTGGCAGACTGGCCAATTTTTAAATATCCTAATCCAACAGAGTTAATAATCTTGATTTTGGATTTTAGTATTGGAAATCCAGAAAAGAATTGTTCAGCTTCTTCAAAAGTTGTGTTTAATACATCAGTTATGTTTTTCCCTTTATAATTTATTTGCAAAGTCTCTAAATCAAATCTGTTTCCATCACATGAGTCACATACAACATTTACATCTGGGAGGAAATTCATTTCAATTTTAATACTTCCAGCACCTAAACATTCATTGCAACTCCCTTCTTTAACATTAAAGCTAAACCTTCCGGGCAAGAATCCCCTGATCCTAGATTGCTGTAGTGATGAGAAAATTTCTCTAATTGTAGAAAAAATTCCCGTATATGTAGCAGGATTTGATCTTGGGGTTCTGCCTATTGGGGCCTGATCAACATTGACTACTTTATCAAAATTTTCGAATCCTTTTATAGATTCAATAAAAGAAAAATTTTTTTTACTATTGCTAAGAAGCACGTGGGATAGAACCTTAAATATACTATCCACAACAAGAGAGCTTTTCCCCGAACCAGAAACTCCAGTGACACACGATATTCTTCCAACGGGAATTTTAATATCAATTTTTTTCAAATTGTTTAGTGTGGCTCCAATTATTTCAAAATATTTATCTGGATTTTTAGTTAGTCTATTTGTATGAATCTTCTTATTCCCTGATAGATACTGTCCGGTTATTGATGACTTGTTTTTCGATACATCTTGTACTTTGCCCGCCACGACAATATTCCCACCGTTAGGTCCTGCACCAGGGCCGAGGTCAACGATATGATCAGCATTTCTGATCGTTTCTTCATCGTGCTCGACAACTATGACCGTATTTCCTCTTTTTTTTAAAAGTTGTAGCGATGCAGTGAGCATATTATTATCTTTTGGATGCAACCCTATCGTTGGCTCGTCTAAGACATATGTAATGCCTGTTAGTTTTGCTCCTAATTGTGAGGCTAGTCGTATTCTTTGTGCTTCTCCCCCAGATAAAGTTGGGGCAGTCCGATTTAGAGTTAAATAACCTAGTCCAACATTAGAGAGAAATTCTAACCTGTCAATTATTTCATTCTTAATTTTTTTCCATATTATTTCTTGAGAATTTGTGAATTCGATTTTTCTTATAAAAATTAAGCAGTTATCTACGGACAAACTACAGATTTGATAAATATTTAGATTTTCTATATATACACTTAATGCATGGAAGTTTAGCCTGCTTCCTTTGCATGCGTTACATGCTTCTACTTGTTTATAATTATTAAGGGTGTTTTTTACTTCTTCTGATCTTGATGAATAAAACCAGTGCTCCAATAGATTGACAACCCCGTCGAAAAAAAAATCCGCACTTTCATATTTTTTAATAAATCTTGTTGGTGATATTTCCTCTTCTCCGTAAAGAATTAAATTCTGGTTTTTTTTTGATAGTTTTTGAAAAGGTTTTGAGTCGTCGATGTTTTTTTTATGAAGGAAATTTTTTAACAATTTTTTATAAAACTGAGAATCTTTTAGTGGTCTAATTGCCCCGGCTTTAATAGATTTAGATTTATCAGGAACAATTAAATCTTCATCAAAGTATTCAAATTGCCCAATCCCTTCACATTCCTGACAACAACCATGGGGGCTATTAAAAGAAAAAAGTCTAGGAGATATCTCGGGGAAAGAAAAGCCGCAATTATTACAAGCCAGTGCTTGATTAAAAATTCTTTTTTCTTGATTGGCCTCAATCAACACCAAGCCTTCTCCATATTTTAATCCGGTCTCGAGGGACTCCGTGAGTCTTGTAAGATTTGCATCGATAATCCTAATACTGTCAACATAGATTTCTATGTCATGCTTTTTTTGTTTTTCTAAAATAATTTCCTTGTTAAGGTTGCAAATTTTTCCATCAACCCGTGCTGTCAAAAAGAGTTTGGATGCTAATGAAAGTTCGTTCTTAAATTCCCCTTTCTTGCCTACGGCTAATGGAAAATAAATTTCTATATTTTGTCTATAAAAATCTTTTTTAATTGTATTAATTATCGAATTTAAGGATGCTGTTTCAATTAATGTATTGCAATTATGACAATAAGCTTTGCCAAGTCTGGAATAGAACAATCTTAAAAAGTCATATATCTCCGTAATCGTTGCTACTGTAGATCTCGGGTTTCGCATGAATGTTTTCTGGTTCACCGAAACGGATGGGGAGAGCCCAGAAATATATTCTAAATCTGGCTTTTTGAATCTCTCTACAAATTGTCTCGCATAGTTTGATAGTGATTCTAGGTATCTTCTTTGTCCTTCAGCAAATATCGTATCAAACGCTAAAGTAGATTTCCCTGATCCACTTACTCCAGTAAGTACAGTAATTTTACCTCTAGGGATATCTATGTCGATGTTTTTTAGATTATTTTCTCTAACGCCTTTAAGTGTTATGTACTTCACTTGAATAGCTTAACTAAAATTTCAACTCTTATTTATGCTTTTCATCTCGTGAGCCATCTAAAAATTTCAAAATCAAATTTTGTATTAGAAAGCTCTGGGTGCCACTGTACACCCAAAATATTTCCATCCGCACTTTCAATCCCCTCAATAATCTTGTCAAAACTTTTCGCACATGGCTTCAGACTAGATGATATTCTATCAACAGCTTGATGATGATAGCTTTTAACCCGTATTTTTTCTCTTTTGATTATTTTATTTAACAAAGATTTTCTTTCTATTGTAATACTATGGTTTGCACCATCTTTATGATTTAGTGCTTCTGAAACAATTGATTCAATATCTTGCAATAATGTCCCTCCAAGACAAACATTAATCAATTGCATGCCTCCACAAATACCTAGAATTTTCTTTTTTCTTCTTTTCATAGAATCAATGTATAAAATCTCGCTAGTTGTTCTAGTAGCATCAAGTGGATTAATTTTTTCAATTTTCTTTTGTCCATACAATGCCGGATCAATATCCCTGCTACCAGAAATAACAATCGCGTCAATCTTGTCAACTAAGGACAAAATATCTTTTTTTGTGGTAGCCATAGGAAGATAAAAGGGGACTCCTCCGGCTTGAAGAATTTTTTCTGAATAAAATTTTTCAGATTCAAAAAACTTTCCTTTTATATCGCAAGTAATTCCAACAGTAGTTTTTCCCATATTACCTATTATTGTTCATTTTGAATTAATTTAAAATCTTTTAATTCTTTATTAAATAATATAGGATTAGGGAACTATGAAATCTGGAAAGTATGAAGTATTGGTTGTTGGCGGAGGACATGCCGGATGCGAAGCGGCTCTTGCGTCTTCTAGATTAGGGTCAAAAACTTTGCTAATTACAGGCAATCTAGACACCATAGGCGTAATGTCTTGTAACCCATCAATTGGTGGTGTGGGAAAGGGTCATTTAGTGAGAGAAATTGATGCTCTTGGTGGAGAGATGGCCAAGGCAGCAGATTTTGCATCTATTCAATACCGAAGATTAAACACCAGAAAAGGTCCAGCGGTTCAAGCAACTAGGATACAAGCCGACAGGTCTCTATATAGAACTTATATGAAAAAAACAATCGAATCGCAAAAGAACTTACACGTAAAACAACGACTAATCGATTCATTAATAGAAAAAGATTCGAAAATTATTGGAGTTAAAACAAATTATGGTGAAGAAATTTATTCAAATTGTGTTGTTGTAACACCAGGAACTTTTCCAAATGGTCTTATTCATATTGGAGATTCTCAAATTAGTGCAGGAAGAGCAGGAGAGGCGCCAACAAAACAAATATCAAACTCCTTTAAAGATTTGGGGTTTAATGTTGGAAGACTGAAGACCGGTACGCCTCCCAGATTAGATAGAAGAACAATTAATTGGGATAAAACTACCGTTCAGCCGGCTGATGAAAATCCTGCATTGTTTTCTTTTGTAAATTTCAAGGTGAAAAACAAACAATTACCTTGCCACATAACATACACGAACAAGAGAACGCACGAGATAATTAGAAAAAATATTCATCGGTCACCAATGTATTCAGGCAAAATTGAGGGGATTGGTCCAAGATATTGTCCATCGATTGAGGATAAAATTGTTAAGTTTGCAGACAAAGAAAGACATCAAATCTTTTTAGAACCCGAAGGACTAAACACAAACGAAATTTATCCAAACGGAATTTCTACAAGCCTTCCGATTGATGTTCAAATCCAAATAGTTAATAGCATAGTTGGCCTCGAAAATGCAGAATTGATGAGGCCGGGGTATGCAGTTGAATATGATTATTGTGACCCAAGAGACCTTAGTCATTCTCTTGAAAGTAAGAAAATTAGTAATCTTTTCTTTGCTGGTCAGGTAAATGGTACAACAGGGTATGAGGAGGCAGCAGCTCAAGGATTAATTGCAGGTATCAATGCTTCGTTAAAGAACAAGAACAAACAACCGTTGGTTTTAAAAAGATCTGAATCCTATATCGGTATCTTAATTGATGATTTAGTTGTTCTTGGTGTTGACGAGCCATACAGGATGTTCACCTCAAGGGCCGAGTATAGACTTTTGCTTAGAGATGACAATGCGGATTTTAGATTAACACCGATTGGCTACAAGATTGGGTTAATAGACGAACAAAGATTTGAAGTGTTTCAAAAGAAGGTATCCACATATAATAGCATTATGGATGAGCTGGAATTATTACAAATCGTGCCCAACGAAACAAACAATAAAATTTTAGATAATCTTGGTACACCAAGGCTAAAGAAACCTTGTACTTATAAGGAAATACTTAGAAGATCAGAAGTCTTTTATGATGACTTAATAAGATTTGATTCAAATTGTAAATTTACAGACAATGCAATCTTAAAGTCTCTAATCGAAAACGAGATAAAATACGAGGGATATATTGAGCGTCAAAATCAAGAAATCAATAAAGTGGCAAAATTTCAAGAAATGCCTATACCAATTCAATTAGATATAGATGAAATTCCGGGTCTTTCAAATGAATTAAAACAGAAATTTTCCAGATTAAAGCCACGAACTCTTGGTCAAGCATCAAGGATTTCTGGCATAACTCCTGCGGCGCTTAGTATTTTAATGGTATATATCAAGAAAAACGAACTAAGTCCTACGGATAATTTATAAGTATTTATTTAAAAAATATTTTACGGGATTATTCCGCAACTTTTTTAACTATTCCAGAATTTCTTTTATTTCTCTTAAACTCGAAACCGGCAAGTTGCACGTATAGTCCTTGCAAATAAATATTTGAAATTCATCAGTTAAATCTGGGATAAAATCAGAATTTAATAAAATATCATTGTATATTTTTTTGTCCTTTTCTGAAGAAACATAAAATATTGATTTGTTCGGATGCTCAAAACTAAGAAGATAATTAACAACATCATTTTTAAAATTTGGCTTTTTCCCTTTGTTGAGAATAACTATTTGGATGTTTTCAGACAAAAGAGAATAATGGTTGGCCAAAAATTGACCAAGATTAATTGGAAACTTTTTTGCCATTTCTCCAAGTTGAGAAGAAAGTTTTTTTGCTTTCTCGTTGAATTGTTCGTCGTTTGTATAATTCCCAATCTTTACTAAATCATATAATGCAACGGAGTTCCCTGAGGGAATCGCGCCGTCTAGCAAGTTTTTCTGTCTTACAATAATATCGACATCATCACCTCGCGTCATAAAAAAAGATCCTCGTTCTTTGTCCCAAAATAGGTCTACCATTTTTTTACAAATTCCAACTCCATAAGTGAGTATCTCAGAATCTAATGTCGACTCATAAAGATCGATACATCCTTTAGTTAAAAATGAGTAGTCATCTAGTAGGCCTTTGATTGCAACGTGACCGTTTCTATAACAATGAAAAAGTGAATAATCTTCTGATACCATATTAGTTTTTATAAACTCGAATCCATTCATGGCCGTATCTAAATAGATAGGATTTTTAAATATTCTCCATGCTTTAGCGAGCGATGAAATAGTTAGACCATTCCAGTCAGTTAGTATTTTGTCATCTAAAGAGGGGCGCACTCTATTGTCTCGTTCATTTTTTATTTTTTGTTTAATCCTTTTTGCCTCAGATTTAATCATTTCTGGATTTAGTGAAAAAGTAGAAGAAAAAGAATCAAGCTCATCCTTCAAAAAAATTATGTTTTTTCCGTTTTTATTTTTTGTCGTTTCCTCTATAAAGTTTCCTTCAGCCTCAATATTATAAAGATGCTCGAAGAAAGCATACTCGTCACTTGTTAATAATTTTTTGAGCTCGTCTAGGGTCCATAAATAAAAAGTGCCTTCCTCCCCCTCACTATCAGCATCCTCAGCAGAGAAAAAACCTCCTTCATTTGATAGCAAAATCTCGTTTAAATACGAATGTATTTCTTCGGCGGTTTCTTTAAATAAATCCTTTTTGGTGACTTTGTAAGCTTCAGCTAATGCTTCCAAAATCATTGCCTGATCGTATAACATCTTTTCAAAATGAGGGACTAGCCATTTAACATCAGTAGAATATCTGTGAAAGCCATATCCCACGTGATCATAGATTCCTCCTAGTCTCATTGATGTTAAGGTTTGATCTATCATTCTTAAAGAATCCTTGTTTTTTGTATCCAAATAAAATTTTGAGAGAAAAATCATATTTTGAGGACTTGGAAATTTAGGGGCTTCACCAAATCCACCAAATTTTTCATCAAAAAAGTCTTTTAAACTTTCAAATATTTCTTCCATGTCATCTTTGACGATAAAACTGTCAGGAATTGTGGGATTTGAAACATCTTTTAAGGAAGCAAGAATACTCTCGCCAGATCTTATGACATCCTCTCTTTTCGTATTCCATGCTTCTCGCACTTTGGGTAACAAATCTAAAAGACCAACTAGACCATTTCTACTTATTTTTGGGAAATAGGTGCCGGCAAAAAAAGGAATCTTGTCAGGTGTCATGATAATAGTCAGGGGCCATCCTCCTCGGTTAGTCATCATCTGACACACGGCCATATAAATACTATCTAAATCTGGCCTTTGTTCTCTATCAACTTTAATCGAAATAAAATTCGAATTTAGGATTTTCGCAATTTCCTCATCCTCAAAAGACTCTTTTTCCATAACATGACACCAGTGGCATGTCGAGTAACCTATGGACAGAAATATTGGCACATCTTTTTCTTTCGCTACAGTAAAGACCTCGTTGGACCAAGGGAACCAATTTACCGGATTCTCCGCATGTTGAAGCAAATAAGGACTATTCTCTTTATTTAATTTATTGCTCATTGTCCAATTTCTCTCATTACCAATTGCATATCTTCCCAAACAAGTTTTTTTCTTGAAGGATCCCTTAACAATGCGGCTGGATGGTATGTAACAATAATTTTTGCATTGTATTTATCAAAAAATTTACCTCTTAAATCCTTAATTCGTTCTTTTGTGCCAAGTATTCCTTCCGCTGCTGTAGCTCCAAGACAAATAATTACTTTAGGTTTAACAAATGAAATTTGTCCCATTAAATAGTGCGAGCAGGAATCAATTTCATCAAAAGTTGGCTTTCTATTTTGTGGTGGTCTGCATTTAACGATATTACAAATGTAAACATTATCAATTGGCAACTTCATTGCCTCCAGAATCTTATTTAACAACTGTCCGGCTCTACCAACAAATGGCAATCCCGCTTCGTCCTCATCTTTTCCTGGACCTTCTCCGATAAACATAACATCACTCATGGCAGAACCACGAGAAAAAACGGTATTTTTTCTTTCTTTGTGCAAAGGACAACGTTCGCATCGTTCTACCGCAATTCTAATTTCGTCCAGATTCTTAAAACTGTCCTGGCTTTTTTTATCATTTAATAAATTTAAAATTTTGTCTCTCTGGGCTTTTTGAATATAAAGTCCATTGATACCAATTGATTTTAAAAGTTTTGTATCTTGTTTTAGTTGTTTTATTTGATAATTTCTGTCTTCTTCATTCATGATGTATATATTAAAATTAAACTATAACGTTTTTTTAGCAAAAAAGGTCATGGAATACAAACACTTAGAAATTGAAAAAAAATGGCAAAAAGAATGGGAAGATAATGGTCTTTTTGTAGCTGATAAAAACACCAACAAAGAAAAATATTATGTATTAGAAATGTTCCCTTATCCGTCAGGAAGAATTCACATGGGACATGTCAGAAACTACGCCATCGGTGATGTCGTGGCAAGGTTCAAGAGAGCTAATGGCTATAATGTTTTGCATCCAATGGGTTGGGATGCTTTTGGTCTGCCTGCAGAAAATGCCGCAATTGAGAATAATGTTCATCCAAGAGAATGGACATACACAAATATCGAGACAATGAAATCACAATTAAAACGAATGGGTTTATCTTACGATTGGGGGAGAGAAATCAAAACTTGTGATAAAGATTATTTCGTTCACGAACAAAAATTCTTTTTGGATTTGTATAATGCGGGGTTGGCATATAAAAAAGAATCTTACGTAAACTGGGACCCAGTAGATAAAACCGTCTTAGCTAACGAGCAAGTGATTGATGGAAAGGGGTGGAGATCCGGTGTGCGAGTAGAACAAAAGAAGCTTTCACAGTGGTTTTTAAAAATAACCGCCTTTGCAGAAGAGCTAATTGTTGGGTTGAATAAACTTGACAATTGGCCCAAGAAAGTCCTATTGATGCAGGAAAATTGGATTGGCAAATCAGTAGGAGCCTCAATTAAATTTCAATTGTTCAACAATGCCGCTAAAAGCATTGAGGTTTTTACCACTAGACCCGAAACAATTTTTGGTGCTTCATTTATTGGTCTTTCCCCTGACCATCCTCTAAGTATCGAGCAGGCTAAAAACAATTCAGGTATCGCCAATTTTATACAACTGTATAAGGAGACGGGATTAACTACCGAACAATTGGAAAAAACAGAGAAGCTTGGCATAGATAGCCTTCTAAGAGTAAAACACCCTTACACGAATGAGGAAATACCAGTTTATATAGCTAATTTTATTTTAATGGATTACGGAACGGGCGCGATATTTGGATGCCCCGCCCATGATAAAAGAGATTTTGAGTTTGCTAAGAAATATAAATTAGAAATAATTCAAGTTGTCGGCAAAGATGGTTTCACCACGAAACTAGATGAGGCTTATACCGGCGATGGATTAATGATTAATTCAGAATTTTTAAATGGTTTAACTTCAATTAAGGCAAAAAGTAAAATAATTGATGATCTTAAAAGCAAAAATTTAGCAAAAGCAGAAACAAGGTACAAATTGCGAGATTGGGGGGTATCAAGACAGCGTTATTGGGGTTGTCCGATACCTATTATTTATCTAGAAGATGGAACAATTGTTCCAGTTCCCGACGATCAATTGCCCGTTGAGCTCCCGGATGATATAGACTGGACGAAAGCTGGGAATCCGCTAGATAGGCATCCGACGTGGAAACATACCAGCTGCCCTTATACTGGAAAACCAGCAACCAGAGAAACTGATACCTTTGATACTTTTTTTGAGTCATCATGGTATTTTGCACGCTTTTGTTCTCCAAATTCACAAGAGATGCTTGATGATGAATACGACAAATGGATGCCTGTTAATCAATATATTGGAGGAATTGAGCATGCCATACTACATCTCCTTTACTCAAGGTTTTTCATTCACGCAATGAACAAACTTGGAAAGTCGAAGATTAAAGAACCTTTTGAAAATTTAGTGACGCAAGGAATGGTTCTAAAGGGTGGGGCCAAGATGTCTAAGTCTCTAGGAAATACGGTTGATCCAGAAGAAATCATAGAAAAGTTTGGAGCTGACACAATAAGATTGTTTATTTTGTTTTCAGCTCCAGTGGATAAAGACTTAGAATGGAACAATAAAGGCATTGAAGGAGCAAATAGATTTATAAAGCGAGTCTGGAATTTTGTTTCAAACAATATTTCATTTATCAACAATAAATTCGAGCAAGATTTTGAATCGTTGCTTGGTGAAGAAAAAAGTTTTTTAATTAAAATTCATAAAACAACTAAGAAAGTTACAGTTGATATTCAAAATATGCAATTCAATACAGCTGTAGCTGCTCTCATGGAATTGTTAAATTCTGCGTACAAGTTTTTAGAAAAGAATAGAAATCCGAAGCTAGTGGGTTTCTTTGTTTGTCAATTTATACAGCTTTTGAATCCATTCGTGCCACATCTTGCCAATGAACTATGGGTACGTAGCCGATATAAGAAAAAAGAAATTAACTTTATTTGGCCAGAATGGGATGATGCAATAATAGAAAAGGAAGAAATTCAAATTGTTATACAAATTAATGGGAAAATGCGAGGGACACTAAGTTATTCATCTGAGATTAATGAAGAGAAAATAATTATTGAAGATGTAAGCAAAAATAAAAACTTATTTAAATATCTAAAAAATAAAGAAATAGTAAAAACTGTTTATGTGAAAAATAGATTGTTAAATTTTATCATTAAATAGACAAGTTTTTAATTCGTTCGACAGCTTCGTAAAGTTTTTTATCATCAATAGTAACAGATGCTCTGGTATACCCCTCCCCGTATTCCCCAAATCCAGTGCCTGGTGTCATTACAATCCCAGCATCTTCAAGCAAAATATTCGCGAATTCTGACGAAGATAAACCTTGAGGGTTTTTAAACCAAACATAAAAAGTTCCTTTGGGTTTATACACTTCAATGCCTATTGATTCAAGTCCAGCCGAAAGTAGCTCGCAACGTTTTTTATAAATCGCCACTCTATCTTCTAGCCCAACTTCATAATTTCTTAAGGCTTCGATTCCGGCTTCCTGTATCGCCTGGAAAGCGCCAGAGTCAATATTGGTCTTAATTTTACCAATACCTGCAATAGCTTTCTCGTTGCCCACGACATGGGCCAGCCTCCATCCAGTCATACTAAATGTTTTAGAGAGGCTGTGAAATTCAATTCCTACTTCCATTGCGCCATCATATTCTAAAAAACTTTTAGGTTTGTCCGCAAAATAGACTTCAGTATAGGCAGCGTCGTGACAAATCAAAATTTTGTGTTTGTATGCCAAATCGATTGCTTTTTTGAAAAAATCGTCTGTTGCAAACGCTGTGGTTGGATTATTAGGATAATTTAAAAACATTAGCTTTGTTTTTTCTAATATATTCGCTGGGATTAAATCCAAATCGGGCAAAAACCCATTGGATTCTAGAAGAGGCATCTGATAAGGTATCCCTCCTGCAAAAGTAGTGGCAATACCATAAACTGGATATCCTGGATCGGGAACCAAGGCAATATCGCCTGGATTTATAAAGGCCAGTGGTGCATGTGCCACCCCTTCTTTTGAACCAATAAGAATTAGTACATTTTTGTTTCCAGCAACATCAACGTTGAATCTTTTTTTGTACCAGCTTGCTACCTCATTCCTAAAAGATAAGAGTCCTGTGTACGAAGGGTATCGGTGATTTTCGGACTTTAATGAGGATTTATGAAGAGCCTCAATAATTCTTGTTGGGGTAGGAATATCAGGGTCACCTACTCCTAAATCAATTACATCAATTCCTTTTTCGATCAATTGTTGCTTTTTTTTATCAATCTCAGCAAATAAATAAGGGGGAAGCGTTTTAATTCTATCGGCCCATTCAATTTCCATAATAGGCTTAACTTTAACGTAAAAGAAAATTTACTTCAAATTGGGACATTTAATTTCTCAAAGAAAGAAATTTGAATTTTTCCCCAAGAAAATTGGGCAATACAAGTTTTTTTAATTGCTGAGTTAATTCAATTTTTTCTAAGCTATCAAAATTTTCATATATATCCAAAATATTATTATCCAATAGAAATCTGTTTTGTGAAACGAAGTCAACTTCGTTGAACCCATAATTAAAAGCAATTTTTGTAAGCAAAGAGAAATTGACATCATGTGTTATATCCTGATTAAAAATATTTTTATAAAAATTTCTTGAAACTTGATGGTTGTAAAAACAACGGGCCGTCCCAAAAGGGTCCGAAGACAAATTGAAATAATCAGATTTGTCACCATAGTCGCTTATTAAAAAAAACATTTTATCAAATTTTTCTGAAAGATCTTTAAAGATTTGTTCGTATTCAAAGGAAGGAATTTCAAAGAAAAAATTCTCCCTTATCTTTAAATTAAAACGCTTCATAAATTTGATCAAATTTTTATCGGCTTTATCTTGTCTTTCGAAAATATTTTTTTTATCTGTAAAAATGTTGGTTTGAAAAAATTTATTGTTTCTCGAAACACATCTATCAAATGGTAGCGCGTCAAATAACTCATTGCACAAGATTATACTTTCTTTTGTCCGTGATTTGATTTTACTTATCGATGGTACTATGGTGATTTGGTCTTTATAGGAAGCAAGATTGTTAATTATTTTATTTTTTGCTGATAAATTTGCTTCTACAACAAAGACTTCTAATCTTTCATGGATATCTAGGTGGTAGCCAACAAAGAAATCAAGAACATTCTTAATCAATTCCCCGTTGTTAGAGCCAATTTCAACAATTGATATTTTATCTTTGGGAAATTTTTCTAAAATAATTTTCGAGAAGAAATACCCTATTGTTTTTCCAAATAGTTTGGAAACAGATGGGGATGTATAAAAATCCCCCTCAGGACCGATAGTAAAATTTTTTTTATAGTAACCATTCGGACCATAAAGCGCATAGCGAACAAAATCTGAAAATGAAATTACATCTTTTTCAGCGAATAAGGTCTTAAACATAAATTTAACAATAACAAATAAGTCTTAAATTGTTTAGGTTTGTCAAATTAGTTAAACTAGTTCATGGTCGAAAAAACTAGAATAACAAAAATTTATACAAAATTCGGTGATGGAGGCAACACGGTCTTAGTGGGTGGAGAAATTACGGCGAAAGATTCCGAAAGAGTTGAAGCTTATGGAGATATTGATGAATTAAATTCCATTATAGGCCTAGCCTTAGTCGGTTTAACAAGCAAGAAAGTTAGAAACATACTTTCTAAAATTCAAAATGATTTATTCATACTAGGAGCAGATCTTGCTTCAAAAAAAAATGTTTCAGTACCTAGGATTAAAAAAAATAGAATAAATTGGGCAGAAACAACAATAGATAAGTACGTTTTAGAAGTCGGGACATTAAAAGAATTTATTTTGCCCGCAGGCTCATTTGCAGCTAGTACCTTGCATATAGCAAGAACAGTTTGCCGTAGAGCTGAAAGAAAAATAGTTTCATTAGGGAAAAAGGAATGGATTAGTCCCAATTCCTTGATTTATGTAAATAGACTTTCTGATCTTCTTTTCGTTTTGGCTAGATATGAAAACAAAATTAGTGGTCAGGGCGAGATATTTGCTAATTTTAAAAAATGATAAGTAAAACAAGAACTTTTAGCAATAAATTTAAGCTCTTACAAGACAACATTAAAAAATTTCATCTTTCTGGTAAAAACAGTGGTGTTGAAACTACAAATAAATACTCAAATGAAATTGATAAATTAATATCTAACGAATTGAATCTCGATTATAAATCTAAAGGAATTGTTATTTTAGCATTGGGCGGCTATGGAAGAAGAGAGCTTTGTCCAAAATCCGATATTGATATACTGATACTTCATGAAAAATCGAAAGTTAGCGAAGCTAGAGATTTAGCAGAAAATATTTTATATAAATTGTGGGACACAGGTGTCGAAATTGGAAATTCTTTGCGAACAGTTGAGGATTGCCTTGAGTTGGCAAGCACACATGACTCAACAATTTTAACATCATTGCTTGATTTGAGAGCCATCGCAGGAGATTCAATGTTACATACCGATCTAAAAAATAAACTAAACAGACAATTGCTTCCCAACATATCACAAAATTTCATAAACAAAAAAATACTAGAGCGAAGAAAAAGATACGAAAAATACGGGACTCCGAGCTTCTTGGTAGAGCCCAACATCAAAGAAGGCCAAGGATGTCTCAGAGATATACATAGTTGTTTTTGGGTTCTTAGAGCTTTCCACTGTCAAATCGAAATTAACAGATTTCTTGATGGCGGCTTTCTAAAAAAGGACGAGATTCGTACAATTAATGAGGCATTAGAGTTCTTGCTCAGAGTTAGAAATCATCTTCATATAACTAAAACTTCCAATCTTGAGATAATTGACTTTGATTTCCAAACCACAGCCGCAGATTTTTTTAATATTAAAAATGAAGATTTTTTAACTAAGGAAAGTATTTTTATGAAAATCTTTTACGGTACTACCAACAGAGTTGCACAATTAACAGATACAATCATCCAACGAACTTTAAACAAAAATAAAAAAATATTTTCTTCAAAGAGAATACAAAATTTAGATGATCTTTATATAATTCATAGAGGAATAGTAAGGGCTATTAACCCGGAAGAAATGTTTCTGGACCCCAACAACTTATTGAAGCCATTTGAATACTCGGCTTCAAATAGTATCGAAATTTCAGACGAAGTAATTAGAGAAATAAAAAAAATACAAACCCATAAATTTTCAGTTGATGATAAACAAACATTAAATAAAAGTTTTCTTGATGTACTCAAAAAGGGGAAAAATATATATAAAATTTTATCAGATCTGAATAGATATGATTTGATTAATTTTTTTATTCCAGAATTTGATAAAATTAAAGACTTAGCTGTCGCAGACCCTTCGCATATTTATACAGTTGATGTACATTCTTTGTTGTTAATAAAAGAATTTGAAAAACTGCTAGACGGTATATACGAAAAAGAGTTTCCTCTCGAGACAAAAATTGCACGTAGCTTAAAAAAGAAAGAAGTTTTTTATCTAACTGGCTTATTGCACGATATCGGCAAAGGATACGGTGATAATCATGCTCAACGCGGGGCAGGCATGGTTCGAAAAATATGCGGAAGGCTATTTGTCGATAAAGAAGTTATTGAATCCGTAGAGTTTTTAGTTGATGAACATTTATCGATGTCATCATGTTCACAAAAGAGAGATTTAGATGATTCTCGACTCATCAAAGAGTTCAAAAATAAAGTAAAAACCATTGAAAGACTTAGCTTTCTTTTTATTCTGACATTTTGTGATCTCAGAAGTGTAGCGCCTGATGTTTGGTCAACTTGGAAAGGAAATTTATTGTCAACAATTTTTAAAAAAACAATAAATCTGATGTCTAAAAGAAAAGAAGGAATCATTAAGATGTCAAAGTTGTCCTCTAGAAACAGAAAAGAAGGTCAAGTTTTTAAACAAATTGACAGAAATGAGCTTGAAAAAGTTTGTGGTAAAAAATTATCATCATATTTCAATAATTACTCATCTGAAGAACTTATTTACCAGGTACGACTTCTTCTAGAAAGCAACGAAAATCTAGCACTGGGTGTAAAATACAGTCAAAAAAATCATATAGACCAATTAACGATATGGTCCAAGAATCACAATGTTGGGTTCGTAGAAATTTGTGCTGCTTTGTCATCATCGAGCATAAATATTTTTTCAGGCAGAGTTACTTCATTAAAAAACAATCTTGTTCTTTATACTTTTGAAATAAATAGATTTGGTCAATCTACTTTCCGTGAAAGAGGTATATGGGACTCTATGAAAAGCAAGTTTGAATCAAACAAACCTTTGCCCGCTTCTGAACTAATCTCAAGCAAGTATATGAATTCAAATGGCAGACAAATCAAGACGAAAATCAATGTAGATAATTTATCATCAAAAAATTTTACAATAATTGAATTAAGTACAACTGATAGGCCGGGGATTTTATATGATATATCCAAGACTTTAAAAAATCATGATTTAGTTATTGGATTTGTAAAAATTTCTACGAAACGAGGCTCCGTCGATGATTCATTTTATGTAAAAACAATTGGCGGGAAAAAATTACTTAACACTGAAGAGATAAAAGCCATGAAAAGCAGTTTAACAAAAGTGGTTACATCGTGAGTAGCAAAGTTAAAGAGATAAAAACCGATTTTTTAATTGTTGGATCAGGACTATCTGGTCTTTATTCGGCTTTATATGCTTCAAATTTTGGCAATGTCTTGATTCTAACCAAATCTTCCATTCAAGAAAGTAATTCATATTGGGCCCAAGGGGGTATCGCTGTCGCAATTGATAACTATGACTCAGTAGATTTTCATTATGATGACACAATTTCGGTTGGATGTGGCCTTAACAATGAGGTAGGTGTGAATATAATGGTAAACGAAGGATTACAAAGGGTCCTCGAATTAATAGAGCAAGGCGTGGAATTTGATGGAAGTGAAACAGGGCTCGACTTTGGAATAGAAGGGGGGCATAGCAGAAGAAGAATTTTGCATGCCCTGGGTAATGAAACGGGAAAGGCAATTGTTGATCTTCTTTCGAAAGAAATTAAAAAAAGAAAAAATATAAAAATTTTGGAAGATGCTTATGTTATGAATCTTTTTTCAAACTCTAAATCATGTTTTGGCTGTTTGGTCTTCGACGACAACAAAAAAAACAAAATTGCTATTCATTCCAAGGCTACAATTTTGGCAACGGGAGGAGGGTGTGGAATTTATTATAAATCTACAAATCCATCAAGCACATCAGGTGATGGCATTGCAATGGCAATTGATGCTGGTGCGGTTGTTACAGATATGGAGTTTGTTCAATTTCATCCAACGGCTTTCTCAAAAAACGGGTCTCAAAGTTTTTTGATATCAGAGGCATTAAGAGGAGAAGGTGGAAAACTAATTAATCATTCAAAAAAACGATTTATGGAAAACTATTCTGATCAGATGGAATTGGCTCCCAGGCACATAGTCGCTAGGGCGATTTTTAATGAAATGAGGGCCAATGGGGAAAAGAATGTTTTTCTTTCGCTAAAACATTTAGATTCATCAAGAATAAAAACGAGATTTAAAAATATATACGAGCTTTGTATGAGAGAAGGTATAGATATAACTAAAGATGACATACCTGTTTCTCCAGCTGCACACTACATGATTGGAGGAATAAAAACTGATTTGTTCTCTCGTACGAACATAATGAATCTTTACGCATGTGGGGAAGTAGCTTGTTCTGGAGTACATGGTGCAAATAGGCTTGCAAGTAATTCCTTATTGGAATGTTTAGTTTTTGCAAAACGCGCTATAGATTCCGCAGTTGAATTATCAAGAAAATTTGAGAAAATTCCTTCCTCTCTGATTAAAAAATCTATCAAATACTCATTGGTTTCTTCAGATAAAAAAGTTGAAAGATATTTAAGCCACAGGATAGCTTTGTCCCAAGTCGTAAATAATTATGTCGGCATTTTAAGAAACAAAAAAGATCTTCTATTTGCGCTAAGCGAAATATCCACTATAAAAAAGAACGATCTTGATTCCTTTGATTTAATCGATAGCAGGTTGATGAATTTAAAGACAATAGTCTATTTAATTACAAAATCAGCCTTGCTTAGAGAAGAGTCAAGAGGTGTCCATGTACGAGAAGATTTTTCATCTCAGTCTGACAAATGGCTTAAGCATATAAATTGGAAGATTTTTAATAAAACATTGAGATTTACATATTCCGAGCACCAATAAGGGCAATTGGATTGTATTAGAAAAAAACAATGCTATAATCATCCCTGCGCGTTGTTAATGTTAACTAATCAATTCAAATTCATGTTAACTAATCAATTCACATTCGTGTTACGGGGCAAACATAATGGGCATCCACAAAGAAGATATTCTTGAAACGGTCACCGTTAAATTTGCTGGTGATTCTGGTGATGGAATACAATTAACTGGCGATCAATTTGGAAATACAACAGCTGTTGTCGGAAACGATTTTGCAACTTTTCCAGATTTTCCCTCGGAGATTCGAGCTCCACAAGGAACGACGTACGGTGTGTCGTCTTACCAAATTCAATTTGCTTCAAAGGACATATACACTCCTGGAGATACGCCCGATGTACTTGTTTGCTTCAACCCAGCCGCATTAAAAGTTAATTTGAGTACGGTTAACAAGGGTGGGATTATAGTCGTAAACGAAGATGAGTTTACTGACAAGAATTTAAAAAAAGCTGGGTTTGATTCTAATCCTCTAGATCTGAACGATAGAACACTAGCTGACTTTAGAGTTCATAAAATACCAATAACTAAACTTACAGTAGAGGCTTTGGATGATTTTGATATGGGGCATAAAGACAAATTGAGATGTAAAAATTTTTTGGCCCTTGGTATAGTAGCATGGCTGTTTTCCAGACCATTGGAACCAATCGAGAGTTTTTTAAAATCAAAATTTTCAAAAAAACCCATGATTCTCGAAGCAAATGTCAAGGCCCTTCATACAGGATTTAATATTTGCGATACAATGGAAATTTTTCCAGTTATGTACACGGTCCCCCCGGCAAAACTAGAGCCAGGTACTTATAGAAACATTAATGGAGCTTTGGCGACTGCGTATGGCCTCTTAGCGGCATCAGAAAAAATCGATTTACCAATAGTATATTCCGGTTACCCCATTACGCCTGCGAGTGAAATTCTACACGTTCTTGCGGCTTTAAAACAATTTAATGTTTATACAATTCAAACTGAGGATGAGATTGCCGCTATAACCATGGCATTAGGTGCTGCCTACGGAGGGTCCCTCGGTATCACAGGCAGCTCAGGCCCTGGACTCGCTTTAAAAATAGAAGCTTTAAATCTCGCCGTTATGACAGAATTACCACTAGTAGTTTTTGATTATATGAGGTCAGGAATCTCAACTGGCATGCCAACAAAGACAGAGCAGGGAGATTTGGGAATGGCTTTGTTTGGAAGACCATCCGACTCTCACGTTATAGTGCTTGCTCCTTCAACTGCTGCTGATTGTTTTTGGATTTCCATTGAAGCGGTAAGGCTTGCGACTAAATATATGACTCCCGTTGTTGTATTATCAGAGGGGTTTTTAATTAGCTCGTCTGAGCCATGGAAAATTCCCAATTTAAAAGAAATTCCTAAAATTAAGACATCTTTTAGAACTAATCCTAAGGGGTATCTGCCCTATAAAAGAAACAAGGAAACACTAGCCAGAGACTGGGTCAGAATTGGGACCAAGGGGTTGGAGCATACCATCGGCGGCCTCGAAAAAACTAATGAAACTGGCGATGTAACACAAGACCCCGACAATCATGATCTAATGACCAGATTGAGAGCAGAAAAAGTTCAAAGAGTTGTAAATGATATTCCAGATTTGGAAATTATTGGAGATAAGAATGCGGATTTGCTTCTTGTCGGCTGGGGAAGCACTCTTGGAAGCATGAGGGCCGCAATAGAAGCAGTGAACGGTGCTGGCAAGAAAGTTGCAATGATAAACATCAGATATTTAAATCCCTTGCCTAGGAATCTTGGAAATATTCTTAGAAAGTTTAAAAAAGTTGGGGTTGTAGAATTAAATTTAGGACAATTAAATACGATAATTAGATCAAAATTTTTAATTGATACCTCTTTTCTCGGTAGAGTTACGGGACAACCCATTTATGTTTCTGAACTAACAAATTTTATTAATAGGGAGCTAGAGTCTTTAAAGGAGCATTAATCTAAAGAGAAATTATGAGTACTACAAAACAAACTGAATATAAGGCAGACGATTTTAAATCTGATGCGGAACCAAGATGGTGTCCGGGCTGTGAAGATTATGCAATTTTGAAAGCTGTTCAAATGGCCATGGCTCAAATCGGTAGGCCAAAAAATGAGCATGCTGTAGTATCGGGAATTGGCTGTTCATCACGACTCCCCTATTATATGGGAACTTATGGCTTCCACACCATTCATGGAAGACCTATTCCGGTCGCGACCGGACTAAAGATTTCTAATCCAGAATTGGCCGTTTGGGTTGTAACAGGCGATGGGGATGCTATTTCTATCGGAGGAAATCATTTTGTCCATGCTTTTAGAAGAAATGTCGATATGAACATTCTTCTTTTTGACAATAGGATTTATGGCTTAACGAAAGGTCAATATTCACCAACAAGCCAGAAAGGGATGATTAACAAAACCGCTCCCTATGGAACCATTGAAGAACCGTCTGATCCCGTTGGCTTAGCTTTAGAATGTGGTGCATCATTTATTGCTCAAATTTCTGCTTCGTACGTTAAAGAACTTGTTGACTTACTTGTTCAAGCCTACAATCATAAAGGCACCTCGTTCCTTCACATCTATCAAAATTGCTATATTTATAACGACAATGCTTTTGATGATTTTACCGAGAGATCCATCCGTGATGACAACAACATTAAAATTGAGCATGGAAAACCTTTGGTCTTTGGCAAGAATCTCGACAAAGGGCTGGTTGTGGGATATGGAAAATTTGACATAGTAGATATTGAACCCGGCAACGTTCCTGATAATATCGTGGTCTATGATGAAACTGATTCCGTGCTAATTAGAATGGTTACTGACATGAAGTTTCCAGAATATCCAGTTCCAATGGGTGTGCTGAAGAAAACATTAAGGCCGACCTTTGAAGATTCTTTGGAATCTCAAATTGAGTTAGCAAAATCTAAATTCCCACCTGACTTGCAAAAGCTTCTTTCCTCCGGAGAAACCTGGGAAGTTAAATAAATTGCCGATGAACAATGCTTTAAAAAAAAGTATTGACGGCATTCTGAAATTTGCTCTAGCCGAAGACAAGATTCACCGCGATATTACGAGCAAAATACTTCTTGATTCAAGAAGGGTTCGAGTAGGCATATATTTTAATGAAATTGGAATTTTATGTGGTAGAGAAGTAATCAGTTACGTGGCAAAAAAAATTGACAAAAGAATAAAAATCAAGTGGGGTTATAACGAAGGAGACAAGATAAAAAACAATGCGAGGGTAGCTATTATTACTGGACCTGCAAGCAAAGTTATTCCTTGTGAGAGAATAATATTAAATTTTCTCCAAAAACTTAGTGGAATTGCGACCTTGACCAATACCTATATCACTCAATTGAAAAAAAGTAAAATTAAGCTTTTAGACACGAGAAAAACTACTCCGGGCTGGAGATATCTCGAAAAATATGCCGTCACAATCGGAGGGGGTCAGAATCACAGAAAGGACTTGTCGCAGCTAATTTTAATTAAAGATAACCATATAAAAATTTGTGGGAATATCAGAAAAACACTAGAAAAAATATCTAAAACCCCCACTAAAGAAAAAATAGAAGTAGAGGTAAAAAAGATTAGCGAAATTAATGATGCAGTAAAATTTAAAATAAATAGGATCATGTTAGATAATTTTAATGTTAAAGAAATCACAAAAGCTATAAAAATTATTAGAAATTCCAGTAGGGCAGAAATTGAGCTCTCAGGAAATCTTAATCTAAAAAAGATAAAGACAATCTCGAAGTTGGACATCGATTATGTTTCCGTTGGTAGAATTACACACTCAGCTCCATTCTTAAATATTTCAATCAATGTGTTAAAATAGAGACTTATGAATCCGTCTATGATAAATAAAATTCACGAACTAAAAAAAGCTAAAAACGCAATAATAGTTGCTCATAACTATCAAATCCCAGAAGTTCAAGACATAGCTGATTTTGTAGGTGATTCGCTAGGATTATCTAAAAAGGCGGCGGAAACTAAGGCTGAAATAATGGTTTTCTGTGGTGTCCATTTTATGGCTGAGACAGCATCGATACTATGCCCTGAAAAAAAAATTTTGTTGCCTGATCTAGACGCAGGTTGCTCGCTCGCTGAATCGATAAACATAAATCAGCTTAAAGAGTGGAAAAAGAAAAATCCAAACGCAGTAGTTGTTTCGTATGTCAATACTTCTGCGGAGATAAAAGCCGAAAGTGATTATTGTTGCACCTCTTCAAATGCTTTGAAGATTGTTGAGTCCATTGATAAAAATAAAGAGATTTTATTTTTACCCGACATGTTTCTGGGGGCATATGTTCAAAAAAAGGCTAACAGAAAAATTAATATTTGGCCTGGTGAATGCCATGTGCACGCTGCAATGACTTATGAAGAAATCAAAAATCTCCGGGAGGAGTTTCCAGAATCTGAAGTGTTAATTCATCCAGAATGCGCTTGTGGTTCTCAGGCAATGTATTATTCGGAAAAAAACAAAGATAAAGATATCCATTTTTTATCTACAGAAGCAATGATTACTAAAGCTACAAGCTCCGCTAATAAAAACATAATCGTTGCTACAGAAACCGGGATAATACACAAGATGAAGAAGCTCGCGCCTCATAAAAATTTTATTCCTATCAACAAAGGGGCAACGTGCAAATACATGAAAATGATTACGGTTGAAAAAGTTTTACATGCCCTTGAAAAGGAGGCCCCTGAAGTTCGAGTCCCCCCAGAAATTGCAGCTAAGGCAAAATCAGCCATACATAAAATGATCAGTATAGGGTAAATGACGGTGGGAGGATTTGAACCTCCGACTTACGCCTTATGAGAGCGTCGCTCTACCCCTGAGCTACACCGTCAATGGACTTTGAGTTTATCATGTCAAAAAAGACTTTCAAGAATGGTAATCTATTGGGACCATGAGTTCGCAGATCTCACAAGCAACGTTCAAAAAAAGACGGGTTTTCGTGTTTGTAATACTCTCATCAATCTTTATCGCATCCATGACAATGCTGAACATATTGGGAATTTCTAGGTTCTTGGATCTTAGTTTTGTTTTTTTTGGAACAAACGTTCCTATGATTGTGGCTATTGGGGTTCTGCCATATCCAATAACTTTTTTGTGCACCGATTTCATATCTGAGCTATATGGCCGGGAAAAGGCATCTCGTGTTGTCTGGGCGGGGTTAATTGTAAATATTTGGCTTGCTTTTATCATCTGGATTGGCGGAGCCCTACCTGGTTTTACATCAACTAGTCTAAGTGAAACATCAAATAATGCTTTTATGACAATAAGGGCATTATCGCTGGGAATTATAGTCGCTTCAATGATTGCATATTTTCTCGCACAGTATTCTGATGTGCTTATATTTCATTTTTTTAAAAAACTAACAAAAGGTAGGTATTTGTGGCTAAGGAATAATGCCTCTACGATGACAAGTCAATTAATTGATACAATTTCCGTGATACTCATTGCACATTTCTTAACACACTCACTTCCGTTACAAGAAGGAAAAAGTGTCGTTGAGGGATTATTCGCTTTAATTGGATACGCATACATATTTAAGTTTATCTTTGCTCTTTTTGATACTCCATTCTTCTATATTGGTGTAAAATATCTAAAGCCCTATTTGGGGGTCAGGGATGATAGTTTCTAAATTTTACAAAAACAAACTTGATAAGATTTATTCTTCTGCGCTTGAGGCAGCAGACCCAATTAAATGTGTGTCAAAATATTTAATTGTAGAACAGAACGTTCTACACGTGGGTAAAAAAAAATATAATTTAGATTTTTACAAAAGAATTCTTTTGATTAGCCTTGGAAAGGCGGCCACTGAAATGGCAAGGGGTGCCAACAAGGCATTGGGGAAAAAAATAACTGGCGGGATTGTTGTTTCAAATACTAGACCAAAAAAAAATATCTCTAATTTTAAGTTTATTTTGTCTTCTCATCCCGTTCCTGACGAAAGAAGCGTAAAGGCCGCTAACGCTATATTGGAATTGTTATCAACAACAAAAAAAAATGATTTAGTTTTGTTTTTAATTTCCGGTGGGGGAAGTTCCATTATCGCGCTCCCTGACAGAGGCGTGTCCTTAGAAGATAAAAAAATCACCACGAGTATTCTATTAAAATCAGGTGTGGACACAGAAACTCTTAATACCGTAAGAAAAAAAATTTCTAGAATCAAAGGTGGTGGCTTGCTTGAGGCTTCTTTCCCCTCTGAAGTTATAACTTTGATTCTTTCAGATGTCGTTGGTGATCGAATTCGTGTAATAGCATCGGGTCCTACTCTTCCTGATAAATCTATAGCAAGCGATGCGTGGAGGGAGATTTGTGAACTTGGAATCGAAAACAAATTGCCGCCCAGAGTTGTTATAAATTTAGAAAATCCACTAAAAGACGACCGAAAGAAAAAAAAATATTCCTCGCATAATACAATTGTAGTTGGCAACAACCTTTCTAGTTTGAGTGCCGCGAAACAGCATGCTGAAAGTCTTGGGTATAATTCAATTATACTGACTTCTCAAATTAGAGGTGAAGCAAGAATTGTTGCAAAAACTCTAGCTTCAATAGCAATGGAGATAAAAACCTCCAATATTCCGATTCCAAAGCCTGCTTGTGTAATCGTCGGAGGGGAAACAGCCGTTACCGTTAAGGGAAGTGGGAGTGGGGGGAGGAACACGGAACTTGCTTTAGCCTTTTCAATTGACATCACTAACGAATCAAAAATAAATGCTCTTTTTGCTGGTACCGATGGAATAGATGGTCCTACTGATGCAGCAGGTGCTTATTGCAACGGAAAGAGCAGAATAAAAGCTAGAGAAAATGGTGTAAGCGCAAAAGACTCGTTGTTCAACAATGATTCTTACGGATTTTTTAAAAAAGCTGGGGATTTGAAAATTACTGGTCCAACAGGTACGAATGTAAACGACATTGCCATCATTTTGATTGATAAATAACCCGGTATTTGATTAGGAAACACTCACTCTATCCATTGAGTTACAGGGGCAAGGGAAAGCATTACAACAGTCAAAGTGTGTACAAACTAATTGACTGGTTTCCGTCCTATACACAAAGGACATCCTTGTCCATTTGTTCTGTTGTTTATCGTTGCGTCCCATTCGTGGTCATCTCCTTTTGGACATTTCCACCATACTTTTTTCCCTGATCTCTTAGTAAAATTCTCTGGTCTTAAATCACCATTTTTAGTTGGATGCCACTGTTTTGCTATATCGGGATAAATTAATGACAATCGATTTTTATCAGTTAATTTTGCCATACATAAATCATATCAAAAATGTAAGATTACGAGACAGAAAAGTTTACGTTTCGTCCTCGTGGGGGTTTAGAACTCATAAAAGTATTGATAATAAAGGGTTAAATAACGAGGGTATATTTAGGAAAGTAATTGTTATAAGATTTATATATGGCTAACGACATTAAATCATTGCCTCAAAACAAAGAAGCAGAACAAGCAGTATTGGGATCCATACTGTTGGACGAACATGCTATAAATTTAGCGCTTGAAGAACTTACAGTAAATGATTTTTATAACGACAACCATAGAAAGATATTTTCAGCGATGGTCGATTTGGATTTTGAAAACACACCCATAGATGTTTTGACCTTATATGAAAAATTAAAATCAAAGAAGTCCTTGCTGCAAGATGTTGGTGGTAGCTCTTATTTGACTCAACTCGTTGAAATTGTTCCTAGTGCCTCAAACGTAGCTTTTTATGCAAAATCTGTAAAAGAAAAATCAATTTTACGCAGCATGATTAAAACCGCGTTGGAAATCATAAGAGAAGGACAAATGGATCAAATTGTTGTTGATGATTTTATAGACCAGGCAGAGAAAAAATTATTTAATATAACTCAAGACAAGCACAGGGTAGGATTTTTTTCCACAAGGGAGCTGGCTACAGAGGCTATCAAAATCATTGAGGGGCTAACTAAAAGAAAAGAGGCAATAACTGGCATAGCAAGCGGTTTTAAAAAATTGGACCAAAAAACTGCCGGTTTCCAAAGTGCAGATTTGATTATATTGGCCGCCAGACCTGGTATGGGAAAGACCGCTTTTGGTTTGAACGTTCTTATGCATGCTGGATTAATACATGGTTTAAACATTGCTTTTTTTTCACTAGAGATGACAAAAGAGATGCTAATGATGAGAATGCTTTCCGCACAATCAAAAATAAATTTCTCAAAAATTAGAACTGGTTTTCTGTCCGACTCAGAATTTAAGAAAGTAGTTGATGCTGCGGCCACATTGCAAGGAGCAAGTATTTATATAGATGACACCCCAGCTATTAATGCACTTGAGCTAAGAGCAAGAACAAGAAGGCTTAAAAGCGACAAAGGAATTGACCTTTTAGTTGTTGATTACCTACAGCTTATGAGAGGAGCTAAGGGGTCGGAAAGCAGAGAAAGAGAAATTGCAGACATATCTTCCTCCCTTAAGGCCTTAGCCAAAGAACTTAAAATTCCAATCATAGCAATTTCTCAATTAAGCAGACAAACTGAATCAAGAACAGACAAAAAGCCACAACTCTCCGATTTACGAGAAAGCGGGGCATTAGAGCAGGATGCAGATATGGTTTTGTTTCTTCATAGGGCAGATGCTTACAAGAGGAACGTTGAGGAAAGAGATGGTCTTGCTGAAGTTATAATTGGCAAACAAAGAAATGGCCCCACTGGGACGGTTTCTTTAGCATTTCTTGACAGCCAAGGCGTGCCTAGCTTTGAGAATCTTGCAGATGACCATTTGGATAATTTTGATTCTCAATAAATCTTTTCCTTAAAGCTCAATGGAAACGGGACAATGATCCGAACCAAGAATCTCGTTGTGAATTTTGGCTCCTTTGATTTTCGAAATGTCAGAAACCCAAAAATAATCTATCCTCCAACCAACGTTGTTTTGTCTCGCGTTTCGCATATATGTCCACCAGGAATATTTAATCTCTTCAGGATAAAAATACCGAAAAGTATCAACAAAGCCTTTTTCTTGAAATCGATCTAGCCAATCTCTTTCAATTCGTAGAAAACCCGAGGTTCTTTCATTCGCTTTTGGGTGTTTTAAATCAATTTCATTGTGAGCTATATTGTAATCTCCGCAGACAATTATACTCTTTTTCTTCCGTTTAAGCTTCGAAGTAAAATTATAAACTGCCTCATGAAATCTCAGTTTGTAATCCAATCTTTCTTCGTTCATTTGTCCATTAGGGAAATAAAAATTTAAAAGCACGAAGTCTTCGTAGTACAAAATGAAGCTCCTTCCCTCCAGGTCAAACTCTTCCTCCGCACCTAGGCTTGTGCTGAAAGAAGTCGGTTTTATTTTCGAATAAATAGCAACCCCTGAATAGCCTTTTTTAGTTTTGGCTGAATTAAAATATGAAAAATAGCCTAGTATGTTGATCAAGTCTTCAGGAAGCTGGGACTCTTCTGCTTTGATTTCTTGTAGACACAAAATATCGGGATTGAATTTTTTAATAAACTTCAGGAATCCCTTTTTCTTAGCCGCTCTAATTCCGTTTACGTTCCAAGAAAATATTCTCATAATTTTATTGTATCAAACCTGTGTATGACTAGTTTATAATAATCTCAGCTTTAGATAATTATTAAATTATTTTTGGTTAAATACTATGGCTACTAAAAAGGAAATTTTCGGCGGGGGAAGTAATAATAGTTATGAATTTTACTATCGTTCCCTTTAAAAACTTTAAAGAGGCAAAGTCTCGCATAAGAGAAGATTTATCTGGTACAGCTACCTTTAGTCTCGTACGGTGCATGCTCGAAGATGTTTTATGGCAAGTAAAAAAATCGAAAGTTTCAGATAAAAATTTTATCGTGACAAAAGACGAAGAGGCAATAAGAATGGCAAACAAGATTGGGATTGAGGTTCTTGTGGAAACAAGCCAAGTAAATGAGAATGTTTCCGTTGACTGGGCATCCAAACACCTTGCCTCATTAGGTGGAGAAAGAGTATTACGAATTCCTAGCGATATTCCTCTCGTTCAATCTAAGGATATCGATGAAATTTTTAATTTTGCTCTAACAAACAATTCGTGTGTCATCGTTCCTTCGATAAGCGGCACAGGAACAAATGCTATATTGCGAAGCCCCCCGAATGTGATTCCCTCATTTTTCGGCTCTAATAGCCTAAAAAAACACATTGAGGCTTTCAAAGAAACTAAGACCCGGTACTCGGTAATTAAAAATAGCAATATCGCTCTTGATATAGATTGCGTAGATGACCTAACAAAACTTAGATCTTCCAAAGTAAGAAATCTGACTACCAAGTATTTACTTAGCAGTATTTATAAGAACCGCTAAAACATCGGCTTCTTCGAGTATTAGAAGTTCTTCGTTTTCAAAAGAAATTTCAGATTCTCCATATTTATTAAAAAGAATTTTGTCCCCTTTTTTAAGAGTCAAAGGAATAGTTTTGCCTTTTTCGTCCACTCTTCCTTTGCCCACGGCAACAACGGTTCCTTCTAAGGGCTTTTCTGTGGAACTTTCAGGAATTATAATGCCCCCCTCCGTTTTCTCCGCCACATCCATTCTCTTTACTAAAACCTTATCCCCTAGGGGCCTAATTGATTTTGCCATTTGATTCTCCTTGATTAAATAATTTAATCAAAATTATGCTCTGAATAATTAGTATTGCAATTGGAACAATTGTTCGAATTGGTTCTATTGTGTGATTTATGTTGTCTAGCTTCCTCTCCAAGGTGGTTTTTTTATTTATCATATCCGATCCATCCGACAAGCCATCAAACAAATTTGATGGAGAACTCATGTTTGTGTTTGATGTTCATGTTTATAATCAAGGGTGTTATCGACTCGATCATACCTGAGAGTTGGAGTGGTCCAGCATCGATTGGTCTTAAGTTTGGCATTTGTTCGGTTAATTGTTTTACTACCTTTTTCGACTCTTCGTCATCTCCACAGATTGCCACATCGTAATCTAAGGGTTTGTCGAGATTGGCCAATCCCTTAGCTGGGATGTTGTGATAAGCGCTTACAATTTTTACCGTATCAGGAAGGACCGCTTTAATTTCCGCAACTGCCGAGCCTAAAGGTGGCTGATCAAACAAGAAAAAATCGCCCTCTTTTTTCATCGGTACAACTGGTGAAATTACAATTTGATTTGTAAACGAATCTTTAATTCCTTCAAGTGTTGAGGATGTGTGTTCGTGGGGCAAACAAACAACAACTATCTCGGTTTCTTTCGCCGCTTCTGCGTTAACGAGACCAGTAATGTTTGCATCGATGCCAACTGACTTAGCCTTTTCAAGCATGTCGTTTGTTATGCCTTGTGCTTTTTCCTCGCTTCTCGAACCAATAAAAATATCATGCCCTGCCTGTGACCATCTAATAACTAAGCCTTCGGCAAATGCCCCTGTTCCACCTAATAAACTTATTTTCATTTTCGTCTCCTATTATTAAATACTGGCTGCTATTTTTAGTTCCTAATTATAACAGTTTTTTCAAGCGTCCGGTAATATCTTCTGTCTTGCGATCAATATGTAAAATCTTAATTTTTGATTTACGACCTGCTATGCTTATACTCGATTTTGGTATATCAAAAAAATCAGACAGCACCCTGATGAGCTCTTTGTTGGATTGTTGTTTGTGCGGGATGGCCGCAACTCTAACAGTAAGTATGTCGTCTTCATAAGAAATCACTTCGGATTTACGTGCTCTTGGCTTAACTCGAACTGATATGTTCAATTTTAGAAGTTTAGAGCCAAATCGCGAATTGATTCGACCAAAAACACCTTCCCTAAATAATGTATAGCAAGAACTGCGACAATTGGGGACACATCAACCCCCCCTATGTATGGCATTGCATTTCTTATGGGCGCAAGCACAGGCTCAGTAATTCTTATTAAGAATTGGACTATTTGGTTGTATGGATCAGGATTGACCCACGAAATAATACTGCGAAACAAAATCAACCAAAACAAAATATCGAATATTGAATTCAAAATTCCTGCAATTGCAAATAAAAAATTATCCATTTATTTTTTTCCTTTTCGATGCAACTTTCTTGCTAATTGCTGATGACCTTTTTGCTGCCACCCTAAGGGACTCTTTAACTATCTTCGTGTAATTGTTCCTCCTTAAACTTTTTAATCCCTCTTCCGTCGTGCCACCAGGGGAAGCAACCATCGATATAAATTTTTCTATCTTTATATCATTATACTTCAAAAATTCAATCGTTCCGGATATGGTTTCAAAGACTAAATCCTTGCTTGTTTTTTCGCCTAGTCGTTTTGATTTTGCGAAAGACATGTTAGCTCGTATGTACTCAGCAAGAAATGCCGGCCCAGAACCACTTATGGCAGTTATGTAATCAAAGGCTTTGTCGCTTCTTACCTGAACAATCTTTCCTACTGATGAGATTAGTTTTTCTGCAATCTTTTTGTCTTTGGCGGTGCAGTTTTTGTTTGCTTTCATCCCAATTACGCCTCGTGCAACTAGGCATGGAAGGTTAGGCATTGTCCTGATGATTTTTCTTTCCTTGCCCAAAAAACTCTCTAGGGTTTTCAGGGAAATCCCCGCAGCAACAGATATTAAAATTTGTTTGGGCTGAAAGATTGGTTTTATTTCTCGCATGACTTTTTCAATGACATTTGGCTTAACACACAAAAACACCAAATCACTTTTGGTGACCGCAACAAGATTGTTCCGTGTTGTTGAAATCTGTTTTGATTTTTTTATTTTTGATAGCTGTTTTTGGTCTACATCAGAGCAACAAATATTAACATTCTTGTCAGTCGAGGAGATGCCCGACAGGATAGCCGTCGCTATGTTCCCCGCTCCTATTATTCCTATCCTCATTGTTGAATTATAATATTTTTTTCCTTTCTCCAAAAATCTTACTTCCTACCCTAACAATCGTTGCCCCCTCATCTATGGCAACCTTATAATCATTGCTCATTCCCATTGATAGCTCTGGCCTGGAAAGGAGTTCGCTTTCTACCTCCAACGAGAGTGATTTTAGATTTTTATAAAAATCCCTAGATTCCTCTGGGTCCTCAAAAAACTCTGTTATTGTCATAAGCCCCCTAATCTGTATCTCGGTTAAATTTGCAATTTTTCTAATTAGTGTTTTTGTTTCTTCCGCTTTAATTCCCGCCTTTTTCTTGTCGTTAGAAATATTAATTTGTAACAAAATATTTTGCTTTATTTTTCTTTGTTCACAAAGGGAATTAATTAAAGCAGCTTTTTCATAGCTATCAACCGTGTGAATAAGGGTTGCCGTGCCAACAATATGTTTAATTTTATTCTTTTGGATTTGTCCGATAAAGTGCCAAGCTAACTCCGCGTTTATATCGCTCAAGTTGTCAATATTTTTATCTCGTAATTCTTGCGCGTAGTTTTCTGCGAAACTTCTCTGTCCAAGATGATAAAGTTCGATGATTTGCGATAAGGGTTTTGTTTTGGACACAGCAATCAATTTCGCTGTGGTTTTTTTTGACTCACAATACTCTTCGAATTCCTTATTGAAGGTTTGAAAATTCCTTTTGAGATTTAAATTCATAACTTTAAAAAACAGTATAGTATATAATCACACAATGGGTGCTGCTACCAACCAGGTTTTGAAATTAGGCCAAGACATACTAAAAAAAGGTGGCATCAAAAGCCATCTACTAGAAGCCAGTATGTTGCTAGAGCATTGCTCCGACATGCCTCTGGAGCGCATGGTTGCCCATCCAGAATACCATGTGTCAAAAAACATAAAAGACAAATTTCTTCTCCTTGTACAAAGAAGGCTTAATGGTGAGCCCATGTCCTATGTTCGCCAGACAAGTTATTTTTACTCAAAGAGCTACTTCATAACCAGGGGGGTTTTTATTCCCCGCCCAGATACCGAACTATTAGTAGAAATTGCGGTTGCGGAAATTAAAAAAAATCTTTCTGCCGGGGTAGTTTGTTTAGACATGTGCACGGGAGGTGGTTGTGTTGGCCTCACAATTGTAGGTGAGGCGCCCAATATAAAAAGAATTTTCTTGGTCGATAATAGCAAGAAGGCTCTTGATTGCTGCAGGAAGAATCAAAAAAATATGGGGCTAAAAACTAAAACTAAAATAATTTCTTCCAACTTGTTTCAAAATGTTCCTAAAATTGAATTTGATTACATTGTTTCAAACCCTCCCTATGTAACAGAAGAAGAATATAGAAAGCTGGACCTTTCAATTAAAAAATATGAGCCGAAAGGTGCTCTTTTCTCAAAATCTAATGGCTTAACTCATATAAGAAAAATTGCCCTAGGGGGGGCTAAGGCTTTAAAAAAGGGGGGGATGATTTTTCTTGAAGTCGGGTACCGCCAAGCAGGCGACGTAAAACAGTTGCTTGAAGCGACTGGATATGAAAACATTAAATCCTATCGGGATTTAAATAAAATTGATAGAGTAATTAGTGGAACATGGAAAAACTAATTATTGAAGGTCCGTCAAAATTAAAAGGAACAGTAGAAATATCCGGCTCTAAAAATTCCTCGTTGCCAATTCTAGCTGCCACAGCTCTATTTGGAGAAGAGTATACAATAAAGAACGTCCCAAGAATCAGCGATGTACACACGATGCTTCTCCTGCTTGAAACGCTTGGGGCCGAGTTTTCTTTCTATTCAAATGATGTTCATATAGATACCAGGAAAATTTCCAAATGGGAGGCCCCGTATGACCTTGTAAAAACGATGCGGGCATCCGTTGTAATTTGGGGTGCTTTGCTTGGCAGGTTTGGGAAAGCAAAAATCTCCCTCCCTGGTGGGTGTGCCATAGGAGACAGGCCTGTTGATCAACACTTGAAAGGCTTTAGAGCTTTAGGGCACGATACAGAAATTGTTTCGGGGTACCTAGAGTCTTTTACTTCCAATAATACCGGTGGTTCATATCGTTTTGAAATCAAAACAGTCACGGGTACAGAAAATCTTATTCTTGCATCCATTTTCGCTAAATCTGAAACCGTTCTTTACAATTGTGCAAGCGAGCCAGAGGTTTTGGACTTAATAAACTTCCTGTCATCGTTGGGCGCAAAAATAACAAAAACTGGGGGGACGATTAAAATTGTTCCCGTTAGTTCGTTGTCAAAGCAAAACGAACCATATTGTGTAATACCTGATAGAATTGAAGCTGGAACCTTTTTGGCTTTAGCAAGTCTTCCGGGAAATGATATTGAAATTACCAAGTGTGCTCCAGATGACCTTGTCTCCGCCATCGAGGCAGCCGAGAGTGTAGGCTCTGTGGTCAAGCTAGGAGATAATTCCATCTCCACGCATCCTGCTGATGATTTAAATTCTATAAGTCTAGATACCGGTCCCTACCCTCTTTTCCCGACCGATTTACAGGCTCAATTCATGTCGGTTTTGATTTTGGCAGGAGGAACTTCTAAAATTGTTGAGAATGTCTTTCCAAACAGATTTATCCATGTTGCTGAGCTTAGAAAATTAGGGGCGAAGATATCGTTGGACGCAAACATCGCTTCAATCGTTGGAGTAAGGGGGTTAACTAGGGCAAGCATGCAGGCTAGTGACTTAAGGGCCAGCGCATCTCTGCTGATAGGTGCCTTGTCAGCAAGTGGAAGAAGTGAGATTCATAGAGTGTATCATCTTGATAGAGGCTACGAATCAATTGACAATAAACTAGAAAGCCTAGGAGCAAAGATTTGGAGAAAAAACGAATAAAAGTCGCTATCGCTAAAGGCAGAATACTTGGAGAAGTGCTGCGGCTTATGAAAAATTGTGGATACGCAACAAAAACTATTCGAAAAAATACTCGGGAGCTAGTTTTCGATATAGATAATATTAGAGTTTTAATTTGTAAACCAGCGGATGTTCCTAAGTATGTTGAGCTGGGGGCCGCTGATTGTGGTCTCGTCGGTTCTGACTGCATTGCAGAGGCAGGTTGCGACATATACGAGCCACACGAGCTGCCTATTGGTAAGTGCAAAATGGTCCTTGCTTGTTTAAAGAACAAAAAATTGAAACTTTTGGCTGGCTCAATCTTAACTATAGGTACAAAATATCCAAACATTACAAAAGAATATTTTGCAAAGAAAAAAATATCCCCGGAAATTGTATACCTTAATGGATCCGTTGAGCTGGCACCCTTGGTTGGATTGGCCGATGCTATTGTAGACATAACCGAAACAGGTGAGACAATAAAAAAAAACAACTTGAAAGTTGTTGATGTGGTAAAAGAAGTTTGCTGCAAGTTGGTGGTGAATAAAACGAGTCAAAAAACAGTTGGAAAAGAAATAAGGTTTTTTATATCTTCCTTGTTAAAATAAATAGCCCCCTTAGTTTGATATAAAAATATTTTGATTTTAATCAGTTCAAATTATTAAGAAAAAAAAATTTTTTATAAATATTTCTAGACGCAATGTTAATTGTTTGTTAATATGAAAAGTCTGGAGAAAATAATTTTCTGGTGATACTTAACTGGCTTAAATTATTAACATTTTTATCCACATTTCTCCACACAATGTGGACAACCTAGGGGGTGCAAAATGGTCAAGGCTGCCGACTTCTCGTCTACCCGTCTGACGCAACAAGAACATGGTGACGTTGATTTAATAGATAAAAATATTCTCGGGGCCATGGTCGTAGACAACATCTCGGAAAACTACCCCGGCATAAAGCATTTCTTTTACACTTTAAAACTTGTTGGCTTAAACGAAACCGAGGCAAAATTTGTTGTTTCTGATATGATGACTGCGGAGTGGATAAACAATCACTACCTACATATTCTCGACAAAGTATTTAAGGAGGAATCCAAAGAGGACCTTGGTTCGAGGAAAGTAATTGTTGAATCTGAAGCTATTTCTCCTGTGCCTACAATTAAAATCAAGAAAGCGTCCACAAAAAAACAAAGAGGACTAACCAGGGTCAAAGAAGGTCATCTAAACGGGACACAGACTTTCTCCAGTTTTGTTAAGGGTGCATCAAACACGTTAGCAGCAATTGCAGCTGAAAGGGTTGCGGAGAAACCTGGTCAATCCTACAACCCCCTTTTTATTTATGGAAGGACGGGTCTTGGAAAAACACATCTTTTAAATGCGGTTGGCAACACGATTTATGATTTTTATAATGAGGACTTTAAAATTTGTTCACTTACGGCGGAGCATTTTACCAACAGGGTTATCTCTTCTATAAGGGGGGGGAAACAAAAGGAGCTCCGAGATGCCTTTCGCTTCGATTGTGATGTCCTTTTAATTGACGACATCCAGTTTATTTCAGGGAAAGATGGGACTCAACAAGAGTTTTTTCATACTTTCAATGCTCTTTATGAATCAGGGAAGCAAATTGTTATAACGAGCGACAAGCCTCCCCACCGTCTTTCGGGTATTCAAGAAAGGCTCGTAGGGCGGTTTGAGTGGGGTTTTTCTGTTGAGGTCCTGCCCCCCGACGTAGAACACAGGGTTGCTATACTTCAAATCAAAGCTCGCTCTTTGGGTCTAAGAATCGACGAGGACGTGTTGTTCGTTGTAGCAGAAAAGTCCGGTGGATCCATTAGGGAGCTGGAGGGGTTTTTTAATAACGTTGTCGGCCAGGCTACCATGCTAAATGTTCCTCTAAATAAAAGGCTTGTTCTTGATGTCGCGTCTAGGTTGTCGTCTGTCTCTAGTGTTGACTTAATCAATGTAGAACTTATACAAAAAGAGGTTGCCTCTTTTTATGGAACGACGGTTCAAGATATGTGCTCGAAAAAAAGAACACGGGGTGTCGTAAGGCCTCGGCAGGTTGCTATTTATCTTTCTCGTATTTTTACAGACGATTCCCTTCTGGAGATTGGCAGAAAGTTTGGGGGGAGGGACCATTCAACTGTTCTTCATTCTGTTGCTACTGTTGAAGGTGTTTTAGCAAACAACCCCTCTCTGGAAAACCCAATCCGCGTTCTTCATAGCAAACTTAGGAAGATATCCGGTGGAAAACTAGATGATTAATGTTGACTTTTTTTTGGTGGTTGTTTTTTTTGTTGATTACCGTTAAAAGATGTGGGCTGTTTCTCGTTTGTTTTTCCCCTTTTTTTTGTTACTTAACATATTAACATACATACTACTACTACTGTTTGTATTATATTAATATTACAATAGGAGAAGAGATGAGGTTCTCTGTTAATAAATCACTGCTACTTAAACATTTGTTTTATGTACAAGGTGTTATAGATACAAGATCAACGATGCTAATACTCTCACATGTCCTATTTTTAGTAAAAGATGGAAGACTTTTTTTATCCTCTACGGACCTAGAATCAACGAGCTATACCTCGCTGCCGATTAACGCGGAAGAGGACGGCGCGGTTTGCCTACCAGCAAAAAAAATACTTGAAATAACAGAAAAAATAACAGATGAAGACGTTAAAATATCAACCAACAAGACAAACCAACTAGAGGTTGTTCACACGACAGGAACAACAAAAATAAAAACTCTCCCAGCGGAAGATTTTCCACAAATACCAAAACCAGAGGATTTTACCTATGTGGCAACCAAAAGCGCCACCTTAAGCTCGCTAATTCAAAAGACTGCCTACGCAGTAGGGGGAGACAACTTAAGAAAAAACCTGACAGGTGTTTTTTTTGACATGACGACCCCGGGGAAGATAAGGCTCGTCGCAACAGATGGCCACAGGATGAGTATTGCAGAGGAAGAACTCGAAAACAACACACAGGAGTCCTTTGTTTTATCAAAAAAAGCGGCAAACGAGCTGAAAAAGTTTATAAAAGACACAGAGATCGTTCAAATAGGAATTGGAAAAAGTTTTTTTGTTTGCGACAATGGGCAAACATCAATTCTTTCCAGGCTAATTGACGTAGATTTTCCAGAGTACAACCAAGTGTTACCACGCGATTTATCAAACACATTTAAAGTTGAGAGAAAAAAACTACTCGAGTCCCTACAGAGGGTCTCCGTCGTTTTGTCAGACAAGGCCAGGGGCGCACGAATGCTTATAAATAAAAACGAAATCGAAATCAGAAGCACCTCAGACGAAGGAGAAACGACAGAAACAATCCAAATTAGCGAGGCCCAAAACAACACAGAGGCAGGCTTTAATGTTAAATACCTAATAGAGGCGCTAAGCTCTTTTGAAGAAGAAGAGGTCTTTTTTTGTGTTACTGACGAAGTTAGCCCAGCGTGCATATATTCAAACAAAGACAACACACACAAACAACTATCTGTTGTTATGCCAATGAGAGTGTAAAAAGTATGTCGAGCAAAAATGACAAGCTAATAATAACCAGAAACAGAATAGACAAAGTAGACGACGAGCTAACCACACTGCTTAATAAAAGGGCGACCCTTGCTAAGCAAACAACGAAACTTAAGCCAAACACAATTTTAGATCTGACTAGAGAAGGAAAGATTTTAAAAAAAATAAAATCAAAAAACAATGGCCCGATAACAAACACTGGACTTGAGCAAATCTACAGGGAAATTCTTTCCGTTTGCAGAGAGATTCAAATGCCCGTCCAGGTTTCATATCTTGGCCCAGAAGGCAGCAACACAAACGAGGCAACAATCAAAACTTTTGGTGGCGCAACCACCCTTCTGCCTCAGGCGTCCATCTCAGATATTTTTATATCCGTAGAAAGGGGAGAAACGAACTTCGGGGTGATTCCCATTGAAAATTCACTAGAAGGTCCGATTGGAGAAACCCTGGACAGGTTAACAGATAAAAATGTGGTAATAATCTCAGAGAGATCACAAACGATTACTCACAACCTGGTCTCAAAGGAAAAAAGCCTACAGAAAATTAAAACTCTTTACTCTCACCCCCAAGCATTAGCACAAAGCAGGCGGTGGATTCAAAGAAACCTGCCCCACGTCCAAATAAAAGAGACAACCAGCACTTCTAGCGCCGCATTAACAGCATCAAAACTAAAAAACGTAGCCGCGATAGCCCCAAAAGCCTGCGCCAAACTGTACTCTCTGCACTTATTAAAAAGCAATATTCAAGACGAAAAGAACAACACAACTATTTTTATTGTGATAAAGCACGAAGAACAAGGTGTTAATCTTTCATCTGCAGCAAAAATTTCGCTGGCTTTTTCTCTAGACCACAAACCGGGCACCCTCTACGAATGCCTACAGCCATTTAAGAATGCAAAGATAAACCTGACCAAAATCCAGTCTAGGCCATCGAGAAAACTTCAATGGGACTACTTGTTCTTTATAGATTTCTTGGTAGGGAAAAAGCACAAGGAAGCCGCTAGGTGCGTGGAAAAACTTAGAAAAGCAACGTCCTACTTTAAAATACTTGGAGCATTCTAATTTATGGTCAACCCATCAATTAGAATAAGCGATCTTCCTATTTACAGCCCCGGAAAACCTATCGAAGAACTACAAAGAGAACTAGGAATTCAGAAGGTGGTAAAATTGGCTTCCAACGAAAATCCCCTGGGCCCCTCTAAAAAAGTGACAGAAAGAATTAGAAGCATTGCTGACCAGGTGTCTCTCTATCCAGACGGAGACTGTTTTTATTTAAAAAAACAAATATCTATTCATGAAAATGTTTTACCAAATGAACTACTGATAGGAAATGGATCGAATGAAATACTAGAACTTATAGCCCACGCTTATTTAGACAAAGACGATGAGGCAATTATGGGCGAATATTGCTTTATTGTTTATCCGATAGTTGCCACGCTTTCACGGGCCACTATTGTTAGAAGCGAAATGCCCGAGATGACCCACGACTTAGATGATATCTTGAATAAAATTACGAATAGAACCAAAATAATTTTTCTTGCTAATCCAAACAATCCCACCGGAACAAAGGTTTCAACCGAAAAACTTAAGAATTTTTTTGAACGGGTACCGGCCAGGATTTTAATTGTGATAGACGAGGCTTACCACCAATACATGAACCCCGAAGATCGCCTTGTTTCATCAGAAGAAATTCGAGGCCACCCAAACCTTGTTTTGTTAAAGACGTTTTCTAAAGCTTATGGTTTGGCCGGATTAAGAATTGGTTACGGCGTTGCAAACAAAACAATTATTGATTTTCTAAACCGTCCCCGAGAGCCGTTTAATGTAAACTCCTTAGCCCAGGCTGCTGCCATTGAGGCATTAGCCGACCAAGAACACGTAACAAACAGCGTCGAACTAAATCGAAAAGGGATGATTTACTTAAAGTCAGAACTTAATAAAATTTCCATAAAAACCTACCCCTCATATGCAAATTTCCTACTTTTAGAGTTTAAGTCAGAAGGAAGAATAATTTATGAGGAACTTTTAAAAAAAGGAGTAATAACAAGGCCACTAGAAAACTATGGTTTAAAAAATTATTTAAGAGTTACAATTGGTACGGTAGAAGAAAACGAGATATTTATCAAATCCCTGCGAGGGAGCATATAGTGATGCCCGGAGAAAAGAAATCTTTGGTTGTTGCCATTGTAGGGCTGGGTCTTATAGGTGGGTCCCTGGCGCTATCATTGAAAAAGGTCTTTAAAAAACGTATCCAAATAATTGGCATAGATAAAGACAAAAAAACTTTAACAAAGGCCAGAAAAACCAAAATCTTTACTTATCTTGGCAAGAACGACAAAAACAATAAAGTAGAAAAAAGCGACATAGTTTTCGTTTGTGTCACAATTGACCAAATACCCAAGATTCTAGTGAGCTTGTCCAAACTTAAACTGAGGAAGGGATCCATAGTTACGGACACAGGAAGCACAAAGCACACGATTTTTGAGGAGGCGAAAAAAATCCTGCCCAAAGGCGTGAATTTTGTTGGAGGCCACCCGATAGCGGGCACAGAAAAAAGTGGATTCGAGAACGCCAACCCTAGTCTTTTTTATGGCAGGATTTTTGTTATATCAGGGATTGTGGGATCAAAAAAATCCTCAAAAACGATAGAGAAAATCTGGAAAAAGCTTGGGTGCAATGTGGTTACGGTCTCCCCAAAAGAACACGATAGAATTTTTTCATACTTAAGCCACCTGCCCCATGTCTTATCTTTTGGATTAGACAAGCTAACAACTTATCACCTATCCAGAAAAACCATAAGAAGTTACGGGGGAACAAGCTATAAGGACTATTCCAGAATATCTGCGAGCTCAAAAAGTCTCTGGTCCGAGATATTCCTTTCCAATCAAAACAATTTGCTCAACAATATTAAGTCTTTCAAAACGTACCTTACTCAGCTAGAGGACGCACTAACCAAAGAATCTAAACCAAAAATCATTAGCGCAATAAAATCAAAAGCTGCGAGAGCTTGATTTTTAAGGTATGCAAATTAGTATTACTACTAACTTCGTTGGTCCAATCCCAGAAGTTGAGATTTAAATGAAGGCAGCAATTTTATCCCTTTTAATCCTTTTTGCAGTTTTGCTTTTACTAAGAAATGTTTATGGTTTTTTACGCATAATGTTCTCTGCAAAAAGGCCCTCGTTCAGAATGGATCGCATGATGGACAGAACAAAGGGAATCTTTATTTATGTTTTTGGTCAAAAAAGAATCTTAAAGAACTATGCCTGGGCTGGTATTGAGCATTTTATGCTTTTTTGGGGATTTATGATTATTACATTTGGATCCGTGGAGGTATTGATTTTGGGGTTTGTTCCCAACTTCGAGATGTTCTCCTTTTTAGGAGGAAACGCACAGGGAGTTTTTTTGCTCATACTAGACATAGTTGAAGCCTTGGTGCTCATTGCACTTGTTATGGGAGTCCTTAACAGAACCGTTATCCCGAGCGGCAAAAGAAGAGAGGTAAACAGTATCGATGCGGCGGTAATTTTGGGCCTAATTTTTGCCTTAATGGTTTCTGATTTTGGATTTAGAGCATCGGAGATTGCAATGGGAACAGAGAGGGAGTCCTGGCTTCCAATCTCATCTATATGGGCCTCTTTCTTTCTGGCCAACGCGAACCTTACAACGATTGCATTTACAGCAGAGTTTTTTTGGTGGTTCCACGTATGTATACTTTTAGCTTTTTTAAACTATCTGCCTTATTCAAAACACAGCCATGTTCTTACAGCTGTTCCTAATGTATTTTTTCAAAATCTTGAACCCACAGGAAAAATGACCAAATTAGATTTTGAAAACATTCCTGAAGACATAGAACATTTTGGAAGCGGGAAATTTGAGGACTTTAGCTGGAAAGACGTCCTGGATGCATACACGTGTACTGAGTGTGGGAGATGCACCGACGTTTGCCCTGCCTGGGCAACCGACAAGCCCCTTTCTCCCCGAGATATTGTAATCAAATTAAGACATTTTGCTACCGAAAATGCGAACAAAGAACAAATGAAAACCGAGTATTTGCCTGACCAAAAATGGGTGACACCCGAGGAGCTTTATGCTTGTACAACATGTGGCGCATGTGTTGAACAGTGCCCTCTGTTGATTGATCAGATGGGGAAAATACTTGAGATGAGGCGCTACCTTACCATGGAAGGCAAACTTACCGGACCATCAGTTAGGACACTTCAAAAACTTCAAAGTTATGGCAACCCATGGGGGTTTGAGGCATCTGATAGGGCGCCTTGGGCCAAAGCCGAAGGAACACCCGTTCTTGGAAACGGAGGAGGTGACAGCGCGGAAAGCTATGACGTAATTTTTTGGACTGGTTGTTTTGGTGCATATGACCCTCGTGGACAGGAAGTTGCATCAACGATTGCCCAACTACTTAAAGAGGCGGGCGTAAAATTTGCTATTATGGGACCCAGCGAAACTTGCTCTGGAGACCCCGCGAGAAGATTGGGCGATGAGGCTCTTTATCAAGAATTAGCGATGACAAACATAGAAACCATGAAAAGGTTTAACGTAAAAAAGGTTGTGGCAAACTGCCCACACTGTTTTAATACATTAAAAAACGAATACCCTGATTTTGGCTCTGATGTTGAGGTCGTAAGCCATTCCGAGTTTCTAAATAATTTAATCAAAGAAGGAAAACTCTCTCCCACAAAAAATATTGACGAAGAAATAACTTATCATGACCCTTGCTATTTAGGGAGGCACAATAGGATTTTTGATGAGCCCAGAGAAATACTAACCTCAATACCCGGATTAGAAATTAAGGAGCTAGACAGGAGTAGGGAAAACAGCTTTTGCTGTGGAGCTGGGGGAGGAAAGGTCTGGATGGAGGAAGAGGCACCGAGAGTTAGCTGGAACAGGTTTGATGAGATTCAAAACCTCGGAGTCAAAACCGCTGCTGTTGCCTGTCCTTTTTGTAGCACCATGTTCGAGGATGCCGCAAAACATCATGACAACGAAACAATCAAAATTAAAGATGTTGCCGAAATATTAAGAGATTCTCTTGATTTACCGGTTAACAACTCCAATTTTGAAAAACTAACGGTCGATTCATCAGAATTAGAAAAAAATGACGACACATCTTAGGTCTAGAAACGCAAGCTGGCAACTTAAAAAAACCAAATGGTCTAATATAAAATTTTCTAACCCTGTAGGGTGTATTTATGAGAATTCGAGCGGGATTAGGCTTATTTATAAAGGAAAAAAACAGGTAATCAAGAAAAAATCTTTCATAAAATCGATAGAGACAATTTTAAAAAAAGGTCATTATGTGTGCGGATACTTTTCATTTGAGTTTTTGGAAAAAAAAGTCAAACCCCCTCATTATAAGGCCATTTTTAACATTTACGATCAAGACACTCTCGGGAAAAGACTTGTCACTCCTTCTGTTTCAAACAAACCGAACAAGCTCAACAGAACCCAGCCCGATAAAAAATTCCTAAATGGAATTGTTAGAGCCAAACGATATATCAAAGAAGGAGACATCTACCAAATAAATTTAACTAGAGAATTTAGCTTTGATTCACCAAAAAACCCCTACAAATTATTTATGAAATACTATTCTCAACAACCGGTAGACTATGCTTCGTTTTTAGAGTTCCCTGACCATACAATAATAAGTGGCTCAATGGAACTTTTTATAGAAAAATCAGCAAACAAAATAACCACAAAACCGATTAAAGGAACCTCTCCTACCATACTTGGAACTCGGGACAAAATTAATTATGATAAAAAAGAGTTGGCAGAAAATTTAATGATAGTAGATTTGATGCGAAATGATTTATCACGAATTTGCCGAACGGGCTCTGTTGTATCAAAGAAATTGTTTAGAAAAAAGAGATATTCAACACTTTACCAACTAGAATCAGAAATAGAAGGGATTTTAAAAAAAGATACAAACAATGAAAAAATTTTTACCAACATTATGCCTCCCGGGTCCGTAACTGGAGCTCCGAAATCAAGAGCTATTGAAATTATAAAGGAGATAGAAAACCATCATAGGGGACCATACTGTGGTGCGATAGGCCTATTTGAACCCAATGGTGATTTTTGTTTTTCCGTAGGGATAAGAATTTGTAAAATTGAGAAAAAAAATTCAAAATTTTTTACTGGGGCGGGAATTGTTTGGGATTCGATTCCAAAAAAAGAAAATTCAGAAACCATCTTAAAAGCAAGGGCATTTAAGTTGGCGCTAGAGAAACGATGAAAGAATCAATTTATTTTGATAAGCAATTGAAAAACGCAAGCGAGATTAATAGAGCTTTTCTCTTTGGCGAAGGAGTGTTTGAAACCTTTAGGTACAAGGAGAAATTGCCGGTTTTTTTTGATAGACACCTTGCGCGACTTAAACACTCCGCGGAATTTCTTTTGCTTAAGTATCCTGGTGATTTTTATATACAGAATCTTGTTGAAACTTTTGTAAAAGGACACCACTCTAAAGACTTGGTAATAAAAATCGCGTTGTTAGGATCTGGGGAGGGGGTGTATTTTGGGAAATCCACCAAAACAATTGTTATGGTCTCAATTAAAGAGGATGATTCAGTAAAAAATGAGATTTCATTAACCATTGCACAAGCAACAAGAAACTGTTCTCATGACTTGGTTAAACACAAAACAACCAATTATCTTATTTCTGTTTTAGAGAGAAGAAGTGCAATCAAAAAAGGTTTCGATGATGCTCTCTTTCTTAATCCAGACAATTTAGTCTCCGAAACCACATCAGGAAACATATTCTGGATAAAAGGCTCCAACCTGTTTACCCCATCTTTGTCTTGCGGCCTACTTCCCGGAATAACAAGGAGCTTGATAATTGATATATCCAACGAAAAAGGACTAAACATTTTGGAGGGGAAATATGAGCTTGGGTCAATTTTGTTTCCTGAGGCTATATTCATTACAAATGCAACAAAAGGTATTGTAGAGGTCGTGAACATAGATAATTTAATTAGACCCACAAGAACACAGAAAATTTTTCCTATAATAAAGAATGCTTTATACAAAGCACTTAATTGGGCATAGGGGTTCTTATTGCCTTTTTACGTTTTTCAATTTACAATTTTCTTTCTACTTTTATTGGATTTGAAACTCAAGGGAGGTTTTGTAAATGGCTAGCTTAAGAGATGTTTATATCATTGGCGTGGGACAACATCCGTGTGGCAAGTTCCCAACGAAAGCCGCACATGTTCTTGGAAGAGAGGTGACTTGGGCGGCGATTAAAGACGCTGGTATACACCCAAGAGATATCGAAATAGCATTCTGCGGCCACGTTTATCAAGGAATGGGCGTTGGTCAAAGAACACTTAAGGATATTGGAATAGTCGGCCAACCCGTGATTAACGTTGAAGGTGCCTGTGGAAGCGGCACGTTATCTTTTTGGGAAGCGTGGAGGTCTATAGCTTATGGCCAAAATAATTTAGCCTTGGCATGGGGGGTAGAAAACCTATCCAAAATTATGTCAGGTGGCCCACTTCCTCTTGAGGAAGATGACATTGAAGTTGCATTGGGCATGAGCATGCCTGGTTTGTATGCGATGAGGGCAAGAAGATACATGGACGAGTATGGCGTTTCCGCTGAGACTTTGGCTAAGGTAGTTGTGAAAAGCAGAAAACACGCCGCGATGAATCCAATAGCACAGTTTAGAAAAGAAACTACAGTCGAACAAGTAATGGCGGATCCTATGATAGCCGACCCCTTGACAAGAAGCATGTGTTGTCCCATTGGAGACTCTGCTGCGGCAACAGTTTTGGTTGGCGGTGACATGCTAAACAAAATCAAACGGGACAAAGACAGGCTACCCATTAAAGTGCTTGGAATCGCTGCCCAATCAGGGGGCTATTCCTCAGCTACTGGTCTGACGTGTGATCCCTCAGAAAATGTGACAAGAACCTCAGGTATGGCATATGAACACGCAGGGCTTGGACCCAAAGATATAGACATTGCAGAAATTCATGACGCATTTGCTATTGCAGAGCTGATAGTCGCAGAAGCACTGGGATTTGCAAAAAAAGGCGAAGGCGCGACACTAATAGAAGAAGAAAAATCTAATTATGATGGTGACATTGCAATCAATCCAAGTGGAGGACTCCTTTCACGGGGCCACCCAGTTGGTGCAACCGGAATTCTTCAAACTGTTGAGATTGTTAATCAATTAAGAGGAGAGGCAACAGGATATCAAGTGCCCAACCCTAAAATTGGCTTGATTGAGACTATGGGGGGTGCCCAACCTGCTATGGACGGAATTACCTGTGTGGTAAGCATATTGGGCAAATAACAACTACAGTTATGTGGAGATTGTTATGAGTGAACCTGAAGACAGAAAAGTTTTGCACGCGGATTTATTTACAGAAGACCCCGAACCAAGATTGATAGCGGGTAAGTCTAAGTCCTCAGGGAATTGGACCTTCCCTGCATATTTAGCAGATCCCGTGAGCTTCCAAGATGATGTTGAACCTACTCTTCTTCCAAGAAGGGGAATTCTACATTCTTTTACTATTGTCCGAAGGAGCCTTCCTGATTTCCCGGTCCCTTTTGGTTTAGGCCTTGTCGATTTTCCCGAACAAGAAGTAAGGGTTATGGCCCAAGTAGAGGCTGACGACTTAGAAAACGACTTAAAACTAGAGATGGAAGTTGAGACAATTGTAGGAATTGTCAGAAAAGCGAAAGACGGAAGCGATATCTATTCTTACAAATTTAGAGCTATTAAATAACGAAACAAAACAAGAGTTTTTAGACCTATTTCAGCAAACCGGGAATTTTTAGACCCCCTTTACCAGCAAATTATTAAAGTTATTGCAAAAAAATGCCAAATTCTGTACTATAGAAGTAGAAGTTTTTCTATTACATTATTCAAAAAAGGAGGAATAAAATGGGTTTAGATTATCAAGGAAAAGATTTTATGAACGTTATTGGGGATAGACGTTCATGTAGATTTTATGATCCCAATAGGCCGGTAGAACCGGAAAAGATACAAGCTATTTGTCAAGCTGCCAGAACCGCTTCACATATGGGAAACGCTAATGCTGTAACAATTACCATCGTGTCAAAGCAGGAAACAAAGGATGCTTTTACTAAAATAGTATCTAGTTTTAATATTCCGATGGCTCAAATGGCACCGGTAAGCTTAGTTTTTGCTTTGGACAGAAAATGGTGGTTCGAAGGCCTTCCAGAGATGCTCCCAAAGATTTTTAAACTTGGCGCTATCAACCCGAGTCATGGTTGGAGCTTGGACAACATTGAAAATTCAACTCTACCAAGACTTACAACCTTTCCTGATCCAGTCGTCAGCTATATGCTTAGTTGTGAAACTGGAATGGCTATGGCTCAAGCTCAGCTAATGGCTACAGCTCTAGGGCTAGGTTGTTGTGCTTATGCGGGGGTTCCACCAAAAATTGGTGAGTTGCTAGGATTTCCAGAGACTGCTCAGTTCGTATGGGCAATGGCCATTGGTTATCCCGGAGAAACCGTTGAATCTATGGGAATGCGACCAAGAAGAGCCTATGGGGACATTATCTATCAAGAAAAGTTTGGTACACCAGCCATTGCTGATCCTGCTGTAGACGAGGAACTGACAAAACTAGGTGTTTTACAACCAGAGTCTGCTCTTACACCAGAGAGATTAGCTGCCATCAATGCTGCTGCCGAACAAATGGGTTTGCCAACAAGAACCGACGAAAACGGCTAAAAATTTATTATCAGGAAGGATTTTAAATAATCCTTCCTGTGTTTAATATGACGCTAGACGAACAAATTCAAAAATTAGCAGATATGATTCTGGGGAATAGAAGCGCCGTCGTGTTTACTGGAGCTGGCATTAGTACCGACTCAGGAATACCTGATTACCGTACTCCTGGCTCTGGATCATGGGAGAAATATGATTCGTCAATAGTATCAATACAGGGATTCCTAAGCGATCCAACGCAATATTTTAATTACGCGCTTGAAATGTATCCAATTAGGTCATCTGCAAAACCGAACAAAGCCCACTTGCTTGTAGCCAAACTAGAGAAAGAGGATTTAATTAAAGGTGTAATAACTCAAAATGTCGACGGACTTCATTTGGAAGCTGGGAGTTCCGATGTCCATGAATTACATGGATCTCTTAGAAGAGCTTCTTGTTTACAGTGTGGTCAAATTTATTCAATGGACGATATCATACAAAGAGTCCAAAAAGGAGAAAACCCCCCGATTTGTGAAGAATTTGAAGGACAGCCATGCCAAGGCTTGATAAAACCTACTGCTGTATTTTTTGGAGAAGCCCTACCAAAAGTGCCATGGGACTCCTCGGTTGATAAGTGTAAAGACACCACTCTTATGATTGTCGTTGGTTCTTCTTTGCAAGTTTCACCAGCAAACAGCCTGCCCGACGTTGCTCTAAAAACAGGCTCTGAGCTTGTAATAATTGATTTAATGGACACCCCTTTTGACTCAAGAGCCACCTTGCTGATTAACGAGAGGGCTGTTTTGGTAGCGGAGCTACTGGAAAAAAAAATGGGACTATAAGAGAGGAGCTCCTGCGGTGCTTTTATTAAATTTAATACGTCTTCTAAATCACAAAAGACTACATTTTGAAGTAATTAGATCGCTTGACCCAATTTTAACAAAAACTCGTTGACTATTTCTGCTGTATTTGCTTTAATTGTAATAACGGGGTGTGGAGAGGCTACAAGTGGGCTTCTTGACTACTGTATCTTATTTTTAATTGCGCAAAATCCAACTAAGGAGGTCTATAACGATGCCAAGTCATCTTAATGTAGACGATAAGTACTGGAAAATGGCTCCAGACGAAATACCTGCAAGTCCGATGGAAAGAGACATTAATACATGGATTGTCGGCAACCCTGCCGATCCTCTATGGGATATTGATGTCCTTCCTCTAACTTATAGTGATTCAAGATGGAGCGCGTTTGTTATTGATGTACCTGCTGATACGAGACAGAGACTATGTCCAAACCCACCATTAACAATATGGGACGGTGACGATGCAGAACTTGTCGAGTATTGGTACGTAATGCACTATAACACAATGCTAGGACCATATATTGAGTTCGGAGTAACAATCTCCGCAACGCATACAGATCCAAAAGGTAACACATGGAAAGCTGGTTACTATCCATATATGTACCTAACAGGTGATGCACCTGTTGATGCAGGCCGTGTTTTAGGATTCCCTAAAAAAATGTCCTATATCAGAATCACCGAGCATGGTGGCGAAAAAGGAAACGACTATTTTGGCTTTTCAATGACAAGAAATGGTTACCTTTTAACCGCACAGCAAGGCAAATATGATGATGCCGACGTCAAACCACCATTTTTCTATGGAAAAACTGACTGGGGCAAATTCAATATGAAGGTTGACACACGTTGTGACGTAGCAAGTTCAGAATGGCAGTTAACATATCTACCATCTAAACTTCCAGCGGCGTTTAACATCGAAGGACACAGATTCCAAGTCAAACCTGAGCACACAAGAACTGCTTCTGGCGATGCCATAAATTGGTTCGCACAAGCAACACCATTTGACAATATGGGTGCAGAGATAAAAGTTAATGCTATTAAAGGTTTAATTTCATTTACTTTTGACCTAATCATCCCAGTTCCTGAAGTTGTCTGGACTGAAACATATGAAAGACCAGCCAGCTACAGAGGCTACGCAACACCATATCAGTATGGTTTAAGACAACAGTTCCCAATTCACCAAGGTGCGTAAGGAACTCAATTAATTAAGGAGGAAATAAATCATGGGAAAACAAGCAAACGAATATAGTTATCCGTGGTTAGAAGAAGGCGAAGTTCCACCGCTACCACTTGATAGAGATAGAATTCATATTGTCTCTCAGGGTGTTGCCGATCCTGTTTTCGACTACGATATCATCCCTTTGACTTATACAGAAAGCCGTTGGATGGCTTTTGTAGTTGAAGCGGACGAAGCTAACTTGAATGCTATCATACCTGACCCGGTTGAGCTTCATGATCCAATCCTTGAGTTCTGGTATGTTATACACAGAAACACAATGCTTGGACCATACATGGAGTTTGGCGTAACAGCCTCTTCAACGGTTAAAGGTCAAGACGGGCACGTAACGAAGGGTGGATATTACCCTTATATGTACCTTTCAAACGACTCACCAATTTTTGCTGGTAGAGAACCATTCGGATTCCCTAAAAAAGCCGCTTATATTGCAGCTTTTGAGCATGGAACAAACGATAACTACTTCAATATGACAATGGAAAGAAGAGGTTATGTATTCCATTCAGCAAATGGTCGTTATTCAGACAAACCAACCCCACACAAACCAACATTCTATGGTAAAACAGACTGGGGTAGATTAAATTACAGAATTACAACTTATCCAGATATAACACGCACCAGACACCAAGTTACACATCTTGGTTCTGAGTTGCCACCGCAGTTCGGAACAGGACACAGATTCCAATTGGATCCTAGCTCTGTAAGAACATGTACTGGAGAAGATGTAAGATCATGGTATATGGCTGGGACGCCTTTTGACTTCATGGGAGGTCAATTAGGCAACGTAACAGTTCACGGCTTGATTTCGTTCACATTTAACTTAATCATTCCACCAGCGTCAATTGTATGGGAGAGAACAGTTGAAAGAGATCCTGAAAAAGATTTCGGAGCATTATTGTTCTCAACACCATTTAAATATACAATGAGACACAGATTCATGATCCCAATGTATCCAGGTGCCTAAGAACAACTGGTAATTTTAGGGCTCTTCTTACGAGAAGGGCCCTTTTCTTCCCTAAGCGAATACCCAATTTAAGTCTTTTTATTTTTAATGCATTTCTAAGGTTGAAAATCACCTGTGAACAATTTGTGAACTTGTCCCAGGACACAAGGGGCTTAGTCCAGATTGCAAGTTTGAGCCTGGAACATGGGAGAATGGTGAACTAGTTGAATAGGTTTTCTCTACCTACAAAAGAACTGTTATAATACTTTCCCTTGCCCCTGCAACTCAATCGATAGAGTAATGGTTTCTTAAAACCACATTCCATGATAAATTAATTCAATGCGCAAGTCCGTTGCTCTAATAGATGGAGAGCTTGTAGAGTTAGAGAATTCATATATCAGGGAAAATCCAGCAACCCTTGAACCCCTTGAAGAAATTTCGTTAGCTTCAAAAAATGAAATTGATAGAGCCTGTCAATCTGCTCACAGGGCATTTGATGCCTGGTCCGTAACTCCAGGAAGCATTCGCGGAAATATATTATTTAAAATAGCCGAGAAAATAAGAGAGCGAGCCGACTACTTAGGATTGATTAATACCGAAGAAACGGGAAAACCAATCAATGAAAGCATATTGGTAGAAATAGCCGGAGTTGCTAGAACCTTTGAATATTATGCAGGCCTTGCATCTAAGATTCATGGTGACTCACAAGTATTGAACAAGGATCTTCTTTCATTGACCATCAAAGAACCAGTAGGGATTGTTGCTCTAATACTTCCCTGGAACTTCCCTATGCTGCTGGCGTCATGGAAAATGGCCCCGGCTCTCGCAGCGGGCTGCACAATGGTGGTTAAACCTTCTGAGCTTACGCCACACGGAACACTTGAACTAGCAAAAATCTGCGAAGAATGTGGGGTCCCAAAAGGGGTTATCAATGTCTGTCCTGGAAAAGGAGAAGATGCTGGAACCGCACTCGTTAAAAACCGCCTTGTTTCAAAAATTTCTTTTACAGGCTCAACACCTGTTGGCAAATTAATAGTGCAGGAAAGTTCAGCAAACCTTTCTAGGCTTTCTTTGGAGCTAGGAGGGAAAGCCCCAAATATCATCTTTGAAGACGCAGATATCGAATCATGTTTAGAGGCAAATCTTAGGGGAGGATTTTTTAATCAGGGGGAAAATTGTACTGCGGTAACGAGATTAATCGTGAATAGAAAAATTTATAAAAAATTTAAGAAAAAATTTGTTGAAAAAATAGCACAGATTGTCCAAGGTGATCCAAAAAATAAAAAAACAGAAATAGGATCTTTAGTGTCTAAGACTCATTTTGATAAAGTGCATCACTATGTTGAAGCTGGAATCAGAGAAGGCGGAAAAGTTTTGTTTGGGGGGGAGGAAAATAAAAAATTAAAGGGCTACTATTTTTTACCTACCCTAATCGAAATTAATTCTAACAAAAACATCTTATTCAAAGAGGAAGTTTTTGGCCCCGTTGTGGCTATGATACCTTTTGATGATGAGGACGAAGCGATTAATTTAGCTAATGATACTGATTATGGTTTGGCTGGAGGAATATGGACTCAAGATATTTCCAGAGCAATAAGAGTGTCAAAACGAATTGACGCTGGATATTTGTGGATTAACACCTATGGTGGAATTGTCCCTGAAACAACTTATGGTGGGTTCAAACAAAGCGGCGTTGGGAAGGAATTAGGTTTGGAAGGAATAGACGAATACTTAAGAATAAAAAATGTAAGCATATTCACGGGTGGATCCTCGCCTAAATGGTATGGGAAAAAATAACCACTTCCTAGATATTTGGTCCCTTAAAAGTTGAAAACCGGAGACTAACAATCGGGATCGGTAAGAACATTCTCTTTCATAAGAACTAATATCAACTTCTAATTGTCAGTAAGATTAAAAAGAAAAGGGCCAGTTAGTAAACTGGCCCCTCATATAAATTTTATAGTAAGTTTCCTTTCTTTTAGAAAAGGACCCCTTTTGTAAGCATGTTCATTCCAGGAATCAATAGTGTTACAAATGATTCTGCAATAAATAAATATGCTAACAGAGTTCCAAGTGCTTTACCTTGTGCAAGAACTAAGAATGCAACAAGAGTAAGGACAGCCCATGCAATGTTAAACAGGCCTAATTCCATTGCTCCAACACTTAGGAAGAATTGCCCGTACCATAAGAAAACTATGGTAGCGAAAAGACAATACCAGCCAAGGCCTTTACCATCATGTCCTAGCGTGAAAACAGCAAATGCCATGACGTAAATCAAAGCAAAAACGGAAACAAGTGCGGTTGTTGCTGCACCATCTGGACCAAGCCCAGCTCCCGTAAATGCAGCGACTAGAATTAGAATAGCTACAGCACCGTTAAGCATACCGACTTCTTTTCCGCCAGTCTTGCCCAACAGTGTCATACCGTTGCAAAAGAATACGAAACCTACAAGTAAAAGTACATATCCTAACATATACCTACCTCCTTTTATAAGGTTATTAACCTTTTTAACATAGTTACTTTAGTAAAGTCAACACTTTTTTAGAAAAAAAGGGAGGTAGATTACACCTAACTTATTTAAATCATTAGATTTATTATAATATGGGAAAACTATCATTAAGCATTTTTTCGTTGCACCAATATGACCCAGATACCCTTTTGAACCACATCCCCCGTCTGATTAACTACGTTGACTTCCCAGTTTAAAAATCCCATATTGGGCCTTTTGTGTTCTTTCTTTTCCACCAGTTTGCGGGTTATTTTAACTGTATCTCCCGGCTTAACAGCACCAGAAAATCTCCAATCCTGCAATCCCATGAATGCAACTGTCGCTAACCTTGGCATCGTAAACCAAAGCCCGGTAGCTATTGATAATACACACATCCCATGAGCAACTCTGGTTTTAAAGACTGTGTTTTTAGCAAACTCCTCATCGATATGCATATTGTTAAAGTCTGCGGAAAGCCCAGCAAAATTTACTACATCTGCCTCAGTTACGGTTCTTCCACTTGATTCATGTTCCGCCCCATCTTCAACATCTTCATAAAATAATTTGTCATCCATTGTTTTCCCCTTACTTTACTGGTTTAAACTTTGCAAAAGTAACTTCTTCTGTCGCGTCCTCAAAAACTACTTCTACTTCCATTCCTATTGTTACACTTTCTGGATCACATTCTACTATGTTTGACATCATCTTGACTCCATCGTGAAGTTCAATGAGCGCTACCACGTAAACCTCACCTTTGTAGGCCCTTGTTGGTCCCATATAGTGAACAGAATAGGTCCATACTTTACCCTTCCCTGTTGATTCAACCCATTCAAAATCTCTGTTAACAGATTCAGGAAAGGGACTAATAGCCCTTGGATAGAAAAAAACCTTTCCTGTTTCTTTGCATTTTGGCAACAACAATTTATGCTGCTTTGTTCCATCCCAAAATGGTTTTGTTTCAGGTCTAAAATCAGGAAGTGGTTTTTGATATTCTATTTTCTCTTCTGACATTTTATAGCTCCTATGAAATATTAACTTAGTGGCTCGTTCCCTAAAAGAATGGTGCTATGCGCTGAAACTATGCCTCCATTTCCGTGAACCAGGGCTGTACTAGGGCTCTTTACTTGCCGTTCCCCAGCTTCTCCCCTTAATTGTAAAACTGCTTCAACAACATGGTGCATAGCTCCAAGGTGAGCTTGCGAAAGCAGTCCACCATGAGTGTTCAGGGGTATGTCCGCATCTTTGTGGAGCCTTCCTTCAAGTGCAGCAGCACCCGCATGCCCCCTAGGAACGATTCCAAGACCTTCAAGTTCTAGTAGGGTTGTAATGGTGAAGCAATCATAAAGAAACGTTACGTCTACGTTTTGATTTGTCATGCCGGCTGTTTTAAATGCTTTCTCTCCGGATGTTTCTATTGCCCCATAAATTTGATTCAGATCTGCGCATGAGGTTAAGTATTGGTGCGAAAAGCCTTGCCCCATTCCATGCAAATATACGGGATCCCTTTTTATCCCAAGCTCTTTGGCTTTTGCCTTTGTTGTAACGATAAAAGCAGCACCCCCATCAGTAACAATTGAGCAATCATATTTTGTTAGAGGTGAAGCTAATAGTCTTGTGTTTAAAATATCATCCAAAGATAAATCATCTTTATTCATAGCATTTTCCTTTAATTTGGCATGTTGGCGCATTGTTACAGCAACGGAGTGCAAATGTTCCCTCTTTCCTTTAGTTTCGTAAAGATATCTTTGCGCCAGCAAAGCATAGCCCCCTGGTGTTGTTAAACCAAATGGATATTCAAATTCTCCATGACACATTTCTCTAATTAAGGCAATCATTCCTGCAGAAGAAATTCCGGAAAGGGTGTTGTCTCCTCTTGCACACAAGACGACTTCGGCTTGGCCAGAATTGATAGCCATCGCAGCCGCAGCTGTCATCCATACAGCAGTAGCCCCACCTATAGCAATGGATTCAAAATACTTAGGATTGATTCCTATGTAGTCTGCAAAAGTTGTACAATGCATAAAAGTTTCTTCAACCAAAGAAAAGGCTGTTATAATTCCATCCACGTCAGATTTGAGAATCCCGGCATCTTCTATTGCTAACTTTGATGCATGGGAGAGAAAATCAAAAGAACTTTTTCCTGGAATTTTTCCTTGTTCTGTTTCACCTATTCCTACAATCCCAATCTGATTTTTTTTAAGTAATTCCCTAGTGTCATCAACATTTGGTATCTGTGTTCCCATTGTAAATCTCCTTTTGCTTTTCTATTTTTAGCTTAACAAAGATAATTTAAATTCCAAGCTCCCTAGCAATAATAATCTGTTGAATCTCGGATGTGCCCTCAGTGATGGATGCCAGTTTGGCATCTCTATAAAATCTCTCAGCTGCATATTCAGTTGCATATCCGTAACCACCTAAAACCTGAACCCCTTCAGTGGCGCACCACTGTACCACTTCGGCTGAGTAAAGCTTGGCCATTGATGCCTCTTTAACGCAAGGCCTACCTTGATCGTAGAGCCATGCGGCCTTATATCCAAGCAATCTTGCGGTTTCAATTTTTGTTGCCATCTGGGCTAATTTGAAACTTATTCCTTGAAACTTATTAATTTTTCTTCCAAAAGCTTCTCTTTCTTTTGAGTAGCTTAAAGCATATTCAAATGCAGCAGTTGCAAGGCCAACGCTCTTTATGGAATGTGAAATTCTTGCAGCTATCAATGTCTCCATTAATGCTTGAAATTTTCCTTCTTCTCCTCCAAGAAGAGCATCTTTGGGAAGTTCGCAATTTTCGAATACCAATTCAGCTACATCTGATGACCTATGTCCTAATTTTTCAATTTTTCTTGAAACTAAAAACCCCGGAGTATCCTTGTCAACTAGAAAAATACTAATACCATTTTTTCTATCTTCTTTGTTTGTATATGCTGCAACAACTACATAATTACAAATTACTCCATTTGTAATCCATGTCTTTGTTCCATTTAAAATCCACTTATCTTTTTCTTGTGTAGCACTTGTTTTTATTGCTCTTGCGTCAGAACCGGCATTTGGTTCAGTTATTGCGAGTGCACCAATCAGTTCTCCGGATATTGAGGGGACCAAATACTTTTCTTTTTGTTCCTCGGTTCCAAACTTAGAGAGGGGCAAGCATGCTAAGTCAACGTGGGCATTTACGCCTTTTGCTATCCCAGCGCATGTTCTGCCCAATTCTTCGGCTAATATACACTCTGTAACCTTATCAAGAGACAAGCCACCATATTTTTCATCGAAACATATTCCTAATAAGCCCATCTCTGCCATCTTGGGATACAACTCGATAGGAAAAGATTCTTGTTTTTCTGCATTTTCAACGAGAGGTTCAACTTCTTCCTTGCAAAATGTTTTAATTGCATCACGCATCATATTTTGTTCTTCAGAAAAATCAAAGCATAGACCCATTAGTTGCCCTCCCAGGTGGTGATTGGGGGTAATTAAACCAAAGTATTATAGCAGAGTGACTAGTATATCGCAAAAAAAAAATTTAATATAATTTTAGTTGTTAACATTAATAAAGCGTATTCTTATTAGATTAAGATGAGAAATAAAATTCAATTACTTAATGACACTATTTGCGCTATTTGCACACCATCCGGAGCTGGTTCAATTTCGGTTATTAGAATAAGTGGCTCTGATTCCAAAAAAATTGCATTAAAACTATTTAAAGCTAGTTGTAATAGCGAAGACCTTAAACATAGAATGGTCTATTTTGGGAATTTGGTACATCGAGGAGAAATTATTGACGAATCAATTTGCATTTTTTTTAGCTCACCAAATTCATTAACAGGACAAGATGTAATAGAATTTCATACACATGGAGGATTTGTTGTTCCCAACACAGTTTTAAACACCATTGTAGATCTTGGAGCAAGAATAGCAGAACCAGGTGAGTTTTCTTATAGATCATTCATAAACGGTAAAATTGATTTGTTAAAAGCTGAAGCTATATCGACATTAATCGCCTCTCAGTCTGAAGCATCCGCACGTTGTTCAACTAAGAATATTTCAGGAGCAATTACAAAAAAATTCAATAATCTTAGGCAGTTAGGTATCAATCTTTTATCTGAAATTGAAGCTAGAGTCGATTTTCCAGAAGAAGAAATTCCTCAATTCGACAAGAATTCTATTGAAGAAGAATTTCAGAATCTAATCAATCAATCTAATCTTCTAATGCAAACATATCGTAGAGGGAGACTTATTATAGACGGGCTAAGGGTGCTAATTTTAGGTGAACCAAATGTTGGCAAATCAACCCTATTGAATTCTATAATTAACGAGGAAAAAGCCATCGTTACATCTACCCCCGGAACCACTAGAGATTTGTTAGATGCTCAAATAATCGTTGATGGAAAAAAAATAGTTTTTTCTGATACAGCTGGGATGAGAATTACTACAAATGAAATTGAGAATATTGGAATTCAAAAAGCCAAAGACCAAGTTGATTATTCTGATTTGGTACTTATCGTAATGGATTCGGACATCAATATAAAATTAGTTGATCAAAAATTTGACTTTATTCCACGTGGAAAAAAAATATATATATTAAATAAGTGCGATATATATGGATTTGACAAAAAATGGAAGATTGAAAATGAATTAATTGAGGAAGGTGTCGAATATATAAAGATTTCTGCAAAAAAGAACATAAATGTGGACTTATTGGTTGAAAAATTACCAGAATTATCAAAAATGGGAGACAATTTAGATTCTGACGAGGCTCTATTAACAACTGAAAGACAAGTGAGACACCTAAGAAAGGGGATTATGTCAATTCAAAATTCATTAAAATTATTTAACGATGGGAGTCCAATGGAGATTGTATCTTTTGAGATTAGAGAGTTTCTAAATGAAATAGGAAAAATAACAGGGGAAGTATCTAACGAAGATATTTATGATGCATTATTTTCCAAATTCTGTATCGGGAAGTAGGTATGAAAATTAAATTATTTAATGATTTCAGGGGATTAGATACATTAAAGAAATCGTTATCAACATGTTTCCACAATATGTTGATATCTTAGTTTCATTATTTAGTAAAAAAAAGAGTGAGAATGTAATAAAAAAAATGTAGTATAATAGCATAGTTAGGTATAACATGATTGTTCCATTAAGCGAATTAGAAAAAATATTTAATAGAAAACTTGATCCACAAAAGATTGAGAAAACTTTAACAAAGATTGGATTTGAAGTCGAATCCGTAACCCATTCCAATTTAAGTCAAATTGACCCTATGGTAATTGCAGCAAAAATCTTAACAATAGACCCCCATCCTAATGCCGATAAATTAACAATTTGTACTGTTGATACGGGGGAGAACTTGTTACAAGTAGTTTGTGGAGCGCAAAATATCAAGATAAATGATTTAGTACCACTTGCCCAAATTGGATCACAACTTAATAACTTAGACAAATCTCTAGATAGCATAAAGATTAAAAAAACTAAAATCCGAGGACTTGAATCGCACGGAATGCTTTGTTCTCTTGATGAACTCAGTGTCGGATATTCTGAGAAAGATAAAATATTTATACTTCCTCCTAAAACTAAAATTGGTACTAAGATTAATAATCTTTCACAATTAGAGGATTTCATTTTTGACATTTCCGTAGCACCGAATAGAGGAGATTGTTTAAGTTTCGTTGGCATTGCAAGAGAACTTGCTGCAGTTTTAAATATAAATTTTACAGATAAATTATTAAACACAAAAACAAAACATTATAAATTAACAGATGATATTGATGGTATTTCTGTTCATATTAATACTAAAGATGCAATTCGGTATTCATTAATAAAAATTGAAAATATATTTATTCAAGAATCTCCATTTTGGCTTAGAAATTTATTGGCTAAACTAAACATTAATACGGTAAATAATATCGTTGATTCAACTAATCTATTTATGTTTTTAACTGGTCATCCAATCCATGCTTTTGATTTTGATGAAATAATTGGAAATCGTATTCATATTTCGAAAAAGGTTAAAGATACTTTTGAAACACTAGATGATAATCTTAAAAATTCTGAAGGCCATATAACAATTTCAGATTCTAAAGGACCTATAGCTTTTGCTGGTGTTATTGGCGGCAAAAGATCGTGCATTAATAAAAAAACAAAAAATATTTTATTGGAGTGTGCATCCTTCAATCCAACAACTATTCGTCTAAGCTCAAAGAGTCTCAACATTTCTACTGAATCATCGTTTAGATTTGAAAGAAGAGTATCAGAACATTTAATACCAAACGCTTTGATTTATGCTGCACACTTAATAACGACTATTTGTGGGGGAACGATTGTTAAAAAATATATAGATACAAATCCTAGAATTAAAGATAGCCGTTTTATCACTCTTGATTTAAGTAAAGTTTCTAATACCCTTGGTTTATCACTAAAAAAGAACAAAATTATTCAAACCCTTTCATCTTTATCTATTGATTGTATATCCAATAAAGATGATTTTTATAAGTTTAATTTACCGCCCTATAGATTTGATTTGTTAAATGATTGCGATCTTATTGAAGAAATTGCAAGAATCATTGGCCTGGATTCGATACCACCGGTGCTACCCAGAATTCCTTTACGAGAGAAGATATTTAATCCCACAATTGATTTACGAAATATTGCTACAAAAGGAAGGGAGGTTTTCCCTCTTGAAGGTTTCTCTGAAGTAATAAACTTTAGTTTCACTAATGATCGAACTTCATTTCCCAAATTGAAGAAATTCGAAATTTTAAATCCACATTCACAAGATGCAAAATTTTTAAGAACGAGCTTGATCCCATCCTTAATACAAAATGCTTTGTATAATTTTAATCACAACCTTGAAGCATTTAAGCTCTTTGAGATAGGTAATATTTTCATTGATGATAATTTAGGTCCTAGCCAACGTATGCAAATTGGAATTATCTGCTCCTATAAATCCTCCGACCCTTTTTGGAAAAAATCACAGGATGATTTTTTTGATTTAAAAAATTCACTATTTAAGTTTTTTCAATCTTTAGGATTAGATATTAAGCAAATTGTTTTTAAATCTGAACTATCAAAAATTTATAATGATATTCTACACCCTGCAAAATCGTCAATGATTTATTTTAATAAATATTTAATTGGTTACATTGGAGAATTGCATCCTGAGGTCTCACGTCAGTATGAAATAAAAAAGGGATTAGTTTTATCTACCATTTTTGTGGATAAAATTCCTAATTTTATCAATCCCAAAAAAATTATGCGTCCTTTTGGTAACTTTCCTTTCACTCAACGAGATTTGTCAATCGTTGTTGACAAAGATATTCAATCTCAAAAGATACTTGAAACTATAAGTTCTTTCCCTTCTCCTATAATTAAAGATACTTTTGTTTTTGATTTATTTGAGGACTCGAAATTAGGAAAAAATAAAAAAAGTTTATCTTTATCTGTAGTTTTTGGCTCAGACGATAGAACCCTTCAAGATGATGAGGTTTCATCGATATTCGAGCAATTAGTAATTAATTTACAAAAAGAAATTAATGCGGAGATTAGAGAGTAAAAAATGACAAGAAAAGACTTAACAAACATTTTACATAAATCATTGGGGTTTAACCTTAAGGAGTCCGCACGAATAGTTGATAAATTTTTCCACATTATTATTGACAACTTGGCTGCCCATAATGATGTTAAACTTCCTAAGTTTGGCTCATTAAAAATACAAGATAGGGAGCCTAGGCTAGGGAGAAATCCTACCACTGGTGAAACAATTCAGATTTCCCGAAGAAAAGCGATTGCTTTTCGTCCGAGCAAATCACTTAGAAAAAAGCTAAGCGAGTCTTCGAATTTGGATTGATGCTCAATGAAAAAATTAATTAATTTTATTAGATTGAACTTTCTTTCAGGATTAGCAGTTTTTATACCCTTTATAATTACCATTTATTTGGTAATACAGATAGGGACATGGTTAAATTCCTTAGTTCATTTTACTCCTGCGAGGTTTGTGAATTTAGAAATATTACCAATTTATATTTCCCCAGCTGTAACTGACGCCATATTGTTCCTGATAGCTATTTTTTGTTTTGTTTTTCTTGTCACCCTACTGGGAGTGGCAACTAAAAATCTATTAGGTAAATTTTTATTGAAAATAGGTGAAAGGACGATATCAAAAATCCCCCTTGCTAATTCAATTTTTTCCGCAACCAAACAGATTTCAAAAATAGTTTTCTCAGAAGGGGGGAAGAATCAAAAAGTTGTATTGGTAGAATATCCACGGAAAGGAGCATACTGTTTGGGTTTTGCTACTCAGCCATTAGATTCAAAAGAATTAGACAAAATTCCCGTTTTTGTTCCAACGTGCCCCAATCCGAGCTCAGGCTTTCTCGTCTTTTTTGAGAAAAACGAAATCAAAGAATTAGCTATCTCACCAGAGGCTGCATTCAAGTTGATAATTTCAGGAGGACTTTCTTTAAATGAGGCGGAATCTATTTCAAAGTATAAGTTCTGAGCTAGAAAAATATTTAAAGAAAGGGGATAAGGTCGTAATAGGTTTATCTGGAGGGCGAGACTCTGTCGCCTTGCTTCATACACTCATCCGTTCACCGTTAGCTTTATCGATTTTTGCATGTCACTTTAACCACTATTTGAGAAAGAATTCCGAAACAGATCAAAAATTTGTCGAAAGCTTATGTAGGGCAAACAAAATACCCTTATATGTAAAAAAACTCGATATAAAACGAGCTTCGAGGCATTTAAATAAAGGAATTGAAGAAACAGGAAGAGTATTTAGAAGAAAATTTCTAGAAAATATCCAAATGAGTACTGGCTCGAAACATATTTTACTGGCTCACCACTCAGATGATCAGATAGAAACTTTTTTTATGAGATTATTAAGAGGTTCTTCTTTAAAGGGCCTACAAAGCATTAAGATTTTAGAAGGTCCTTATTTTCGCCCAATGATAAGTTTTACAAAAAATCAGATAACTGATTTTCTTATCTCAGAAAATCTTGATTGGATAGAAGATGAATCAAATTCTGATATTAAATATACGAGAAACAATATTAGAGAAAACTTAATACCATTATTAAAACAATTTAATCCAAATTTAAACTCTATTATTTCAAATACTTTACAAATGATTGCGGAGCAAAATAAATATATAGATGAACGTTTGAGTGGTCTCGAACCTTCTTTGATTAAAGAGGTCTCAGATTATGAGTTTGTCGCTTCAATTCAAGATATCTTGAATCTAAGTGATTTTGAAATCAAGGAAATTTTGTACCGTTTTTTTCTTACGAAGATAGGCCCCAAGGATTTTATTAGCTTTAGGAACATTGATGATATTTTAAGATTGATTAAATCAAGTAGCGCTTCCTGGGAATTTCTTCTTACAAATAATATAAAAATAGAGAAGGGGTATAATTTCCTTTGTATAAAAACTCAAAAATATATGGATCCGGTCTTAGACTTGAATATTCTTTGCGAAGGGGTATGGGAGAATGACAATTTAGAGATAAAAATTACAAAGGAAAACTTTGACGATAATTTAAATTATGTTTTTTTTGATTTGTCGAAGATGAAATTTCCTATTAGTGTCAGGAATTTTCAAGACGGGGATAGAATGAAATTAAAAGGAATGAGATCTCCAAAAAAATTACAAGATATTTTTATAGACAACAAGATTCCCAGGTTTATTAGGGCCAGATTGCCAGTCTTTGAATCCGAAGGAAAAATTTTTCACATACACGGAGTCAATATAAATTCTTCGCTAAGATTGAAGACCTATCAAGAAAACTCTATAGGTATTTCTGTGAAAAGCACAAAGTTGGATAAACTAATTCAAAATATTAATTCGTAGAGGACTTATTTCTGGAGCAAACTTTTTCATCCACCGATTTAAGTCTTTCATCGATGAATCTTCTAAGTGTTTTGATAAGAAATCTATGCCGTTGTTTAAATATTTCATATAATCTTCTTTCTTGTCTCTGTATTTTAGTCGACAAAAAATTCCGAGAATCTTGAGATTTCTTTGAACAGAAAAAAATGAAATCTCTCTCTCGGTTTCTTCGTAATCTAGATCTGTATGCAAAAGAAAATGATTAAGAAGACTCTCTTTAAGTTCTAAGCCTATTGGTCTTCTTACATCTTCAATTAAAGAGGCTAAATCGTAACTTGGTGAGCCGATTAGAGCATCCTGGAAATCAATTAGTCCTACAGGTGCAACCAGATTTCTCCGGTAGTTCATAATGGTCAATTCCCTTATGTCGCCTAAATAAAACAAATTGTCTACGTGATAGTCTCTCAAGACGATGGTATCAAAAGCAGGCGAGATACTTTGGAACAAAGCTGAAATTATAGATTCAAATTCTAAAATATCACTAGGATTAATTTTGATTTGTTTGTGTTTGATTAAGTACCAATCAATAAAAAGCCTGGACTCTTTAAGCAATTCTTCTATCGAGTATTCATTTAAATCGGGGTGAATATTGCTACTTTGTATATGGGCTATTACTTCGATTGCTTTTTTGTACAGCCCTTCCTCATTATTTGTGGATAAAATTTTTGAAAAGACATTCTCTCCAAAATCTTCCAATAATAAAAAACCATCATTGGGTTCGACAGCAAGAATTCTTGGAACATTCAAATCAAGACCTAAGAGTATTCCGTCAACTTTAATAAATGATTCTATCGATTCTCCTAGCTCGGATGGCGCGTCCATCAAAATTAATCCTTTATCTTTTATTCTAAAATATTTTCTAAATGACGCATCATTATTAATCGGAATTAACGTACAGTTCGCAAGATTATTTGCTGATAAAAATTTCTGTATAAGTTTATCTCTGTTCATACTATAATACTTATATTACCAAATTGAGGGGGTTTATTATGAGTGAAAGTATATATAAAGATAATATATCCGAATACATGATTAAGCTTAAAAATCTTGTACCGGAATTGAATGATACATGGATGGGATATCAAAACGAGGTCTTTAAAGAAGGGCTAATTAGCTTAAGGGACAAACAACTAATTGCGATGGCGTGTGCACATATAACGGGATGCCCGTATTGTATAAGATCAAGAACGAAACTAGCCAAGGCAGAAGGTGCAACAGATGAGCAGATTGCTGAAGGAATTTTTATTGCCATGAGACTCGCAATGGGCCAACCCTATGCTTTTGGTAGCATTGCCTTTGAAAATTATGATTTGATGAAAGACAAAAAAGACGTAACGGAGGGATATTTTATTAGTAAAAATATAACTCCTCAAATACAAGAATTTCACAAGCTAAGCGGGGAAACACATGAGAAATTTTCGGCTTTCCATGAAATGGTTTATGCTGATGGTCACTTATCAAAAAAACTAAAAAAGGGATTAATGGGATTAGCCTGTGCTCTTTTGGCTAAATGCCCTTGGTGTATAAGGAGTTGCATAAGAGACGGACTTAAAGAGGGAGTAACAAAAGAAGAGATTACGGAAGCCATAAATGTGGCAATGGTTATGAGTGCGGGGGCCTGCTGGGCACACGCAGGAATCTCAATGGAAACAGCCGATAAATTTGGTGCAAAAGATAAAAAATAATTTTGTACAAAAATTGAGAACATGAAAATTAGACTCAACAGATATTTGTCTATCTGTGGTGTAACCTCTCGTAGAAAATCAGAAGATTTAATAAAATCAAAAAAAATCAAAGTTAACGGTGAGATAAGAACTGAGCTGCAAACATTAATAGATACAGAATTAGATACGGTTCTGTTTGATGGAATAAGAATTTCTACACAAAAACACGAATATTACAAAATGAATAAGCCTAGATTTTGTCTTACGACTATGTCTACGAAAGAAAACAAAAGGACAGTCGAAGAGCTTCTACCGAAATCCCGCGTAAAGCTTTTCCCTGTAGGACGACTAGATTACGATACGGAAGGCCTATTGCTTTTTACAAATGATGGGGAAATGGCACATAGAATATCTCACCCAAGTTTTCTTGTTAGAAAGATTTACTTGGCACATATACGAGGGAAAATTAATCAGGTGTTAATTTCAAAAATGCGAAAAGGTGCTCAGCTTAGGGATGGTTCTCTAATCCCAGAAAAAATTGATTTACTCAATTCGTCTAACGGTGAAACCTTAATTAAGATTCAAATCCATGAAGGCCGAAACCATGTAGTTAAAAACTTTTTCAAATTTTTTGGCAAATCGGTAAAGAAGCTTAAAAGAATAGCTGTAGGTCCAATTGAATTAGGCGAATTAGAGTCAGGAAAAATCACAAAATTAGATTATAATGAACAAGAGGCACTCCAAAAATTGGTGGCTCTTTAGGAAAAAGATTTGTTTATAACTTTTGAAGGTATTGAGGGCTCAGGGAAATCCACTCAGATTAATCTTCTGCATAAAGCTTTAGAGAAAGTTCACTTTGATGTAGAAATTACAAGAGAACCTGGCTGGGGCGCTATAGGGAACCTTATTAGGAAAATAATTCTTGAAAATCCCGATTTAGATTTAGAGCCATTGGCAGAACTATCACTCTTTTGTGCTGATCGTGCACAGCATGTTAAAGATTTCATTAGACCAATGCTAAATCAAGGAAAAATTGTTCTGTGTGATAGATTTTATGATTCTACAATTGCCTATCAAGGTTTTGGAAGAGAGCTTAACCCAGAATTTGTGAAACAAACAGCAATTAATTCTGCACTGGGACTTTGCCCTAACACAACTTTTTTGTTCGATATCTCGGTCAATACGGCATTGAGTAGAATTGTAGAAAGGCCGGGAAGAAACAGGATAGATGATGAATCATTTGATTTTCACTCCAGAGTAAAAAGTGCCTACTTGGAAATTGCACGAAATTCATCCAATAGAGTACACCTAATCAGTGGAGAAGAAGACATAGAAGCTGTTCATGAACAGATTAAAGAAATTCTTTCAAAAAATTATAGTATATTTTCACGGCTTAGAAAAAAATGATAAATAAAAAAGTTGTAGAATTTCATTTAAAATCCAAAGAATCATTTTTCAAATTTTTAACAAACCAAGATTCCTTTGGCTCGTATTTGTTTACCGGCCTTAAGGGAACTGGGAAAAAGGATTTTGTTTTCTTTCTAAGTAGTAAGATATTGACAAATTCCCACAAAATAGAAAAGAATATTCACCCGGACTTTTTTTATTTATCTAATGAAAACGATAAAATATTGGTTCAAGATACAAAAGATATAGAGAAATGGATTTTATATCCTCCTTTTGAATCTACGAGAAAGATAATTGTTATTTCAAAAGCTGAAACGATGAACGTAGAAGCACAAAATAAACTACTTAAGATATTAGAAGAGCCACCAGGTTATGTATTTTTTTTCTTGATTTCTTCAGTACCATCGATGTTGCTTCCTACAGTTAGATCTCGGTGTATAAATATAGATTTTCAGCCACTACCTAATGAATTTTTATTAGAGGCCTTAGAAGGCAGATTGAATCAACCAGAATTTATGGACTTATCGATTTTCTTATTGAACGGCTCAGTGAATAATATTGAATTTTATTATCAAGATAATTTAGAAGAAATGGTAGATTTTGTTTTTTCGATTCTAAAGAAAGAGCCAACTGAAATGGATTTAATCTTAAAAAAAATGGATGAAATAACAAAAAAAGATTTTAACCAATCTTTTTTTGTTAATCTGTTGATAGGCATATTCAATTATGTTCTCAAATTGAAACATTTAGATAATTACCAAAAATTTTCTATTTTTAATCGGGACCTAATTGAACAAACTTCAAGCATTTCTTTAATTGAGCTTATTTCAAAAATGACAAATCTTAGCTCTAATTTAAAATGGTCTAATTTTAATTTTAGGATGGGCATTGAGGAGATTCTTTTCGATTTTATTTTAGATGAGGATTCATGGAGATCAAAGGTGGTTTGATTTCATGGAGAAGAACATATATATAACTACTCCAATCTATTATGTAAACGACAAACCACATGTTGGGCATGCTTATACGAGTATTGCATGTGATTCGCTTGCTAGATTCTACAAAATGCTGGGGAAAAAAGTATTTTTTTTAACAGGTACCGATGAACATGGGCTTAAAATTCAACAATCAGCTAAAGAAAAAAATATCGACACTCAATCGTTTGTAGACCTAATGAGTAAAAAATTTCATGATTTGACAAGTGTTTTGATGTTAACCAATGACGACTTCATAAGAACTACTTCTGAAAAACACAAGGAAGGGGCGAGACAATTTTGGAGCTCTTTAGAAGAAAAAGGTGAAATTTATCTTGATAAATATTCGGGATGGTATTCGATTAGGGATGAGGCCTATTATCAAGAAGATGAATTGATAGATGGCAAAGCTCCGACTGGTGGTTCGGTCGATTGGGTGGAAGAGCCAAGCTACTTTTTCAGATTATCAAAATATCAAAAACCTTTGCTTGATTTTTATTCTAAGAATCCAAATTTTGTATATCCTCAATCAAGATTCAATGAGGTTATAAAATTTGTCGAGAGAGGATTGAAAGACTTATCAATATCGAGGACGAGTTTTACCTGGGGGGTTGATATTCCGAGTAAAAAAGGTCATGTAATGTATGTGTGGTTGGATGCTTTAACCAATTATATAACGGCATTAGGATATCCGGATAATTCATCAGAAAAATTAAAAAAAAACTGGCCCGCCAATTATCATATTGTAGGGAAAGATATACTTAGATTTCATGCAATATACTGGCCTGCTTTTTTAATGGCAGCAGAAATGCGACTCCCTTCTCAAATAATTGCACACGGATGGTGGACTGTCGAAAAAGAAAAAATGTCCAAATCAATTGGAAACGTTGTAGACCCCATAGATATTATTGATAGAATCGGATTGGATTCTTTCAGATATTTTTTACTAAGGGAAGTTCCTTTTGGAAACGACGGAGATTTTTCAAAACATGCTATCATTTCGAGAATTAATTCTGAACTTTCAAACAATATTGGGAACTTCATTAACAGGGTCTATGCAATGAGTACCAGCAATTTTGGGAATCAAATTCCACGCTATGGTCAATTTCTTGAAAGTGAAAAAAAAATAGAATTAAAGATTTTAGAAACTGTTGAACAATACAAATATTATTTTCTTAACGTAGAATTTAGCAAGGCCCTTGGGGCAATGATTGAACTTGTTTCAGCTGGGAATAAGTATATTGATACTATGCAACCATGGTCTCTTGCAAAAGAAAACCAAACCGAGAGATTGTCAACAATTCTTAGATTAATGCTAGAGACTATTAGGATAGTGTGTACAATGACATACCCTATTATGCCGTTAGCATCCGTAAAAGTTTTAAAATCTCTGTCTTGTTTTGATGGGGATGAAAATCTTAGTTATGAATCGTTAAAAAATATCAATTTTTTATCTGACGGTTCCCCCATAGAAAAAATAGATTTACTGTTCCCTAAAATTGACAAAAAATTGAGTTAACTTATATTTTTGTAATCTATGAGCAATGTTGTAAAAATATTTGATACGACTTTACGAGATGGGGAGCAAGCACCTGGATGCAGCATGAATGTTGAAGAAAAACTAAAGGTGGCTCATCAACTTGAAAAACTCGGGGTGAATATTATCGAAGCTGGGTTTCCTATTGCATCGGAGGGAGATTTCAACTCGGTCAAATTGATATCTAAAGAAATCAAGAAATGTGAAGTTGCAGGATTATGTAGGGCCAATATCCAAGATATTGATAGAGCCTGGGAAGCAATTAAATATGCAAAAAATCCCAGAATTCATACTTTTATTGCGACATCAGATATTCATTTAAAGCACAAATTAAAAAAAACTAGGGATGAGGTGTTAGAAATTATAAGCCAAGCCGTTAAGCATTCAGCTAGATATACAAGCAATGTTGAATTTTCATGTGAGGATGCAACCAGGACAGAAATTGATTTCTTATGTAGAGCAATAAGTATAGCTATTCAATCTGGAGCAACGACTATAAATATTCCTGATACGGTTGGATATACTGTGCCATCTGAATTTGGAAGTATTATTAGGAATCTTAGAGAAAATGTTGACGCGATAAATAATGTCACAATTAGTGTTCATTGCCATAACGATCTTGGATTAGCGGTGGCAAACTCACTTGTCGCAATTAAAGAAGGGGCGAGACAAGTAGAATGTACAATTAATGGACTAGGAGAAAGAGCTGGTAATGCTTCCCTAGAAGAAATAGTAATGGCTTTAAAGGTAAGAAATGATCGCAATCCTTTCAAAACGCGAATTAAAACAAAGCAAATTTATCCAACGAGCAGACTTGTAAGTAATGTTACGGGAGTACTTGTTCAACCAAATAAAGCTATAGTTGGCGCTAATGCTTTTGCTCATGAAGCCGGTATTCACCAAGATGGCGTATTAAAAGAAAGCATAACGTATGAGATTATGAAGCCTTCTGAGGTTGGCATACCTTCAAATCGTATCGTCCTTGGAAAACATTCCGGAAGACATGCATTTAAGGACAAATTAACGGAGTTTGGATACAAATTGTCAGATGAAAACTTTGAAATTGCTTTTATCAAATTTAAAGAACTTTGTGACAAGAAAAAATACGTTTTTGATGAAGACATAGAGGCTTTGATAAATGAGGAATTTGTGAGATCAGGAGATTTTTACAAACTAGGCTCTTTAGAGTGCTTATCCGGTACAGAAAAAAAACCAAGGGCTACCGTAAAGATAATAATTGATGGATCTGAGAAAAAAGTTGAAGAATTTGGCGATGGACCAATTGACTCTGTATTTAAAGCGATTTCTAAAGCTGTTGATGTTTTCCCTATGCTTGATTCATATTCAGTAGCTTCAATAACTGGAGGTATGGATGCTCAGGCTGAAGTTAGTGTAACGATAAAAGACCAAGGCTTTTTAGCAAGAGGAAAAGGGTCAAGTACCGATGTCATAGTTGCCAGTGCAAGAGCCTTTGTTAATGCACTTAATAACCTTAGATGGAGAAAAAATCACCCTAAGATAACAGCTCCTAAAGGAGTTTGAAAAAATTGTTAAAAAATTGTTGAAATTGAAAACTCTAATGTGTTACAATCAATAGGCGTAGTTAGGATGGAAACATCCCTGTGAACACTCTGAGAGGTATTTAGCAGTGCCTCTCTTTTTTTATATGTGTATCGTTTTTCCACATTTATCACATTTAATTGGTTTATTGTCGTATTCTGCCCACTGTTCACCGGATGAGATAACATTTTCTTTATAGAATCTATGTTTTTCCTCCCTCACTCTTTTTGAATACTCCAGTTGCCATTCGTTGCTCGATATTCTTTCATTAAAATAGATTTCTCTTGGAATACTTATATAAATTCTTCTTTTATCATCGCACGGACAATTCTGAATAATAATAGGTGACACTACTATCATATTAATTAAAAAACAAAAGGGGTCAAATTAAAAATATTGAGTTTTATTTTATTGATAATTAATTTAGAATTAAGAAATGCAGGGCGCGGAGATTTTTTTTAAAACACTTGAAAAAGAAAAAGTAGATTACATTTTTACCCCACTAAATCGATTTGGAGAATTTGCCGATAAGATTTACAAGGAAAAATTTTCTAAATCCAATTTTTTAAAAAAAATTGTTTCTGGGAATGAGCAAGGTGCAACTCATATAGCTGATGGTTACGCAAGAGCAACTGGGAATCCTGGGGTTGTAATATGTGACTCAGATACTAGTGGAACAAGTACTATCACCGGTCTTCAAACCGCCAATATGGATTCGGCACCCTTGGTTGTTTTTGTTTGCCATTTTAGTGAAAGTAGGCATTTAACAAATATTTTTAATCAGATTGACCATGTAGGACTCTCTAGGTCTTGCACCAAGCATAATTTTTTGGTTCGAAAAATTTCCGATCTTTCCAGAACCATTAGGGAGGCTTTGTATTTAGCTACTTCCGGAAGACCCGGAACAATTCTTGTTGATATCTCAAAAAATGTTTTAGATTCAGAATGCAAATTTAGTTTTCCAGAAATAAAAAAGGTTGCTGGCTATAAAGTTCCAACAAAAGGACCCAGCAAAGATGTTAATAAAGCCGTTAAATTAATCATGAATTCAAAAAGACCAATTGTTTTTGGTGGTGGGGGAATTGTAATTTCAAATGCTACCAAAGCTTTACAAAAATTTGCGAATAGACTTAAGATTCCTGTGACTCTTACTTTAATGGGGTTAGGGGGTTATCCTCCTGATGACCCAATGAGGGTTGGTTGGATTGGAATGCATGGTTTTTATTTTGCTAATATGGCTGTTCATCATAGTGATTTGGTTATATCCATTGGCGCCAGATTTGATGACAGATCTACTGGTGGAGTCTTCGACAAATTTGCTCCTAACGCAAATGTTATCCATATAGATATTGACCCATCAACACTGAATAAAAACATAAAAGTACATTGCCCTATTGTGGGAGATGCTAAAACGGTCATTGAACAAATTGATTCTTTAATTCCACCAAATTTCAAGCCGGATAAAATCGCAAGGGATGATTGGTTTGATCAAATTAATCAATGGGAGAACGAACACCCTACGGTCGCTATTCAAAAAGGTAAAATGATACAAACTAGCTATGCTGTTGATATCATATCAAAAATAACTGACGGAAAAGACGTTGTTGTTACTGATGTTGGTCAACACCAAATGTGGGTAGCGCAATACTATCGATTTAAAAGTCCAAGAAACCAGATAACGTCCGGAGGCCTTGGCACTATGGGCTTTGGGTTCCCAGCCGCCATAGGTGCTAAACTTGGAAGACCAAACGAAAGGGTTTTAGCTATATGTGGAGACGGAAGCTTCCAAATGAATATGCAGGAATTTTCTACCGCGGTAGGAAACAATTTAGATTTAAAAATAATTTTAATTAATAACGGAGCCCATGGAATGGTTAGACAATGGCAAACGCTCTTTTTCGAAAGTAATTACTCGTGTTCTGAGTTTGAATTAAGTCCTGATTATGTAAAACTTGCTCAATCGTATGGAGCAAAAGCTTTTAGGATTGATTCTCCGAAAGATTTGGAGGCGTCTTTTAGAGAAGGGCTATCTACCAAAGGTGTTGTACTCATGGAAGTAATAGTTGACCCTACTGAAATGGTTTACCCAATGCTAAGTCCAGGAGGAACCATGGATGAAATGTTACTCAGCCCTGAAGACCAAGTACCTGATGGGCCCGTTCCGGATATGGCCTAGATAAAAAAATCTTTTCTGGTAAATTGGATTCATGTCTAAAAAATCGGCTTTAATTCTTTATCGCGGTCTTGATTATATCGAGGAAAATAAATCCTATTGGGAGAGATACATAAAATTTCATGAGCTTTATTGGGATGGTCCTGCCACATCGCAGAGCATTTTTTATGGTAGAGAGTATGAGGAATATAAAGAATCTCTTTCCAAATATCTTGAAATAGAAATTAGTCAAATCGAAGATTGTCTTTTCACAAAACACGAAAACGGCCGGTATTATCTTGTTCCACTCGGGGTCAATTCTAATGAATATATTTTAGAACACGAAAATTTTATTCTTCCCGAATGGTTTCTTCTTTTCGATGATTCTGAAAAAAGGTTTTTATATTCTCATGCTGGTGATGGCGCTGTTCAACCAGCTGGAATTTTTTACAATACTAATTTAGCCAATTCTAAAAAAAGGCTACAGGAAGTACAAAAGATTTTAGAAAGTCTACAAGATAATAATATTTCAAAAGAATTAAAAATCTTTATGGAAGAATTATCTTTTGGTATTTCAGAGATTTCTATCTGGATTTCGAATTTCCCAGAAGACAATATTTTAGTCCTTAATTATGCTGAGTTGAATAGTGTAATTCATCAGTTTGCCTTAAAAAACGAAAACTCTGTTAGAGATCTATGGGAATTTATTAATCTTATCGGAGCAAATAAATACGATGAGGCCTATACGAATTTAAAAATATATAAACAAAAATGGAATGAAATTTCTCAAAAATGTTTAAGTACGCGGCAATTTTCCGACTCAAAGAAAATCGTTCCTAGCGACCTACAGTGAATTGATTGATTTTTATATATTTGATGTTAGATTTAAGCCTTTATGAAACGAACTTACCAGCCTAGTGAAAAAAAAAGAGTTAGAACTCATGGCTTTAGATTAAGAAAAGAGACTAAGGCGGGAAGAAAGATTTTAGCCCAAAGAAGAGCAAAAGGCAGAGCGAACCTGACTGTTTCACGCTATTCTAAATGAACTTACTTAAATATATTCCCAAAGGTAACAAGATTAGCTTCAAAAAAAAACTAAAAATGGGGAAAAGATTTAAAGTCAAGGGGATGGATGTTATTGTTGTTGAAAATAAAAATATTTCAAGCTCGAAACCAGGTGTTATAATATCTAAAAAAATTAGCAACCTGGCTGTGGTAAGGAACAAGTATAGACGAAGAATCAAAGAGGTTTTTAGATTAGATTTTAAAAGTTTAAAAAATAAAGAAGTCATTTTTTTAGCAAATAAAAACATTTTAGACTTAGACTTCAATAGGATACGAAAAGAGCTTTCATTAATAAGAAAGCATATTACTAAATGGGAACAATAGTTCAGTCAATTCTGATATCATTTATAAAAGTTTACAGATTATCCTTTTCGAGAGTGTTGCCACCGGCTTGTAGGTTTCACCCAAGTTGCTCTCAATATGCTATAGAAGCAATTAGTATTCATGGCCCATTTAAGGGATTGAGACTTGCCTTAATTAGGATTTTTAAGTGCAATCCATTATTTGAAGCTGGCATAGATAAAGTTCCCATTGGGGACAAGAAATGAATAGAAATTACGTTACTTTTTTAATAGGCGCCTTTCTCGTTATTGTTGTTAGCCAGTTTTTTATTGTCCCCCCAAAAGATGATAAGTTAAGTTCGAAAACTAAGGACGATAGAGCCATAACTCAGGAAAAAGTTGACGAGGAGTTTTCCGTTGAAGAAGAATCATACGCCCTTCCGGAAGAAAATATATTAGACGAAGAAAGATTAAGCTACGAACGGTACGTTTCGTTTTCAACCCCTTTGTATGAGGGAAAAATTTCTACAATAGGTGGGAAGATTTTAGATGTTAATTTAAAAACCTATTTTGAGGATCCGGAATCTACTTTTTTTGTTAAACTTCTCCAAAAAAGAGAGTTCTTATCTAATACGATAATTAAAGCAAAAGATGTTGAAATCCCAAAAGATATAAAATTTGTTCCCAATACGAACAATATAGTTGTATCTAGTCGGGAAAAGAGTATTTCATTAATATCTAAAATTGGAGATATAAAATTGGAAAAGAATTATTTATTCAAACCGGACTCTCATGGTATTGAACAAAGAATTATTGTTACAAATAATTCAAACACAAACTTAAAATTTAGAGTTTTTGAAGAATCAATCGGTTTAATAAAACAAAAAGAATATTCACTATTTAATTATTATGTGGACGATGAAATGGAAAGCGTAGATTCTAACCCGTCGGAAGCGGAAAAAATAATAGGGGGTATAAACTGGTACGGCTTTGCTAAGAAGTATTTTTTAGCTTTCAATATTATTAATTTAGAAGGCGACAAAACACTTAAATACGGTAAGAGTTCGAAAAATTATATGAGATCGGTTCTAAGTTATAGAGGAATTAATCTCAAACCAGGCTCTCAGTACACGATTTCTTCAACAATTTTTCTCGGACCAAAAGATAGAGGGATATTAAAAAAATTCGGAAACAATTTTGAAAAGGCACAAGATCTTGGATGGGTCGAGTGGCTAGCGGTACCTCTTGAACAACTTTTAAAATTTTCAAACAAATTTATAAATAATTATGGGTTATCAATAATTTTTATCACAATCTTAATAAGATTGTTGTTTTTGCCACTTACTGTTAAAAGTATGATGTCAATGAAAAAGATGCAAGCCAAAATGGCGATTATTAAACCCCAGATAGATGCGATTAAAGAAAAATACAAAGATGACAAAACAACTCAAAATAGTGAAACGATGAAAGTTTACTCAAAAGAAGGTATGAACCCCCTTTCAAGCCTTAGTGGATGCCTCCCCATGTTGATTCAACTACCAGTATTCGTAGCACTTTACTATGTATTACTGTATTCAATAGATCTGAGACATACAGCGTTCCTTTGGATGTCAGATTTATCATCACCTGAGAACTTATTTGATATTCCTGGTATTGGAATTCCTTTTAGAGTTCTACCTCTTTTAATGGGTGCCTCATGGTTTTTAACTCAGAAACTAACTCCTCCCAACCCCGGAGCTGACGAGTTTCAAACTAAGATGTTTCAATATATGCCAATTATATTTACGGTAATGTTTTGGGGATTGCCCTCAGGCTTAATCCTTTATTGGACTGTAAGTAATGTAATTTCTATTTTTCAACAATTATATATAAATAATAAATTCAATAAAATGCAAGGAGCATAAATTATGTCAATAGAAAGAGAATTTGAGGGAAAAACTGTAACAGACGCAACTATAGAAGCTTGCAAAGAGCTTGGTATTACTAGAGATGAATTGAATTTTGAAGTAATACGGGAAGGGTCTTCGGGGGTATTAGGTATTGGTAGCAGAAACGCTATTATTAAGGTCAGGGATGTAGAATCCGGGAATAATGACATTCAAAAAAATGAATTGGATGCTGTTCCTATGGATACAGAGAAAATTGAAAAGATTTTTCGACACATTGTTGATCATTTTGTAGAAGAAAGCGAAATAGAAGTAGAAGTTCAAAATAGAAACATATTATTAAAAATGAAAAGCAGTGCTGATTTAGGATTTCTTATTGGTAAGAAGGGAGATATGATCAAAAATTTAGAATTTTTACTTTCCAGAATTGCGAGTAAACAACAATCACAAAGTGTGTTGGTTGGAATAGATATAAACTCCTACAGAGAAAGAAAGAATGATCAACTTAAGGAAAAAGTTCAATCTATGGTTGAGAAAGTTGTTTCCATTAATCGACCATTAAGCCTAAATCCAATGAACTCATATGAGAGAAGAATTTCTTATTTGATTATAGAGCAAAATAATGAAGTTACTTATACAACCAAAGAATATGGTCATTTAAAGAAAATAACTATATTCCCAAAAAAACTAGATACAAATTTATCTTAAGCTTTTGAAAAATTTTTTTAATAAATCTTCGCATTTGAGATTTCGTGATAGTCGAGATTTGATTTGTTTGGTCTTATTCCTTCTCTTGGTGTTTTTTGAACCATAGAAAACTTGTTGCATCCTTGCTTCAATAATTGCACTCATACACATTTCACATGGCTGGATTGTTGTAAAAATAATATGATTATCAAGTCTCCAATCTTTTATTCTTTTTGTCGCGGATCGTATGGCAATTATTTCAGCATGAGCTGTGGGGTCTGAGAGTTTTTCTGTTTTGTTGTAACCTCTACCAACAATCTTTTTATTTTTGTTGATTATTATCGATCCTATTGGTACTTCACCAATGTCCAATGCCTTCTGAGCTTCAAGAAACGCAAGATTGATAAATTTTTTTATCTCGTCTTTAGTCATAATTAATTCTTAATGATGTTTTTTATAAGATTCTTCCCTTCCTTAGTAAGAATTGATTCTGGGTGAAACTGAACTCCCTCTAAGTCTAATTTTTTGTGTTTTATCCCCATTATTGTTCCATCCTGAGTTTTTGATGTAATGATAAAATCGTTTGGTAAAGTTTTCTTATCAACAATTAAAGAATGGTATCGAGTTGCCTTAAAAGGATTTGGAAGATTCTTATAAATACCTTTTTCGTTATGGTAAATGTTGGAAGTCTTTCCGTGGACTAAAGATTTTGCTTTTATAATTTTCGAACCAAATGCATAAGCTATTGATTGATGACCTAAACATACGCCAAAAATGGGAATTTCCCCTGAAAAAACTTTTATTAGATCGACAGAAATTCCTGCCTCTTTCGGTGTACAAGGACCAGGTGAGATAAATATAATATCGGGATTAATTTTTTTTATTTGTTTTATTTCTATCTCATCATTCCTTTTTACTATAACTTTGGTGCCCAATTCTTCTATATAATGAACCAAGTTGTAGGTAAAAGAATCATAGTTATCTATCATTAAAACTTTCTTTTTCATTTTTAACTACTCATATCACTTTTTTTAATGGCATTAAGCATAGCTTGTGATTTATTTTTTGTTTCATAAAATTCATTGATAGGCTTGGAATCTGCAACAATACCAGCCCCAGCCTGAAAATATAATTTTTTATGCTCTAAATGAAAGGATCTAATAGTTATACTCATATCCATATTCCCTGAAAAACCAAAGTATCCAACGGATCCACCATATGGACCTCTTGAATTAGGCTCCAGTTCATTGATTATTTCCATTGCTCTAATTTTGGGTGCTCCAGACAATGTGCCGGCAGGAAAACAGGCCTTAAAAACATCAAATGCATCTTTATTCGCTTTCAATCGCCCTTTAACGTGTGAAACAATATGCATAACATGGGAGTATCGCTCAATTGTCATCATTTCACTAACTTCTACGCTACCAAAGTTACACACTTTACTAATATCGTTTCTTGCCAGATCAACTAACATGATATGTTCGGCTAATTCTTTAGGATCGGCTAATAGATCTTTTTCGTAGAATTTATCCTGTAATTCGTCTGTCCCCCGTGGCCTCGTTCCTGCGATTGGTCTAGATTCAACTTGATTATTCTCAACTCTGACAAGTACTTCAGGAGAAGCCCCTATTATATATGATTTATCCATTTTTATATAAAACATATAAGGTGATGGATTTAATAACCGCAAAGCCCTATAGAGATTTATAGGATTTCCTTCATAGATGGTGGACCACCTTTGAGAAATAACAGTTTGAATTACATCCCCTTGTTTAATATATTTTTTTATTTTTTTTACTGATTTAAGAAAATCACTACGCTTAAAATTAGATTCGATATTGTATTTGGCATTATTTTTAACCTTTTTTTCTTGATATGGATTTTGAATAGAAGATTTTAATAGCTTTTCAATTTTATTAATATTTTTCAGAGCATCGTTATAATATTTTTTGTAATTGTTCTTATTCTTTATATGAACATTAATGACAATCTTTGCAGATTTAGAAATATTATCAAAGATAACAACAGAATCGGTTAGCATAAAGCAACAATCGGGGAATTTTGTATCGTAGTACCGAGGCTTTGGAAGATTTTCAATCTGGCTTATTATCTCATAAGAAAAAAATCCTACCAAGCCACCATAAAATCTAGGCAAATTTTTAACTTTAGCAGCTTTAAATTGAGACATTATTGCCCTTAGTTTCTCTAATGGATTACCGTATTCTTGTTTTTCTTTCTTTCCATTATGTATGATTTTAATCTTCTCATCATACGAGCTAAAAATCATTTTCGGATTAAACCCCATGAAGCTAAATCTGGACCATTTTTCTGAACCACTAGAGCTTTCTAATAAAAAACAATACTTATTTTTGCTAATTTTTTTTAGGATTGATAGAGGATTATCATAATCTAGCTCGATTTCCTTAAAGATTGGTATTAAATTTGCACCTTTCAATTCTCTTTTAAAATTTTCTAAACTCAAAGAAATCATGTAAATTCAATATATTATTACTGAAAACTTTTGTCAAAGTTTATTTAATTTGGTGCACCTTGAATAATTCAATATTTAGAGAATATGATATCAGGGGAATAGCGGGTAAGGATTTGAACCATGAAGTTGTAGAGATGATTGGCTTGTCGTTTGGATCAATGATTATAGAAAATGGACTTAAAAAAATATCTATTGGAAGAGACTGTAGAAAAAGTTCGGATTGGATTTTTGACTCATTGTCAAAAGGGATAATTAGAACAGGAGTTGATATTATAGATTTAGGACTGGTCACTACCCCGGTTCTGTATTTTTCATTATACGGCTTAGATGTTGATGGGGGAATAATGATTACGGCAAGCCATAATCCTCCCAATTATAATGGCTTTAAAGCGGCTATCGGAAAGGATGTACTTTCATCTAAACAAATTCAAGATCTTAAAGATAAAATTATTGGGAGGTCTTTTAGAATTTCAGAAACAAAAGGGCAAATAGTAAAATTTGATATTTACGAACTCTATATGGCTGACATTGTCAAAAACATAAAAATTTCTAGAAAGCTAAGAGTCGGTGTAGATTGTGCTAATACCCCTGTAGGTCTTTTTGCAAAAGATGTTCTAACATCAGCAGGATGTGAAGTTTTTGAACTTTTTCCTGAACCAGATGGAAATTTCCCAAACCATCATCCTGACCCATCGGTAGAGGATAATTTAAGGGATTTAATAAATCTGGTAAAGGAAGAAAAATTAGATATTGGAATCGCTTTTGATGGGGATGCCGACAGACTAGGCGTGATAAACGAGAAAGGAGTCTTGATATATTCCGATATGATTTTGCTCCTTCTGGCGAGATCGGTCGTTAAAGAGAACCCAGGAGCTAAGATAATAGGAGAAGTAAAGTGTTCCAAAAACTTATTTGATGATATTAGGCGAAATGGTGGTATACCCATAATGTGGAAAACGGGCCATTCGAATATTAAAAGAAAAATAAAAGAAGAAAAAGCACCACTTGCTGGAGAATTAAGTGGCCATATATTCTTTTCTGATAGGCACCATGGATATGATGATGCATTATACGCGGCTCTCAGATTAATAGAAATAATTTCTAATCAAAAAGACTCTATAAGTAATATGTTAAAAGATATTCCAAAAATGTATTCAACACCTGAGATTAGGATAGATTTCGCGGAGAATGAAAAATTTGTAATTGTCGATAAATTAATACAAAGCATTAAAGATGAAAACCTTGGTTTATATAATCTTGTCACAGTAGATGGTATAAGATTAGAAAATTCATCAGGATGGGCTTTGGTTCGAGCTTCAAATACTCAACCAGCTTTAACTATTCGATTTGAAGCGGAATCAGAAGAAAAATTAAAAGATATGAAGAATTATATATCAAAAAAATTGACCTCAATAACGGGTGTCATTTGCATATCTTAGATTGGGACAATATTGTTGGAACCCATTGTGGTTCGGTAGCTATAAGAAATGTAATTAATTATTTTGGAGTTAATTACGAAGAAGAAGTTTGCTTTGGTTTAGGATGTGGGCTCGGTTTTTTTTATTCCAAACTTACAAATTCAAAGCCTTCAGAAGTTATCCATCTCCGGGCACCAAATATGGAACCCAATTTTTTTAGTACAGAGAAAAAGTCTTATTCTTGGCAATTAGAATCCAATCCAAAACTAGCTCACAAAAAACTAATCGAAATGATTAAATTGGGGTTTCCGGTTTTCCTTCAAACAGACCTATATTATCTAAAATATTACGATTCAAAAATACATTTCCCTGGACATGTTCTTGTTTGTATAGGCTTTGATGAAAAGAAAAAAATATTTTTTGTTTCTGATACAAACTTTAACGAAATACAAACAGTAGCATTCTTCGATATGGATCAAGCGAGATCATCAAAGGCTGAGCCTTATCCTTTGTCGTACAATTGGTTTGTCGTAAAAGAGTTCTACCCATTTAAAAATATGAACAGAAAAATTGAAGACTCTATTGTTATGAATTCACAAAATTATATTAAAGGACAAGTATCTGAAAGAGGAATCAGTTCTATATTCTCATTCTTAGAGTGGATTGAAAATTTAGAAAGCTGGTTACAACTTGAAGATTCACGAATAGTATTTAGGTTCGCTTATCAAATAGTAGCAAAGAGGGGTAATATGGGAGGAGGTTTTAGATATATTTACGCAGAATTCTTAAAATTTGCCGAAAAAAACTCTGAGAAAATCTACAAAATGAGATTGTCCCATCACATGCTACATATTGCTAAATCGTGGGAGAAGGGAGCTCATCTAATGAAAGATATTTCGGTAAAGCAAAACAAACAAGATTTTATCGAGTTAAAAAAAACTTTAATTAAATTGTATTCACTTGAGTATGAATATCATACGAATGTTTTGGATACTCTAAGAAATTAATTTATTTGGAAAGGTAGGAATTTTAATCTGATTAAAAAAAAGGGGCTTATTGTAGCCCCTTCCTTTTTTTATTTTTTAATTGATTTTACATCATTCCCATGCCAGGATGTCCACCCATTGGGCCTCCAGGCATTCCACCACCACCAGCGGCTCCCCCATCGTCTTGTTGAGGTATTTCTACAATTACCGCCTCGGTTGTCAAAAGAAGTGATGCAACACTACCAGCATTTTGAATTTCGGATCGCACAACTTTGGCAGGATCTAAAATACCGGCCGCCAACAAATCTTCATACTTAAGAGTATTAGCATTAAATCCAAAAGCGCCCTTGCCTTCTTTAACTTTCTCTACAACTATTGACCCATCAGCCCCTGCATTTTGAGCAATCTCTCTTATGGGTTCCTCTAGGACTCTTTTTATAATATTAACTCCAGCCTGTTCTTCGTCATCTCCGGTTGAAAATTTTGCAAGACCGGCAATTGCTCTTATAAGTGCAACACCCCCACCGGCAACTATGCCTTCATCAACAGCGGCACGAGTAGCATTCAAAGCATCTTCCACTCTAGCTTTTTTCTCTTTCATTTCTGCTTCTGTTGCGGCACCGACATTAACTACGGATACCCCACCAGCTAATTTGGCTAATCTTTCTTGGAGTTTCTCTTTGTCATATTCTCCTGATGCATCTTCAATTTGAGCTTTTATTTGATTTATTCTCGCAGTAATTTCAGCTTTCTTCCCAGCGCCTCCAATTATAGTGGTATTGTCTTTGTCCATTATTATTCTTTTTGCAGATCCACAGTGTTGTAGGTTGGCAGATTCAAGCTTCATGCCAGCTTCTTCGACAATTACGGTACCACCAGTAAGTACCCCGATATCCTCTAGCATATCTTTTCTTCTGTCACCAAACCCAGGAGCTTTGCAGGCGGCACATTTTAGAGTTCCTCTCATTTTGTTCACAACAAGTGTTGCAAGTGCTTCGCCTTCGATATCTTCAGCCATAATAACCACCGGTTTCCCGCTTTTAGCTACTTCTTCTAGCAACGGCACTAAGTCTTTCATGTTTGCGATTTTCTTTTCGTACATAAAGATGTATGGATCTTCTAATTCTACTACCATTCGTTCAGGCTCTGTGACAAGATATGGACTTAAGTAACCTCTGTCAAACTGCATACCTTCGACTATTTCCAAAGTAGTATCTAGGCCTCTTCCTTCTTCAACGGTAATAACACCATCTTTACCAACTTTTTCCATCGCATCAGAAATAATCTTACCTATTTCTTCTTCCCCGTTAGCCGAAACAGTTGCGACAGCTGCGATTTCTTCTTTGCCTTTCACCGGTTTAGATAATTTTCTAATTTCTTCAACTACAGCTACAACAGATTTATCAATACCTCTTTTCAATTTCATTGGATCGTGCCCTGCAGCGGTAAGTTTTATTCCCTCGCGATAAATTGCTTGGGCTAAAATTGTGGCAGTTGTAGTACCATCTCCGGCAACATCGTTTGTTTTTGAGGCTACTTCTTTAACCATCTGAGCACCCATATTCTCAAATTTATCTTCTAGTTCTATTTCTTTTGCAACAGTAACACCATCTTTTGTAACTACAGGGGAACCAAAGGTCTTTTCAATTAAAACATTTCTGCCTCTGGGGCCTAAAGTGGCCTTAACAGCATTAGCTAACTTATCTACCCCCACCTTGATTTGGGCCTGAGCCTCTCTACCAAATTTAATCTGTTTTGCACTCATTATATATATAACCTCCTAAAAGTTATTCAATGATTCCTAGAACTTCGTCTTGTTTTAGGAAGATATAGTCACCATCTCCTAGAGCGAGCTCCATCCCACCGTATTTGCTAAATAAAACAACATCACCTTTTTTTACGTCGAGGGGTTTCGTTGTGCCATTGTCAAGTAATTTTCCATTACCAACAGCAACAACTTCACCCTGTTGAGGTTTCTCCTGAGAAGAGTCGGGCAAGATAATGCCACCTTCGGTCTTCTCATCAGGAATACCAATTTTCACTAAAATTCTATCATATAAAGGCTTAATATTATTCATAAATCCCCTCCAAAGAACCCTTGTTAAATGGGTGTCCCTTAATTATCTTGAAGATAAACATGATACCTGCTTTGTCAAGAAAATAATATAAACTAATAATTATCTTTAATTAAGAAGTAAAATCTTGAGGACTTTAAATAAACATAATCTTAACAATAGTCAGTTAAAGGCGGCTATGCACGTCGATGGCCCAGCATTGGTATTAGCAGGCGCGGGTTCCGGAAAAACCAGGGTTTTGGCCGAACGAGTATGTAATTTAGTAAAATACGGGAAAGCGAGAAGTTACGAGATTCTAGCTCTAACTTTTACAAATAAAGCTGCTGAAGAAATGAAAGCGAGAATTAATAGCTTATTGGGTAAAAGATATGATTTCCCTTGGGTTGGAACATTTCATTCTATATGCTTCAGATTACTTAGAGAGAACATAAGAGAACTTCGCCCTAAATATAAAACTAACTTTACTATTTACGATCCTTCTGATCAGAACACGGTCATAAAGCGGGCAATAGAAAAACTAGAGTTTGATTTAGACCGTTATAACAGCAAAAGTATACGCACCAAATTAGATTCTCTGAAGAATGACTATACCAATCTTGATGAGCTCGTAGATAATATACAAGACGAAAACGAGCTCAATATTATGAAGTTGTATCAATCAATATTAATTGATAACAACGCTATGGATTTTGGTGATCTGCTTGTAAATTTTTATGAATTGATACATACGAACGAGGGAGTTAAAAAAAAATTACACAAAAGATTTAAATATATTCTTGTTGATGAATATCAAGATACCAACAGAATACAATTCAGAATTTTAACTAATCTTGTATCTGAGACTAAAAATTTGTTTGTTGTTGGGGATGAAGATCAAAGTATTTATGGATGGAGAGGGGCATCTATTGAAAATTTTTTTGATTTTGAAAAAACATTTCCAAAGTCAAAAATATTTAAATTGGAACAAAATTATAGATCAACACCTCAAATCTTAGAAATATCAAATGAATTAATTAAAAATAATGAAAAAAGAAAATATGAAAAAAAACTTACCACAAACAATCCTAGCGGAGAGCCAGTTGAAATCCATTCTCATTACGATAATGCGGCAGAAGCAGAATTTGTTTGTAAAAAAATTCTGAAATATACAAGAAAAAAAGATTATACATTAAACAATTTTGGAATCTTTTATAGAACAAATTTTCAATCTAGAATGATAGAAGATGAGCTAAGGAAGAATAATATTCCCTATACAATAGTCGGCAATATTAGTTTTTATGAGCGAAAAGAGATAAAGGATATAATAGCTTTCTTGAGACTCTTGGATAATCCTTTTGATGAACTTTCTTTTGATAGAGTAATCAATTTGCCACCAAGAGGTATAGGATTAAAAACTTTGGAAAAAATAAAATTAAAAAAGGACAAGTGGACTTACTTAGATTTTTTAATTAACCATTCTCCAAAACAGGAGGTCTTGCAGGGAAAGATTGTCTATAAACTCGAAGAGTTCGGCAGACTACTGAAAGAACTTTATTGTGATATGAAAGAATCGGATATTCCAATGGCAGAAGCTCTAGAGAAATTTCTAACTAATCTCAAATACTATGATTATTTGGATGATGAGGATAGAAAAGAAAATGTTAATGAATTTCTAAACATTATTGCCGAATACGAGGAAAAAGAAGCTTCTCCTAACTTGTATGATTTTCTGAACACATTTTCGCTTCGTACATCTGTCGACAACTTTGATCAGAACGAAAAGCGTGTAGTGATGATGACAGTTCATTTAGCAAAAGGACTGGAGTTTCCTTGCGTTTTCATGGTCGGAATGGAGGAGGGACTTTTTCCCCATTCCCGATCTTTAAATGAAGGGGAGTCTCAAACGGAAGAAGAAAGAAGATTATGCTATGTGGCATTTACAAGGGCAATGAAGAAATTGCATATTTCTTACTGTAGGATGAGAAGACAGTTTGGAACTATTTCGATTTGTGAAAAATCTCAATTTATAGATGAGATTCAGGGCAATATAAATGTGAAAATTATTGAGCCTGAAGATGCTAAGATATATAAAGGCAACAAGACTCAGGTATATCACTATAGATTTGGATCAGGCATCATATTGAAAGAATTTGATGAGAATATCGATGATATCATTACAGTCCTTTTTGATTCTGGTATCACAAAAAGAGTGTTTATTTCTGATTTGGATGATATCTAATGGAACTAGGTGAAAAGTTAGTTAATTTTAGATTAAAATCGACTGATGATACATATTTTGATTCAAACGATATCAGTCCGGATAAAAAACTAATTATCTTCTTCACTTGCAATCATTGTCCCTATGTTCATGCATATGAAAAGAGAATTATTAATCTGCAAAAAAAATATTCCGAAACTTGTATTTTTGTTGGAATCAATTCAAACGATGGTATTCAATACCCCGAAGATAGTTTCGAAAAAATGAAAACAAGATACAAGAAAATGAATTATAATTTTTTTTATTTGAGGGATGAAGATCAAGTTGTCGCAAAAACATTTGGAGCAACACACACACCACATTTTTTTGTTTTTAATAAAAAAAGAGTTTTAATTTATAGAGGTAAATTGGATGACAACTGGAACGATGAAACCAAAGTTAAAATCAAATATCTTGAAAATTCTATTATCTCAAATGACTCAATACTGAATGATACATTCCCCGTGGGGTGCACTATTAAATGGCGATGAAGAAAAAACGACTTAATTCCCTAAAAACCCACATTTTTGATACAATTATCTTGTGAGAACATTAAACCTATTCCTCTTATTTTTCTTTTTGTTTGCACTCAACTCATATTCTTTACCGAAGTGTGAGGGGAATGACTTTAATAAATGGGATAGATGCTTTGGAACTGTTGAACAAGGTGGTGCAAAATATGTAGGTGAATTTAAAGATGGAGAGTATCACGGCAAAGGAACTTATACTTTTGCAAGTGGTAACAAATATGTAGGTGGACATAAAGATGGGAAGAGACACGGCAAAGGAACTTATACTTTTGCAAGTGGTAACAAATATGTAGGTGAATTTAAAGATGGAGAGTATCACGGCAAAGGAACTCTTACTTATGCAAATGGTGATAAATATGTAGGTGAATTTAGAGATGGTATGCAAAGCAAAGGAACTTATACTTGGGGGGAGGGAGAATTTGAAGGTGATAAATATGTAGGTGAATTCAAAGATGGAAAGGGACACGGTCAAGGAACTTATACTTACGCAGATGGTTCAAAAGATGAAGGTATATGGGAAAACGGAGAATTAGTTGAATAAAAAGTACGTGCAACCCACGTCTAACCCACGTCAAATTTTAAAACCCCTATAAACAAAGGGTATTAGGAGGAATGTACTATTAAATGGCGATAAAATTAAATCGTATAAATCAAAAAAATGACTAATAACAATCAAAAAAATGTTTTTGGGGAAGTTGTAGAAACCTGTAGTGAGAATCCAATTACGGGATTTTTCAGAGATGGGTGTTGTAATACTGACGAAACTGATTTTGGTAGACATTTCATTTGTACTTTAATGACCGAAGAGTTTTTAAAATTCTCAAAAGAAAATGGTAACGATTTAAGCGCACCGATTCCTGAATTTAATTTTCCTGGACTTAAGCCAGGAGATAAATGGTGTTTATGTGCGATGAGATGGAAGGAGGCATATGACAATAACTGTGCTCCAAATATTTTCTTGCTCTCCACTAACAGTAAAGTTTTGGAAATGATACCCTTAGAAATTTTAAGAATTTATGCTATAGACCTTGAATAAAATACAAAAACAACCCGTTCATCTAACCTTTTTATATAGTTTATAAACATACTGATTTTACTACATAAAAAATCAATTTCTTATCTATTTATTGACCTATTCCCCACCTGTTAGTGGGACACACATTAACTAAATTAATTAACTTACTCCCCAGTCACTATTTGTACTATTAAATGACATTAATATTTTACTGGTACTGGGTCGATGCTTCGCCATAAATACCAAGTAGCAACACTACAATATGGGTCCCATTTTTTCTTAAATTTTCTTAATTGTTCTGCTGTTGGAGGATAATCAATCTTGTAGCTTTTTGATATTGCTTTTAGTAGACCTATGTCTTGTTCTGGAAATATATTCGGTCTATTTTGATTAAATATTAAAAACATTTCAGCGGTCCATATACCTATCCCTTTGTTTTTACAAAGATATTTAACGACTTCTTCATCACCCATTGTTTTTAACCTTGAAACATTAAAACTTTTATTTAAAAAATTGTCAGATAAAACTCTTAAATATTCAGCTTTTTGTCTTGATAAACCACATATTAATAAATCAGTTTTTTTTAACTCATTTATTCTCTTTGGCGAGATTCTTTTGCATTTCTTAGTCAATTTGTTCCAAACAGAATCTGCTGCCTTAACTGATATTTGTTGACCTATTATTGATTTACACAATGAATAAAATGGATCACTCTTTGTTGTCAAGCATCCTTCATGACTTTGAATGATTTTTGAGAGTTTCGTATCTTTTTGTGACAAGTACTTTTTGGCTCGTTCCCAATAAATCGGTTTTTTCATTCTATATTCGTCTCACAAATAAATATATAATTATTATACAATGGCAATAATTACTTATACTTCACCAACCGGTGGGAAGTATAAAGGTGAATCAAAGGATGGTAAAAGACACGGGAAAGGTACTTATATCTATCCAAGCGGTTCACGCTATGTAGGTGAATATAAAAATGATAAAAAGCATGGAAAAGGAACTTTTACTTTGCCGGATGGTTCAGTATATGTAGGTGAATTTAAAGATGATAAATTCCACGGGAAAGCAACGTATAATTATGCGGACGGTGGAGAATATGTTGGTGAATATAAAAATACTAGAAGGCACGGCAAAGGAACTTATACTTCCCCAAGTGGTGAGATATATAAAGGGAAGTGGAAAGATGACAAGCAAGTTGAATAGATTAACTTACAACTTGTTGGGGGATTATATATACAATACAAGATTATTGAATCATAGGAATGGATGTATTATTAAATGGCGATAAAAAAGTATAGAAAAGGCAAAATCAAGCAAAAACATTCCAGAATTAAAAATTTGGACAATTTTTTGGAAAAATTTATAGAACCAATTGAATCTGTAAATTTAATAACACCTGGAGCGATAAAAGTCGGCAAAGGAAGAGGTGAGAACTTGAGAGTTACATATGGGAGAGAGATTTTACAAGGAGCTAGTCAAATGTTAATCGGATGCAAGTTAAATGCTACTTCCGGAAATTCAAATCAAGAAATTTTCGTTTCTACAAACAATCCTGAAAAAGTAAAAAATGTAATAAATCAGATTAATAAAAAATAATTATTTTTTGGGGTTCTGTGTATTTGCTTGTAGCTATCAATTAATATCAACTGTTTTCGAGACTTCATCGCGGAGATCTTTGCAATTGTCTACTTTAAAATCCTTAATTGATATTTTTGCTTTTAGTCCATTGTCTCTGAACATTATTTCTATGGGGCTTCTACCTGGATATTTATTAAAAATATTTTTAAGACTACCAACTTGTTCTATGGAAATATCTTTTTCAATATTAATTTTTAACGGCACAGTTATATCATCAAGAGTTTGAACCGAATCGCCTCCATTAAAAGAGTTGATAATCAATTTTATATTTTCCTCATTCCTCTCAATCGTCCCTGTTAATAAAAGAGGCATCCCTATTGTTAGTTTGGATTCATATTTTTCCAATTCATCATTAAATATAATTGCCTCTAAAACACCGGTTGAATCCTCCAGATTAATTAGAGCGTATTTCTTTGAGTTCTTTTTAGAGGTTTTAATATTGATGGATGAAATAAAAGCCGCAAGTGTGACTACAGTTTTTTCAGACATAAGTTTAATATCAGATATTTTTTTATAATTTATTTGTGATAGTTTATGCTGATGTATTTCCAAAGGGTTGACTTTAACTGAATAGCCTAAAGCTTCTATCTCATATTTGCTCAAATCATAAGGTGACCATTCTTTTGATTCTTCTAGTGATAAGGTAGTAACTAGTTCGTTTAATTGAAACAGGGTTTCTTGCTTTATGTTTTTATCCTTATTGTTTTGACCAACATACTCTAAAAGTAATTCCATATTGTTGAATAAAGTGGATCTGGTATGACCAAAGCAATCAAGACATCCTGATTTTAATAGACTCTCAAGACTTTTCTTATTCATTTTTCTAGAATCCATTAAAGACAAAAATTCAAAAATATTTGAAGACTCATCTAAGTTTTCTCTTGATTTCGTAATGCTGTTAACGGTATTGTCGCCTAAGTTCTTAATTGCACTTAGGCCAAAACGTATGGCATTATCAGTTGGAGTAAATCCTGACCCGCTTTCTCTTATATCAGGTGGTAATATTTTGATACCCATTTCTTTACATTCGATTATATTAGCGACGATTTTATCTGATAAATTTATTTCCGTAGACATCAAAGCTGCCATAAATTCACGTGGATAATAAGTTTTTAAAAAAGCTGTCTGAAAAGTTATATTAGCATAGGCAGTACTATGACTTTTATTAAAAGAGTATTCTGCGAATTTTTCCATGGTATCAAAAATCTCATGAATAAGTTTTGGGGAAAAACTATTTGATTCAGCTCCGGAAAGGAATCTTTCTCGTTGGGCCAACATCTCTGATGTTTTTTTCTTACCCATGGCTCTTCTTAAAATATCGGATTCTCCCAGAGAGAAATTTGCAAGAACCGAAGCGGTGTTCATTATTTGTTCTTGATATACAAAAAGACCATATGTTTCTTTTAAAATTTGTTCAAGCTCGGGTGTGGGGTAGTTTGTCTTCTTTACCCCATTTTTCCTAAGAATATACTCATCTACCATTCCACTATCTAGAGGACCAGGTCTATATAGTGCAAGTAGGGCAACTATATCGTCAAATTTATCGGCCCTTAGACTTTTCAATACATCTTTCATTCCGCTAGATTCAATCTGAAATATTCCTCTAGTTAGTCCTTTTGATAGCATCTTATAAACATTTGGATCATTTAAGTCAGCAAATTTTATTTCATCTTCAATATTCGGATTCTTTTTTTTAATAAAATCTTTTGCTTTTTTTATAACCGTAAGTGTTTTTAATCCTAGGAAATCAAATTTTACAAAACCTAATTCTTCAACTGCATTCATGTCATATTGGGTTACGGTTTCATCTTTTGAACCCTTAAACAACGGAATCATTCTATCAAGTGGCTCATCTGAGATGACGACTCCGGCGGCATGTGTAGAAGAATGTCTCACAGAATTTTCTAATTTTATGCCTAAATTATAAAGCTCTGTAAATTTATCGGAAGATTTTACCAGTTCCCTAAACTCTTTAACTTTTTTGAAACATTCTTTGAGATTGTAAACTTTTCCTCTATAGGAAGGAATTAGTTTAGTCAATTTGTTAACGTCTGCAAAACTGAATCCAAGTACTCTACCTACATCTTTGATTACTGCTTTTGACGACATTGTGCCGAAAGTGCCAATTTGTGCCACTTTATCTTCGCCATATTTGTTAATTACATATTTTATTACATCTTCTCTACCCTCAGCGCAGAAATCAATATCTATGTCGGGCATACTAACTCTCTCTGAATTTAAAAATCTCTCAAAAATTAAGCCATGTTTAATTGGGTCTACCTCGGTGATTTCCAACAAGTAAGCAATGAGACTCCCCGCGGCACTACCTCGTCCTGGCCCTACAGGAATTTGCCTTTGTTTTGCATATTTAATAAAATCATATACAACTAAAAAATATCCTTGATAGCCCATACCCTCGATTATAGATAATTCGTGATTTATTCGGTCTTTGTATAGTTCCATTTCTTTTGAAGGAATTACTCCGTTTGCAACTTTGTCGTGCAAAGATTTATTTACCAACTCCTTTATCGCATCAGGATTTAGATTTTCATCTAGATTTATTTTTGGGAGTCGATAATCCGTTCTTTCTAAATCTACCTCACATCGCTCAGCAATTAACAATGTATTCTCCAGAGCCTCTTCGGAATTATCAGTTGCTTCCATCATTTGATTTCTGGATTTCAAATAGAACTCATTTCCATTAAAACGAAATCTCTTTTCGTCATTGACTAAAGAGTTTGTTTGAATACAAAGTAGAGTGTCATGAGACTGAAAGTCATCTTTGGTTAAATAATGGCAGTCGTTTGTTGCTACAAGTGGTATTTTAAGTTTTGATCCCATTTCTTTCAACACGGAATTAACTTTTATTTGTTCTTTAAGTAAAGTTCCTTGTATTTCTAGAAAATATCTATCTCCAAAGGTATTTTTGTATTCGCTTGCTATTCGTATTGCCTCTTCTTTTTTGTTTTTCAAAATGTTGTGACAAACTTCGCCATTCAGACAACCACTCAAGACAATCAAGCCAGAGTTTCTTTCAAACAGTATCTCTTTATCGATTCTTGGTTTTCTGTAAAAACCTTTTAAATATCCTATAGAAACTAGTGAGCAAAGATTTTGGTACCCATCCATGTCCATAGCAAGTACGGTTAAATGATGGGTTCTATTATTTTCAGGAGTTTTTTTAGTAAAATCATTGGTAATGTATACCTCGCAACCTATTATTGGCTTAATTTTGTTGGCTTTTGCTTTTTTATAGAACTCATATGCTCCAAATAAGTTCCCATGATCGGTAAGGGCTACCGCAGGCATCTCCTGTCTTTTTACTTCCTGAAAAAGCTCATCAAATTTTATTGCTCCATCGAGAAGTGAATATTGAGAATGAAGATGTAGGTGAACAAAATTGTTTTTCATTAAGACAAGTTTAATTATAAATGAATTAGGACTAATTAAAAAATTAATATTATTGATAATTAAATTAAATGATGACAGAATAAAATCGTATGTTTAAGAAGGCTAAATCACTCTTTTCTTTTGTAAAAGAAAAGCTAGTCAAAACCCGCGAATCTATTACTAGGTCTGTTACACAAGTCTTTGTAGATACGGTTGCTACAAATGTAAATAGGAAAAAGGTTGTTATTGACGATAATACTGTGAATGAGCTACAAGAAGCTCTAATTCTATCCGATGTTAGCTTTAATTCTTCCGAAAGGATAATAAAAAAATTTAAAGATGGCTTGAAAAATCAAGAAACCGAGGAAGAAGTTAACAATGAATTTTTTTTGGGTATATTGCAAAAGGAGATCTCAGCTATGCTGGATAGAGACGATTTAAACATCAATTTTGAACCCGGTGGTCTCTCGGTTTTTATAATTAGTGGAGTAAACGGTAGTGGCAAGACAACTACTATAGGTAAATTGGCAAATCTCATAGTATCGGAAATAGGTAAAAAAGTAATGATTGTTGCTGCCGATACTTTTAGAGCGGCAGCAATTTCACAATTAGAAGTATGGGCTAAACGAGTAGGTGTTGAATTTTTTTCAAACGAGAGCAAGGATCCGAGTAGCGTTGTTTATTCTGCTATAGAAGAAGCTGAAAAAAAAGATGTAGAGGTCATTATTATTGATACCGCAGGTAGATTGGGAACTAATAATGATTTAATGATGGAACTTTCAAAGATAGAAAATGTAATTAAAAAACAAATGGGAAAAGGGCCTATAGAAAACCTACTGGTACTTGATGGTACATCAGGCCAGAATGCGTTAAGCCAAATCGAAAAATTCAAGAAAAGTATCAATTTAACTGGGATTGTTATCACTAAATTAGACAGCACATCTAAAGCTGGTTTTGCTATCTCTGCCTCCTATGATTACGATTTACCAATTAAATTAATTGGAGTTGGAGAAACGCTTCATGATTTGCTTCCTTTTGTCCCGGATGATTTTTCTAAGGCTCTATTTGATTTAAAATAGTTTGTTATGAGTAAAATTGATTTCATGAGGATAGCTTTTCAACTTGCCAAGAAAGGGCTGAATAAAACTGGCTCCAATCCAATGGTAGGAGCCGTGGTGGTAAAAAACAACAAAATTATAGGCAGAGGATTTCATGCAGAATTCGGTGGGCCGCATGCAGAAGTTAATGCAATTAAAGATGCTGAGGACAAAGGCTTTTCTGTAGCAAATTCAAAAATGTTTGTTACACTCGAGCCTTGTTGCTATTTTAAAAAGAAGACACCTCCATGCACACAATTGATTGTAAAAAAAGGTATTAAAGAAGTAATAATCGGGATGAAAGATCCTAACACAAAAGTAAACGGAAAAGGTATTGGGTTTTTAAAAAAACATAGAATAAAAACTCAAATTGTAGATTATCGAGCACAAAATGAGAAACTAAATAAAGGTTTTATTAACCTAATAAGAAATCGAATACCCTATGTAACCTTAAAGATTTGTCTAACAATGGATGGGAAAATTTACAATCTTAAAAAAAATGGAGAGAGCATTGGAGACTTGTTTCAATTAGAACATGCCAACCTGTTAAGGAAAGAATACAATTCAGTACTTGTTGGTATAAACACAATAATTAATGATGATCCACAACTGACTTACAGAGGAAAAGAAAAAATATTTTTTGAACAACCCAGACCAATAGTATTAGATTCTCATTTAAGGATTCCACTAAAGAGTAAAATAATAAATCTTAAAAATTCTCCTATTATTTTCACTAAAACCTCTTCTTCTTCAAGGAAATTTAAAGCATTAACACAAGCAGGCTGTAAAGTTGTAACAATGAGCGCATTAGAGCCACAAAGAATTTTAAGAAAATTATCTTCTTTAAATATCCAAAGTGTGCTTATAGAGGGAGGAGGTAAAGTTTTTTCCAATTTTTTAAAATCCAAATTGTGGAACGAGTTAATAGTTTATTATTCTCCAAAGTTTCTAGGGAAAGACGGGCTATCGGTAAGTCATTATCTAGATAATGAATTTTTGATTGATAATAAGGAGATAAAAATAAAAAAAATAGGTAAATGCTTTATGTTGAAAATCAGCTGATATGAGAATAGGTATTATAGGTGGCAAATTTGATCCAATGCACATCGGGCATTTATCCATGATGAGCGAACTTCAAAAGGGATTAAATATGGACAAGATTTTACTTGTTCCAAATTCAAATCCTCATTATCGAGAAAGCAAACAAATTAGTTTTAGATATGTGAGCGCGATGATTAAGATTGCAATTAACGACTCTTTTAATTATGAGATTAGTGATTTGGAAAGTAATCCCGAAGAGATTCATTTTTCTTTTAATACTATAAAAGAAATAAAAAAAAAATATAAAGATGAAAAACTCTTTTTTATTATAGGCAGTGATCAATTTTTAAATTTTGAAACTTGGCACAAACCCGATGAAATCAAAAGTTTAGTCAATCTAGTTGTCCCCATCAGACCTCCTTATATCGTAAATACTCAAAAATGGATTTTAGAAAATAGAAAATCTTATCAATCAAAAGTTTACAAAAAAACGGTTTTTCTAAAAAATTTTTCTGAAAAGATGATTATTTTTTACGATTTAGAAAAAAAAATTGAAATATCCTCATTTGAAATAAAAAAACTGCTTGTGGAAAAAAAATATAGCGAGGCAAAACAATTCTTACCTCAGGGAGTCTTTGAATATATCCTTGATAACAATCTATATATATTATGAAATCATTGGATATCGTAAAAACTATTTATTTTGAATTATTTGAAAGAAAAGCTGAAGATATCATCGTGTTGGATATGAGAAAAGTATCTGTAATTGCCGATTATTTTGTTCTTTCTAGTATTAATTCTGTAAGAGGTGTCAAATCTTTATCGGATTTTACATCAAAAAAATTAAAAGATGAGTTAAACATACATCCAAAAATAGAAGGCTTGAGAGAGGGAAGATGGATTATTCTTGATGTGGGAGATATTTTTGTCCATATATTTCATAGTGAAACTAGGGAATACTTTCAGCTAGAATCTTTATGGAAAGATGCAAAGAATATTTCTATTAAAAAATAATTTATTTTTTAGGTTTTCTGATAAAAGCAGGAATTTCAAAATGTTCATCATCACCTAGAGGATGAAGATCTTCAGGTTCGCTACCATTTCCATTTGATGGTTCTTCTAAATTTAGGGTTTCATTATTAATAGTATTTTCTAGGTCAAAGCTTGTTTGATTTTTATCTTCCTCTTGAACTACTTCTTCTTGAATTTTTTTTCTTTTGGCACCATCGATGCCTGTGGCAATAACCGTGATTCTCACTTTCTCGCCCATGCTTTCATTAATAACCAAACCAAAGATTAAATCTACTTCTGAACTTGCTCTGGCTCTAATATGATTACAAGCTTCATTGAGTTCGGCGACTGTAAAATTACTTGAAGCTGTAACATTTATAAGAATCCCAGTACTTCCATCAATGGAGATGTCTTCAAGTAGCGGGCTGGTAATCGCATTTTCAGCAGCTTCGATTGCTCTGGAGGTTCCCTCACCATCCCCTGTTCCCATAAGGGCCTTCCCACCACTCTCTTGCATTATTTTTTTAATGTCAGCAAAATCGACATTTATAAAGCCCGATCCAACAATTATATCTGCTATTCCTCTGACGGCCTTTGAAAGCACATCATCAGCAGCTTTAAATGATTCTAATATCCCAGATATTTGTTGAATTTCACTTAATTTATCATTAGGAATAACAATTAAAGAATCCACTTCCTTAGTCAGCTCTTCAATCCCCTGTTCTGCTTGATACAATCTTTTTTTAGCTTCAAAGTCAAAAGGTTTTGTAACGATAGCAATGGTTAATGCTCCAGCATCTTTTGCCAGTTTGGCTATTACCGGAGAAGCTCCAGTTCCAGTTCCACCCCCCATTCCAGCTGTTACAAAAACCATATCTGCTCCCTGTAGAGCTTCGGTTATATCATTTTGATCAGCTTTTGCACACTCACTCCCCAAGGATGCATCTCCGCCAACACCGAGTCCTTTGGCGATATTTTTACCTATTTGAATAATTCTTTTTGCTTTGGATTGTTGCAAATCCTGGAAATCAGAATTTATGGCGATAAATTCAACTCCCGTAATATTATCTTCAATCATGCTATTGACGGCATTCCCCCCAGCTCCTCCCACGCCTATGACCTTAATCTTGGCACCTAAATTTTCGAAAAGATTCTCTTTTGATGAACTTGCAAAGTCTCCAGAAATCTCAAAAGTCGGCATAATGCACACCTCTAATTATATCTATATATGGTAGGACCATGACTAGAGAATACCATATTTAGTACAATTGTATAACAATATTGAAAAAAAAGATACAAAAAAAGACTAAAAAAGATCCGAGAACCAGGTTCTCATAGTGTTAAAAACTCTTTTAAAAACCTGGGGATCTCTAATCCTAATTTTTTTATTTGAAACCTGATTGTTTGAACCCCATAGTAATAATCCTACACCTGTTGAACATTCGGGCTTGGAAACGAGCTCTTCAAGTCCAGAAATTTGAGAAGGGATGCCAAGTCTTACAGGCATGTTTAGAATCTTTTGAGCCAAATAATCGGACCCTGGCATAGCCATAGAGCCCCCTGTAATTACACAACCTGCAGGAAGCATATCGTAGTAGCCTGATCTCATAATTTCTCTTCTTGCCATAGTAAAAATTTCTTCAAGTCTTGGTTCAACTATATTTGCTAATTCCAATTTGCTGACTTTTTTTCTTCCAGAGCCAGCAATTTTATCAATTCTAATATCTTCATCTTCATCAACTAAATCTGCCGAAGCAATTCCATATCTTTCTTTTATCTCTTTCGCTACTACTTTAGATGCACCTAAGCCAAATGAGATGTCATTATCAAGAAAATCACCACCAATGGTAATATTGCTTGTGTACTTAATTGATCCATCACAAAAAACAGCTATGTCCGTTGTCCCTCCTCCACAATCAACAAGAACAACTCCAACATCTCTTTCGTCAGGAGTTAGTACAGCTTCACTCGATGCAATTTGCTCCAAAACCAAAGATTGGACATCAAGACCCGAATTATGAACACACTTCACAAGGTTTTGTGCTTGAGTAACTTGAGCGGTTACCATGTGAATTTTAGCCTCCAATTTAACACCATATAGACCAACTGGATGTTTTATTTTTCTCTCCCCATCTACTATGAATTCTTGTGGCATTACGTGAATTACTTCTCTATCAGCTGGCTGAGCTCCAGCAGTTGCAGACTCTATAACTCTATCTATATCTCTTTGCGTAACTTCGCGATTACGTAACGTTATCATTCCATGTCCATTTAAGCTTCTTATGTGTCCACCTGCTATTCCAACGATGACACTTGTAATTTCAGTTCCGGCCATTTTTTCAGCGTCTACTATGGCTTGTCGAATAGATCGAACCGTACTTTCAATATTTACTACAATCCCTCTTTGAAGACCTTTTGATGGGTGGGTACTTACACCTATAATTTCTACGTCACCAGGTGCGTTAACTTCGGCTACCAAGCATAAAATCTTTGTTGTTCCAATGTCTAGACCGACTATCACATTACCTTGAGCCATTTTTAGCCATTATAATCTTAAAGACTATACTTTACAATAGCCTTTGTTTCGTTGCTGATATCAATGAAATCTTCTTTCTTGCCTTTTGCTTTTCCATCTTCCAAGATTAATTGAAGATTTCTTAGCTTCATTTCAAAATTTCCTTTTCCAATATAAATTGTTGTGTCCTGAGTCGTAAAGACGGTAAGGCCTGTTATTTCACTATAAGCAATTTCGGATATATTTTCGGGAGTAAATATTTTTTTTTTGTTAAATAAATCTAGAATTTCAATTCCAAATCTCGTACTTTTTGCTGAATCAGAAGTAAAAATAGGAAAATTTACCCCCACATACTCACCTATGCCCTCAATGAAATTATTTTCGGAATCAACGTAACCCGTTTTTTCTCCAATCTGTGCAAGCATGACAATTTTCTTTTCTTCTATGTATATCTTTATCTTGCTTAGACTTTTTTGTTCAAATTTTATATTTTTAATAATTTTGATTGACAATAACCTTTTTTCGACCCTTTCTTTATTAATTAAAGTTAATAATTTTCCGGATAATTCGGATGTTTGAATAATTTCGTCATTATTTACAAAAGTATTGCCTTGTACATCTATTTCTTTCACAAAGCAAAAGATGGGGAAATACAAATAAATACCTATCGAAATTAAAGCTACAGAGAACAATAAAGCACTTTTGATTTTATTCATCTACAATTCTTACTTCGGTTTCGAGATTGATGCCACGCCTTCTCTGGCATTCATTTTTTATTTTATCAATCAAATTTTTGATATCACTAATATTAGCTTTTCCAGTATTAATTATGTAATTAGCATGCAGAGTTGATACTTGTGCGCCACCGATTGTTAGACCCTTAAGACCAAGCTCCTCTATTAGCTTTCCTGCTTCAATCTGTTTATCGTTCATGAACACACTTCCAGCACTCGGATATTGGACTGGTTGAGTATTATTTCTATGCTTAATATATTCCGTGATCTTTTCTTTGACTAAAGATGCGTTCCCTTTATTTAATTTAAACTTTGCTCTTGTTATAATGTCGTTTTTTTCAATCGAGCTCCTTCGATAACTAAATTCAATTTTGTTTTTCGGAACCTCAATTTCTTTCCCATCTTTAAAGAAAAAAACTGATTTCAGACAATCAGATATTGTGCCCTCATTTGCACCCGCATTTGTTATTAGTGCTCCACCAACTGTACCTGGTATTCCTGTAGAAAATTCGAATCCCACAAGATTTCTTTCTAAACATCTATTCGATATTAAACTTAATGAACAACCACAATCGGCTATAATTTCGTTGTCGGAAATAAATTCAATTTTCTTTAATCTTTTTGTGCTGATTATAATTGTTCGAAGCAAATTAATGAAAAGAGTGTTTGTTGCATTGCCAGTGATAAAAAAACTAATTTCTATTTCTTTAAGTTTTAAAATAGTTTCTTTAAATTCGTTAATATTTTCGGGAAAAATTATTATTTTTGTTATAGCTCCAACTTTCCATGACGAATATTCACCCATATCATAGTTCTTAACAAAGGTGATACTTCTTTCTTTAAGAAAACCATCAAGAATTTGCAATTCTTTTTTTGATAGTGGATCCGACATTTCTTATATTCCCAGCCCCCATTGTAATAATCAAGCTATCCTTTTTTGTCGATTCGGAAACAATTTTCTCTATCAACAATTCATCATTAGAGAAGTATTTAATTTTATTATTTATTTTTTTTATTTCCTTGTAAAGAAGCATTGAGTCTAAAATTATACTAGTTTTTTCGAATGCTGAATATATATCGACCAAATAAATATTCTCCCACAGAGAGAGTTCTTTAACAAAATCCTTAAATAAAATTTTTGTTCTTGAAAATCGATGGGGTTGAAAAACTAAAAAAATATTTTTATATTGAGGGCTAACTTCTAAACTTTTTCTGATTGCCCTAATAGCATTAGGATGATGAGCATAATCATCCACAATTGTTAGTGAATTGCTACGGAATATGGTTTCGAATCTTCTTAATGGAGCCTTGTATGTCTTGAATGATTTTTTTATTTCCTCAATTTCTATACCCACTTCTAAAGCAGTGATTATTGAGCACACGGAGTTGTAAATATTGTATTCGCCGATTAATTTTGAAGCAAAGGAAGCAAGAAAATGTTGTCCTTTCGATATTTCAAACTTTGAACCATTTAAACTTTCTAGAATTTTGAATGAATAATCATTGGATTCAATATTAAATTGACCAAACTTTATTATTTTTTTTGAATTAATATTTCTCACTAATTTACTTGTTATTTTACAATCGTTGTTAATTATGCACTTCCCTCTTGTCGTTATAATAAATTTCTTAAATGTGGCAATAAGATTCTTTTTAGTTTTATAATAATCTAGGTGATCGTAGTCGATATTTGTAACTATAGAAATAAATGAATTAAGATGGTTTAGGCTATTGTCACTTTCATCTGCTTCTATGACACAAAATTTTGAATTACCCAAATAGACATTAGATTTTAATCTACTGTCTACAGCACCAAGAAATAATGTTGAATCAAATCCTGCCTTATTCAGGAAAAAATGAGTCATTGAAGTGGTTGTGCTTTTTCCGTGACACCCTGAGATGGATATATTTTTATTCTTTTTTGTAAAAAAACCTAGAGCTTCTCCGCGTGACATTATCTTGATTTTATTCCTTTTACCTTCTAGTATTTCTGGATTTTTTTTATCTATAGCTGACGAGTAAATGATTAAATCTTGATTAGTAATATTATTTTCATTATGTTCTTCAAAAATTTTACAACCTTCTTTTTTTAATTTCTTTGTAAAAGAATTTTTTGAAACATCAGAGCCACTAATTTGATAGTTCTTGTTTAACAGAAATTGAGCAAGAGAACTCATTCCTATTCCCCCGATTCCCACAAAATGAATTTTTTTTATCTTTTTGTTGTTCAAGCTGTCTCCAGTATTTTTTTACAAATTTTTTCTGCTGCAGTTTGACTATTATCGATTATTTTTTTTTTAGATTTTACATAAACAGAGCTTATTTCACCATTGTAGAGAAAATTAATAATTTTATTACACAGGATTGTGTTTTTTTCGCTTTCTAAATGTATCTCTGCAAGTTTTTTGTTGAACAACTCTACGGCATTTAGATATTGATGATTATTCGTTGAGTCTTTAATCGGGATAAAAATCGAAAGTACATTGAATCTGAGACTCTCGCTAATTGTACTTGCCCCAGCTCTAGATACTAAAACTCTAGAGTTTGAATAAAAATCCTCAAGGTTGTTTATGAATTCAAATGTTTCAATCTCTAAAAAAGCATATTTGTCTTTTAAATTTTTATAAAAATTATCGACTCTTTCTTTGTCTTTTGATCCTGTTTGATGGACAATAGAAAATCTTTCATTATTCTTTGTTGAATTGCCGGAAATTTTTTCTAATAAATTTTGGATAGTAAATAATATTTTAGTGTTAAGCGACTCCGAACCTTGGCTACCACCCAAGATTAGTAAGTCGTTTTTTTTATTGTTGTGATTGATCAAATTGAAATCTCTGATTGGATAGCCAGTCTGAATACACTTTTTTTTTGGCAAATATTTTTGTGATTCTTCAAAATTTATAAAAATATTTTCACAAAAAATTGAAATTATTTTGTTGGCCAAGCCTGGTACTGAGTTTCCTTCGATAATGAATGTTTTAATTCCCCTTAGGTAGCCACACAAGCAAACCGGAAGGGAAACAAAACCACCTGTCCCAATTATTGCATCGGCCCTAAATTGATTGATAATTTTATTCGATTGAAAAATTGATTTAATTAATAAAAGTATTGATTTTATTTTTGACAAAGGCGACTTTCCCTTGAACCCTAAGGAATCAATTTCCACTAGTTCGTAGTCTATTCTTAATTTAGGAATAACAATCTTTGAATTACTACTATTAATAAATAGAATATCAATTTCTTTATTAATTTTTTTCAAGTTATTTGCAATAGATATTCCGGGGAATATGTGTCCCCCGGTGACTCCCAAAATTATTATTATTTTTTTCATTTTCTTCTCTTATCTAAAGCTAAGATTAATCCCATAGCAAGCAGTGTAAATACCAAGGAACTTCCCCCGTAACTTATTAATGGCAAAGGGATTCCTTTAGGTGGCATTAGCCCTACGGTAACTGAAAGATTTATTATGATTTGGAGTGAAGTCATAATTACAATCCCCGCAATTAGATTTCTTGAAAAAAGATCCTTTGATCTTTCTAATATTTTAAAGCCACTATAGATTAAAAATCCGAAAAGACAAAGTAAAATAGAGCTTCCAAGCAAACCCAATTCTTCAGCAATTATAGAAAATATAAAATCGTTATGTTGAGCGGGTAAGAAAAATAATTTCTGAGAACTGTTGCCTAGGCCAACTCCAAACAACCCTCCTTTGGCTAATGCTACATAAGATTGAATTATTTGATGTCCTGAGCCTTGTGGATCTGCATATGGATCCATAAAAGACAGAAGTCTTTGCATTCTGTACGGAGCCATCAAGATTAAAGTATAAAAGGAACAAGACAAAACAATGAAGATTGAAACCAAATGGGAAAGTCTAGCTCCGGATATTATTATCATTGCAAAAATCGTGGTGAGTAAAAGTACGGTATTTCCATAATCTGGTTGCATTATCAAGAGAACGGCATAGGGTATACATGGGAGTGTTGAAGAAATTACACCAATTCTAAACTCCTTAATTCTTTTACTCTTTGTTGCAAGATGTTTTGCAATAAAAATTAACAACATATACTTGGATATCTCGATTGGTTGAAAAGAAAAAAGACCTAAGTCGATCCACCTGGTTGCGTTCCCAGCTTTCTTTCCTAGAATTGGAACAAAAACTAAAAGCAGCATGATAATCCCAATTCCATAAAAAAGTTTATGGTTTTTTTCCAGAAAATTTGTTTCAACCTTTGAAAAAATGATAAATATTATTAAGCCTATGCAAAGAAAAATGCCTTGTTTTTTCAAGAAATAATAGGAATCAGCATAATCTTCCATACCTTTAACCGAACTAGAACTGAAAACCATTATTAAACCAAAAATAGACAAAATTAACACAGAAATGAGGAACAAGTTCTTTGGCTCTATTTTATTAAGATAATTTTTGAACATATTCTTTAAATTTATCTCCTCTCTCAGAATATGAATTAAATTGATCAAAGCTAGAAGTGCCGGGACTAAACAATAAGGTATGACCATGCGAACAATTTTTTAATCCTTTTTCCACAGCATCAAATAAATCTATTGCTATAATCTGTTTTGATTTATTAAAAAATTTCGCAAGTTCAAATTTGTTTTCACCAAAAAGTATTAGTATCGTAACTTTTTTATTAATTTCTTTTTTTAAAAGATTGTAATTTAATTTTTTATCCTTTCCGCCCATTAAGAGAATAACGTTTTTCCTCAGGCTTTTTAATGCAGTTTCGGTAGCCTGAGGCGAAGTGGATTTGGAATCATTAATTACAATTTTTTCTTTATATTTCCTAATTATTTCTAATCTATGATTTGGCGGAGTAAATTGTTCTATTAGTTTAATTTGTTTTGGAAGTATTTTTTTAAATATTGAAAAAATACTAAGGGCAAAAGATATGTTTTCTAAATTATGGAAACCAATTAGTTTTAAATTGTTGAATCTAATTTGATATTCATTGTTAACTGTAATTCCATCTTGGGACAAGTTGACCCCATTATTTCTAAAGGGGTTCAAAAAAAATGCTTTATTTCTATAAGAGATTTTCTCGTAAATATCTTTTGAGCACAATGCAAAACAAACCTGATCTTGATTTCTGAATATGTTCATTTTGGATTCGCAATATTCTCTCATATTTAGATGGTGGTCTAAATGGTTTTCAGATATATTTAAGAAAACTGCAATAAAGGGCTTAAAAAAAGATTGTACAAATTGGAGTTGAAAGCTACTTGCCTCTATTAATATCACATCGTATTGATTCTGTGATGACACAACATTGATTAGAGTAGAGCCTATGTTCCCTCCAAGAAATACTTTGTATCCAGCGCTTTCAAGCAATTTCAATGTTAACAAGGTTGTTGTTGTTTTGCCATTGGTTCCTGTTATTGCAATAACAGGTTTATTTATATATCTTGAGGCAAATTCTATCTCGCTTACTATTTTTTTCCCCAATTTCTTTGCCAACTCAATATTTTTATTTCTTAGTCCGATACCAGGACTGACTATTATTTCGCTACATTTTTTTATTAAATTTTTGAAGTCATTTTCTGAACTTGATATTCTTTCTGATTTATTAATTACTTTTTTGTTATCATCAAAGGGGATATAGGAAATTTTGTTTTTTCTACAAAATCTGATTAGCTCAGTTCCTGTTGCACCCATTCCATAAATAAGAATATTTTTTTTCATCTTATCTAATTTTTAAAGTAGCTACTGCTAATAATGCGAATAGAATTGAAACAATCCAAAACCTTATTACAATTTTTGATTCTACAAGGCCCTTCTTTTCAAAATGATGATGAAGAGGAGCGATAAGAAAAACCCTCTTTCTGAAAAATCTGAAAGATATTATTTGAATAATTACTGACAGCGCTTCTACTACAAAAATCCCTCCTAATATTAGCAAAAGTATTTCTTGCTTGATTAAAATTGACACAAGACCGATACTTGCCCCTAAAGGTATAGACCCCACATCCCCCATAAATATCTGGGCTGGATTTGAATTAAACCACAAAAAACCAAGTGTCCCACCTAGAATGGCGGAGAGAAAGATTACAACCTCGCCAGCGTGATAAATATGGGGAATATAAAGATAGTCAGAATAATTAGCATTTCCCGCAACATATGCAAGAATAATTAACCCTGCTAATACTGGTATGATTGAACCTATTGCTAGACCATCAAGGCCATCTGTCATATTAACGGCATTGGCCGAGCCTATAATGATAAGAAGGCACAAAACAAAATAAAAGGGACCCAAATCAATAATTTCTTTTATGAAAGGAAAGCCAATGTTGGTCATCTCAAAGAAAAACTCTCTGTTCATAGACGAAAAATTATTTAATTTGAATAAAAGAATTATTAACAAGAAAGTTGCCAAGAATTGAATTGTTAATTTCTTACTTAATGATAATCCTTTACCTTTTCTCAATTTAGTAAAATCGTCATAAAATCCGGAACAAGCAAATATCACGTAACAAATAAGACATACTGTGAAAATACTTACAGCAGTCCCAGGTAAATAGAAATTACCGCAAATGAAACAAGCAATAATTACGCTTATTCCGATTAAGATGCCACCCATATTAGGAGTTCCTTTCTTATCTTTGTGAGAAGATTCGAGATAAATATTTATATTTTCTGTAACCTTGTTTTTACTAAAAATTTCTATGAACTTTGGAGTCAAAAAAATAACTATCAGAAATGAAATTGTGCCTGCTAGAAAAGACCTTACAGTTATGTATTGGAATATGTTAAGGAAAGAACATGAATCTACGAAATTTAGAAATAAATAATATAGCATTTAAATATCTAGAGAATCAAAGATTTTTTCCATTCTCATACCCCTCGATCCTTTAACTAGAATAACTGTATTGGTTAAAGAGTTTAAATTGATATGCCTTTTAATATTAGAATGACTAGTAATTTCGAAAAACTTAATTTCTTTATTTAGACCCTTAAGGTAGTTTTTGGAATTAGGTCCGAATGCGTAAACCTCATTAAATCCTTTACTTGATAGCTCCTGGCCAATCTTGGTATGCTCATTTTTCGATATTTTGCCAAGTTCAAGCATATCACCTAAAACAGCGATTTTTTTCTTTTCAGAAAAAATTCTATTTGTCATTTCTATTGCGGAAGACATTGAATTTGGATTGGCATTATATGTATCATTAATTATTACGTTGTTATTCTTTAGATTAATTATTTTGAATCTGTTATTTATTCCATTGAATTCTTCAATACCTCTTTTAATCAGATTTAAATCTACCCCAGCTTTTATGGCTAAGGATGACGAACATAACGAATTGTAGATGTTGTTTATTCCGGGGGCCCTTAGCTTTATATTGACCACTTGATTTGAAAAACATAAATCAAATTTTGAAAAATCATCAGAAATGTTTCTAGCAAATACGTCGGCTTTTTCTTTTATAGCAAATGTAATTTTATTGCAATCAATTTTAGAGAAAAAATCCTTTAAAAAATGATTATCAAAATTAAATGCAAAGACACAGCTTTGATTAAAAAAATTGGTAATATTCTTTTTTTCCTCGAAGATTGTTTTTTCGTTGATTAGTTTCTCTGTGTGGCCTTTGCCGATGTTAGTAATAGTTGCAAAATTGGGTTTGGAAATTTCTGCCAGTTTTACTATTTCTCCTTTTGAATTGGTTCCCATCTCGACTACTAGCACTCTATGAGCTTGTTCTAGATTTATAATTGTCATCGGGAGACCAATCAAGGTATTTAAGTTTCCTTTGTTTGATAAAACTGCAAATTTTTTGGACAAAATCGATGTTAGCAATTCTTTTGTTGTTGTTTTTCCATTTGTGCCTGTAATGCCAAAAACTTTTAGATTTTTACTTTTCTGAATTATGAAAGATGCGAAATCCTCCAAAAATTTATTAGATGATTTAACAACAATCCCATTCTCGATTTGCGTTTTCGTGTCTGTTATAAAAAAATTTGCTCCCTTTTGAATCGCGTGACCTGTAAAATTGCCACCCTTAAAATTCTCACCATTTAAAGCTACAAATATATCACCTTTTTTTATTGTTCTAGTATCAGTTGAAATAGAATTAAATTTACTTAAATCTAATTTCGGATCTATCTTTAGGGTACCTTCATAATTCTTTACGAAATCATAGAAGTACAAATTGGCTAATTTATCATCTTTAGACATTTTTCAACTTCATCGTAATCAGAGAATTTAAATTTTCCACCCCTTATTTCTTGATAATCCTCATGCCCTTTCCCGGCAACCAATAAAACTTTATTTTTTTCCATGTTTTTTACTGCCCAATTTATAGCCTCTTTTCTATCAACTATAATTTTTTTTGTTTTTCTTGTAACTATTTTAAAACCCTCAGAAATCTGGTTGATTATTAATCTCGGGTCTTCGAATCTGGGATTATCAGAAGTAATAATAATTTCGTCTGCAAATTTCTCTGCAATGGCGCCCATTTTCTTTCTTTTCCCAACATCTCTATTCCCTCCACACCCGAAAAGAACAATTATTTTTTTACTGGAAAATTTTTTTTTTAAGGAAGTGATTGATTTTTTAAGTGCATCAGGGGTATGGGCATAATCAATAAATATTTCTAGATTAGTATTGCGAACCCTCTCAAGTCTACCGGTAGCACCATTGTATGTTTTAATTCTTTTTTTTAATTCTAATATGTCCAATCCTTTTATGATTGAGTACGAAAAGCTTGCAAGGATATTTTGAAAATTATGTTCACCAAATAATCGGGTTTCTATTTTGTATCTCTTATTACCATTTTTGATAACTAAATCAGATTTTAAATTTTTCTCTTCAAATTTTTCCATAAAAAAATCTGCTTTTTTGTTTTTTGTCGAATAAGTTACAGTATTAATTTTTTGTCCGATTAATTTTATTAGTTTTACACCCCACTTGTCATCTAGACTAATAATTGCCAATTTGTTCTTCTTTTTGCTTTCATTGAGGTTTTTTAAAAATAATTTTGCTTTAGAGTTAAAATATGAGCTCATAGTTTTATGAAAATCCAAATGATCTCTTGTTAGATTTGTAAAGATACAAGTATCAAAATCTGTGTAATCCACTCTAGACATTTCTAGAGCGTGAGAAGAAACTTCAATAAAAACTTTTTTTATTTTTTTCTTTCTCATTTGATTAAAAAGCTTATTTAGTTGATAGCTATCAGGCGTAGTTAATAATGATGGGATTCTCAGCCCGGCAAAATTTGTTTCTATTGTTCCTATAAGACCCGAGTTTTTTTTCTCCCAAATCTTTTTTAATAGATGAGCAACGGATGTTTTCCCATTTGTTCCTGTAATGCCACAAACTTCAAGATTAAAAGAGGGCTTAGAAAAAAATTCTACACATGCATGAGAATAAGAATTTCTACAATCTTTTACCAAGTAAGTCTGAATGTTTTTTTTTGAGATTTCCAAGCTTTCTCTGTTGTCACTAACAATTGTGGTTGCTCCATTGAGGATTGCTTCTTTAATATATAAATTACCGTTATTTTTATTGCCCTTTATGGCAAAAAAAGTATCACCTTTTTTTACGGTTTTTGAATTGTTGGTAATATTTTTTACTTTTTTGAATTTCGAGAAAACTTTATTGTTTTGTATTAGTCGCATGTTGCTAAATGCCTGGGTCTAAAAATAATTTAATTTCATCATGTAAGTTGTATTCTTCCCCTGGGCCTGGATTCTGTCTTTGAACAAAACCGCTTCCCTGAATTTTTATTTTCATATTATTTATATTAGCTATAGCAAGTGCTTCTCTTCTCGCTCTTCCAATAAACGAAGGAACGTCACCACTACTTGTGACTTTTTCAATATTGTTTTCATCTAGCCAAATCGCGCCCATGGCTTTCTTGAAAACCGGTGCCGCCCACCTACCCCCATATGCATTTTTACCTTTTGGATAATCTATAGTAATTACCGCTACAAGTTGTGGGTTTTCGGAAGGAAGAAAACCGATGATAGACACAACATTTCTATGCTTGTCGTATCCTCCCTTGACGGGGAATTGAGCTGTCCCAGTCTTACCTGATGCATTGACACCCTCTATAAGAGCTCTTTTTGCCCCTCTTTGGAGTACTGTTTTCAACATCTTCCTCATTTTTTTACTTGTTTCATATCGCAAGACTCTATTTCCTTTTCTTCGCTCTCCTTTGTATACAACTTTTCCCTCCGAATTCACAATCAATTTCACCAAGTAGGGCTTAATAAAAGTTCCACCGTTAGCAATAATTGACAGCGCTTGTGCAAGTTGAATTGAAGAAACAGATATTCCCTGACCAAAAGCTATATTCGCACGTTGAATTTCACTCCACTTCTCAGGTTTGTCCAGTATCCCGGCTATTTCACTAGGAACATTGATATTGGTCTTTGCTCCGAATCCAAATGATTTCAAATAATTGTAATATTTTTCTTTTGACATAAGTTCCGTGATTTTTGAAGCACAAATGTTACTTGAGTAGACTAGAATCTCTGTAATATTTGATTTCCCCCGAGGATTAAGATCTTTAATGGTAGTCCCTCCAATGCTTCTTACTCCTTTTTCGCAATCGATTATAGCACCCTCATCAATTACACCTTCATTTAGAGCAGAGGCTACCAAGAAACTTTTCATAACCGAACCTGGTTCAAACATATTTAAAACGGGCAGATTCTTTTTTTTCTCAAAACCATATCTAGAATAGTTGTTAGGATTGAAAAAGGGATAGGAAACCATTGCATAAATCTCGCCTGTATTTGGATTCATTATCATTCCAAAGCCACTAACTGCATCTGATTTTTTGACTTGAGCAGCAATCGCATCTTCTAATATCAATTGATACTTGCTTATTATAGTTAGATGTATATCATGCCCCTTGTTTGGTTTGTCAATTTCCTCGATACTTTTTGTAATTACTTTTCCGAATGCATCTTTATGAATCTCTATTCTTTTTGCACTGCCTCTTAAAAATTTGTTGTATTTTAATTCTAATCCTTCAATTCCTTTCTGATCTGTATCTGTATGACCTAAAACCTGACCGGCTAAATGACCGTGAGGATATGTCCTTTTTGGTTCCAATTGCATCCCCACATATGCTAAATTCATCTTAGAGATTTTTTCCCACTGTTCATGTGTTGCATGTCTTTTAATGTAAACAAAATACTTTTTAGACTTCAATTTATTCAATATTTCCTCTTTCGGTATTTTTAGTACATCGGAAAGTATTTTTGAATAATAAACTCTATCTTTAATTGCTCTGGGGTTAGCAAAAATAGATGGACGAAGAACACTGACAGCCAATACTTCACCACTTGAATCTATTATTTCACCCCGCTCTCCCTTGACTATGAGAGAGCTACTTTTTCCAGCGTCATATTTTGTTAACAAGGCATCGTTTTCAGGTATTTGGAGATAAGAAATTTTTAAAAATATTGCTACCAAGAATAAGTAAATGCCAAATTTTATTATATTTGACCTTCTTTTAAATTTTTTATCGTCCTCTTTGAGTTGATTTATAAAATTACTCATTATTTATCTCTTCCACGTCTTGTTGGCCGGGGAATTTCATCCCATTTAATATGGCAATTGACTTGATTCGTTCGTGAGATTTCAATATTAGTATTTTGGTTTGCAATCTTTTGTGTTCATTGGATAAATCGTAAAGAATTGCGTTTGTTCTTGCAATTTCATAACCAATCTTAGTTTCAAAGGTTTTTATTGTAATTATTGCAAAGAGCGATGTTATTAAAATGAAAATAAATAAAAATTCAAGTCCCACATTCCTCAGATTATTTATAATCCTTGACCTATTCCTAACTAAAGTAATTGACTTTACGTTAATCAAATTGCGACTCCAATCCTCATCTTTGCACTCCGTGATTTCGCATTTTCCGATACTTCTCGTGTAGATGGCGTTAAAGGTTTTTTGGTTAAGATTCTAAGAGTTTGTTTTTTTTTGCATTTGCAAACCATAACGGATGGAGGACATATACATTTTGCTTCGCAATATTTAAAGACTTGTTTGATTATTCTATCTTCTAATGAGTGAAAGCTGATTATAATTAGCTTGCCTCCTTTTTTTAGAAGTTTTAAAGATTTCTCCAGAAATTCTTCCAGAGTGGACAATTCGTTATTGACCGCGATTCTTAGTGCCTGGAATGTTCTTGTTGATGGGTTTATTTTCGTTTTGTTTTTATTTGTTCTTTTTACTATTTTTGCAAGATCTAGACATGTCTTTATTTCTTCATTATTTCTTTGTCGGACTATTTCGGATGCGATTTTAAAGTGATTTTTTTCTTCGCCAAAATTTTTTAACAAATCCGATAATTCCTGAAGGGGATAAGAATTGACTATTTTATGAGCTGTTAATTCTTGATATTTGTCGATTCTCATATCTAACAATGAATTCTCATTAAAGCTAAAACCTCTATTTGAATGTAACAATTGATAACTGGATATACCAAGATCAGCTATTATTGCATCAACTTTTTCTTGTATTAACAAATCTATATCTTTGAAATTTCCTTGTATATATTTGATATTTTTTGAATATTTCCCCAATCTTTTTTTTGCAACTTTCAATGATTCTTTATCTAGATCGATACAAATCATTTTTTTTGGTTTCTTGTTCGACTCCATTATAGCGAGGGTATGACCACCGGTACCTAGAGTTACATCAATATAAGTATCATTATTTGCCAGTTCCAAATTATCAAGAATTTCTTGTTTCATAACTGCGTAGTGATAATCAGATGTCATTTATAGTCTCTCTACTTTTTTGAAATTTCTTGAAGCTAGTTTTATTGCTGATTCCCCATTCGTATTCGGACCAAATTTCAAATCTTGACAACATTCCAACAAAAACAACGGATTGCCTTGCTTTTATATTTTTTCGAATAAGGTTTGGGATCATAATCCTACCTTCAGCGTCGATTTCACACTCATTTGCATTACCAATTAAATATCTTTCAAATTCGACAATGTCACTTTTAAATTGAGGTAGTTTTGATATTTTCGATTCCAAATCCTCCCACTCGGACAATGGATAAGCTACAGCACACTTATCAAATGACGAGATAATTATTGTATTTGTTTTATATTTTTTCTTTAAGATATCTCTGAACCGCGAGGGAATACTTACTCTAGCTGATTCTGATATTTTGTGAATATATTGACCTCTAAACATAAATTAACCAAAATCTGCCAACAAATGACAAATCATGCCGTAAGGCTAATTGTCTCAAAAAAACTTAATATAGTCAAGAAGATAAGTTAGAATCCAGTTCATGTCTTTAATTAAATTGAAATTGGATAATAAAAAAAATATCGTTTTATTTCAGTTCCTATATTCACAAAATCAACACTTGGGATGGCCAAGATCAAATAGATTTAATCCCGAAGATATAACTATATACACTACAGAAGATCTTATGGAACGGAATAAAGAAGTTTTGGGTGTAATTAGCAAGTATATTAAATTAAAAATAATCCAATATTAATTCTTTCATTTGTTCTAGATATAGATTGATTAACTGTTTTCAAGATTTGGGGTCATTGTCTTTTAGAACGATAAATTTAAACCCGGTTATGCTACTTACTAAAGCTCTTCTAAGTCCTCCAAAATCGTCCTTTTGTATAAAAAGTTTCTCCGAATCCTTGTCAATTTTAGAAATCTCTAGAGAGATAGCTTCCTCTTCCTCTATGCTGTTAGATAAAGATTTAGCTACGCAATCTTTCCAAGACTCCAGCTGACTTATATGTTGATGCATTAATTCATTTGCATTTGATCTTATAGCATGATGAGCGAAAGCCAATTTATCAGGATTTCTTTCGATCATATGATTTATCGATTCTATGCCGGACTCCATCCTGTACGGATGGGGCGTTGTAGGAACCATGATATCTAATGCAGGTATAAACATTCCTACCGCATCTCCACAGAACATTACCTTTTTGTTTTCTAACATAAAGCTAAAGTGATGGCTAGCGTGGCCAGGAGTTTCAATCCAGCTAAACTCCAAGTCATTTACTTTTATTTCAAAAGTTTTATCGTTAAGAGCTACCAGACATTCTTCCTTAACAGGCTCGGGCTTTTCGTACATCTTAGCAACCCAGCCAAGAGTGTCAACCGAAGATTGCCAAAGAACTTTGTCTGGATCAATAAGATGAGGAATGCCTCTTCGGTGAACAAGAACTTGAGTATTTGGAAAATTCTTCAATAGTGTTCCTAGTCCTCCGGAATGGTCCAAATGAATATGCGTTAAAAAAACATACTTAAGATTGTTTTCGTTAACATCGAGAAGTTTTAATTGTCTTTCTAATTCTGGAATCCCACAGGTTGGACCAACATCAACTATTATATAATCATCGTTTGCTTTAATGAGATAAGGGGCTATAAACTCCCTATCATTGTTAACCTTCAAATCAAGTTGCCAAATTATTTTATCGAGATGCTTTATATTTTTTTCCATGAGAATACTTTATAATTTTTTAGAATAGTATTTTATATACTTTTAACCCGCAGGTAAAGGGAGTAAAATTATAATAAATTTTTTTTCTTCTTCAATTAGAGTCGGATTCCTGACATTTATAAGTAGAATATTTGGATATATTAGGGATTTATTAATAGTGTTTTTCTTTGGCGCTAATCTTGAAACTGATGCCTTTTATGTTGCATTTAGGATCCCGAATCTTTTCAGAAGGCTCCTTGCCGAAGGAACTCTTAGCACAACGATAGTTCCTTTTTTTACGGAACTACATCTATCAAATAATAATAATTTTTTTAAAAAAATAAGAAACGATATATTTACAATAATATTTGTAATACTTTTCTTTACAACTCTTATCTTTTATTTTTTTTCAAAACAGATCGTCTTTCTTTTTGCCTTTGGATTTGACCAGCAAACTAATGAAATTGCCTCTCAATTATTAAGAAATATGTCACCATTTTTATTTTTAATTTCACTTTCTGCACTTAACATGGGACTTTTGAATTCTATAAAGAAATTCAATGCCCCAGCATTTTCACCTGTAATGCTGAATTTAGGAATCATTCTCACTTTAATTATCTCTTATGTGTTTTTCTCGATAGATATTTTTCTTTTATCATACGCGGTGCTTTTTGGTGCGTTGCTTCAATATGTTTTTCAACTACCTTTTGTTTTGAAGAATAATCTTGGCTACTTTTTTAATTACAAGAACGTAATAAACGAGAGGACTACCACTATTATCGTGGTTCTAATTCCTCAAATTTTTGGATTGGCAATATACAACTTAAATATTTTAATAAATACTCAATTTGCTTCTTTCATGGAAAAAGGCTCTGTCACCTATTTGTATTTAGCTGAAAGATTGCTTGAATTTCCACTTGGAATTTTTGCTGTATCCATTGCTACTACAACTTTGCCGGTTTTTGCCAACCTTCATCTTGGCAACAAATTGAAAGAATTTGGTCAATTAATTAATAATAGAATTAAATTTTTATTATTTTTATCAATGCCTTGTGCTGTTGCTTTCATTTTTTTAGGTACGACGATATGTTCTATTCTATATTCTAGAGGAGAGTTTACAAATTCAGATGCTATTTTGACGTCTAAAGCACTATTCGCTTACTCTATAGGTTTGGTTTTTGTTGCAGGAATACGAGTTGTAACTGTGGCTTTCTATGCAATGAAAGATACAAAAACTCCAGTTCGCTTAGCCGGCATAAATTTACTTATCAACTGTTTTCTTTGCTATTTTTTGGGCTTTTTTTTAAATCTAGGCTTCTTTGGCCTAGCACTAGCATCTTCAATATCAGCGATAATTTTATTTCTATTATTAATAATTAAATTGAAAGAACATCTTAATGAGATAAATCTTTTAGATATTACTAAATATCTATTCATAGTTCTTGTTGTTTCAATATTTTCCATTATGTTTAGTTCGTGGATTATCGATTTTGTTATGAAAGATTACCTTGATTCTAGATCAAGCATAAGTTTTATATTGATAGTTTCTCTATCGATTCTCACCTATCTCTCATTGGCAAAAATTGCTGGGCTAAAAGAGTTAAGAATGATATTTAAATAATTTTATTGTACATGTTTTTAATTTTGTTTTAGTCTTAGACAATAATGAAAGTCCAAGTAATCAATGGGCCGAATCTTAATATGTTGGGCCAAAGAGAGAAGGACCATTACGGAGAATTAACTCTGGATAAGATTAACGAATTAATTCTACAGAAAGCGAAAAAAATGAAAATCGATATAGGTTTTTTCCAGTCAAACGAAGAGGGACAAATAGTATCTAAAATTCAAGAGTGTTCAGGAGAAAATGATTTTATAATTATTAATCCCGCCGCGTTTACTCATACAAGTATCGCCATTAGAGATGCTCTGTTATCAGTAAAAGCCAAATTTGTTGAAGTTCACTTGTCAAATATCTTTAATAGAGAAGATTTTAGACAACACTCATTTGTCTCCTCAATCGCCCTTGGAGTTATTTCTGGCTTCGGCTACCAAAGTTATTTGATGGCACTGGATGCCATAGATAATATACAAAAGTAAGATTTGAAAATGAATTATTCTTGGAATGCGAAAAATCCAGATATCAAGAAAGCTGAATCCCTATCTTCAGAGTTGCAGATTTCACCTTTTCTTTCCAAACTCTTGGTGAACAGAGATATCAGCTCACATGAAGAAGCCTACGAATTTCTTAACCCCTACCTTAAAAAAAACGATGGCAGCCTCAACTTGCCAAATCCTTTTTTGTTGAAAGGTATGGAAGAAAGTGTTCAAAGGATTATTCAGGCAATTGAAAGAGTAGAAAAAATAGCAGTATATGGAGATTTCGATTGTGATGGCATTACTTCAACTGCAATCTTATACAATTTTTTGAACAAAATAGGCGCCAATGTGGTTTCTTATAACCCGGATCGAATTAAAGAAGGCTATGGAATCAATTTTGATTCTATAAAGAATCTTGCATCGGGTGGTGTCAGACTAATAGTTTCTACGGATTGTGGTATTTCTGAGAATGAAGTAGTAAGAAAAAGCAAGAAGATTGAACTAAAGCGGGAAGGGAATGTGGAAGTTGTTAATGTTGATTTTGTAATAACTGACCATCATAATGTGCCAGACATTACTCCCGATGCTGTATCAATTATTAATCCCAAACAACAAGAGTGCCACTACCCATTTAAAGAAATGTGTGCGGCTGGAGTTATTTTTAATTTGATGATGGGAATTAGAAAAAAACTTAGAGAAAAAAAATATTTTAATGGATTAATTGATGAACCTAATCTAAAAAGGGATTTAGATTTGGTTGCCATAGGAACCATCGCTGACAGTATGCCATTAACAGGCGTGAATAGAATCTTTGTTTATAATGGTCTAAAAGAAATTAGAAATACACAAAAAAAGGGACTATTGGCCCTTCTTAAAAAAAATAAAAAGGAAGTAAGCAAAAAAAAATATTCTGTAAGAGATGTGTCATTCCAACTCGCACCAAAAATCAATGCGGCTGGAAGAGTGGGTAGCGCGTCGGATGCTGTTCAGCTTCTAATAGAGAATGATCAAAATAAAATAGATTTACTAGCCGCAACTCTCGAAAGAAACAATATCGATAGGCAAAAGAAACAAGGACAAGTCCTGAAAGAAGCAATAACGATGGGCCAAGAAGTTATAAAGGATAATCAGGACAAACGTTCTTTGGTCCTTTATTCGCCAAAATGGCACTCAGGAGTTATAGGAATTGTGGCTTCTAGAATATCTGAAGAATTCAACAGGCCTTGTGCGATAATCTCAATTGACAAAGATGGATTGGGCAAGGGAAGTCTTAGAACAAAAAATAGTATAAATCTTTACAAGATTCTCAAAGAATGCGAACCATACCTAATTCAATATGGTGGACATGAAGCTGCTGCGGGAATAACGATTAATTCTAATGAGATTGGGAATTTCGATAATCAATTTGAAGATTCAATCAAAAATTACAACTATGAATCAAACAAAACCATAGATGCCGATATGGAGATTGAGTTAGATGAAATTCAATTAAGCTCAATTGATGATTTAAACAAAATGGAACCTTTCGGAAGAGAAAATCCAAATCCAGTATTTTTAACACGTCGGATTAATGTAAAAGACAAAACAGAGTTCCAAGGGAAAAAAGGAGGGAAACATTTGGAGATTATTATGGAAAAAAAAGGTACTGAACAAAGGGGGGTTTGGTTTAACTTTGCAAGCGATATACAAATTGGGGATACAGTAGATATTATTTATAAAATTCAAAAGGATACATACAACAATAAATATAAAATAGTTTTGCTTATAGACGACTTAAGGCCTACTTGACATTAAAGACTTTAAGTTACATAATCTCAGAAAAACAAGATTTATATGAATATATTTAAAACAATATCTATTTTTATCGTAGTCTTTTTTTTAACTTTTTCTATTGTTTCCACTGCAAAAGAGACGGAAGAGACCGACTACTCCTCCGAAAATGAAATTTCTAAGCAGAGCGAGTCTGCTTCTGAGGACAAACCGAAATTTGAATACAATAAAACATACGGTCCTTCACCCATATTTACAATCGGGGGCGGGTTCTCTGGAAGTCCTGGAGGATGGGCACTGACAACTCGCATCGATATGCCTTACAAAGATGATTTATACATAGGGCCGGTTGGACAGTTTGTAAAAGGAAATAACCAAACGCTAGTGGGGATAACAGGAAATATCAAAAAACTTCTTCCAAGTACGGATCCTAAGCTTTTTCCCTCGGTTGAGGGTGGATTGGGAGTACTAATCGATGATCGAAAAAATGATAACGATGATAATAGCTCCTCATTTTTAACTGTTGTAGGCGGTGGGGTAGATTATGTTATATCTGAGAATGTTAGTTTGGGAGCACATACTTATATAAACAACAGTTTCGACATGGATCACAAAGAATTTTTTTTTACTGCTCTTGTGGGACTCAATATTCGTCTATATTAATTAATAGCCTTTAGGCTAGTAAAATGGTTACTACAAACCCCAACAATATAATTATTTTAGGAGCGGGCTCAACGGGTAGATACCTTGCGGAGGATCTCTCTGTGGAAAACAACGTAATTCTTGTTGATAAAGATATTAATAAGATTAATCAAATAAAAAGCAACAGCAAACTAGATATAATGGCTATTAGCGGAGATGCCGCAGATTTGAGTATCTTCAATGACACAAATCTTAAATCAATTAATTTCTTTATAGCGTGCACAAATGACGACAAATTAAATATCTTAACAGCAATGTTTTTTGAAAAAATTCCGGGTGTACAAACTTTGATAGTATTGAAAGACTATAAGTACAAAGATCATCCAGGCAAGCTAGGATTTCCAGAAATAAAAACTTTTTATTCAGGAGATATTGTCTCGGAAAAAATTATGAACCTCTTCGAAACCCCATATTCTTGGGAAACAGATAAAATTGCTGATTCGAGGATTCTTTTTTTAAAAATTAAAATTGATGAATCAAACCCCTTGATAGGGAAATCTATTTATTCTTTAAATAAGGATGGAGTAAACAAGTGGAAGTTCTTAGCTTCAACAGAAGACCCATCATTAAAAAAATTAAACTTTATTAGAGCTAAAGGTCCAGCTACTCGACTAAAAAAAGATGACATAGTTTTGGTTGTTATTGCTTCTGAATTTGAAGAACAATTTGAAGAAAGTTTTTTTGCCAAGAACGATACGGAACTTAAAAATATCTTTATAGTGGGTGGAAGCTATATAGCTTCTAATGTTGCAAAAAAATTGGTGAAGAAAAAGTGTGACGTTAAGTTGTTGGTTTCAGAAAAATCTAGAGGCAGGGAACTTTCCGAAGAGCTTAGTGGTGTTCAAATCATTTTAGGTGAGCCAACAAATGAAAATCTTTTGAAAGAACAGGGTGTTGGTACTGATTGTGATTATTTCCTAGCTCTCACAGATGATGATGAAATAAATGTATTAAGCGCACTATTATCTAACAAATTAAAGGCAAAGAATTCACTTGTAGTATATTCAAAATCTGAATATCAGGATGTAATTAATAGTATTGGTGCCGAAAGGGAAATTAATACGAAATATTCTGTATCAGGTGAAATTAATTCTTATATTATGAGAAAAAGCTTCTCTCACGAAACCATTATTGATGAGAATACCAAAATATTTGAATTTGAGTGTCATGAGGATATCAATATCGAAGCTATTTCTGAGAATATTTCTTTAGCTTTTATAATAAGAAAAGATAATCCACCACAATATATTTCTAATCCGGAAAAGGGAATCGCGAAAAAGGGTGATTATGTCGTTGTCGTGACACTTGATGCTGATGCTGAAAGAAATCTGGAATCAAAAATATTAAAATGAATCTAAGAAAATCCTTTTATTTTACGGGCAATTTTATAATATATTTTGGTTTTTTTATTCTATTACCACTATTGTCATATTTCCTTGTAAGTTCCGATAATGAAACCATTTATAAAAATAAGAACTTATTGCAACTCGTTCCTTTTTTGCTTTCCTCATTTGTGACTTTGATATGTGGATATGGCCTCAGAACTCTTTCTTATAATTCGGAATCTATGGAAAAGGATTTAACAAGAAAAGATGGTTTTCTTCTGGCTTCTTTGGTATGGATTTTTGCAGGATTGTTTGGATCACTACCGTACATTTTTTCGTCAATAAATATATATGGAATTACCCAAATTTCTTTCGAGCCGATATTCACCGAAAATATTATTGTTAATTCTTTTTTTGAAGCTGTTTCGGGTATTACAACAACTGGAGCTTCGGTTCTTAGCCCATTTCCTGATGTAGCACAACATAAATTGCTTATTTTCTGGAGATCACTAACTCAGTGGCTTGGTGGAATTGGTATTGTTCTTTTAGTTCTAATAATTCTTCCAAGAATTTCCGTTGGTATTATGCAAATTGCTAGTGATCAGGAAGGAACTGGTCCTCAAAAAGAAAGAATAACCCCGAGAATTTATCAAACGGGACTGACTCTATTTTATATTTATGCTGGATTAACATTGCTGCTTCCTTGCCTTTTGTTTTTTCTGGGTGACATGAATCTTTATGACTCAATCATTCACACTTTTAGTACCGTTTCAACGGGAGGATTTTCCAGCTACCCTCTCAATATTGAATCGTTAGATAATCTAACGGTTGAATTTATCATCACTTTCTTTATGTTCTTGGGAGGGATAAGTTTCGCTGTTTATTATTTTATTATTACCGGAAACTACAAAAAAATCTTAGAAAATTCTGAATTTAAAACTTATATTTTTTTAAATTTGTTTCTAATAATTTTTCTAATTTTTCTTTTATGCAAATTTGATAACCTGACTCTTAGTGATAGTTTTAGATTTGGGAGTTTTCAAGCACTGTCTCTTTCTACGGGGACGGGATTTACTTCGTTCAACTTTAATGAATGGTCACATCATGCAAAAATAGTTCTTTTAGCTTTCATGATTCTGGGCGGTTGTTCTGGTTCCACTACCGGTGGGATTAAAATAATAAGAGTACTAATTGTTTTCAAAAGCATTTTTAACGAAATAAAAAGAAGAATAAGTCCAAATGTGATATTGACAGTTAAAATTAATGGAAAAGCTGTTGATGAAGATGTTGTAAGGGGTGAATTTAGTTTCCTATTTTTGTATTTACTAATATGTGTGGTGTCGGCCGTGTTACTCCTAATTCTTGAAAATAATGTGACATCTCTTAGTGCTCTTTCGGCGGTTATTTCCTCTATTGCAAATGTTGGTCCTGGATTTGAGCAAATCAATCCTCACTCGAATTATTCATTCTTCTCCGATCAATCAAAAATCCTACTATGTTTATTGATGCTTTTTGGAAGACTCGAACTTTTTACGATGATTGCTCTTTTGCTCCCATCTTTCTGGAAAAAATACTAATTTGTTATGTTAATATTTTGCTGTACATGTCTGATGCCAAATCTAAGACAATAATAATTGGAAATTTCGATGGTGTTCATTTAGGACATCAGAAACTTATTCGTCTTGCGAAGCAAATTTCTAGAGATTCAAAAACACAATTAATACTTATAACTTTCAGACCTCATCCTAGAGAAATAATTTTAAATAAAAAAATTGATTTATTATTACCATACTCGGAAAAGATTAAACTTTTGAAAAAAATTGGTGTAAATGAGATTGACGAAATTGAATTTAATTTACAGATTTCCAAATTAGATCCTAAAGCTTTCATTGACGAATTCTTGATAAAAAGACACAAACCTCAAAATATAATTGTTGGAAAAAATTTTAAATTTGGATTCAAAGCCTCAGGTGATGTTAAGATGTTAACAAACTTTGGCTCATCTAAATATAAAGTTTACCCAGTCGACATGGTACAGATAGCGAATCAAAGAATAAGTTCGACTTCTATTAAAAGCTTGTTATCATCCGGGAATGTGGAAGAAGCAAGAAAATGTTTGGGTAGATATTATTTCATGTCAGGTAAAGTCGTGAAAGGCGAACAAAGAGGAAGAGAAATTGGTTTTCCCACAGCAAATTTACAGACTGATTGGAATTTTATACCTAAGAACGGGGTTTATGTAACATATATAAATCATAAAAGAAAAAAATTTCAGGGAATTACGAATATGGGGATTAGACCAACTTTTGGAAAAAAAGATTTGATGATTGAGTCCCACATATTTGATTTTAACGACTCCATTTATGGAGATGAAATTAAATTAGAATTTGTAAAACGAATCAGAAGTGAAAAAAAGTTTGATACTGTCAATGAACTTATAGAGAATATTAAAAAGGATGTAAAATATGCAAAGAGGACATTTTTAAAAGACAATGAAAACAATTAAAGGCGATACAAAGGTTTATGCAATTTTAGGAAGTCCTGTTAAACATAGTAGATCTCCAGATATGCATAATGCTGCTTTTTTAGAACTTCAAATCAATGCTTGTTATGTACCTCTTGAGGTAAAAATAAATGAAATTGAATCTGTATGCGAAATGATTAGATCTGATACCATTGCAGGTTCTAATGTAACAATTCCTTACAAAGAAGAAGTTGTAAAATACGTTGATGTCCTTACAGAAGAAGCATCAAGAATTGGCTCGGTTAACACACTATACTCAAAACAAGGGAAATTGGTTGGAGATAATACGGACGGATTAGGATTTGAGAAGTCTCTATTCTCGGATTTAGAATTTAATGCTGAGAATAAAAGTGGTATTGTGCTAGGCGCAGGAGGTGCTTCCAAAGCTGTGACAACTAAACTTTGCCAAGGTGAGATTGAATCTCTGGTGATTTTTGATATTGATAAAAAAAAAGCTGAGGAATTAATCAATCACCTACAAAAATTCAATTATAAATCTACAATAGATTTAATTTCCTCAAATCAAATTAATGAATTTTCTTTTGATAGTGATTTAATAGTGAATTGTACACCAATTGGAATGAAAGATGATGACCCCCTTTTAATTGCGAAGGAAGTATTTTCAAAGCAACATTATGTCTACGATCTAATCTACGCACCTCTGGAAACAAAGTTACTCAACTTCGCAAAGCTTAAAGGAGCCAAAATAATGAACGGAATGGACATGCTAGCGTATCAAGGAGCAGAAAGTTTTTCAATTTGGGAGAATGTTCCACCACCGTATGAGATAATGAAAAAGGAATTGAGAAATGCATAAATATAATTGCTGGTATCAAAGTATCGAAGATCCTAATAGTCGATACAACATTGGAGAAATCATATATAGATGCCCCAAGACGGGAAGCCTATTAGAAGTTGAACATGATTTGGAGGAACTTAAAGAACGATCCCCTGAATCCTGGAAAGAATTATTTGATACAAGATACAGAAAACGAAAATGGCCGTACGGTAGCGGCGTTTGGGGGAAAAAGGAATGGGTGGCCCCTTTTATTGATGATGAAAATATTGTTTCTATGTACGAAGGAGATACTAATCTCTTTTGGGCCGAGAAATATGGAAACCAAATTGGCGTGGAAGATCTCTGGATTAAGATGTGTGGCAATAGCCACACAGGATCTTTCAAAGATTTAGGGATGACAGTCTTGATATCAGCTGTGAAACAATTGATTGCGGATGGAAAAGAAATTAAAGCCGTTGCTTGTGCATCGACAGGAGATACTTCCGCGGCCCTTAGCGCATATTGCGCTGCTGCTGGATTAAAATCAATTGTATTTTTGCCTAGAAATAAAGTTTCTATTGCGCAACTTGTTCAACCGTTAGCTAATGGTGCGAAAGTACTCTCGTTAGATACGGATTTCGATGGTTGCATGAAAATTGTTCAAGAGGTTTGTGATAAACAAAATATATATCTTGCGAATTCAATAAATTCTCTGAGAATTGAAGGACAAAAAACAATAAGCATTGAGATCTGCCAGCAATTCAATTGGGATGTTCCTGACTGGGTAATAATACCGGGCGGGAATCTTGGTAATATATCAGCATTAGGTAAAGGTTTTTTAATGTTAAAAAATTTAGGTTTAATTAAAAAATTACCAAGACTTGTCTGTGCTCAAGCTGAAAATGCAAATCCTTTATATGTTAGTTATTTGAATAAGTTTAAAAGCTTTAAACCTCTTAAAGCGACTACAACATATGCAAGTGCAATCCAAATAGGAGACCCTGTCAGTATCAACAAAGCTATAAATATCTTAAAAATATTTGATGGTATTGTTGAACAAGCAAGTGAGGAGGAATTGGCAACATCCTCAGCGAAAATGGATCTAACTGGGACATTCAATTGTCCTCATACTGGTGTGGCCGTTACTGCTTTTGAAAAATTAGTTAATAAAAAGATAATTAATAAAAAAGATAAAGTTGTGATTATTTCAACTGCGCATGGATTAAAATTTGTAGATTTTAAAATAAACTACCATCTGGAAAATCTTAAAGGAATTTCAAACAAGTTTGCGAATCACCCAATAGAGATAGAAGCTTCTACTGATAAGATCATAAAAACTATAGAGAGCCAATCATTCTAATTGAATGAAAACATTAAGAGGCTTGTATTTAATTACTGATGAATCTCTAATAGATCAAAATAGGTACTTCGAAATAATTGAGTCGGTATTAAACTTAGGGCCCAATCTTCTCCAACTTAGAATTAAAAATGGTCCTCTTGATGAGATTTTATATAAATCCAAACAAATTAAACTACTAACTGATAAATATCAAACAATTTTTATTGTCAATGATTATGTTGACATAGCTCTAGAATGTGGTGCAGATGGAGTGCATATTGGTGACGATGATATAAATTTTGAAGAAGCAAGAAAAAAAATGGGATTAAAAAAAATAATCGGAGTTTCTTGTTATGGTAATTTAGAAAGATGTGAACAATATTTAAAACTCGGAGCAGACTATATAGCTATCGGTACGCCATACTATACGAAAACTAAACCAGGTAGGAAACCAACTTCATTTGATACAATGGTAGATATTGTATCAAAAATCAAAGATATTCCGATTTTTGCTATTGGTGGTATTGATTCAAAAAATATCAACAAAGTATTGGATACGGGAGTTGATGGTGCCGCGATTATAAATTCTGTATTTGGAAGTAGGGATCCTGTTAATTCACTTAAAGAACTAGATATTATTTTAAAAAATAGAATTTAATTTCTTTGGCTTTCTTTTGAAAGTTGCTAATCTTTCTGCTAATGCTTGAGATACGATAGGAAGAGCTATCGATGCGTCACAATAACATTGAATTAGTTCTCCATGTGGATCTTCTTTTCCCCAAGAAACTGCCTCTTCAAATGTGCAACCTGATAAACCACCCCATTGAGGAGAGTCGGTAGTAATTTGTATGGCATATTTGTGAGGATAATAGGATTCTATGTCTCCTGTATTTTCTCGATTTTTGCCACCTTTACGATTGGGTACTTTCCTAGATTCATAAAGCAAATCGGCAGTTACGGAGATAAGTTGAATCCAATCTTTTGGCACTCCTCCACCTATATAAACCACCCCTGTGTCAACAACATGTTCGGCCAAAGACATGAACTCTTTGTAGTCTTTGATTGAGTCAATTGTTAAGCTAAACCCTTTTGCATTTGCTATTAAGGCTGCGTCTCCGTATGCACTATCAGGAAATGCTGGACAAAAAATTGGAACATTATTTTTTGCGGCAACTGATACTATAGATTCGATTCCTTTATCAGAAAGCCAAAGTCCAAATAGATAAAGAAATTCTCTAGATGAATAATTATGTTTTTTATTTAAGATCTGGATAAATTCAGCAATTAGCTCTGTCATATCCATATATTCCTTTTCGCTACCAATAACATCGTAATATCTGTTGTACCCCTTTTGGAACAATTGTTCGTCAGGACTGTTGGGGGTGGATTGGATATAGGCACCACCCATTGCTTCCACAATATCCTCAGAAATATTTGCACCTGTAGGTACGAGGATATCAATGAGATTGTTTTCTAAAAGCCAATTGATTATTTTCCATTGGCCAGTCGTAGAGAGAGATCCTGCATAACCAAAAAGTATAGCAATATTGGGGTCTCTCGCCATATTCTCAAATACGGTTACTACTCTTGCTAGATTTTTTCCCTGAAATCCAGTATTTTCCATTATTTTCAACAAATCCGATATAGACCTGTCGGATTGAACCTCTATGGCTCTTACTTTTTTCTCCAAATTAATCTGATTGTTCATTAAGCCATTATTTCTCCAACGATTGACTCATTAATCATAAAGAAACTACTCATTATTGCAATAAGTAAGTTTCTATTGTCTTTTATATACGATACCTTGGCAATGTTTGACAAAAAATATAAATATTTCATACTTCTTGTTAAAATTGTAACGGGCGTCTTTGGAGGTGCACAATGGGTTACAACTTCAGCAAGAGAACCAATCACTTCACTTTGCCTAAACAATGGGCAAGTATGAGAGTCGCTAAGCAACTCGAAGAAGAAACCGGCAAGAAAATAATTCATTTTGAAAAAGGCGACTATCAAGGTGATGACTTTGAAACTCCTCAACATATTCTTGATGCAACGATCGAAGCTCTTGAGGCAGGATACGTAAGATACGATCCAGGCCCTGGTCTAACCGAATTGAGGGAATATATTGCCCGAGAAACGATGAAAGATAGAAGGCCCGGAACTCAACCTGAAGATGTGATTATTACGGCTGGAGCCAAAAATGCTTTAACTATGACTTTGCTTACATTACTTGAGGATGGAGATGAAGTTGTATTCCCTAATCCTGGCTATCCACCTGATGAAGTTTGGGCTAAATATGCAAATGCCAAGATTCACCATACTCCTTTAAATAAAGGAGATTGGCAGTAC
>Ga0207966_1000002_pt1 | contig 133155 bp, 122 predicted proteins | sample Knorr_S23_td_NAD_FD_185611 | JGI IMG/M metagenome (GOLD analysis project Ga0207966, IMG submission 185611) | Marine microbial communities from Southern Atlantic Ocean transect - Knorr_S23_td_NADW_ad_2500m_LV_B (SPAdes) (version 2) | ecosystem: Environmental > Aquatic > Marine > Oceanic...
TGTATTAGGTCAAGAGGTAAACTCGAATGATGATACATTCAAAGGAGAAGTTCTATTCAAGGTTTACGATGATGGAACTGTTGAGAAATTCGTTAACTAATAACAATCTCACATAAATATATAAAGGGCTCCGAAAGGAGCCCTTTTTTTGATTTCATAGCACTTAAAGCTTATGAGTAAAGTCACCCAGATGTTTGTATTTATATATCAACGAATCTATTTACGCCATTTTTTTTCGTACTTTTAAAAGGACTTCCCTAGGCCCAGGTTTTCATTTAATATTAATCTTTAAAATGAGAGCGTATGAAACTAGAAAGACTTCTTGTACCCACAGATTTTTCTGATGTTGCCGAATGTGCCTTTATGGATGCCATAGAGTTCGCAAAGCATTCTGATGTGGAGGTATGTCATTTACATGTAGTAGAGTCGCGAGATGAGGTAGAATATGGCCGAAGGCGCTTAAAAGAGATTTCTCACAAAATTTATAAGGACTTTGGCGTAAAGGTTTGCGATATTATCCGAATTGGACAGTTTAAGAAAGCTATTGGTGATGTTGCACTTGAAATGGATGTGCAATTAATTATTATGGGAACCGATGGTATGCAGGGCATGCAAGTGATTACTGGTAGCCATGCTATGAAGATTCTAACAAAAGCACCTCGACCAATTTTAATTGTACAACAGTGTCGATTAAAGCCTGGCTTTCAAAACATTGTTGTGCCACTAGACTTGAAAGACGAGACCAAACAGAAATTAGATATTGCTGTTTTGGTGGCGATGGTATTTAAGGCTCGCATCCATCTATTGGCTCTGCGTGAATCTGATGAGTTTCTGAAAACTAAAATGGACCAAACAGTTCACCATGTAAGTAAATATTTGAAAGAGCATAAAATTGATTTTACACTTAATTATGAGGAGGAATCTCATTTTAGCGATCGATTGATAAAATTTGCTGAGCTAGTTAGCGCGGATTTGATTACCATTATGAATTATAAAGAGTTCATTGTAACCGAGATTTTCGGCGTGTCAAGAGAGCAAAATCTAATCACAAATAATGCGAACATTCCTATTTTGTGTGTGAATGCTAAGGAAACAGCTAAAATCGTTGGAGGGTATTAAGAGATACACCCTGGCCTGCGAGACGTAGATAAAAATTATTTAAAAAAAATGATTTTTGATGTTAACGTTTTGGCTTTTTTCTACATTAAAGTATGTAAGGGGTGACTCCTTACATTGTATCCCTACAATATAATTATAGAATTAATAGTGAAAATGAACAATGTAATTATTTAGAGCTCATTCAAAAAATTAGGGGGTTTGATGATCTCAAAAGGCTGTCCGAAAGGGCGGCCTTTTTTTTATTTCCTGTTGATAATCTTCTTTAATTCGATACTTTTATTTCCTTTGCTGTGCCGATTAATTCATAAATTCGGACAAGAAAATGAAGGAGATGGAGTTAAGCCCAGAAGTGTTAAAGCAATTGGAACGATTGCAGAAGAAATATGCGGAAACAGGTCAAGATTTGGCATCGTATCTAGAAGGATTGTACCATACGGATTACCTTACTTATTGGGATTATATACATCTCGACACCTTGCTTTCTTTACAAAACCCTAAAACGGATCTTCCTGATGAAGAGATTTTCATCATGTATCATCAAATTACAGAGTTGTATTTTAAATTGGCCCTGCACGAGATGAAACAATTATCTGCAAAAGAAGATTGCACGAAGGCCTTTTTTATCAACAGACTACAACGCATTAATCGTTATTTTGAAGCCCTTACAAAGTCTTTTGAGGTGATGACAAGTGGTATGAGTCGAGAGCAATTTCTTCAATTCCGATTGGCATTACAGCCTGCAAGTGGATTCCAATCTGCTCAATATAGAATGATAGAGATATTATCGACTGATTTTATCCGCTTGGTGTCTAAGAAACGCAGAGCCGAATTTGAAGGTAAAGAGGCTCCTATTGAAGTGCTCTATCAACATATGTACTGGAAAGAAGGTGCAAACGAAACGAAAACAGGTAAGAAGGCCTATACCGTAGTTCAGTTCGACGAAAAATATTCTGGCGAATTTATCAAACTAGGTAAAGCCCATAGGAATAATAATATTTGGCAGAAGTATTTGTCTTTACCAGCTGATAATCAGAAAGACGAAAAAGTCATTAATCAATTGCGTGAGTTCGACATTAATGTAAATGTTAATTGGCCATTAATGCACTTGAAATCTGCTGTGAGATACTTAATTAAAAAGCCAGATGCGGTACCTGCTACAGGTGGGACTAACTGGCAAGAATATTTACCTCCACACTTTCAGAAGAGAATTTTTTACCCTCAATTATGGTCTGATAGAGAGCAGGATGAGTGGGGTAAGAAATGGGTGGAATCTGTCATAAACGAAGTGGTATAAATGAGACTTAGCCCACTATATCTTTTTTTATTTACAGCCTTACTTTATAGTTGTTCCTCTTCCGAAACAGAAGAGAGAACAGAAATTATGGTTGTAATTGAAGCTCCTGAGCCAATTATTGAATACGGAATTGACGCTGATACTTTTTTAGTGCTGAAGTACGAGATTCAGTCGGGCCAATCTTTAGGGAAGATATTGAACGAACACGGGGTTTCTTTTTCTCAGATTGATAAAATTGCTCGAGCTACTCGTAAAACCCAACACGATGTTCGCTATTTAAAGGCCGGACATCCCTATGCATTATTTTGTTCTCAGGACACTGCAGGCCCCGAAAATGCAGAGATTTTCGTCTACGAAGTGGATAAAATCAATTTTGTTGTCTACGATTTTCGAGACACGCTTAAAGTCTATAATGCTCAGAAACCCATTGAGGTTCGACTGATAGAGGATGCGGGTGTGATCGAAAAAGGCTCTAGCTTTTTCTTAGCAGGAGCCGAGGTGGGAATGTCTGATAGGCTTTGTGAGATTATTTCTGATGAAATTTACTGTTGGACTCTTGACTTCCGTCATGTCCAGCCCGGCGATCGTTTTAAGGTGCTCTACGAGGCGAAATACTTAGAAGGTGAATTTGTGGGCGTTGGTAATGTTCATGCGGTTTATTTCAATCATTTGGGCGCCGATTTCTATGCATTTCCATTTACCGACAATGGTTTTGAGGATTATTTTGATCAAGAGGGAAAAAACCTCCGGAAACTATTCCTAAAAACACCCGTTAAGAACAGTCGAATTTCATCGCGCTATTCTAAAAATCGCTTTCATCCAGTTCAAAAAAGGTGGAAAGCGCACAAAGGAACAGATTATGCTGCTCCTAGAGGGACCCCAATTTGGTCGACTGCCGATGGGGTGATCGTTACAGCTACCTATACTAAGTATAATGGGAATTATGTGAAAGTTCGTCACAATGGGACTTATACGACCCAGTATTTACACATGTCGAAAATAGCAAAGGGGGTTCGAAAAGGGGCTCATGTTAAACAAGGGGAAACAATAGGTTATGTGGGTAGCACAGGATTAGCTACCGGACCACATGTGTGTTACCGATTCTGGAAAAACGATATACAAGTAGATCCATTTCAAACGAAACTTCCTCCTTCTGAGCCTATAAGTACAAGTACACGTGATGAATTTGATGTCTATCGTGATAGCTTAGCAATTATGCTCGATAATATAGCATTCCCAGAAGTTCTTTAAACTTCGGAAATTCGACTTAATGAAAGGTGTTGTTCAGGATTGGATAACACCTTTTTGTATTTATTGGCAATCTCCTTAACGTCGCTCAATTCACCATCCTTATGATAGTTTTGGAATTCCTTTAACCTCGGGAATTCATTTTCATCGGCAAATCGAATGTCGTTTTGCATAGGAGTGTCCACTTTCCCAGGAGCTATAGACAGGTTAATGATGTCAGCATGTTCTTCGTTAATAGACTTACTTAACATGTCTAAACCAGCTTTTGATGAGCAATAGGTAGCCCAACCTGCTATTGGGGTATGTGCTGCGCCCGAACTAATGCTCAAAATTACCTTCTGAGCTTTATGGTCTTTGAATTTTGAAATAAATCGGTTGCTGAGAACTGCAGGAGCAACGAGGTTGATGATATAAGAAGAAGCTATCGCTCCTAATTCCTGACTACCCATCTTTTGAATGGGACCAATCCAACCTGCATTGTGAACCAAGCTAATTTGTTCAGCATTTTTCCATTCTGGGAATTCTATGGCCTCCAAATCTGCTAAATCGTTTAAATCTAGAGAAAGGTGTTGGTAGCGTGGATGCTCAACTTTTTGACTTCGTGAGAGTCCAAGAACAACATTTTGCTCGTCTTCTAGTAGAGATTCACAAAGTGCTAGTCCGATACCGCTACTTGTTCCGGTGATGATAAATGCCTTCACTATTTGTTGATTTCTAAAAAGCGTTCGATGTTTTTTGTAGAGCCAAAGAGAACAATAATATCTGTTTTTTCAATCACAGTCTCCGAGTTGGGAACCCCAATAATATGATAGTCTTTATCTTTATTGTCGCCAGTTGCATCTGGGTCTTTACGAAGAATAGTCACCAAGTTGAGTTTGTACTTTTCTCTTAAACCGATATCTTCTAGATTTCTTCCACAGGCTTCTGAAGGAGCTTTTACCTCAACGATTTCGTAATCATCAGGCAGTTGCATACACATAACAACATCTGGATTGATAAGCATTTCGGCAACGTTCATCCCCACCTCATCTTCGGGTGAAAGAATTTCGTTCACACCCATTTGCTCGAGAATCCTTCTTTGGTCGGGCCCCATAGCACGCGTGATGATTCGCTTTACCTTGAGCTCCATCAAAAGGAATGTGCATAGTAAAAGACCTTCAAAGTTCTCACCAATAGCAACTACTGCAGCATCTACATCTTGTATGTTTTGCGATAGTAAAGCCTTTTTATCAGTAGCATCTAGTGCTACTGCATGCGAGACTTCCTCTTTCAAGTTTTCTACTTTATCAATAGAAAGATCTACAGCAAGTACTTCTGCTCCACGTTTCGATAAGTTTCTGGCAATGGCCGATCCAAATTGACCTAGGCCGATCACGGCAAAGCGTTGATCTGACATAATTTATTATTAATTGGTTATTACAAATGTAGAAATTTGTCATGACTTAGCGATTAGCTATTTTTGTTTCTATAAATTTCAACTATGAAAAAAGTCTATCACCTTTCCACTTGTAGCACTTGTAGTCGCATTCTCAAAGACTTAAGTGCAATCGGATTGCACTTGCAAGACATAAAAACAGAGTCTGTAACGAAAGATCAACTCGAGGAAATGTACTCTTTCACTTCTTCCTATGAGACATTATTCAGCAAAAGAGCCATGAAATACAAGAGCATGGGCTTAAAAGAGCAAAACTTGCAAGAAGACGATTTTAAAAAAATGATATTGGAAGACTATACTTTTTTAAAGCGTCCAGTATTCATTATTGATGATGAGATATTTGTTGGCAATTCTAAAAAAGTTATCGAGGCAGTTCAAAACAAATTAAATAATGAATGATGTTGTAAAATCGCATATAGCACTTTTTTGCGCCAACTTTATTTATGCCCTCACCTTTACTTTTGCTAAAGATGTGATGCCCGATACCATTGCTCCTATTGGATTTATATTAGTGAGAGTAACTGGTGCAATGATTTTATTTCAATTGATACATCGCATTTGGATTAGAGAAAAAGTGAAGCGGGAGGATTATGGATTATTAGCCCTTTGTGGTCTTTTTGGGGTGGCTATTAATATGATGTTATTTTTCAAAGGCTTGAATTATACCACTCCCATTCACGCTGCGGTTACCATGACTTCGGCCCCAATTATTGTGTTTATTCTAGCCATTATTTTTCACGGCGAAAAGAAATTGCCACTTCGTATTTTTGGAGTGGCTTTGGGTGCAGTCGGCGCAATTATTCTATCAGTTTACGGTAGGGAAATAGAAACCAATAATCCCAATTTGATGTTAGGGAATTTATACGTCTTTATCAACGCTTGTTCCTATGCGGTGTATTTAACCATTGTAAAACCACTGATGACTAAATACCATTTTCTCACCATTATTAAATGGGTGTTTAGCATTGGTTTCGTGGTGGTTTTACCCTTCGGATTTTCCGATGTACAAGCTGTTGAGTGGTCTGAAATTTCATCAAAAATATGGGGCGAAATAGCCTTTGTAGTAATCGGAACTTCATTCTTTGCTTATATGTTTAATATATACGCTCTAAAGAGATTGAGAGCTTCAACAGTGGGCTTTTATATCTATCTACAACCATTATTAGCTACTGTGGTTGCATTGCTCTTGGGAAGCGATCAGTTAGATGCTGTGAAACTCATAGCAGCCTCCATTATTTTTATTGGGGTGTATTTGGTGGGTAGGAAGCCTAAACCGGCGAAACAATAAAATTCTGTTCCCGAACAAATTTCCCTATTTTTGCATCAAATAAGATTCTATGATCCAATCGATGACAGGTTTTGGTAGAGCTACTCTAGTTCTTCCAAACAAAAAGATAACAGTTGAGGTTAAGAGTTTAAACTCTAAACAAGTTGATATAAATACACGTATTCCTTCTTTTTACAAAGAGAAAGAGATGGAGGTGCGTTCATACCTTTCATCGAGCTTACGAAGAGGTAAGATTGAACTAGGAATATTTATTGAGAATACAGGAACAGTTTCACAGCATCAAATTAATGATGCTTTGGTGAAAGATTATATTCAACGCCTACAGGCCACTAGTGAGGAGCCTATTTCTTCTGGGCAGTTGTTGGGAATTGCCATGCGTCTTCCCGATGCCATGAAAGTAGAGCGTGAAGAGTTGGATAAGCAAGAGTGGGATGCTGTAAATAAAGTGATTCATGAGGCGGTAGAAAACCTTATTGACTTCCGTAAAACGGAAGGGCTTTCACTGGAGAAAGACATCAAGGAGCAAATCAATAAAATTGATGATCTTCACAATGAGGTACCTCAATATGAGGAAGATCGCATTATAACAGTAAAAGAGCGTTTGGAATCAAAACTGAACGATTTACAACAATCGGCAGACATTGATGAAAACCGATTGGCGCAGGAAATGATTTTTTATGTTGAAAAACTAGATATTTCTGAGGAGAAAGTCCGTTTGAAAAATCACTGTGTTTATTTCTTAGAAACCATGGAATCGACAGAATCTAACGGCAAGAAGCTTGGTTTTATAGCACAAGAATTAGGTCGTGAAATTAATACGATGGGCTCTAAGGCTAACCACGCTCAAATTCAAAAAATAGTGGTGCAGATGAAAGATGCACTCGAAAAAATTAAGGAACAAATACTGAATGCTCTTTAAAATGAGTCAAGGTAAACTAATCATCTTTTCAGCTCCTTCAGGCTCTGGTAAATCTACCATTGTCAACTATTTGTTGGCTCAGGGCGTACCCATGGAGTTTTCTATTTCGGCTTGTAGTCGAGCACCACGTGGAGAAGAAAAAGACGGGGTGCATTATTATTTTTTAAGTCCTGATAAGTTTCGCTCAAAGATTGATGCCGACGAATTTTTAGAATGGGAAGAGGTTTATGAAGGTCGTTATTATGGAACATTGTGTTCGGAAGTGGAGCGCATTTGGGCTAAAGGCAAACATGTTATCTTTGATATAGACGTAGTGGGTGGTGTGAACTTGAAAAAACATTTTGGCAATCAAGCTCTTTCTGTATTTATCAAGGTTCCATCTATCGAAATATTAAAAGAGCGTTTGACACTTCGAAAGACGGAAGATGAAACCAATTTAAAAATGCGATTAGACAAAGCTGAAGAAGAAATGGGCTACGAAAAAGATTTCGATTTGATAATTTTGAACGACGATTTAAAGAAAGCTCAGCAAGAAGCTTTTGATAAAATAAGTGCATTTATAAATGGCTAACAAGAAAAAAATAGGATTGTATTTTGGGACTTTCAATCCCATACACATTGGGCATTTAATTATTGCCAATCATATGGCTAATTATACTGATCTCGATGAGGTTTGGTTTGTTGTTTCGCCACATAATCCATTTAAGAATAAAAAGAATCTACTAGACGACTATGCTCGACTAGAACTGGTTCATCGCGCTACCGAAGAATTTGATAGGTTGCTTGTAAGCAACATTGAATTTAGTTTGCCACAGCCATCTTTTACGATGAATACCTTAGTTCATTTAACGGAGAAGTATCCTGAAAAAAGTTTCTCTTTGATTATGGGTGGTGATAACCTCAACACCTTCCACAAGTGGAAAAATTACGAGATGATTCTACAAAATCATAAGCTTTACGTATATCCTCGCTTGGCAACTATGCCAGGTTCGCTCGATACTCATGAGAATGTAAATTTGGTTGGAGCACCAATCATGCAAATTTCTTCTAGCCTCATCCGTAATGCCATTAAAGAAGGCAAAGATGTACGCGCCATGCTTCCTGAAAAAGTATGTTCCTATATTGATGAGATGAATTATTATAAGTGAGCCGTGACCTGTGAATAGTCAAGAGTCAAGAGTGGTCACTCAGAACCTATAACTATTCATTATTAATTATTCACTATTCATTACAAATAAACTATCTTTGCCAATCTGAAAAAACGGCACTATAAGGCCTTGTAAATCTGCAGATTAGTAAAGAGTGATGGAGTATAATTTTAGAAGTATTGAAGAGAAGTGGCGTAAGCGTTGGGCGGAACAAAAAACGTTCAAAACAGAAGCTAATTCAACTAAACCAAAGTTCTATGTCTTGGATATGTTTCCTTACCCTTCTGGGGCGGGGTTACACGTAGGGCATCCACTCGGATATATCGCTTCGGATATTTACTCTCGTTATAAGCGCTTGAAAGGATTCAATGTATTGCATCCTATGGGATATGATGCTTTTGGATTACCAGCCGAGCAATACGCTATTCAAACCGGACAACACCCTGCAATTACTACCGAAGAGAATATCTCTCGCTATAGAAATCAGCTCGATAAAATTGGTTTTTCATTCGATTGGGATAGAGAAGTTCGCACTTGTGAGCCTAACTATTACAAATGGACGCAATGGATTTTTAAGCAAATTTTTAATGCTTGGTACTGTACAGAAGAAGACAAAGCGAAATCGATTGAATCTTTAGTTGAGCGTTTTAAAGCTGAAGGAAATACTAACGTAAAAGCTGTCTCTGATGAGCTAGCCACTTTTACTGCAGCAGAGTGGAATGCAAAATCCGCTCGAGAACAAGAAGAAACTTTATTGGCATACCGTTTAGCTTTCCGTTCTGAAACAATGGTAAACTGGTGCCCTGAATTGGGAACCGTTTTAGCCAACGACGAAATAAAAGAGGGCCTTTCTGAGCGTGGTGGACATCCCGTAGTTCAGAAAAAGATGATGCAGTGGTCGATGCGAATTACAGCTTATGCACAGCGTTTAATCGATGGACTAGAAACACTCGATTGGACAGATGCCATTAAAGAACAACAAAGAAATTGGATTGGTCGTTCGGAAGGAGCATCCCTTCGTTTTGAATTGGAAAGTGATGCTCTAGCTTCGGATGAAAATCTAGAAGTAGAGGTCTTTACTACGCGTCCTGACACGATATTTGGAGTATCGTATATGACCTTAGCTCCAGAACACGAATATGTGTCGCGCATTACTACCAACGAATATAAAGATGCCGTAGCAGCCTATATTGATAAAACGAAAAAGCGTTTGGAACGCGATCGTATGTCGGACGTGAAAACGGTTTCTGGACAATTTACGGGTGCTTATGTGAAGCATCCATTCACAGGAGCGAAAGTTCCAGTATGGATTGGCGATTACGTATTAGCTAGCTATGGAACAGGTGCTGTAATGGCCGTTCCTGCACACGATAGCCGTGATTTTTCTTTTGCAAATCATTTCGACTTACCAATCATGCAAGTAATTTCTGGTGGTAATCTGCCAGAAGAATCACACGATGGAAAAGAAGGAACGCTTTTAAATTCTGATTTCTTAGACGGATTGGAAGTGAAGGACGCTACTATAGCTATCATTGCTAAGATTGAAGAAAAAGGAATAGGTTTTGGAAAGATTCAGTACCGCTTACGCGATGCAATTTTCTCACGCCAAAGATACTGGGGAGAGCCATTCCCAATTTATTTTGAGGATGGTTTGCCAAAGGCGATGGATGATAAAGATTTTCCATTGACTTTACCAGAAGTAGAAAAATATTTACCTACCGAAGACGGTGAGCCACCATTGGCGAGAGCCGAACATTGGGAAACTGCTGAAGGAAATGCTATTGAGACGAATACGATGCCAGGTTGGGCGGGTTCTTCGTGGTATTTCCTACGCTATATGGATGCTGCTAACGATGGTGAGTTTGTTTCTAAGGAAGCACAGTCTTATTGGAGAAATGTAGATTTATATATCGGTGGTTCGGAGCATGCAACAGGACATTTATTGTACTCGCGTTTTTGGATGAAATTCTTATTTGACATGGGCTTTGTTTCTGAGCAAGAACCCTTCAAAAAGATGATTAACCAAGGGATGATATTAGGTCGTTCAAACTTTGCTTACCGTATTAAGGACACCAACACTTTTGTTTCTTACGGAGTCAAAGACCAACACGACACTACGCCAATTCACGTAGATGTGAATATGGTGGAGAATGATGTTTTAGATGTGGAATCTTTTAAAGCATGGCGTCCTGATTTTGCCAATGCAGAATTCATCCTTGAAGATGGATGCTACAAATGTGGTGCAGAGGTAGAGAAGATGTCTAAATCGAAGTTTAATGTGGTTAGCCCTGACTTGATTGTTGAGAAATATGGTGCTGATACACTTCGTATGTACGAAATGTTCTTAGGGCCTTTGGAGCAATTTAAGCCTTGGAATACCAACGGTATTTCGGGAGTAAACAACTTCTTGCGCAAGCTGTGGCGTTTGTTCCACGATGGTGAAAATAACTTTGTGATTCGCGATGTTGAGCCTACAAAAAATGAGCTGAAAACATTACACAAAACGATTAAGAAAGTACAGGAAGATGTAGAGGAATTCTCTTTCAATACATCGGTAAGTACTTTTATGGTTTGTGTTAACGAGCTTACGGAACAGAAATGTAATAAGCGTTCTATTCTCGAACCATTGGTAATTTTGATGTGTTCTTATGCCCCACACATTTCCGAAGAGCTTTGGGAGCAATTAGGACATACGGATGGAATTACTTATCAAGATTTCCCAAAATTCGAGGCTTCTCATTTAGTTGAGAGTTCGCATACTTATCCAGTTTCCTTTAATGGAAAAATGCGTTTTAAAGTGGAATTCCCATTAGATATGGATAGAGCAGAGATTGAAAAACAAATCTTGGCTCATGAAAAATCGGCACACTACTTAGATGGAAAAACACCTAAAAAGGTGATTATTGTTCCTAAGAAGATTATCAATATTGTAGTCTAAAAATCTATCCTTCGATAAACTCAGGATTAATTTATTCTACGAATGCAGGCCTCCCGTTTACGGGGGGCTTTTTTACTTAATAATTTCTATACTGGGGGTAAATGGTAAGTCGGAAATCAAGTGATTGGTTAATTGTTAATGAGATTATACTCTATCGTCTTAAAATCTTATCTCCTCTAACTTCTGTGTTTTACGCACTGCTGACAAATAAAGCCCCAAAGGGCCTTATATTAAATATTAAAGGCTGCTTTCACCTTGTCAACATAATCTAGTTTTTCCCAAGGGAAGGTTTCGACTTCCTTTTGGATGGTTCCGCCACCACGGAGTTCAAAGGTTAAGGTTTTCTTTTCAGGAGTTCTCCCCATATGACCGTAGGCTGCAGTTTCACTATAAATAGGATCTTTTAATTTAAAGCGATCTACAATAGCTGCTGGGCGCATATCGAAAAGCCCATCTACTTTAGTAGCAATTTTACTGTCGGATAGACCCACATTTGAAGTTCCGTAGGTGTCAACAAAGATGTTCATTGGTTTAGCCACCCCAATCGCGTAGGCTACTTGTACTAATATTTGATCAGCCACTCCAGCTGCCACTAAGTTTTTAGCAATATGACGTGTTGCATAGGCAGCCGATCGATCTACTTTAGAAGGGTCTTTACCAGAGAAAGCCCCACCACCGTGAGCGCCCTTACCACCGTAAGTGTCTACAATAATCTTACGCCCTGTAAGTCCTGTATCTCCATGAGGCCCACCAATCACGAATTTCCCAGTTGGATTTACGTGGTAGGTAATATCACCCTCGAACAGCTCAACGATATGAGCAGGTAATTTATCTTTTACTCTTTTGATTAGGACATCTTTCACATCAGCTTTAATTTTCGCTAACATCTTTGTCTCCTCATCAAAATCGTCGTGTTGAGTAGAAATTACAATGGTGTCAATACGAACGGGCACATTATCATCAGAATACTCAATGGTTACTTGAGATTTCGCATCAGGGCGTAGGTAAGGCATTTCGGAATTTTCTTCGCGTCTGATTAATGCCAATTCTTGCAATAATAAATGCGATATACTCAAAGCCATTGGCATATAATTATCCGTTTCGTTAGTAGCATAACCAAACATCATCCCTTGATCACCAGCACCTTGTTCCTGGTGTAAACCTTTACCCTCAACAACTCCTTGGTTGATATCAGAAGATTGTTCGTGTAAGGTAGAAATTATTCCACAAGATTCAGCATCAAATTTATATTCCGATTTAGTATAGCCAATTCGACGGATTACACTTCTGGCTTCCTTTTGAAGGTCTACCCAAGCTTTGGAGTTCACCTCACCACTAACAACAGTTAATCCTGTTGTCACCAATGTTTCACAGGCTACTTTTGACTCGGGGTCTTGTGCTAAGAAAGCATCAAGTATGGCGTCAGAAATTTGATCGGCTACCTTATCAGGGTGCCCTTCAGATACAGATTCAGATGTAAAAAAATAGGACATATTTGTGTCTATTAATGTTTCTAAAATAAAAAAGCTGATTGAGGCCGTTAGCGGTAGGTATTCTGCTTTAGCCGTTTTTTAGAGTGGTCGCAATCAGTCAAATCCATCCACTAATTGCAAATATAAGAATTCTACCTCGACTAAAGAACTGTTTTTATCCTTCCTGAGTTTTAGAGGATGAAGATATCAAACGATTGATTTCGTTTAATTCGATTTCTGTTAAATCTCTCCACTTCCCAACTGGAATATCCAATGGGATATTCATGATGCGGACACGTTTTAATTTGTAGACCTCATAATCTAAATAGGCACACATTCTACGGATTTGTCGGTTTAAGCCTTGAGTAAGAATAATTCTGAATGTAAACTTATTGATTTCTTCCACTTTACATTTATCGGTAATCCTGCCTATAACAGGAATCCCATTCCCCATTTTTTGAATGAAGTCTTTGGTTATAGGCCTGTTCACTCGAACCTCATATTCTTTTTCGTGATTGTTACGAGCGCGTAGTATTTTATTTACGATGTCTCCATCACTTGTCAAAAAGATGAGGCCTTCACTGGGTTTGTCTAATCTTCCAATTGGGAAAATGCGTTTTGGGTGATTGATATAATCAATAATATTATTTTTCTCGGCTTTGATATCGGTGGTGCAAACTATTCCTACCGGTTTGTTAAAGGCAATATAAACAAAGTCTTCTTTTGGAGCAGAAATCAGTTCGCCATCAACGCGAACCTCATCGCCAGGGGCAATTTTAGTTCCCATTTCGGGTACAGTGCCGTTAATGGTAACACGTCCAGCATCAATGAGCTTGTCGGCGCCTCTTCGCGAACAGTAACCTACTTCACTAAGGTATTTGTTGATTCTTGTTAATTGAGTATCTCCCATTTAGTCTAGCCTTTATCAAGCGCAAATTTAAGGGAATTATATTGTTGAGTACAAAGTAAAAGGTGCAAAGTGTAGGGGTGATAGTATTATGGTAAATTGGTGTTTTAGTAGATAGAATGTAGAGAATTAACCATTCACGTATTAAGGATTCACCGTTTACGTTTTCCGTTTTAGGTCTCAGTCCACATACTTCAGAGTTTCGCCTTCAGATATGGCAATAATGGCTGTACCACAGCTGTCGCTCCACACATTTACCGCAGTTCGGAACATGTCGAGAATTCTATCAACGGCCAATATTAAACCAATACCTTCGAGAGGGAGACCGACAGCTGAAAGAATTACCGATATCATTACTAGTCCAGCCATAGGGATTCCTGCAGCTCCAATAGAAGCAAGTAGGGCTGTTAATACGACGATTATTTGTTGTAAGAAACTCAATTCAATCCCATAAGCTTGTGCGATAAACATGGCGGCTATACATTCATAAAGGGCAGTTCCGTCCATATTTATGGTAGCTCCTAGTGGAAGAACAAAACTTGTTATTTTATTGGACACCCCTGCTTTCTGTTCAATAGCTTCCATGGTTAAGGGCAAAGTTGCCGAAGAGGAAGAGGTTGAAAAAGCAGTTAGTAGTGGTACGCTCATGCTTTTTAAGTGATCTAGAGGTTTAACCTTTCCCACTAACTTTAATATTAATGGAAGCGTAATTGCAAAATGTATGCTAAGGGCTGCTAATACTGTAAGCATATACAAGCCCATTATTTTGCTTATGCCGTATAAAGCCTCTGTGTCTCCTGCTTGTTTGGCAATGGTTATGGCTACAATGCCGAAAACGCCATAAGGGGTGAATTTTATGATGAAGCCAGTTATTTTCATCATCAGTTCAAAGCCTGCATTCACACCAACTAATAATATCTCCTTTGATTTAGGAGCTAATTTAGTGATGAAAAATCCTGATAATAATGCAAAGAAAATGACTGATAGCATTTCGCCATTGGCAAATGAGGCAAAAATATTTACGGGAATAATGTTTATCAAGGTGCTTCCGAACGATTCTTTGGCTAGGGCTAATCCCTCAACATTTTGAGCGAAGCCAAGATCGGCACCAAGGCCTGGCTGTATGATGTTTACTAATGTTAATCCCGTAAGTATGGCAAAAATACTGGTGAGTAAATAATAAGAAATCGTTTTGAAGCCCAACTTCCCCAGATTTTTCCCTGAGCCTATATTAGCCACCCCCGATGCGATAGAAGTTAGTATCAAGGGAACAATCACCATTTTTAGTGCGCGCATAAATAAATCGCCCATCCATGCTACATAAGCTGCATATTCGGCGAAAAATAAACCGAAGAATACCGCTAAAACTAAGGCGATTAATATTTGCCAGTGCAATGCAATTTTGTTCATATTAATTCTCATAATAAAAACAACGAATCATAATTTAGGCTTTTAAAATAGTTTAGTCATTTTATGATTTATCTCAAATTCTTCTTCTTCAAAAAAGAAACGTTTTCGGCCAGAAGTAGGTTCTAAGTCGTCGAGCCAAATTGCATTTCTATTGTATTTCGCAAAGAAGGGTTTCGACACCCAATCCGGATTTCGAGCTTGAATGAAATTACAAACGAAGACCTTTTCTCCTTGAACTTCTTCAACGCCCAATATTTGTACTTTGCCGGGGTCGGCAGACATACTCGGACCTCTAACCGTTCGAGCTATTCCACTTACTTGCTGGTAGGCTTCGCGGTATATTTCCCAAGTTCTTTCGAGGTCTACAGCAAAATAATCTTGAGCCCCAGTATCTCTTGCTATAAACATATAATAGGGTATACAACCAAGCTTCACTTGTTCTTTCCACATGTCTCTCCAATCGGAGGCATTATCATTAATATGTTTCATTATTGGCGACTGAGTTCTTATTTGAGCTCCTGTTTCTAATATTCTTTTGATGGCCTCCTTAACGGCTGGAGTTTTCAATTCCGCAGGGTGATTGAAGTGCGCCATAAAAGCCAAATGATATCCTCGATCAACTATTTTTTTAAATAAGAGGAGCATCTCATCGGCATCTTTGTCGTTTAGGAATCTATAAGGCCAATAACCTAAAGCTTTTGTTCCTATACGTATGGTTTGAAGGTTTGGAAGTTCTGCATCGAGAATAGGCTCGATATACTCTGCAAACTTTTTGCTCGACATGATCATCGGATCGCCACCGGTAAATAATATATCGCTTACATCTGGATGTGTTTGTAGATATTTCACCAAGAGATCCGTCTCTCGCATGGCGAATTTCAACTCCTCGATACCAACAAATTGTGGCCAGCGAAAACAGAAAGTACAGTAAGCATGACAGGTTTGGCTGTTGCTAGGAAAGAATAAAACAGTTTCTCGATATTTGTGTTGTACCCCTGTGAGTTTTACTCCATCAATAGTAGGTATATTGTGCATTTGCCCGTCGGGGTGAGGGTTTAACTGCCGTCTTATTTTATCGGCAATTACCTTTAGTTCAACTTTAGTTAAGTTTCCTTGAAGAGCATTTTCCATTTCAATAAAATGGACTTCTGATAACATGCCTCTTTGTGGGAAAGTGAGTTGGTAAATGGGGTCTTCAGGAATATTAGTCCAATCAATCAATTCATCGATTACATAATTGTTCACCTTAAATGGCAAGACATTACCAACCACTTCGACAGCGTGTTTCTCTCGATCAGATAAGAAGTTTTGTACTTGAGGGATTTGTTCGAAATTTCTTAATGTAAAGGCTTTATATTTATTGTTTTCAATCATTAGCTCCTTTTATTAAATGTATATTTCCTTAAGATACAATTAATTTTTTAGTGAGGAGTGAGCAGAAAATAGTGAACAGTTTTCAAATAAGAACTAACAAGCAATTTTTATTTTAAGCAATCTAAGCAATGACGGGATTCAATCGTCTGTTCTTCAACTATTTAGTTAAATTATGGAATACCGCTTCTAGTTTCTGTTCTTCTTTATTCATTTGAAGAATTGTAAGATTATTATCTACTGCAAATTGGAATAAGATAGGGCGTAGGTCTATTGTAGATTTAGATGACAGGCGAAATTTGTTTCTGCTTATTTCTTGTACTTCAAGCACATTTTCTATTGCAGACAATTCTTTCTTTTTCACCTCTTTGTCAAATTCAATCGTGATGATGGCTCTATCGCCGGAAGTCTTTTGCAAGTCTCCGATATTTTTATTGGCTACTATTTGACCTTTGTTAATAATGATTACCCGATCGCAAATAGCTTCTACTTCCTGCATAATATGCGTTGAGAGCATCACTGTTTTTTCTTTACCAATTTCTTTGATCAGGGCTCTAATCTCAACCAACTGATTCGGATCGAGACCAGTAGTAGGTTCGTCTAATATTAATACCTCTGGATCGTGAATAAGAGCTTGTGCTAATCCTACACGCTGACGATAACCTTTAGACAGAGAGCCTATTAGTTTGTGTTGTTCATCAGCTAAACCCGTTTTCTGAATCATTTCAGCTATACGAGTATGTGGTATTTTGTAGATGTCGGCAACAAAAGCCAAATACTCTTTTACATACATGTCTAGGTAAAGGGGGTTGTGCTCGGGTAGGTATCCCACTTTTTGTCTGGTTTCTAAAGAATCATTATCCACAATAATCCCGCAAACTTTTACTGTACCTTCCGATTGAGGGATGTATCCAGTAAGGATTTTCATCATGGTAGATTTCCCAGCACCGTTAGGGCCCAGAAATCCAACAATCTCTCCTTTCTTAACTTCGAATGAAACATTATTGAGCGCTTTTTGCGCTCCGTAGCATTTGCTTATTTTCTCTACTTGTATAGACATAGGGCGAAGATAGTATATCGTTTAGAATCTGTCAAGTTAATATATAAGGTCAATTAGGATGAGAATGCTGCTGTAGATAGGGGCGTTTTACCGTTGACTCAATAATCTATACCGTTAACTCATTATCTATTGTAAAGAATATAGTGCTGGTGTATGTTTGGCTAATAAAATAATCTAATTTCCTAAAATGATATTTCTCGAGGGGCGAGAAATTGAATTAAAAAAGAGACCAAATGGGTCTCTTTTTTTATGCATATAATTTTAGAGATTATTGTTGTGAAGGTTCATTTGAAATGAATTGTAAAAAAAACTTTTTCTGCCAAGAGCAAATCTTATCTTTGCTTCATGCAGGGAATGGTTGTAAAGTCTACTGGAAGTTGGTATTTGGTTCGCACCGAGGATGGAGTGTACCGTGATTGCCGAATTCGAGGTAAGTTCAGAATCCAAGGATTGAAAAGCACCAACCCTATTGCTGTGGGCGATCAAGTTATTCTTGAACACGAAGGTGAAGATTTTTTGATTACTGAGATATTAGATCGAAAAAATTACATCATTCGAAAATCGGTCAACCTATCGAAACAGGTGCACATCATAGCTTCGAATATCGATCAAGCATTTTTGATTGTTACAATGGCTGCTCCAGCAACTTCTATGGGATTTATAGATCGTTTTTTGGTGACTGCCGAAGCCTATTCTATAAACACCATTATTGTTTTTAATAAAGTAGATCTTTACGATGAGTTCCTACAGGAATACCACGATCAGGTAATTGAGATGTACCGAGAAGTGGGGTATGAATGTTTGGAAGTTTCGGCCTTGGAAAATAAAAATACCGATGTTTTAAAGGAGCTGATGAAAGACAAAGTGAGTCTTTTAGCAGGACATTCTGGCGTTGGCAAATCGACTTTGGTAAACGCGATAGACCCAACAATGGATTTATTAACTGGTGATATTTCTGAAGCACACCAAAAAGGAATGCACACCACTACTTATGCCGAAATGTTTGAATTAAAATTCGGTGGTTTCATCATCGATTCTCCAGGTATTAAAGGCTTCGGATTGGTGGATATGGAGAAAGAAGAATTAGGGGATTATTTCCCGGAGATTAGAGCCATAAAAGGCGAGTGCAAGTTTAACAACTGTAGTCATGTAAACGAGCCTCATTGTGCCGTAAAAGATGCAGTAGAAGAAGAGAGTATACATCCTGTTCGTTATGATAGTTATTTAGCGATATTAGAAGATGATGGAAACCCATATAGAGAAGTAAAATACTAGCCATGAGAGTTACAATTCAAAGAGTAAACAAAGCATCAGTAGTTGTTGACGGAAAAATTAAAGGAACGATCCCTAAAGGCTTATTGGTCTTTGTAGGTGTTAGTGAAGATGATACTGAAGACGACATTCAGTGGCTAAGTAAGAAAATTACGCAGTTGCGTATTTTTGCTGATGAACAGGGGAAAATGAACCGTTCGTTAGTGGGTATTGGTTATGATGTTTTATTAATCAGTCAGTTTACTTTATTCGCCAGTATAAAAAATGGGAACCGTCCTTCTTATACTCGCTCTGCTGAGCCAGATGTGGCTATTCCCCTTTATGAGAAATTTCATCAATCTTTAGAAGAATTGCTAGGAAAGGAAGTGCCTACTGGAGAGTTTGGTGCCGACATGAAAATTAGCTCTGTGAACGACGGTCCTGTTACTATCAATATCGATTCGAAAATTAGAGAGTAATGGAATTAAAAGAACTTCAAGCTAAGGTTGATACATGGATTAAAGAGCATGGAGTTCGATATTTTAATGAACTAACCAATATGGCTATTCTTACCGAAGAGGTAGGTGAAGTCTCTCGAGTGATGGCTCGGAAATATGGTGAGCAGTCTTTTAAAGAATCTGATAATAAAGAGCTTGCCGACGAATTAGCTGATGTTTTATGGGTGTTGACCTGTATTGCTAACCAAACTGGAGTTGACCTGGAAGAGGCGATGAAAAAGAATTTCGAAAAGAAAACTTCTCGAGATAAAGACCGCCATAAAGCGAATAAGAAACTTTTTTAGTAGAGAGTATCAAGTACAAAGTATTCCAGTTCTCTTCAAGTACTTCATGAACTTAAAGTACTTATTATCTAAAATTTAATTCCCACAGAAAGCAAGAATTGATTTAGTCTTTGGTCTGTTGCGAATTCTGTTTCGCCAATTGTAATATTGTCAGAAATGGATTGCAGTCCAAGTTCGTATCTAAGATCTATTGTAACAATAGAAAGGTCTAAACCAGCTCCTAATTGTAATCCTATCGTAGAGTTTTTGTAATTCGCTTTCACTTCTTTGAAAGTATCACTAAGTCCTTCTTGTTTGATGTTTTCACTGAGTAATAAAGTAAAAACAGGTCCAGCGTTTACTCTGAATACTCTGAGGAATCTTTTTCCAAACATTACAGGAATGTCAATCTTATTCATGCTTACTTCACCAATAACATCTACAGGGTTGTTTTCCTCATCCATCACATCTGTAAACTTTATTTCTGTTGAAGAGTTACTGAAAAGCACTTCTGGTTGTACATAGATTCCCAAAAGAGAAACACGAGCAAAAACACCTATTTGATAACCTAACTTTGCATCTCTTTCTTCAAGTAGGGCAACGAATTCATCGACAGTCCCCAATTCTTTAACATCTTTCAATTTTAAAGATGGAGAGCTTAGGCTTAGTTTTGGTCCCCAAGAAAAATCTTGAGCACTGATGTTTGCGCTAAAAGCAAGTATGCTAACAAATAGTAGTATCTTTTTCATAATCATGCATTTTGAGATTCCTTATCCAATTTACGCTGTTCGTTGGCTTTTTGCGTAGCAGAAACATTGGCATCAATTTTATGTCCTGGTCTCGACCATTTCGCTTTCTCACCGTTCGAACAACTGTTCTTATAGTTTTCGTTCACTTCTGGCTTATCACCTTTTTTATAAGCCTTCTGTGGAACTAAGCCTAAGATATTAAATAATTCCATATCCTTGTTAATATCCGGATTTGGAGTAGTTAACAGTTTATCTCCAGCAAAAATGGAGCCTGCACCAGACATAAAGCATAAAGCTTGTCCTTCGTCGCTCATTTGAGTTCTACCTGCCGAAAGGCGAACAGTAGTCGTTGGAAGCACAATTCTAGTAGTAGCCACCATGCGGATCATATCCCAAATAGGTACTTGCTTTTGTTCTTCCATGGGTGTTCCTTCAACAGCTACTAAGGCATTAATAGGTACCGATTCTGGATAAGGGTTTAAGCAAGAAAGTGTCACCAACATCGATGCGCGATCCTCAGCCGATTCGCCCATTCCGATAATACCTCCAGAACAAACTGTTAATCCAGCTTTTCGGGCATTACCAATAGTTTCTATACGGTCTTCATAACCTCTTGTTGAGATTACTTTTTTATAATATTCTTCTGAAGAATCAAGATTGTGATTGTAGGCGTATAAGCCTGCATCAGCTAAACGACGAGCTTGATCGCTCGTTAACATCCCCAAAGTACAGCAAACCTCCATATCTAAGTCGCGAACGGTACGAACCATTTCAAGAACTTGATCGAAGTCTTCACCTTCTTTTACATTTCGCCATGCAGCACCCATACAAACTCTTGATGAGCCCGATGATTTAGCGCGCAAAGCTTGTGCTTTTACAGTTTGAACAGACATCAAGTCGTTCTTTTCGATGTCGGTATGATAGCGGGCCGCTTGAGGACAGTAACCACAGTCTTCGGGGCAACCACCGGTCTTAATTGAAAGGAGTGTACTTACCTGAACTTCGTTAGGGTCGTGGTGTTCGCGGTGTACGTTTGCCGCTTGAAAAACCAGTTCTAAAATAGGTTTATTATACAGCTCAAGAATTTCTTCTTTAGTCCAATCTTTTCTTATTCCCGTCATCGTATTCTTGATTTATCGCTCAAATATAAGGCTTCTTATTTGGCTAATGTTTTTTACTTGGTTAAAATGATACTCACTGCATTACCCCCAAAACCAGTAGCATTTATCATGATGGTTTTTGGCTCTGCATTGCTATCCTTATTTAGGCTTGGGTATGGGAAATCAATCAATTCCCCCTTTTGCAACATGAGTATGGCAAGCTCTAGGCTTAATGCTCCCGAAGCACCAAAGCTGTGTCCGCTAGCAAATTTGGTGGAAATTAAATGTGGTGTATTCTCAGGGAATAATTTTTCAATGGCTTTGAGCTCGCTTCTATCACCTTTTAGAGTTCCTGGAGCATGCATAACCACACAATCAACTTCATTGATATCTGCATTTTTCAATGCCATTTCCATGGATCTAAATATGCAATCGGCCTCCGCAGAAAGTGATACATTATGTTCGATTAATTCGGTTGAGAAACCCAATCCTTGAATGCGTGCAAGAGCTTCTTGACCTGCATCTTTTTCTAGACAGAATACAGCAGATCCTTCTCCTAAAATCATATTGTTTTTATTGGAGGACGGATCAAGAGGTCTCGAAGGGAAGTTGCCTTCTTCTTCAGAATAGATTCTTAAGGCTCGCATTTGAGCGACAGTAAAATCACTTAGTGGAGCCTCGGCTCCTCCGGCAACAAATTTCTTTGCCATTCCTGCCTGAAGCCATGCTACTGCATTTGCTATGGCGTGGAGGGCAGTGCTACAAGTTATGGAGTGAGAAAAGCTTGCTCCTTTTAATCCTAAATCGTAGGCTACCCACGAAGATAGATTTCCGAGGGTAGTGGTAGGCGAAGTCAATGGGCTCAGCCTTTTTTCTGGATTGTCGAGAAAGTGCTTGTGGTATTTTTCAAAAAGTTGTGTGGCGCCTCTTGAAGATCCTAGGTTCACACTAATTAAATCTTCACCGCCCCACTTCGATTGTTCAATAGCCTGTCGAGCGGCTAATATGGATAGTAAAACAGATTTATCGAGGCGCCGGTAATGCTGATTCTCTTTACGCAAGTCTTTAATCAGTAGCTCTTCTTCGGCATGTAATTTCCCTACAGGCGTATCACAATTGTTAAAACAACAAGTTGTAATTCGAGGTTCCCCCGATTGGTATCGATTCCATATTTCATCTGCATGACTCCCTAATGCCGAGAGGCTCCCCATTCCACTAATGATAATCTTTTCTTGCATGGCGCAAAGATAGTGTAAATGAGATTCTGAAAAATTACTTATTTCAGTTTTTCTTCAGCCATTTTTGTTTGATAAAGGCTCCATTTTCACATTCAAAAACAAGCAGATAAATTCCTTCAGATAGCTGGGAAAGATCGATTTGATTTTCTCCTTTAATTGTTTTTCTGAATACAGAACTACCGATGTTATTGTAGATGTTGAGGCTTTGAATGATAGCTTCATCAGTATTGAAATGTAAAATTCCAGAAGAAGGATTCGGATATATTACTAGTGTAGATTTATCCTCTTCAATTTCCAGATCAGTGATTTCAAATAGTAGTATATCATCCGAACAGGCATCGCTAACAAATAACTGTATTTGATAGATGTCTTGGTAATCACCAATAAAAACTGCTAGTGTATCGTCGAATGAAAGTATGTTTTGCGTTATCCCCGTCCAGTTTACAAGGTCGGCATCTAAGGTTTCGTTGTAAAAAAATAAACTATCACCAATCAACTCATAACTGGCTTCAGCACTAATAGCATTTGTAAAGTCAGTTTCGGTATTTAGGACGGCATTGTATGCAAAAGTTTGAATGACTTCTGCCGTGGCCTGATTAATTGCACTCGGAACAAATCCATTGCTAGGGCTATCGTTAAAAAGTAGACTGTAAAAAACACAAGAAGCCAAATAGCTTCCGTGGATACTCGGATGACTTCCATCGCCACCATATAAATCAATTGTTGGATGTGCCGCTCTGATGTTTTTCCATGCAATTCCTACAGGCGATAAAAGGGCTTCATTGTCTTCAGCCATTTCGGTATAGCTTTCGCTGAGACGCTCTTGCATACCTTCGTAGGTGCAGATTGGCGGATAGCTCTGGAAATTTTGTTGATCGCCATTTTCTCTTCCCCAAGTCATGAAAAATACAGGCTCCACACAATTATTAGACTCGCTTATCTGAGTACATAAATTTTCGGCATAAGGGTAACAATCGGAGGCAACTTGGATAGGCGAAAAAGAAGGGATTTGACTCTGTTCTTGCAAAACTACATAGTCCCAAGTTTCTTGATTTAATTGGTTGCTAACATTCGCATTAGTTGAATGTTGCATAAAAGTTGAGCCACCAGGAATATGAGCGTAATAACTCAAATGGTTTCCTTTAGATGATGCCATCTGCCCGATGAGTGAAGGTAAATTATTTACCCCTGTATAGCTGTTTCCAATAAAGAATACACTCAGACTGTCTTGTGCAAAGGAAATTTGACTGAGGCAACTGATAATTACGAATAAGACGAGTCTCATATTATTTGCTTTGTTTGATCCAAATTTCACTAGCTAAATTCTGATGGACCCCATTTAATTTGATGAAGTAAAGCCCATCAGCCCATAGTTTAGCATCTATGCTAATCTGTTTCATTCCACCAATTGATTGCTTGAATGTTAATTGACCTTGGGCATTATACACTTCAAGTATAGCGTTTTGGTTTTGTTTAATCTTAATGAAAAGCTCTCCGCTAGAAGGGTTAGGGTAGAGGTTACAGTATTCTTCTTGTTCTTCGATGCCAATTGGACTTGAAGTATGAACTAATAAATCATCGAAATAAAAACCATCCATAGTTACCCATGAACCGCTTACCATTCTGAATTGAAGTAAGATAGTTTCTCCAATATAGTCGTTCAAATCGATGCTTTCGAGCACCCATTCATCTTGTACACCATCGTATATGGGTTGGTTGTAGTCTTGGTATTCAGAGCCATCCCGCGTATAAGTCCCGCAGACTGGAGTCCAGTTGAGCCCATCGTCAGTTGAGATTTGTAATTGGGCATAATCCCAGCTACTTTCGATTGCCCATTTTGTGTAAAAAGTTAAATAAGCTCTCTGCACATTAGTCAAATCAATAGGGTCATTTAAAGTAATTCTATTGTCGATATCGTTTAGATATTCGCCGTATGGTGAGTCTGTGATTGATCCACTTGCAGAGTAATATATGGTATTAGAAATAGCCCAACTTTCCGTGTTCCAATTATTAAGGGTGTTTGCATCCTCAGTAAATAGCGTGCTTGTTTCTCCATAGATAAATGATATAGGAATGTCTCTTTCGTAAATACCGTTGTTGATTGTTAGAACCATTTCTACAGTTATTCCCGCGGGAGTATTTTCTGCTAGGCTATAATTTAAAACAGCATTTTCAGTTTGTAGGTGATTCATGATGCTCGTACTTATCACCAATTCTGAGACTTCCACATAAGGATTTTCGCTAGATAAGCTTAATTCAAAAGCTCCCTCTTGTAGTCCAATATTACTGATTGATAAATCGATAGACCCTATTAAATTATGGGTAAATGCATCGTAAGAAAGCTCTTCGCTAGCATAAGGAAATAGGAAACTAGCAATGCTAATATTTGGGAAGAGGTTTTCTTTACAAGTAGGTAAAATTTGATCTTCATTTTCCCAAAAACTCGAACCAGCCTCAGGCGTCATACTTAAGATTTTGTTTTTGGTAGTTTGCTCTCCATACATCCAATCGTCTGAATCTCCATTTACCGTATATCCAACTGTTTCGGTTCCGGTTCCATAAACATAGTTGTTGTGTTGAGTAAGATGCTGCCCAAAAGCTAAAAAGCTACTCGAGTCTGGAGTTAAAGATGGGTCGGCATAACCCCAAGGGTAAATTAATAAGCCTCCGTAAGTATGGTAATTTAAGGTGAGTTCAAAATGATGATCTTCACATAGCTTGTTCACCATTTGTGTTTCTGGTTCCGATGCTGGGGCGGGGCCTCGGTATGTTTGGCTACTCGTAATTGGCGAGGATCCTTGGTCGTCGTATGCCCAATGGAAGTCGTAATTTCTGTTTAGGTCTACCCCAAAAGATCCGTCTCCATTGTCTCTTCTGTTTTTACGCCACATTCCACCACCTTGAGGGTCGGTGAGCTCGTTGTGTAGATAGCCATCAGGGTTTATACAAGGAATAAAATAGAGTTCTGAATTATTGATGATACTTGTGATTTGCTCATCTTCTCCATAGTGTTCCAGCATATAGTACATAAAGAAGATGAGCTGAGATACTGATCCCGGTTCACGAGCGTGATGTAAGGCAGTATAAAGCATTTCAGGCTCGTCCTCATCTTGGTTCGGGTTGTCCGAAATCTTTACTATATAAATAGGATTTCCATCCTGTGTTAATGTATCACCAATCGATTCTTTAACCGTAATTAAATCTGGATACAAATTTGCCATCTTATCAATGTGAAACCAAATTTCATCGTAGGTAAAATAACCTCCCATAGATCCCAAATCAAAATTTTCTGGCACCTCGTATTCTAGTGTTGAAGTCGATTCACAAGGTTCAATAATCTCAGAAGGATCACTACGATGTTCTAGATAGTATTTTTGTAAATCACCTATTAATATCTCGTAGTCGTAATTTAATTGATTGAGAATATCAATTTCCTTAGCAGAGAAGTCGTTGATGATAAATATTCCCTTTTTGTGATGACCGTGATCGACGGTGATTCCAGCCTCGGCTAGCTCTTGTAAGCCTTTGTTTTTTAAGTATATTTTTAGCTTAGAATAGCTTGGGGTTTGGGCAACTGCGTTAATTGAGTATAGAAATGAAAGTAGTATCAGTAATTTTTTCATCGTGTAGAATTTCATTTCATTATATCAAAAGTTATACCGTATGCTAAGTGCGCGAAATTTAAAGAGTTCGATATCATGCCTATAAAGAAATTTTATTAAATTGCAGTCAATCCGCCCCCACGAGAAGATTAGTTGTTATCATATCGCTGTTTATTTCCTCCCTTTCTTATTCTCAAGAAATGACGAATAGCACCGTAGTTAACAGTGATAATGTTCTTGTTCAAAAAACTCAAATACTTTCCAATTCTACATCGAGCACAGACATGCAGTTGCTAAATCAGACTTTAGCCTTGCACGAAGGTTGGAATTTGTTTTCGAAATCTGTGATTACAGAGAACGAATCGATGGATGAGCTTTTTGGCGAAATAGACGAACATCTAGTGATCCTAAAAGGTGAAGCTGGGATGGTGTATTGGCCTTTGTTTGAGGTGAATACTATTGGGGACTATCTGTCTAATAAAGGATATTACGCTAAAGTAGATGCCGAGGTAAGTCTTACTTTTACAGGAGAAATTATCCCAGAGTCAACACCTATTTTGTTGCAAGATGGATGGAATATCATTCTTTTTTACCGATTATCAGAGATTGATGCTGCTGAATTCTTCGAGAGTATCAGTCCTAAAGTCATCTTGGTAAAAGATGAGGCAGGTTTGGTTTATTGGCCAGAATACGGATTAAACAGTATCGGGAATTTAACGCCAGGAAGAGCCTATGTTATCAAAATGTTAGATGAAACCATCTTTCAGTACTAAATCATTTCACTTGCTATTATTGCCATCACGCCTACTGTAAAACAGTAATAGGCGAAATACTTTAGTTGGCTATTTTTCACTAAGCGAATCATCCATTTACAAGCTAAGAGACCCGTAAAGAATGCGGCAATAAATCCTGCTAAAAGTGGGAAAAGCTGAGTGCTTTCAGTTGTAATTTCTCCAGACATTAGGTCTTTAGCAATTTTCCCAAAGATTAATGGGATGACCATTAAGAATGAAAAACGAGCTGCTTTTTCTCTATCGATTCCTAATAAAACTGAAGTGGAAATAGTAGCTCCCGAGCGAGAGATGCCTGGAAGAATTGCGATAGCTTGTGCTAAGCCTATAATTAAAGAATGTAGAATGCTTACTTTTTGCTCAGTCCTTTGCGCTTTGTCGGCTAGAAATAATAAGAGTCCAGTAATCAGTAGCATGGTGCCTACAAGCAGTATTTGTCCGTTGAATAATTGGTTAATTTCTTCTTCGAAATAGAGACCGATAAAGACTGCGGGAATCATTGAGAGTATGATTTTTACAGAATATTGAGAAGCCTCATTCCACTTGAACTGCACTAAACCAAAGAGTATTTCTTTAATTTCTTTCCAGAAAATAACTACCGTACTCAATGCCGTTGCACCGTGTAATACAATGGTGAATAAGAGACTTTCTTTGGCGAGCGCCTGACTGTTGAGTACCGCTTTTGTCAATTCTAAATGACCACTACTACTGACGGGTAAAAACTCAGTTAATCCCTGAATAATCCCGAGTATGATTGCCTCTAAAAAACTCATGTACTTATTTTTTCTCCTTGTACATTATTGCAAATATTTCGATTGCAAAGCCAATCAAAATACAGATAGGAGCTAAAGTGATGCGTCTGAAGCTGAAAATTTCTGGGTTAAAACTGTTTGCATCTTCAGCGCCACCACCCCACATGAGTATAAACCCTAAAACGATAAATCCAAGTCCAATGAACATGAATTTGTAGTTTTTCTTCCCAAATAAAAATCCGTTATTTTCCATATTAATAGTGTAATTCGTCGGTAGTTAATTTTAAATATTTGCGCAGGGCAAAATAGGTGCAGCCCCAAGGAATAAGAACCCCTAAGCTTAAAATGCTGGTATATAAAAAGGCTTGCGCCTTAAGGTTGTGTAAGCGTTTAATTTCGGGCAGTATCTCCATCCCATAGGAGATGAGTAGATGTAAAAGCACAATTGAAATTAGACTTGCTAAAATTCCATGTTGTAAACTCTTCCATATAAATGGTTTGCGGATAAAGCCTTTGGTGGCACCAACCAATTGCATCGTCTTTATGATAAAGCGCTTGGAGTATATCGCCAATCGAATCGAGCTGTTTATTAAAGCAATGGCGATCAAGCTAAACAATAAGCTTAGGGCTATTAAGGCAAAGCTTACCTTTTCGATGTTCTCGTTGAGCAGCTTAATTAAAGACTTGTCGTAAACAACTTGTTTAACCACCGCTGCTTTTAGCAATTCTTCTTCGATACTCTCAGGCGATTTCATCTGTGTATAGTATGCTTGAAAGTGTATGTCAATCGCATCAGTAAGCGGATTGAATCCAAGAAACGCTATAAAGTTCTCTCCCAACTCTTCCTGTAAGCTGTTGGCAGCTTCTTCGCGCGAAATAAATTCGGTTTTCTTTACGTGCTCACTCAATTCCAGCTGTCTTTGAAATTGTTTGATCATCACTTCCTTAGCATCCGCTTTTATCAATACGGTATAAGCAATGTTTTCCTGAACCTGATTTGCAATGGATTTAGAATGGTAGAGCATGGTTGACAAGAGACCTAAAAGGAATAGGACTAAGGTCATGCTTACAATTACGGAGATATAGGAAGAGCGCAGTCTTCGCTTATTGAATTTGTCTTGTTTTTGACTCATTGAGGGCTAATTTACAAATTCGAATAAAGATTAACTTAAATAAATGTTAAAAAGACCTAAGTAAGGAGTAGAATATAAAAAGCAAAGTAAACATTAGGGCTTAGCACCTTTTAATGGGCTTGATAGATTTTTGTATTTTATCAAATCCATTTTTATAGAGCCAACTAAAACTTTCGTTTCTACTCGAAGAGGAACGCTGTTTATATCGTCACTCACCCAAATAGTCATTCCTTGTTTGTCGTCAAACACACGACCCATTTCAAGATTAGGAGCCCATTTTTTGCAAGGAATATGGCCAAACTTTGTTTTTATAGTATCTCTTCCGAGGAAGAAAATTTCAGTTTCCATGAATTCGTCATCTAAATAAATTTGTAGCGGTATTTTGTCTCCAATTTTAAGAGAGTCGAATTGTTGCGATCGAAAATAATAGAAGCTCGAGAGGATGTCTTGAGTGACTTCGGGCAAAGCGATGGTGTCTCGAGTGGTTTCTGCTTGCGATAAATCATAATTAAAAAAGACAGTTTCCTTTTTCTTGTAATTCCCTTCGCGAACATCTCTGTAGAAGTGAATAGGCTGGAGACTCTCTTTATCGACAATGCTTTCGTAGCGGTCGCGGACTTTAAAGAATAGGTTAAATAAACCAGTTGATTTCCCAAAAGCCTTAAAACGATACTGCTCAGTGTTGCTTTTTTTGATTTCTAAATAGGCTTTCCCCGCGTCGATAATCCCATAATGAACTTTGTACTCGAGTTTTTCGCCTGTATTGAAATTGGACAATTGATCTTGTGCGAAGATAAATTGACATGCAAAGAATGTGAAAATGAAGAGTCGTACCATCTTAGTCAAAACGTGTGTTCACAATATTATTATACAAAGATCCAAAGGTGTAGCTGAGGCCAAAAGAAGTGTAGTAATCAAAGTCAGAGCCCAATTCTTTTTGTCTAAGAATCACGTCTTCATAAGTAGCTCCACTCGCGGGGAGTTCAATTTGGCTTCTATTTAAGCTGAAGTTCCCATAGCCACTTATGCTTAAACCTTTTACTATTCGGATGTTTATATTTAAAAAAACACCCACATCATATTTATGACCACTTAAGAAGAAATCTTTCGCATTAATTCCTAAATCTAAACTTCCCCATTTTTGAGTACTTTCGAAATCGAGACTTAAGCTTTGATAGAAATAGTTTTCGCTGGTCTTGAAAAAGATTGTAGTATCGATATAGTTGTTGTGTTTATTCCCAATTCCATAAAGAAACCTTAACTGATGTTCACTAGCTTCAGAATAAGGGAAAATATTGTACTCTAGAGCAGGCATTATTGAAAATCCGTGTTTAATGTTCGAGTAGGTGGAGTGGTAATAATTTGTAAATGCTCCTACAGAAAAATAATCGTTGATACTTTTAACCGCTAATATGCTGGCGTATGTATTTTTTTGAGTAGTGGTAAGGTCGAAATCGTCGTAGTCAAAAACACTTTTGCTTTGGGCCATATAAATGGAGCTTTCAAGTTTAATGTCTTCGGTAATTTTATTGGCAGAAAATCGAATACTATAGTTCTTGCTTTTATAGTTTTCTTCACCATTAATTTGTCCATTAGCGCTTAATCTGAAAATCCAATATTTCCATGGATCTTCTACTTTTGCTACCCCCTCAGTTGATTGTATTTTAGAATAGACTAAGGAAATGTTCTCATTTTCTTTACTGTGCTTAACAAAGTTGTAAAGACCGCTTTTTAGCGTTTTTACTTGAGCGATTCTGATTTCGTCTTCCGTGGCATCAGGGCTAAGCGAAGTACGTAGGGTTTCTTTGGCGTTTGCAAATTCTCCTTGTCCGATAAATTTAAATGTGAATAAATCTCCTCCACTTCCCGTAGTGTTTCTTGTTACTAATATGTGTACATAGGCATCTTTGGGCTCTCTAATGAAATCTACATATGGTATTTCAGTTTGAATATATTTATTGTCACAGTACCAAGAACAGTCTAAAAAAGCCTTTATCTTATCAACTTGTTGGGCATTCACTGAGAGATTTATCAAAAAAAAAGTAAAGAGTAAATTTTTAATAATGAGTTAATTTTAAGATTTTTATTAAATGTAATTTACTCTAAAGGTAATATTTTTAAACAAAAAAAAACTCCGAACGATGCTCAGAGTTTTTAAAGACTCACCCCCCCAGATGATATCTATTTTTAGATAGCAAGCAATACGTCAAAAGCCATGCCAAACCGTTACACTTACTAATATTTTTTTAATTAGCTGTGATATTATCCATTTTAACTTCCATAAATAGATCGTCAAAGCCTATGCATCTACCTTTTAGACGGAGGCTGTCTCCGATTTCAAGGTCTTGTAATAAAAAGCTGCTATCCACTTGACAAACTATTCCTGGGCTCAGGACTATTAAGAAATCCGATTTTGAGTAGAGAACCCCACTTAGTTCGAGCGGCTGATTGATGTAAAGTTTACTAGCTTCTTCTTGATTTTGAATAAAATGTTGGTATAAGCTGTCGCCAGTCAAAGAGAATTGCGCCTTTTCGGTGTTTATATCCCTGTGGTCATGGTAGATGTAATTATAGCCAATGTAAAAAATGACAGCTAGTAGTACTATTGCTATTCCGAGCTTGTTTTTCATAGTTGATGTATTTGAATCAAATTTATATAAAATATTGAATGTTAAAAGGACAATACTCAACTTAGCTTTTGTATTAATTAATATCTTAGCTCAAAATTGATTTTGATGAAAAAAGTATTTTTTATTTTTTATTCATTAGGCTTCTTGAGCTCCTGTTCCTACGATACCGAAGAGGAGCTTTATGGGATAACAATTTGCGAAACTGAACTCATGTCTTTTACAGACGATGTTTGGCCAATAATTCAGGAGAATTGTGTGTCTTGCCACGGTGGTGAAACTCCATTTGCTGGATTGGCTTTGGAGCATTATAGTCAAATACGAACTACCGCACTCGATACTACGGTTGAGGGTGTAATTAATCGTATTGATAGACCTGAGGGAGATCCAGATATCATGCCACCAAATTCTCGTTTAGAGCAGTGTTCTATCGATAAAATTAAAGCTTGGGTGGAACAAGGAGCATTAGAAAATTAGCATGAAAAAAATATTCATCATAAGCTTATTGTTGTCGGCTAGTCAAGTTATGGCTCAACGATATATGACTCGAAATGCAGAGGTGTATTTCTTGTCGGACACACCGGCTATTGAAGTCGTTGAAGCCACAAATAAGCAAGTCGGGGCAGTGATAGACCTCTCAAATGGTGCTATTGCTTTTCAAATACAGATGCGAGCCTTTCATTTCAAAATAGCTTTAATGGAAGAGCATTTTAATGAGAATTATGTGGAGTCGGAAGTATACCCGAAAGCTACTTTTAGAGGGAGCTTTATGGCATTGCCAAACGATCTTTCTCAAGAGAATAATCTTATAGTAAAAGGTTCTATGGATTTTCATGGTGTACAAAAGGAAATGGAAATTCCAGTTCGCTTACAGATGAAAGATGGTGCCTTAGTGGCTGAATCCAACTTTGTACTTTTCTGTTCTGATTTTGGAATTAAAATACCCAAGCTAGTTGCTGATAAATTGGCCAACGAAATTCAGGTAGTGGTAAAAGCCACTTTAAACGAAATTCAATAAACATGAGAATTCTATTCCTCTTCACTTTTATTTTTGGTGCACAGCTTTTTGCCCAAGACGATTTATTCTCATTACTCGACGATGATTCATCATTGCAAGAAGTTAGCGCAATATTTAAAGGCACAAGAGTCATCAATGGTCAGTCGGTAGAGTTGCCAGCCAAGGGAGTTTTACAATTTGTAATCGAACACCGTTTTGGAACCCTTAATAGTGGTGCCTACGAATTGTGGGGGATCGATCAATCTACCATGCGTATGTCTCTAGATTATGGCTTGTTTGATGGCCTTGCCATAGGCGTGGCTCGCAATTCCTTCCAAAAAACTTTTGAGGCTTCTTTAAAGACCTCATTGCTTAAACAAAAAAGAACAAGTGGAAGTCCGATTTCTATTACCGCCTATGCGGCAACTTTCCTTAACTCATTTAGGTGGGTAAAGCCTGAGCGTGAAAATCTTTTTAGCTCTCGTTTGTCTTATGCCTATCAGCTGATGCTTGCCAGAAAGTTCAATCAATCTTTATCACTACAATTAACTCCAAGTTATATCCATCGAAATTTAGTGGAAACCAAAGCCATGAATAACGATTATATGGCAATGGGTATTGGCGGTCGCTATAAGATTACTAAGCGAGTGTCTTTTAACGCGGAATATTTCTACCAGTTCAATCGTCCTGTCGAAGACTTTACAAATTCACTTTCGCTTGGATTCGACATTGAAACGGGAGGCCATGTTTTTCAACTACACATTACCAATTCTCAAGGCATGTTCGAACGAGCTTTTATTGGAGAAACTACTGGTAAATGGTCGGAAGGAGATATCTACTTCGGCTTTAATATCTCCAGGGTATTTACGCTTAGCCGAGATTAAGAATTGCAGTTAATAGGATATAAGGTGACTACTGCCAATAGCAATCATTAAGGCGATCAATAGTAGGTTGAGCCACAGCTCTTTTTTGTGATAGTAGAAATAGTTGCTGATAATTACGCTTAAAGGAATAGCGAAGATTAAAAAGTTACTTCCCAAGTTTTTGTCACCAAAAAACAGACCTATTATTGAGAGTAATAAAATCCACAGTAAAAGCACAAAGGACTTTCTTGATTTGATATTCTTTCGTCTAAGGCTTGGTGCCAATTCAAAAATGGCTAAAAGACTAATAATTCCAGTTGCACTAATGCTAATAATTTCTTGATAATTGAGATTGAAAGAAACCATATTAAACACTTCTATTCCCCGAAAATACGCTACTGAAAGGACTTCAATTTCAAAATATGTAGAAATGGTGAAAAGGATAAACCAAGGACAAATTATCCCTACGACGCTCAGCGCCCAATGGCGCCATTCTACTTGCGAAAAAATCGACATACCAATCCAAACCAATGGGATTAGAATGACAAAGGGAGGGTAGAAGAGTGTTGCTATGCTCAATAAAACTGCCGTGTCGAATATACTCAAATGAGCCTCTTTTTGAAGATATGCCCCTAGGATCTCTTTGATTGATAGCAATACAAAGGTGATGGCAATTAGTGCTGGACTTAAATAAATTTCTTGTGGAAAAGCACTAATCAATAAGAAGTAGAAGAGTGCAGGAAAAAAAGTGTTTGTAGATAGAATTCGTTGGCCTACAACTATCACATTGATTATTAAACACTGACTAAAGACCAAACCACAAACAAGGATTTGCTCCAAAATTGAATATTGAACAAGTGGCTTAACGAGTATTGAATATATTGGACTATCAGCTGTAATATGTTCGCTAGATCCTTGAAAAGAAAAGCCAAACCATATGGCTACGCACAGTATAAATACTGTGACTATAGAAAGTACTTGAGTATGACGAAATAAATTGACAATCATTTGGTAAAAATATGTAAATTTGTCCTCGTTAAGAAAATAAAATTACAGTCATGAATGATTTATTATACAGTATCGGAGATTTATTCGAGGCAACGTTTGAAATTCTTGCAGTAGCAGGAAATATACCTAACATTTTATTTGTTCTATTAGGAGCTGTTGCACTTTCATTTTGCATGAAAGTTGTTACTTCTGAAGAGAATATTTGCGAATAATTTCCGATTTCTAAGCATGAAAAAAGGCAACCATCTGGTTGCCTTTTTTTGTTTCACTTCTTCCGACTTACATCTTACAAGTCAAAGCCTATATCCTTACGGTAATATTTACCATCGAAGTTTACTTTTTCTGCACTTGCAAAAGACTTTGCTAGGGCTTCACTCATCGTATCTCCAAAAGAAGTTAATGCCATAACACGACCACCATTAGTTTGTACTTCTGTTCCTTCTAGTTTCGTTCCTGCATGGAAAACGATAGAGTCTTCTACCGAATCAATTCCAGTCATAACCTTACCTTTTTCGTAAGCTTCAGGGTAACCACCAGAAACCATCATTACCGCTGTTGCGTAACGAGGATCTAATTCTATAGTTTTTTCGTTTAAAGTACCATTGCCAACTGCTTGGAATAATTCCAATAAATCAGACTTAATACGAGGCAAGACAGCTTCCGTTTCAGGATCTCCCATACGAACGTTGTATTCGATAACGATTGGCTCATTATCAACGTTTATCAAGCCGATAAAGATGAATCCTTTATAAGGAATACCATCTTTTTTCAAACCATCAACAGTTGGTTTTACGATGCGCTTTTCAATCTTTTGCATCAATACATCATCGGCAAAAGGAACTGGCGAAATAGCGCCCATACCACCTGTATTCAAGCCAGTATCGCCTTCGCCAATACGTTTATAGTCTTTAGCTGTAGGAAGTACTTTATAGTTCTCGCCATCTGTTAAAACAAAAACAGACAATTCGATACCATCTAAAAATTCTTCGATTACCACCTTAGCACTTGCCGCACCAAATTTGGCTTCGGTAAGCATCTCTTTTAATTCGGCTTTCGCTTCGGCAACAGAGTTTAATATCAATACACCTTTACCGGCAGCTAAACCATCCGCTTTTAAAACGTAAGGTGCTTTTAAGGTGTCCAAAAAGGCATAGCCTTCTTCTAAATTATCAGCCGTAAAAGTTTGGTATCCCGCAGTAGGGATATTATGACGGAATAAAAATTCCTTTGCAAAATCTTTAGAACCTTCCAATTCGGCACCTGCTTTTTGAGGTCCAATAACTGGAATGTTTTTCAAGTCGGCATCAGCCAAAAAGAAATCGTGAATACCTTTTACCAAAGGATCTTCAGGTCCTACTACGACCATATCGATTTGCTCATCTAAGCATAGAGACTTAATGGCTGCAAAATCATCCACTTTGATGTTTACATTCTCACCTAAAGAAGCCGTTCCAGCATTTCCTGGAGCGATGTATAATTTGTTTAATAAAGGGCTTTGCGCCAATTTCCAAGCGAAGGTGTGTTCACGACCTCCGGAACCTAATATCAGTACGTTCATCTTAAAGTGGAATATTTCCGTGTTTCTTTTTTGGTAAGCTATCGACTTTGTTTTCGAGCATCTTAAATGCTTTAATCAGCTTTTCACGAGTTTGTGCAGGTTGAATAACTTCGTCTACATAACCACGAGCCGCAGCATTATAAGGATTCGCAAACATGTCTGCGTATTCTTGCTCTTTTTCTTTCCACTTAGCTTCTTTGTCATCCGCTTCTTTAATCTCATTTCTAAAGATAATTTCAGCAGCTCCTTTTGCGCCCATCACGGCAATCTCTGCCGATGGCCATGCGTAATTCATATCGGCACCAATATGCTTAGAGTTCATTACATCGTAAGCACCACCATAAGCTTTACGTGTGATAACCGTAATACGTGGTACAGTTGCCTCAGCGAATGCGTACAATAATTTAGCACCGTGTGTAATAATTCCATGCCACTCTTGGTCGGTTCCAGGTAAGAAACCAGGAACATCTTCTAATACCAATAATGGAATGTTGAAACAGTCGCAGAAACGTACAAAACGCGCTGCTTTAGTTGATGCTTCAATATTTAATACTCCCGCTAAAAAAGCAGGTTGATTCGCTACAATACCGATTGATTTCCCGCCCAAACGAGCAAAACCACAAACCATGTTTTCAGCGTAATTTTTATGTACTTCAAAGAAAGAATCCCCATCTACAACTCCCTCAATCACTTCCTTAATGTCGTAAGGTTGATTCGGATTGTCAGGAATGATGTTGTTTAAGCTTTCTCTGCTTTCGTCAGATAATGTATAAGGAACTGAAGGAGCGTCTTCCTCGCAGTTTTGCGGCATATACGAAAGAAGCGTTTTCAATTCGTTAATCAATGCTACTTCGTTCGCACAAGAAAAGTGTGCTACACCCGATTTAGATGAATGCGTTGAAGCACCACCCAATTCCTCGGCAGTAACTTCTTCGTGAGTTACCGTTTTCACAACATTCGGTCCAGTAACAAACATATACGAAGTGTCTTCCACCATCATAATAAAGTCTGTAAGAGCAGGCGAATAAACGGCACCACCAGCACAAGGCCCCATAATAGCAGAAAGCTGAGGGATAACTCCAGATGCTTGTGTGTTTTTGTAGAAAATGTCGGCATAACCACCCAACGATACAACCCCTTCTTGAATACGAGCTCCACCAGAATCGTTTAAGCCGATAACAGGAGCACCATTTTTCATGGCAAGATCCATTACTCTACAAATCTTCTGAGCATGAGCTTCGGCAAGTGAACCACCCATAACCGTAAAGTCTTGAGCAAAAACGTAAACTAAGCGACCGTTAACAGTACCGTAACCAGTAATTACACCATCGCCTAAAAACTTTTGTTTATCGAGTCCGAAGTTGGTAGAACGGTGGGTAACCAACATTCCAATTTCTTCGAAAGATCCTTCGTCTAAAAGAAAATGTACACGCTCGCGAGCGGTTAATTTTCCTTTTTTATGTTGTGCTTCAATTCTCTTTTCGCCACCACCTTTGTGTGCTTCAGCGATTTTAGCATTAAGAGCTTCTATCTTATTTTGCATAGTGCAATTTTAATCGAGTTTAAGTACCGCCATAAACGCAGATTGTGGAATTTCTACATTCCCTACCTGACGCATACGCTTCTTACCTTTCTTCTGCTTCTCCAATAATTTACGCTTACGAGAAATATCACCACCGTAACATTTTGCGGTAACATCTTTACGAAGTGCTTTTACCGTTTCACGCGAAATAATCTTCGCTCCTATGGCTGCCTGAATGGCAATGTCGAATTGTTGACGTGGAATCAATTCGCGCAGTTTTACACATATCTTTTTACCAATATTATGTGCATTGTCGCGATGAATTAAAGCAGAAAGAGCATCTACTTGATCTCCATTCAATAAAATATCCATTTTCACCAAATTCGATTCTTGGTAACCTATAGGTTGATAATCGAATGATGCATATCCTTTAGAAACCGTTTTTAGTCGATCGTAAAAATCGAAAACAATTTCTGCTAGCGGTAATTCAAAACTCAACTCAACTCTATCTGGTGATAGGTAGATTTGGTTTTTTAGAATCCCCCTTTTTTCAATACATAAAGTGATGATAGAACCAATGTATTCTGATTTTGTAATGATTTGCGCAGCTATATAAGGTTCTTCAACTTTGTCGATTGTTGAAGGGTCAGGCAAATCGGATGGGTTATTCACCAAGAGTTTGTCTCCTTTTCTGTTATAAGAAAAGTAAGACACGTTAGGAACCGTAGTAATAACAGTCATGTCGAATTCGCGTTCTAAGCGTTCTTGGATAATCTCCATGTGTAACATTCCTAAGAATCCACAACGGAAACCAAATCCTAAAGCAACAGACGATTCTGGCTCAAAGGTTAAAGAGGCATCGTTCAACTGTAATTTCTCCATCGAATTACGAAGCTCTTCGTAATCTTCGGTGTCTACAGGATACATACCGGCGAATACCATCGGCTTTACATCTTCGAAACCATCGATAGGGTTTTCGCAAGGGATGGCTGTATGAGTAATGGTATCACCAACTTTCACTTCGTTGGCAACTTTAATTCCTGAAATGATATAACCTACATCACCTGCTTTTATTTCTTTGCGAGGTTCTTGGTCTAATTTAAGTGCACCAATTTCATCGGCAAAATATTCTTTCTCCGTAGCGAAGAATTTTACTTTATCTCCTTTGCGAAGTGTACCGTTTACAACTTTAAAATAGGCTTCAATACCTCTATAAGAATTGAAAACCGAATCGAAAATTAAAGCTTGTAAAGGTGCTTCCTCATCTCCTACCGGAGATGGTACACGTGCTACAATAGCTTCTAAAATTTCTTGAATACCTACACCTGTTTTGGCGCTGGCAGGTATAATATCTTCATCATTACAACCAATCAAATCGATAATTTGATCTTTTACCTCCTCTGGGTTCGCACTCGGTAAATCAATCTTATTAAGTACTGGAATGATTTCTAAATCATTTTCCAATGCTAAGTATAAGTTCGAAATCGTTTGTGCTTGAATTCCTTGAGCAGCATCAACAATCAATAAAGCACCTTCGCAGGCAGCTATAGAACGCGATACTTCGTAAGAGAAATCTACGTGACCTGGAGTGTCGATTAAGTTCAACCTGTAGGTGGTTCCATTGTGCAGAAAATCCATTTGGATGGCATGACTCTTGATGGTTATACCACGTTCCCTCTCCAAGTCCATGCTGTCAAGGAGCTGGTTCTTAGATTCTCTCTCGGTTACCGTTTGAGTATGTTCCAAAAGGCGGTCGGCCAAAGTGCTTTTACCATGGTCGATATGTGCAATGATGCAAAAGTTGCGTATGTTTTCTTGTTTCATTACTGCAAAACTAAACTTTTTGAGGCAATTAAGGATTGAGGAGGGGGTAGAAAATTGTGTCGGCAGACAAAAAGGGTTATATTTGCCTTTGCTGTGCGATAATTTCGTCAATAGCTTGTGATTCAGCGCTTTTTAGTCTTTAATAAATTGATAAAAATGAAGCAGTTTTTACTTAGTATATGCCTACTTATTGGCGTCAGTTCAATAGCTCAAGAGAGTTCTAATATCGACGAGCGCCTTTTAGCGCGTTACGATGTTCAATATTTGGAGCATATTGCAGCTCAACAAAGTCAGCTCATCAATCAGTTGAGTTTTTATCTAGACCATGCTTATTTTGTGCAGTCTGATGTTGTTGTTCCTCAGGAAAAACTACAAGATTTCTCTGATATTTTTGATTATGTAATCGATGGCTTACCAGAGGATGTGTTAAAGGCTCAGTTGGAGGTAGAAACTTTTAATGTTTGTTGTTTTGATGCTCCGAGATCTGAAAAGATGAACAAAGCATACAGATTGGGAGATACCGATAAATTGATTGTGTTTTATTCTACACAAGAGTTTATGAAAATGTATAACGAACAAAGACAATAAGTCCTATGCGGTCTCTATTATATAAATTTATTTTTTCTGGAATATTACTTGTAAGTATTAACTTACAAGCGCAATGTCCCGAAGGGCAGATGGGAGTGTTCATCACTGTTCACACGGTAAATAGTGGCCCTCAAGTCTCTTGGGAGCTCGTAGATGCCGATGGTGTTGTTTTAGCAGAAATTCCTACGGGAACCTATGCTTCCAATTTTACCTACGATGCCTATCCTGAAGTCTGTTTAGATGACGATGCTACTTATACATTTAACACCTTTGACTCTGGCAATAATGGTTGGGGCCCTGGCGCTTGGTATGCGGTAAGTACCCTTTGTGGGGGGGATGAAATTTTGATTGATAACAATGGAAATCCACCTTCGGGATCGGGGAATACAGAATCTTTTGATGTGCCTGAAATTAACAGTTCTTGTGATTGTTTTAGTGTGTCCTTCGAAACTACGAGCGCAAGTACGGCAACTGCTCCTGATGGATCTGCAACTGCCATAGTGTATGGTGGTGTAGGTGTTATTGAGTATGCTTGGGATGGTGTTGTAGGTTCAGATGTATTGTCTGGCTTAGTTCCTGGAGATTATTCGTTTGAAGCGACAGATGAAGAAGGTTGTACGGTTTCGGGAATGGTTGAGGTGCAAGGTCCTTCTATATTTATGGGGAATCTAGGAACTATAGAAGCATGTACAGGTTATTTTTATGATTCTGGAGGAGCAAATAATATCTACGGTTTAGGCCAAAATTACACTGTAACTTTATGTAGTGGAGACCCACTAACATCAACAGCCTTAACTTTTCACGACTTCGATTTAGGGAATAACACCACTTTTACTGTTTATGATGGGAATTCAACGGCGGCACCTATATTGTATTTGTACAGTAATAATGGCGATCCAGATCCTACGATTATTCAAGCGACATCTACCAATACTTCGGGCTGTTTAACGGTTTCGTTTAGCTCTCCATTTGGTAATAGTAGTGGTACAGGTTGGTGGGCCGAAATCGATTGTCAATTCCCATGTCAAGATTTTGATGTGACTTTATTGGCTAACGATCCAATTAATGCAGATAACGAAATTGAAGTTTGTTATGAGCTAGAGTTAGAAGCGGTGACAAACTATTTTGATAATAATATTTTCTACGACCAGTCGGATGAGACTTCAACATTTGAGTGGGCCTTCATAGATGGAGATGTGACTCAATTTGGTCAAGAAGTTATGCAAGCCTATACCATTGATGAGATGGGTTCTACAGCATTAACTCTAACAGTTACGGATGAAAATGGTTGTTTTGAGATTTTAGAATTCACCGTAATCAATGAGAACCCAGAAATTATCACCTCTATTATTCCACCTCTTGAAACTCAGATTTGCCCGGGTACGGTTGTTCAGGTTGGGTCGGGTAATATTGACCCTTCAACAGGTGAGGTTCTTCCATTTGTAGATCCTATAGAATGGTATTTTCTTACCCCACCTCCAGGTGTGATTGAATATGCTGACCCTATTTATCTCCCTGATGGTTCCGGTGTGTCTTACACTACAGAGATGTTTTTTGGTGTGTTTGATGAAAATGCGGTTTTAGCTGCCGATGGTTTTGTAGAGATTTGTATGGAGATTGAACATTCTTATCTTGGGGATTTAGATGCAACGATTACAGGTCCTGATGGTACTGAAGTAACATTGTTTACTCAAAGTGGAGGCAGTACCTGGTTGGGTAATGCAATTGATAATAATTCAGATGAAGTACCTGGTGACTGTTGGGAGTATTGTTGGTCTATGGATGCTGATTTCGGCACCTTTGAAAATTCAGGAGGTAATACTATGACTGCGCCAAATGGTGGTCAGGCTATGATTTCAGGAACATATACACCACAAGGGGATTTTTCTAATTTCACTGGGGAATCGGCAAATGGAGTATGGACCTTGACCATTACAGATAATTTATTTATTGATAATGGATTTATTTGTTCTTGGGCTGTTGAGTTAGTGGCAGAATTAGCTAATTCTGTTCCTGGAGATACAATAATTCCAGAAGTATTAAGTTATTCTTGGTTGGGAACGCCAGAGCCAGGTTCTGTATTAACTTACGATGATTATGGTGTTACAGTTCAGCCAACTACAGCTGGAACGCATACTTATGAAATGTCGGTTATAGACAACTTCGGATGCGAGTATAATGAAGAATTCACTTTAGATGTTTGGGGAGCCCCTCAAGCAGCTGCTGATGATGTAATTTTCTGTATTGATGAGTGTAATATTTCAGTTGGCAATGTACCCCCTGCGGGTGGTGTTTGGTCTTGGTCGGGTGGCCCCTCTGGTGCTGGTGTTGACTTTGCTCCAAGTGCAACAGATTTAAACCCTACAGTGACCGTAAGTGCCCTTGGGAACTATAGTTTTGTGTTTACCGATTTGGAATGTGGAAATATGGATAGTCAGCAAATAAACTTTGTAAATATTGAGCCTACTATAGCACCTCCCGCAGTACAATATTGTGTTTACGAAGTTGATTTGTTTGTAGACAATGCTTCTGCTAATGGAGGTATTTGGCAAGTTGTCGATCAGCCATTACATTCGACTGTCGATTTAACTGCTACGGGGCAAAACGATTTGGAAGTGGCGGTTGATGAGTTTGGAACTTATCAACTTTCATATACGATTGATGTGTGTAATACTTCGGATACCGTAAATGTTAACTTTGCTCAAGTAGCGCCACAAATTTTCAGCGAAGAACTTATTGAATGTCAAATGGAGACGGGCTTAAGTGTTACATCACAAGGCTTAGATGTCGGTTGGGGACAGCAGAATGGCCCTTCGGTAGCTTACTTTAGCGACCCTTTTGATATTTATACTACAGTAGAGATTGAAGAATATGGTGAATATACTTTAAGCTATTCTGCTTGTGATACTACTGTTTATTTTAACGTGTTATTTATGTGCGATTTGGTCTTGCCAAATGTGATTAGCCCGAATGGTGATTCGCAGAATGAGAACATGTTTGTTAAGAGGCTTACTACAGAGTTTTATTCACATAGTAATATGAGTATCTATAATAGATGGGGGCAAGAGGTCTATCATAACGGAAATTATGGTTTGGACGAAACTTGGTGGAAAGGAACTGATAGCCATGAAGATAATTTACTTCCTGATGGTGTTTATTACTATGTATTAGTGGTCGCTAATAAAGTAACCAAAGAAGAAGAAGTGTATACTGGATCGGTTCACCTCTTCGCAGAAGAGACGTTCTAGAAATTCAGACTTATAAAAAAGCCCTCCGAGTAATCGGAGGGCTTTTTTTGTTTGAAATATAATGTACTAGGTATAATTATCAAGTACATGGTGTGTATAGAATGTGTTGGTAAATATGCTAATTAATACATCAAATTTTTAGGTGTTTAGTTTTAGAAGGCGATATTACCTATTCAGCCTCGCAACGTATTTCCCAATAATGTCAAACTCGAGGTTTACTTTGTCACCAACTTTAAGCTGATTAAAATTGGTGTGTTCGTAAGTATAAGGGATGATGGCTACAGAAAAACCATTGTCTTTTGAGTTGACAACCGTTAGACTTGTTCCATTTACAGTGATGGAGCCTTTCTCAACCGTAATATTAGCTCGGTCGTTTATTTCATATTTGAAGCTAAACAACCAACTTCCATTTTCTTCAGATATTGATGTGCAAATAGCAGTTTGGTCAACGTGGCCTTGAACGATATGACCGTCTAAACGCTCCCCAAGCTTCATGCAACGTTCTAGGTTCACTTGTTCGCCAACCTTTAGATTGCCAATATTCGTTTTGTTCAGCGTTTCTTGAATAGCCGTAACAGTGTATCTATCATCTGAAAGATTCACAACAGTCAAGCAAACTCCATTATGGGCAACACTCTGATCAATTTTAAGCTCGGGAGTCATTTCAGCGGCTATCGTAAGGTGAAGGTTGCCTTCCTCACGAACGATGTTTAGTACGCTCCCTAATTGTTCGATGATGCCTGTAAACATAATAGTTATTCGTTGATGGTTGTTGGGAATGCCTTAACTGTAAACTGCATTTTGCCAACTGTAAACTGGTTAATAGTCAATTTCCTGTTGTTCCATTTGAGCTGGAAGCTCTCGGTATTCGTATTGCTGTGTTCTTAATTGTGGTTCAAACCCTGCTTCGAGAATAGCTTCTTGAATTGAGTTTGAAGTAAATCGGTGTGGTGCACCTGCTGCCGACACTACATTTTCTTCAATCATGATTGAACCGAAATCATTGGCGCCGGCATGTAAACACAATTGTCCAACAGTTTTACCAACGGTTAGCCACGAAGCTTGAATGTTTTTCACATTCGGAAGCATAATTCTAGAAAGCGCAATCATGCGGATATATTCGTCGCTAGTAACCGTATTCGAAACACCTTTCACTCTTTTTAGTAAAGTACCATCATCTTGGAAAGGCCATGGGATAAAGGCAAGGAAGCCTTTGGTGTCAGCTGGTTTTTCAGACTGAACTTCTCTAAGTTTCACTAAATGCTCAAAGCGTTCTAATTTTGTTTCTATATGACCAAACATCATGGTCGCCGAAGTTGTTAGGTTTAGTTGATGAGCAATGCGCATTACATCTAGCCACTCTTGAGCGCCACATTTTCCTTTAGAAATCATTCTACGAACTCTATCGTCGAGGATTTCTGCTCCTGCACCTGGTAAGCTGTCGAGGCCAGCCTCTATTAAAGCTTCCAGTACTTCTCGGTGGCTTTTGCCGTCAATCTTGCTTATATGTGCAATTTCGGGTGGTCCGAGCGCATGTAGTTTTATTTGTGGAAACTGATCTTTAATCTGTTTGAATATCGAGCAGTAAAACTCTAATCCCAAATCAGGGTGGTGCCCACCTTGAAGTAGTAGTTGATCTCCACCGTAGCGGATGGTCTCCTCAATTTTTTGCTTGTATTCTTCAATAGTAGTTGTATAAGCTTCCTTGTGTCCTGGAATTCTAAAGAAATTACAGAACTTACAGTTTGCAATACATACATTTGTAGTGTTGGCATTTCTATCGATAATCCAAGTTACCTTATTGCTTGGCACTTGCTTTTTACGCAACTCGTTTGCTACAAACATCAAGTCGGTAGTGGCTGCGTTCTCAAATAAATAAAGCCCCTCTTCAGCTGTTAAAGAGTCAAAATTCAGAGCTTGTTGTAATAAGTTCTCAGTATTCATCAAAATGCGTATTTTTACGCTTCAAAATTAAGAAAAAATGTACAGCATTATACATAAAGTTGAGGAGCCTTCATCAAAGAGGCATTTGGTTATTTTGGGAACAGTAGATTCTGATTGGTCAAAGTTTGGTTTAAGCGAATATGAGCTTGAGTTTCTGAAGTCAGAATTAGCGAAAGATCACCTATCGGTAGAGTTGAATCAATATTCGCGTAGAGTGTTTGTTGAGTGCTTTAAAGAGCAGAAGACCGAGAGTAAGAGCTTTGAGAAAGCAAGAGAAAGAGGTGTTTCCTTGGTGAAAAAATGCAAGGCCTTAAAACTTGAAGAACTTGAATTAGTATCTGCTTCAGACAGCGACTTGTCATTATTTGTAGCTGAGGGTATCGCTTTGGCTAATTATCAGTTTCTAAAATATTTTACAGATGCTGAGAAAAAGAAAAACTCTTTAAAAGCGATTTATATTCATGCTGATGAGATAGCTATTCAAGATCTGAATGCTGTTATCGATGGTACTTTACATGCTCGTGACTTGGTAAACGAACCATTATCTTATTTAACTGCCTTACAGTTTTCTAAGGAAATGGTGAAGCTTGGTGAGGAGTCTGGATTCAAAGTAGAAGTACTGCATAAAAAACAAATTGAGTCCTTAAAAATGGGTGGTTTACTAGCCGTAAACCAAGGAGCTATTGAGCCTCCAACCTTCAGTGTGTTGACTCATAATCCTGAAAATGCTGTTAATTCTAAGCCAATTGTATTGGTGGGAAAAGGAATTGTTTACGATACTGGTGGTTTGAGTTTAAAGCCGACAGCAAACTCTATGGATATCATGAAATGTGATATGGGTGGAGGTGCTTCTGTAGTAGGGATATTATATGCCATTGCTAAAGCAAATTTACCAATTCACGTTGTTGGATTAATCCCAGCTACCGAAAACCGCCCTGGTGGAAATGCATATGCCCCTGGCGATGTTATTCATATGATGGACAATACTTCAGTTGAGGTCCTAAACACAGATGCTGAAGGGCGTTTAGTATTAGCTGATGCACTTTGTTATGCTAAAAAATACGACCCAGAATTAGTTGTTGATTTTGCTACACTCACCGGTGCTGCTGTTAGATCAATTGGTAAATTTGGGATTGTTGCAATGGGTACTGCCGATGATGAGGTTCAGAAAGATTTAAATGAAAGTGGTCATCATACATACGAGAGATTGGCGATGATGCCTTTCTGGGATGAATATAAAGACTTGTTGAAGTCTGATATTGCCGATATGACTAACTTAGGGCCAGCTGAAGCTGGACAAATTACAGCCGGTAAATTCTTGGAGCACTTTACAGATTATCCTTGGATGCATTTAGATATTGCAGGCCCTGCTTTCCTTTCTGGTGATGATCAATACCGCTTGAAGGGCGGAACAGGTTCAGGAGTACGTATTTTATTTGATTACCTTTATAAGAAAAGTCAACAAGTATGAAACGAGAAGCTAATTCCAAGTCTAAAAAGATAAGATTAGGAGTCTCCGTAGGAGATATCAATGGGATTGGATTGGAGGTAATTATGAAAGCCTTCGCTGATAATCGCATGTTCGATTTTTGTACACCTATTGTTTATGGTTCATCTAAATGGGTGATGGATTATCAAAAAGAGATTGGTAGTAAAGCATTGAGTTTTAATTTTATTAAAGACTCGAAAGAAGCTAAAGCAAACCGTGCCAATTTGATTTCCTGTTGGGACGAAGAGGTGACTTTGGAATTGGGTAAGGAAACTGCTGATGGCGGTAAATATGCTTTAAAATCATTGGTTGCCGCTGTTGAAGCACTAAAAAACGAAGAAGTTGACGCCTTATTAACAGCGCCTATAAATAAGCATAACATTCAATCAGATGAGTTTTCTTTTCCAGGACACACCGAGTTTTTAGCTCAGGTTTTTGGAGATAACGAAGCATTGATGTTGATGGTTTCAGGTGCTTTGAGAATTGGAGTTCTCACAGGTCATATTCCATTATCCGATGTGTCAAAGTCTATTACGGAAGAGTCGATTTTGAAAAACCTAGAGATGATCGACCTTAGTCTTCGTCAGGATTTCAATATTCGAAAACCGAAGATTGCTGTTTTAGGATTGAATCCACATAGTGGCGATAAAGGTGTTATTGGTAAGGAAGATGATGAGATTATTCGTCCGACAGTTCAAAAAGCTTTTGATTCGGGGAAATTGGTTTATGGCCCTTATGCCGCCGATAGTTTCTTTGGCTCGAATGCCTATCAGCAGTTCGATGCAATCCTTGCCATGTATCACGATCAAGGCTTAATTCCGTTTAAAACGATGTCCTTTAATAAAGGGGTGAATTTTACTGCCGGAATTTCTATCGTTAGAACTTCTCCAGATCACGGAACTGCTTTCGATTTGGCAGGTAAGGATGAGGCGAATGAGTCTTCTTTTAGAGAGGCGGTTTATGCAGCTTGTAAATTATATACCAACAGAAAAGAATGGCTAGCTTTAACCTCTGATACTCTCAAGATTTCGGCTCCTAAAAACAAAAGAGAATACACTAGAGGTAGAGCATAAGTATAGAGAGGTGAGAGAAAGAAATGATTTTAAATTCACTCTTAACTTGTTAGTACTTTAAATAAAAAATATTTCTATCTTTGCGAACCCAAAAACTGGATTAAATGGATACGCCTACTGATTTTATTATACCGATTATCGGTCTTAAGTTGGGAGAGCACAAGTATCAATTTAAGGTTGATGGAACGTTCTTTAAAGAATTTGACCACCCAGAGCTTCAGGAAGGAGCACTTCAAGTGGGTTTGATTTTGACGAAAAGATCAAATTTGATGGAGTTGCAATTCCAGGTTAATGGAGCAATCGAAAGTTTATGTGATCGATGTGGAGGAGATTTAAATCTTCCTTTATCTCATCAAGAAACAGTGATTGTAAAGTTTACTCAAGAAGAATTCGAAAACACCGATGATGTAATTATCATTGGACATGAGGATCACGAAATTGATGTTTCTCATATGATTTACGAATTAATCGCACTAGCACTACCCTTCAAGAAATCTCACGAGGACTACGAAGGACAAGCTTGTGATGAAGAGGTATTGGAAAAGTTTGAACAGTACGAAAACGAAAACAAAAAAGATGTAGATGATCGATGGTCTGCATTGAAAGATTTATTAACGGATAAAGAATAGCTTAAAATGGCACATCCTAAACGAAAAATATCGAAGCAAAGACGCGACAAGAGAAGAACGCACTATAAGGCAGAAGCCCCAACAGTAGCGACTTGTTCTACCACGGGCGAAGCTCACTTATACCACAGAGCTTACTGGCACGAAGGGAAAATGTACTACAAAGGAAATGTAGTTATTGCTTAATATGCGCCGACGAGGAATTATTTCTCTTTTGGCTTATTTTTAGCTCTTTTAACTTGAGCGTATTAAGATTTTATGTAGATTTAGACCCAGTTTTAAAGGTTTGAGTCTACATTTTTATTTTAAAGATAGATGCGTATAGGATTGGATGTAATGGGGGGAGATTTTGCTCCTTCGGCGACAGTGAAAGGGGCTATCCTTGCTTTGCAAGAAATGCCTAAAGATTCGCGTGTTGTTTTAATAGGTGACGAAGCTTTGATTTCTGATGAACTTCAGAAAGAAAATGCTGACATCAAGACCTTCGACATTGTGCATGCCCCCGATGTTATTGGCATGGCAGAACACCCAGCCAAAGCCTTTACTAAAAAACCTCAGTCAAGTATTTCAGTAGGATTTCACCTTTTGAAAAATGGCGAAATCGATGGTTTTGCCAGCGCCGGAAATTCGGGTGCTATGTTGGTGGGCTCTTTTTATACTGTAAAAGCTATTATTGGAGTTATTCGACCTTCTATTACAAGTGTACTTCCTAAAGAAAATGGATCGGTTGGTTTAATACTCGATGTGGGTATTAATGCCGATTGTAAACCCGATGTGCTTTATCAATTTGGCATTTTAGGATCGCTGTATGCAGAACATGTATATGGTGTTAAAAACCCAAAAGTAGCGCTACTTAATATCGGGGAAGAAGAAGGTAAGGGGAATTTATTGACCCAATCTACTTACCAATTAATGAAGGATTCAGAAGATTTCAATTTTGTTGGTAATATAGAAGGTCGCGATTTATTTAACGATACCGCTGATGTGATTGTATGTGATGGATTTACTGGTAATGTAGTCTTGAAACAAGCAGAAGCTTTTTATGGGATGACGCGAAAAAGAGGTATTGAAGACGAATACTTCGCCCGATTTAATTACGAAAATTATGGTGGAACACCTGTTTTAGGTGTGAATGGTACTGTTGTGATTGGACATGGAATTTCTAATGGGAAGGCCATAAAAAATATGATAATGCACACCGCAGAAGTGATACAAGCAAACTTATCAGAAAAAATTAAACAAGCTTTTCAAGGATGACAAAACTAAAAGCTGCTATCACAGGTGTCCACGGTTGGGTGCCTGAGTACAGATTGACAAATCAAGAGCTTTCTACCATGGTAGAAACCAACGATGAATGGATTACGTCCCGAACAGGAGTTAAAGAGAGAAGAATTCAAAAAGGCGAAGGCCTTGCGACTTCTGATCTTGGGGTGAATGCCATAAATGGGCTATTAGAGAAAAAAGGCATTAAAGCCGAAGAAATTGAATTGATTATTTGCGCTACAGCCACACCGGATATGTTATTTCCGTCCACCGCTTGTATCATTGCAGATAAGGTAGGAGCAAAAAATGCTTTTGCTTTCGATTTAATGGCTGCCTGCTCTGGATTCTTATTTGCCCTTACAACTGCTTCGAAGTATATAGAGTCAGGTGCTCATAAAAAAGTTATTGTAGTTGGTGCCGATAAAATGTCTTCTATTGTAGATTATACCGATAGAACAACCTGCGTGATCTTTGGTGATGGTGCAGGTGCTGTTTTATTAGAAGCTGCCGAAGATGGTCTTGGGATACAAGATTCTATCTTAAAAAGTGATGGTTCTGGTAGAGAATATCTTAAAATGCCTGCTGGAGGTTCTTTGAAGCCTTCAAGTCACAAAACGGTTGATGATAAAGAACATTTCATTTACCAAGATGGTCAAACTGTATTTAAATTTGCAGTGACTAATATGGCAGATGTTTCGGCTGAAATTATGGAGAAAAATAACCTTAGTGGCGATGATATCGCTTGGTTGGTTCCACATCAAGCTAATAAGCGTATTATCGATGCTACTGCGCGTAGAATGGGTGTGGGTAGCGAAAAGGTGATGTTGAATATTCAGAAATATGGAAACACAACCAACGCTACAATACCTTTGTGTTTATGGGAGTGGGAGGAGAAATTAAACAAGGGCGAGAATATTGTTTTGGCAGCCTTTGGAGGTGGATTCACTTGGGGTTCCATATATTTAAAATGGGCTTACTAAACAGAAAATAAAGAACTTAAATTATACATTATTATGACTTTAGATCTGAAAGAAATTCAGGAGCTCATCAAATTCGTTGCCAAATCTGGGGCTTCGGAAGTTGATTTGGAGATTGGGGATATTAAAATTTCTATTAAAACTCCACCAAAAAAAGGAAGAGGCGACACTCAAGTTGAAACTTTCGTACAGCAAATCCCTGTTGCTGCTCCAGCGATGGCTCCACTAGCAATACCAACTGCAGCGCTAGCTACTACTGCTGCTGCTGCAACTGAGGATGAATCACAGTATATTACTATTAAGTCACCAATGATTGGTACTTTTTACCGCAAGCCATCGCCTGATAAAGATGCTTTTGCAAGTGTTGGTGATGACGTTTCTGTTGGTACTGTAGTTTGTATCGTTGAAGCAATGAAATTGTTCAACGAGATTGAATCAGAAGTTTCTGGTAAAATTGTAAAAGTATTGGTAGACGATTTGTCTCCGATTGAATACGATCAGCCATTATTCTTGGTTGATCCATCATAGTTTTAGGAACAAAAAACTGAGCTATGTTTAAGAAAATATTGATTGCCAACCGCGGAGAAATTGCTTTGCGAGTAATTCGTACATGTAAAGAGATGGGTATTAAAACTGTCGCAGTTTATTCGAAGGCAGATACCGAGAGTTTACACGTGAAGTTTGCTGATGAAGCAGTATGTATCGGGCCTGCTAGTAGTAGTGAATCTTATTTGAAAATTCCTAATATTATTGCTGCGGCTGAAATAACAAATGCTGATGCAATTCATCCAGGCTATGGTTTCCTTGCTGAGAATGCTAATTTCTCAAAAATCTGTCAAGAGAACGACCTTAAATTTATTGGGGCTTCTCCTGAAATGATTGATGGGATGGGAGATAAGGCAAATGCCAAAGCTACGATGAAAGCTGCAGGTGTTCCCACCATCCCTGGCTCTGAAGGAATTTTAGATACTTATGAGATCGCTAAAGCACTTGCTTTAGATATGGGTTTCCCAGTGATGTTGAAAGCTACCGCTGGTGGTGGTGGTAAAGGTATGCGTGCTGTATTTGCATTAGAAGATTTGCAAAATGCTTGGGATTCTGCTCGTCAAGAAGCTGCTGCTGCTTTTGGGAACGATAGTATGTATATGGAGAAGTTAATTCTTGAACCTCGTCATATTGAAATACAAATTATTGGTGATTCTAATGGTAAAGCGTGTCATTTGTCTGAAAGAGATTGTTCTGTTCAGAGAAGACACCAAAAGCTTACCGAAGAAGCTCCTTCGCCATTTATGACTAATAAACTTCGTAAGAGTATGGGAGAGGCTGCTGTTAAAGCAGCCGAAGCTGTAAAATACGAAGGTGCTGGAACTGTTGAGTTCTTAGTTGATAAGGATAGAAATTTCTACTTTATGGAGATGAACACTCGTATCCAAGTAGAGCACCCTGTTACAGAAGAGGTTATTAATTATGATTTGATTTCCGAGCAAATTAAGGTTGCTGCAGGAATGCCTATTTCAGGGAAAAACTACCTTCCTACTTCCCACGCTATTGAATGTCGTATTAATGCCGAGGATCCTTTTAATGACTTTAGACCTTGTCCTGGTATGATTACTACTTATCATGCTCCAGGCGGACATGGTGTACGTGTAGACACCCATGTATACGCAGGCTATACCATTCCACCTCATTACGATTCGATGATTGCAAAGCTAATTACTGTTGCTCAAACACGCGATGAAGCTATCGAGAAAATGAAGAGAGCTTTAAGTGAGTTCGTTATTGAGGGTGTGAAGACTACTATTCCTTTCCATTTACAATTAATGGATAACGAAGTTTATAGATCGGGTAATTATACCACTAAGTTTATGGAAGATTTCGAGATGAAGAAGTAATTTCCCATCTCATTTAAATGCTTAAATCCCAATCGATTACAGTCGGTTGGGATTTTTTTTGAAAAAAAGTTCAATTTTGATGTTAACGTTTTGGTGAATTCTTACATAAAAGAGTGTAAGAGGAGATTCTCCAAGCTATGAAATAATGAGAATGATGATGCCAAGCATGGGGCTGTGGCATAAAAAGAGGCTGAAATACTCAGCCTCTTTTGTAAAACAAATTAGAGTTGCAATAAAATAATTTTATAGTAGTTCTATATTATGAATCATATTCCTGGGGGGGATGTTGATTGAAAAAGGCTTCGAGAATAAATTCTCTAAGCCTTTTTCTTATATCGCTTGTTTGGTTTTATTTTTAATCTGTTCGATTATTTTCCTGATTGCCTTAGCATCATAATTACAATCTTGGTGTAAGATTTCTTGAGGGCCATGAACAATAAACTCGTCGGGGATACCTAATCTGTTTACGGAAGCTTGGAATCCGTTATCTGCCATAAATTCAAGAATAGCGGAACCAACACCACCAGTAATACAAGCATCTTCAATAGTAATAATCTCTGAATAGTTTTCGAAAACCTCCACTAATAAATCTTTATCTAAAGGCTTGGCAAATCGCAAATCGTAATGAGCAATATGTAAGCCTTCTTTGTCGTAGGCGTCACAAACCTCGCTAGCGTAATTACCAACATGCCCTAGCGAGAGTATCGCAATTGTTTTTCCCGATCTCAATTTACGTCCAGTTCCAACAGAAATTTCTTGGAAAGGTTTTCTCCAATCGGTCATCACCCCTTTACCTCTTGGGTAGCGAATGGAAAAAGGACCATGATTTTCTTTTTGAGCGGTATACATCAAATTCCGGAGTTCCTCCTCATTCATCGGAGCAGAAACAATCATATTTGGGATGCATCTAAAAAAAGCAATATCATATGCCCCATGATGTGTTGGGCCATCAGCTCCCACTAAGCCTCCTCTGTCTAAGCAGAAAATAACGGGTAGATTTTGAATAGCAACATCGTGAATTACCTGATCGTAGGCGCGTTGCATAAATGAGGAGTAGATGTTGCAGAATGGGATTAAGCCTTGTGTTGCCATTCCAGCAGAGAAAGTTACAGCGTGTTGTTCAGCAATCCCAACGTCAAAAGCTCTCTCGGGCATCTCCTCCATCATAAATTTAAGAGAGCATCCAGAGGGCATTGCAGGAGTAACTCCAATAATCTTTTCATTTGCTTTAGCAAGTTCTATAATCGTATGCCCAAAAACATCCTGATATTTTGGAGGTTCTGGTTTGTTCTTCGTGATTGTAAGTGCTTCGCCTGTCTCTTTGTTGAATAATCCTGGGGCGTGCCACTTGGTAGTATCGCCCTCTTCGGCAGGTTTGTAGCCTTTTCCTTTTTGTGTGACACAATGAAGGATTTTAGGCCCTGGAATATCTTTTAAGTCTTTTAAAACATGGACTAAATGTTCGAGATTGTGGCCGTCAACAGGGCCGAAATATCTAAAGTTTAGCGATTCAAAATAATTACTCTGTCGCAACATGGTAGATTTAACAGCCTTTTCCACCTTTTGTACGATGGCTTGTGCGTTAGGCCCAAACTTGCTGATTTTACCAAGTAAATTCCACACCTCAGCTTTAATTTTATTGTAAGTGTGAGAGGTTGTAATATCTGTTAAATACTCCTTTAAAGCCCCTACATTAGAATCTATCGACATACAGTTGTCGTTTAGAATCACTAAGAGGTTTGTGTTTTCTGCTCCAGCATGATTTAATGCCTCAAAGGCTTGTCCTCCCGTAAGAGCTCCATCGCCAATAATGGCTACATGTTGTTTGTCAAATTCTCCTTTCAAGTTGGAAGCTACTGCCATTCCTAGAGCGGCTCCAATTGATGTTGAAGAGTGTCCCACACCAAAAGTGTCGTATTCGCTTTCCGATCTTTTTGGAAAGCCACTAATGCCTTTATATTTTCTGTTGGTGTGGAAAACATCTCGTCTTCCAGTAAGTATTTTGTGTCCATAAGCCTGATGCCCAACATCCCAAACCAACTGATCATTAGGAGTGTTTAAGGCATAGTGTAGTGCAACAGTGAGCTCCACAACACCAAGGCTAGCGCCAAAATGACCGCCATGTACAGAAACGATGTCGATAATAAATTGACGAAGCTCATTAGAAACTTGTAACAATTCATCAATATTAAGTTTCTTAAGATCCGCAGGGGAATTTATTCTACTTAAAATATCGTTTGACATTTGACTCATCAAGGCTGTTCGTTTATGGAAATTACTAGCCCACAAATCTACAAAAACTATCTTGTTTTGAATTTGCTTTGAGCCTGTTGAAAAATAATGTATCTTTAGTTGTAAATGATATACTAAAAGTCTAATTATTTTGACTCTTTATTTCTAAAACCTACCGATATCACCCCTTAAAATTGTTGTTTTTGAAAAAAAATGAAAAAAAGTTGTTTTTTGATGTTAACGTTTTGTCTAATTTTTACATAAAGGGGTGAGATGAAGAAAGATAAAATTATCAAATCGATTGCCGATAATAATCCAAATGCTATTCGTTGGGTTTATCAAGCTTATCGGACGCCATTTACAAAATGGGCGAGGACCTATTATGGGGTTTCTGAAGAAGATTCTAAAGACTTATTCCAAGAAACTATTGTAACTTTGGTATCTAATATTCAGGCTGATAGATCGTTGAATGTAGAAAGTTCTTTAAAAACGTATATGTTTGGAATTGCCAAAAATCATATGATGGATCTCTTTCGCTTAAGAAAGAAAATTGAGCAGTCGGAAAGAGAGTTTAGTAGATTGGATGATTTCTCTTATTCTACCTTTGATTTAAAGAAAGAGGAAATGAGTAAAGTGATTTTAGAAACTTTGGAAGAGATTCCAGACCCTTGTCAATCGATATTGACCATGTTTTTTTTAGAAGGTAGGTCAGCCAAGGATATAGCTGAGAAACTTCACTATAAGAGTGAGGCCAGTGTAAGAGTACAAAAGTTTAGGTGCTTGAGTAACTTCAGGAAAAATATATTTGGTTCAATAATAATAAAGTAATTTACTATGTCATATAGTACTAAAAAGATTGATTTAATAGAGCGTTATTTCGAAGGGAATTTAACGCCTGAAGAAGAATTGTTTTTTATTGAGGAGATGAAAAAAAGCGATAGCTTTAAATCTGAGGTAGAACAGTATGAATTTGTATTCAAAGGATTTAGAGTTGCGCAAGAAAAACAATTGAGAAGTCAATTGAAGTCTTATGATAATGAGCTGGATTGGAAATTAAAAAAGAAAAGAAAAATGCCTTTTAAGTTGATAATTTCTGCTTTGTCTGTTGCTGCGGTACTTGCTATTGCTTTATTGCTAGGCGATTTCTCAGGGAGCACTACTACCAATACAGAGCTGGCAATTAATTTTTTCAAACCTTATCCTAATGTCATAGCTCCAGTTTCTAGGGGTGGTGCTTTAGATTCTGATTTCTCCAGAGCGATGATGCTTTACGAAGCTCAGGAGTATAGTAGAGCAATTAGTCTATATGACGACTTGATTCCTAGTTCCGAGTTTAAAAATGATCTATACTTCTACAAAGGGCTATCCTTACTAGCGGAAGGCAATGCAGAACAAGCTTTGTATAATTTTGACTTGATGGTAGAGGGTAGTAATTTTGATGAGCCACGAAAATGGTATAGATCTATTGCTTTAATCCATTTGGATGAAATATCAACAGCAACTACTTTGCTTGAGCAGATTATAGATGAGCAAAGTTATTTTAAGATTTACGCTGAAGACTTACTAGATTCTCTTTAAACGATAAGAAACAAATAGGCCAACTAAGAGCAATATTATAATTCCTATAAACATTTGATTAATTGGATTAGCTTGAATAGGAGCTTCTTCGCCAATCAATACAAGGCCAGCCCAAAAAATTGGGTTGGCCGTATTTTTATCCGCCATATTCAAGTATTTCAGTTTTGCTTCTTGTAGTGATAGCCCCTTATCTTTGTGCCGACTTAATTCTTTAAAGAAATCTTGAATAATCACCGAGGTTGAGAAGTCGGGAAGAGCCCATAGGCTCATTACTACTGAAGGAACTCCTGCATAATTAAAACTCCTTGCCAAGCTGTTTAATCCTTCTCCTTTCTGAATTGTACCAATTCCTGTATTACAAGCACTTAATACCACTAATTCGGAAGGGATGTGCATATTATATATCTCATAAGCATGAAGGAGATTATCTCCCAAGCTATCTTGGGAATTCTGCAATATTAATCTAGAAAACGAAGGGTTTTGATGATTTATTTCGGCATGAGCTGCAAAATGGATGATTTGATAGTTATCAATATGTTCGAGTAGTTTTTCTTCGGTAGCTTCATCAGAAATTAATACGTCTCCGCCCGTGTTTTTGGAAATGTGCATTACTTCTTTTTCAGCCCCTACTAAATTTGCATAATCTGTGTTCTCGTAGTTCGGAGCAATACCCAAATAGGTGTTTTTGAACTTTTGTTGCTCCACCGAAATCGATTGCGATGAGTTTTTGTAATGAATAGTGTAATCTTTAACCAGATAACTTAATTGGTTGTAGGCTTCTAAAGAATCACTCAGTGTGCTAATAAGTGCATCAAAGCTTATATAGGCAATATCCTTGCTAGGGATAAGTGTAATCTTGCTTTTAAGCTCTCCCTTGATAGGTTCAACTAGGGCTTGGTATAAGCTGTGAGATGTTTGTATAAAAGTGCTCTTGTCAAATGAAGATATTGCTTTTCCGAAATCAGAAATATCCTGTGATAGCTGTTTTGCCTCGAGTTTGTAAAAACTAAGTTTTTCTTTGTTTATGCAAATCGTATATACTTCTTCTGCGGCTTTAAAATACTCTACAATACACTCGTCTAAGCTTAGGCTGTTTTGAATGTCGCTAATATTTTTAAATTGTTTTTGGTATTTGAGCTCGTAGTATTTCGGGAAGTTTATCTCAAGCTCTTTAATTAGAACTTCTAAGTTTCGTTTACTGTCAAATACTTTGTTTTGCCAATTTTTAACTTGTGTGCTTTCTTTGTCGTTTAGATCAAAAATTAATTTTTGATAATGGGCAATTTCTCCTTTCAGTTCTTCTTCTTTGATAAGAATTTCTTTGGGGATTCCCGAGAAATATTTTGCTTGATTTTCTATGAGTGATTTTCTTAATAAGAAGGATTTTTCATCCTCCATTAATTGCAAGGCTTGTTCTATATATTCTCTTGACATCGTATTCTGGTACAATTCATAAGAACTTTTTAAGCCTGAATTTATATTCTTGTCGACCTTGTCAAAAAATGAAATCATCGAGCCTTTGTGTCTATGAAGATTAAGAATAGTGTATGCTAATTCTTCAGTTTTAAGGCTTGTTTGGAAAATTGTTAAAAGATCTTTAGGTCTTTGGTTGAGATTCCAGATTCCCCAAAGTGCTTCTTGTTTTAGTAGTAAACAGTCAAATAGAATGTTATTAGAAATAATATCATCATCTAAGTTTATTTCTCGCCCTAAGTCATGATTTGGTATTAATGAGCTTAGTGCTTTCTCTACTTCTGTTAAGCATTGCTTGTATTTTTTTTCAGCCAAAAAGCTCTCGGCCCATAAAAAATAACTTTTCCCTAAATCATAGTGATGTTCACCGTAGGTTTCTCGGGCTAATTGTTCTGATATTTTTAGTTGTGTTCTAGCCTTTTCGTATTCCTTAATGTAGATGAATATTTGTGCTTTTTCGTTGAGAATCATGGTTAGTAGCTCGCTCTCTTTGCCACAAGTTTCAACACATATGTCGTATGACTCATTTAAGTATTTTAGCGCTTTGCCATATTCTTTGGTAGAACTATAAGTGCTCGCCAAATTAAAATACTTCCAATAAAGTTCAGCTTTAAGGTTATTATCTTTTATCAAATTCAATGACTTGAAATGGTATTCGAATGCTTTTTCATAATTCGAAAGTGAGGCGTAATTATTTCCGATATTATCATATACTCTTGCAATGTTTATATAATTCTCGGGGCTATACTCTGTGAATAGTGAAAGCGCTCTTTGGTAGTGCTCATTTGCGCTGTCGTATTCATTATTTTCATGCAGTACTACCCCCACACTATTTAGAGTATGTGCTTTTAAGTTTTCATCATCTATTTGATGCTCTTCATAATAACTCAAAGCCTTATCGTAATATATGAGAGCCTTGTTTAAATTACTTACGGCATTGTATGAATTCCCTAAACTGTAGTATGATATTAATACATCTTTATGATTTATACTATCCATAACAAGCCTTATGTCTAGGCTTTGATGTTGTAATTCGATGGCTTTATCAATTTGACCATTTTTATTGTAAAATACACCAAGTGAATTTATGTATTTGGAAAGTGCAGGATCTGAATTGGGTAAATTATTTAGATGATGTTCAATAGCCTGATTGCAATAGTAAATAGATGAGTCTATATGACTTTGGTAGTAAAAGGCTACCGAGCGAAGGTAGTAGGCAGTACCAATAGCTTTTAATTCGTTAAGCCCATTAGCATCAGCTATTTGGGCGATTTCTTTGCAGAGCTTTTGGCTTTCTTGAAAATCACCTATTTTTTTTGAGACTTGCGCAAGACTAATAAGAGCTTCAATCTCACCTTCTTTATTGAGATTTTTTTTATAGCTATCGTATGCAGTATTGAATAAGCCTGTAGCCATGCGAAAAGAATCCTCTGCAAAATATTTATCACCTAATTTGATTAAGCTGTCTGCTTCGGATTTAACTCCCTGTGAAAAAGCCAAGGAGCTTATTTGTAGTGATATAAAAATGAAGGTGAGGAGCTTTTTCAATCTAAAAGGGTTGAATATTACTATTGAAGCCAAAGTAAGGAATCTACCTCAGATAGCATTCAAAATGATTTAAAAAAGGGACCTTGAAATTTGCTCCGAAGCCTGTGCAAGAGCTGTATCGACATCATCAAAAATGATGCCATAACCGAAGTGCGTCTTGCATTTAAGGCTTTTGTATAGAGTAAAATTCAGTTTAATAAGTTAAATTTGCTCAAATTGCTTATAAAAATTTGGTAGTGGATGAAACGAATTGAAGTGAAAAAAGTCTTGCAATTAGAGGCAAGCGAGAATATTGTAAACCTGAAAGGGTGGGTGCGAACGATTAGAGGAAGTAAGAACGTTTCCTTTATAGCATTGAACGATGGTTCTACCCTGAAAAACATACAAATTGTAGCAGAGAATTCGATTCCTGAAGATATTTTAAAGTCTATTAACACAGGTGCTAGTATTTCTGTTTTCGGGAAACTAGTTGCTTCAAAAGGTTCTGGTCAGGCAATTGAATTAGCAGCAGATAAAATCGAAATTCTTGGAATTGCTAATCCCGATGAGTATCCTCTACAGCCAAAAAAACACTCTCTTGAGTTTTTAAGAGAGAAAGCTCATCTTCGATTTAGAACCAACACATTTAGTGCAGTTTTTAGAATCCGTCATGCGATGAGTTTTGCAATACATCAGTTTTTTAACGATAGAGGATTTGCTAATCTTCACACTCCAATTATTACGGGTTCCGATTGTGAAGGTGCTGGTGAAATGTTCGCTGTAAGCACGCTAGATAAGGTGAACACTCCACTTACCGAGGAAGGTGAAGTTGATTTTAGCCAAGACTTTTTTGGGAAAGAAACTAATTTGACTGTGTCTGGTCAATTGGAGGCTGAAATGGCTGTAATGGGATTAGGGAAGGTATTTACTTTTGGCCCAACATTTAGAGCTGAAAATTCAAATACTACACGCCATTTAGCTGAGTTTTGGATGGTAGAACCCGAAGTTGCTTTTGCCGATTTAGATGAAGATATGGACCTTGCACAGGACATGCTTCAATATCTTTGTTCTTATGCTTTGACTAATTGTAAAGATGACCTTGAATTTTTAGATAAGAGAATTCAAGATGAAGAGAAAAATTTAAAGAAAGAAGATAGGCAACCAATGGCGCTTGTGGAAAAGCTGAAATTTGTTGTTGAGAACGATTTCGAGCGCATTACTTATACCGAGGCTTTCGATATATTAAGAAATTCGAAGCCTAACAAGAAGAAGAAATTTGAATACTTAATTGAGGAGTGGGGTGCCGATTTCCAATCCGAGCACGAACGATATTTGGTTGAAAAGAAATTTAAGAAACCTGTAATTATTACCGACTACCCAAAAGACATTAAAGCTTTTTATATGCGTCTGAACGACGATGGGAAGACAGTTAGAGCCATGGATGTATTATTCCCTGGTATAGGAGAGATTATTGGTGGCTCACAAAGAGAAGAACGTCTAGATGTTCTCAGAAGCCGTATGGCCGAGATGGATATCCCAGAGGAAGAAATGTGGTGGTATATCGATTCTCGAAAATTTGGTACGGTACCTCATAGTGGTTTCGGACTTGGTTTTGAGCGATTGGTTTTGTTTGTATCCGGAATGGGGAATATTAGAGATGTTATTCCTTTTCCAAGAACGCCCAAAAATGCTGATTTTTAAGAGATGTTAAAGCAGTCCTTACAACTAAAACTTCAACAGAAACTTTCTCCTCAACAGATAAAGTTGATGAAGCTTATTCAGCTTCCAACAATTGAGCTTGAGGATAAGGTTAAAGAAGAGTTGGAGGAAAATCCTGCATTGGATGAAGGACTTGAAGATCTTGAAAAACTAGAATTTGAAGATTATGAGGAGCGCGAAGATTGTCGCATAGAAGCAGATGAAATAAATGTGGACGATTATCTAAGTGAAGATGAAGTGCCACATTATCGTTTGATGGCTAATAATTATAGTGCCGACGATGAGGAGAAGTCTATTCCTGTTGCAATGGGAGTGAGTTTTACAGAGATTCTTGAGGCACAGCTAGGTCTGTGTCCACTCAATGAAGATGAGCATCGAATTGGTGCGTACCTAGTGGGCTGTATCAACGATAATGGTTATATCCGCAGAGAAATATCCGCAATCGTAGATGACCTAGCCTTTAATCAGAATATCATTTGCACTGAGCAAGAAATAGTTTCGGTACTTGAAGTGATTCAAGATTTTGACCCTCCAGGGATTGCTGCTAGAAATCTACAGGAATGTTTGTTGATTCAATTGAGAAGAAAAACAGATACTCTATATACAGAACTAGCTTTAAAAATTGTTAAGTCTCATTTTAATGAGTTGTCTAAAAAGCACTATGACAAACTGATTTCTCGACTTGGGATTAACAAAGAGACGTTAAGGGCGGTTGTTGCCGAAGTATCCAAATTAAACCCTAAGCCTGGAACGGCATTATTTACTTCTACTCGCATCGTGCAACATATTATTCCTGATTTCAGCATTACTATTTGCGATGGTGAATTAGAACTCAATATGAATGTGGGGAATGTTCCTGAGTTGAAGGTCAATAAGTCTTTTCAGGAGATGTTGCAAACCTATAAAGAGCACGGAGGAAAGCAGGATAAAGGGCAAAAAGATGCGGTGCTCTTTGTCAAGCAAAAGCTAGATGCTGCGAAGTGGTTTATCGATGCGATTAAGCAACGACATAGAACCCTGATGCTTACTATGACCTCCATTATGGACTTTCAAGAAGAATATTTCCTTACAGGAGATGAGCGATGTTTGAAGCCTATGATTTTGAAGGATATTGCCGAAAAGGTGAATATGGATATTTCAACGGTTTCTAGAGTTGCTAATAGTAAGTATGTGGATACTCCTTACGGCATTTTTTTGATAAAGGCCTTTTTCTCTGAGTCTATGAAAAATGTAAAAGGAGAGGATGTTTCAACAAAAGAAATTAAGAAAATTCTAGAGGAAGTACTAAGTGTTGAGGATAAGCACAAACCTCTTACAGATGCTTGCTTGATGGAAATTCTAATTGAAAAAGGCTATCCTATCGCTCGAAGAACTGTTGCAAAATATCGAGAGCAGTTAAATATTTCTGTTGCGAGATTGCGCAAGGAGATATAATTTCATACACAGCATATTTCCCTTTATACTTCAATTATACTGGGATTTTTTTCTTTTTCAAGAGCTCGCATCCCTTTACTAACCTATATATAGCTCTATAAAGATCTTTATTATAGATGCTTATGCTTTTGAAATTGATTATTCCGATTCATTTAACTATATTTGGTCGTTAAGCATTTACCATTGATAAATCCCCCCATATGAAATCAAAGGCTATAAACTTGAATTGTGACAGCTTGTTATCCGCAGCATCTATGTTAAAGGTGCTTGGTCATCCAATTCGGATTTCTATCGTTCAGCTATTGGAGCGAACTCCTGAGTTGAGCGTTTCTGAGATTTTTAAAGCTCTGAAAATTGAGCAGGCGATTGCCTCTCATCATCTCAATACACTCAAAAATAAAGGCATATTAAACTCTCAGCGTTCTGGAAAAAACACTTATTATTCTTTAAAACACGAGAGTTTAATAGATATAGTTAAACATATTTATGTTTGTCAAGTACCTTAAGTGCTTTGATATTAAAGTTTTGAAGCGCCTTATGGCGTTTTTTTTTGGCATAATCTTGGCAATTAATGCTTAAAACCCTCTATATGAAACGTCTATTATCTGTTCTATTAAGTTTTTGTGCTCTGCAAATTACTGCGCAAAACACTTCATTTAATTCCTCTAACAATTCTTCAAAGTCTAGTTCCCTGGAATTACAGATTGGTGAATTACGATTCCAAACAATTGATACACGACAAGGAGAATTCACTGTTCTGTTGGTAGAAGGATTGGCCAAGTCTTATGATTTATCAAATCCAGATTTACCTGTTTTTAGTAAGTTAATTGAAGTGCCAAAAACAGGAGCAATCAATTATAGCATTACAAATTTGTCAGAGTCGATAGTTGATATGGCTGCTCAAGGATTTCATAATGAATTGATGCCTTCTCAAAGGTCAATCTTTAAGAATGAGAACCCTCATAAAATACCATTCTTATATAACGAAGATGTTTATTCTAAGGATGTCTTTTATACTCAAGAACTAGTTTCTATTGAGAGGCTTGGAACGATGCGCGGCAAAACCCTTGCACGAATCCAAATAGCGCCTTTTGCTTATAACCCTTTAACAAATGAGCTAAAAATTATTGATGATATCGAAATTCAAATTTCATTTGAGAATGAAATAAAAGCACTTGCTAACCCATACCAATCCAAAGAGTTTCAGTCTAATTATCTTAAAGTTATCAATGTGCAGTCGAAAGCAGAGCACGACTTTAGTACAGAACCAGTAAGGATGATAATTCTATCGGATCCAATGTTTCAGGAATCTTTGCAAGATTTTATTGCTTGGAAGCGCAGAAAGGGATTTGATGTGATTGAATTCTACAAAGGGCAAGATGGTGTAGGTTCGAGTTTCGAGACCATGAAAGCTAATGTGCAAGCATTGTATGATAATGCTACTGAACAAGAGCCAGCGCCTACTTATTTATTGATTGTGGGTGATCATGATCAAATTCCGTCTTTTAACACAGGAGATCACGTTTCCGATTTATACTACTGTGAGTTTGATGGGAATGGCGATTATTTCCCGGAAATGGTTTACGGTCGTTTTTCAGCAAATAGTATTTTGGAGTTAAACCCTCAACTTGAGAAGACAATGATGTACGAGCAATATACCATGACAGATCCTTCTTATTTAGATGAGATGTTATTGGTGGCGGGGGTTGATGCAAGCTTTGCCCCTACGCATGGGAATGGTCAAATTAATTACGCAACAGAGTATTATTTCAATCCAGCACACAATCTAACTACTTATACTTATTTGTATCCAGAATCAGCAAGTTCAGCCTCAGAGGCTGCCATTATTGATTATGTTGATGGCGGTGTTGGTTTTGCTAACTATACAGCGCACGGTAGTGCAGACGGTTGGGCCGATCCAAATTTTGGGGTTGCAGATGCAAATGCTTTAGAAAATGAAGAACAAGTTGGATTGATGATAGGGAACACTTGTCAATCGAATGTGTTTAATGGCCTTACTTGTTTTGGAGAGGCTTTGTTAAGAAACTCTAAAGGGGGTGCCGTAGGTTATATTGGGGGATCTAATAACACCCTTTGGGACGAAGATTACTATTGGGGGGTTGGGAATGGTCCAGTAAGCGCAAACCCAACTTATGAGGAGACTTCTTCTGCTGCTTACGACTGTACTTTCCATGAAAACGGAGAGCAAGAAGAGGAATGGACTTTAACCCAAGGTCAACTAATGTTTGCAGGTAATCTTGCTGTTACGGAATCAGGAAGTTGGAGTACACAATACTATTGGGAAATTTATCACTTGTTGGGAGATCCTTCTGTGATGACTTATTATGGTGTTCCTTCACCATTGACGATTAATCACAGTGAAGCTCTTTTGGTAGGCTCTTCATCCTTGTTAGTGAATGCTGAACCTTATACTTATGTTGCTTTAAATCAAGCAGGCCAATTATTAGACGCTTCTTATACGGATACTTCTGGTTCTGTTCTGTTTAATTTTGATCCGCTTAGTTCTATGGATAACCTTGAAGTGGTAGCAACGAAACAAAATAAACAACCATACTTTGGTTCTGTTACTATGATGTCCCCTGATTCACCTTTTGTGTCTTTCAATGACTTCGTGGTTAATGATAGTTCTGCGAATGGGAATGGGATTATTGAAAATGGTGAATCTTTCAGTTTAGACTTATCCATGTTAAATTATGGCTTGGTAGGAACTCAAGGAGTGCAGGTGGAAGTTAGTTCAGAGAACAACGCGGTTCAAATTTCCTCAGGTCTAATTTCATTTGGCGATTTTAATGCTGAAGAATCGATTACTGTTATTGATGCACTTGCAATTAGTTTAAGCGGAACATTCCAAGATCAAGAAGTGGTGACACTTGTTTTCACTACTACTGATGCTGATGGAAATCAATGGGTGACCTATGGTAACTTTATTGTGAATGCTCCTAGTCTTGAATTTGCTTCTCACTCAATTAGCGATACTGATGGTAATGGTTTCATTGACTTCGGAGAGTTGGCTGAGATTACATTCAATTTGGCTAATGTTGGACACGCTACAAGTTTAGATGGTATAGTCTCACTCAGCACGAACCTAGCTGCGCTTCAAATCGTTAATCAAGAAATTAGTTTCAGCTCTATAGCAGATAATGGTCAAGCATCAATACTATTAACAGTAGCTTTAGATGAGGACGCACCTGTGGGGGTTGATTTTCAAATCCAAGCGCTAGCGATGTCTGAGGATGGTTATTCTGCAGCTTATAACATTGATTTATCTACTTCTAATTGTGCTACTGGCTCAATGGAGGTGATGCTAATGTTTGAAACGGATTCATATGGAGAAGAAATTTATTGGACAATGACTGATGCTTCTGGAGCTACTTTAGGAGAAATGTCTGAAGGTAGTATGAACAGTTCTCAACTGTATGAAGAGGTTTTCTGTATGGATAACAATAGTTATATGACTTTTGAGGTGGTTGACTCCTATGGTGATGGTGTTTATTCTGAAGGGTACACGATTACTATCTGTGGCGAAACGGTTGCAGCGGGTAGTACTTATCAGTATGGCGAATCGGTTTCGTTTATCGCTGGTTGCGATCAATCTTTAGCAACTGGATGTACAGACCCCGAATATTCAAATTACGATGCTAATGCTGTTGTTGACGATGGTTCTTGTGTCGAAGTTTCTTTGGAAGAATTGGCTAATGAAATTCACATCTATCCAAACCCCGCTAAAGAGATGGTGTTTGTAGAGGCAGATTATCTATTAATAGAGCAGGTTTTAATGATGGATATTTCTGGAAAAGTGCTTTATCAGGCTACTCCAAATGCGCTAGAATCCGAAATTAACACCTCAGAATTTGGCCCTGGATTCTATATGTTAAATATTCAAGTCAAAGGAGCTAAAAGACTAATAAAACAGCTGATTATTCTTTAAGTTGATAAAATAAAAAACCACCCATTTGGGTGGTTTTTTATTGATATATTTACCGACTTAATAAAGGTAACTATTTGTAATTCAATATTTACAAGTTTAATGATGAGTCTTTGGAAGACTTGGTTTGCAGGCTCTTAAAGGCCTTAACTTAAACTTAACATTATGTTTATTTTAGTTTAACTGAATACTTCTCTTTATGGTCTTTCTTTGTACTAAGAAATTTAAATAAGACTAAGAGATGAGTACTACTACAGTAAAAAGAATTGAGATCAGCAAGTTTTTATACGCAGCTATTTTAGTAGCAGTTTACACTATTGCAGTTATCGCATAATTCTTCCTCTAATTTTTATTTGAAAAATAATGAAAAAACTAATCAGACGATTTAGTTTTCCAGTGTCTCTTTGGGTTCAAAAAGACGAAAAATCCTTCCTTTCATTTGTTATTGTAGCCTTTATGTTGGCTATGTTTGTAACACCTTATCCTCAAATTGCTATGTGGTTAGGGTTTTTATTTGCTGCTTATGCTGCAGTTGCGAACGATAGTATTCAAACATTAGGAACCTTTATCGCTTCAAATCAAGATAAGAAGTGGTGGGTGCTTTGGTTGTTTATCGGAAGTATATTCTTATTTACTGTTGGATATAGTTGGCTTTTTAGTGATACAGTTGGTGCTTTTGATCCTGCAGGAAAAGTCATTGGCGATGGAGTTGCTGATGGTGATGTTTCACACGGTCGCCTGATGTCAAAAGGTTTCGATGTGGCACCAAAGGAATTCCACTTCTTGCAAATTGCAGCTCCTATATTTCTTTTAATACTTACGCGTTTAAGAATGCCTGTTTCTACAACATTCATTCTTTTAACTTCATTTGCTACTGTTCCTGCTGCTATTGGGAAGGTGTTGGCAAAAAGTATGAGTGGCTATATTCTTGCCTTTTTCTTAGGGGTAACGATCTTTTTAGTAATCTCTAAATACGCAAAGAAATACTTTGTTGGTGAAGCTAAGTTTGGCTGGAGCATAGCTCAATGGATTACTTCAGGAACACTTTGGTCGGTATGGTTGATGCAAGATGCTGCTAATATTGCTGTTTATCTTCCAAGAGATTTGAGGTTTAGCGAGTTTATGGGCTTTGCTATGGTAGTGTTTATAGGATTAGGATTACTGTTTTATTATAAAGGAGGTCGCATACAAAAGATTGTGACTGAGAAATCTGTAATTACTGATGTTCGCTTTGCTACGATTGTTGACTTTATTTACTGTATCATCTTATTCTACTTTAAACTATATAGCTCGGTGCCTATGAGTACTACTTGGGTGTTCATCGGTTTGTTAGGTGGTCGCGAAGTAGCCATGGCAATACGCAAAACAGGCTCACATAGCTTTGGGCACTCAGTAAAGTTAGTATTAAAGGATTTCTCTTATGCGATGATAGGTTTGTTTATTTCGATCGCAATTGCGATTGGTGTAAACGATCAGCTCTCATTAGTATCTATGATGGAAACTATACCTGCCGAATTTGCTTCAGGAATAACTAAGTTCTTCTCGAGGTTAGGCTTATAAGATAAAATGAAAGTCCCCCGAGCAATCGGGGGGACTTTTTTTATGCCTCAATATTGCGTACTTTTATATGATATAATAATTATTAATATAATATTTATCGCAATGAAATTACCATTATTAACAGCTGTCAGTCTTTTTACATCTATACTATTTACTCAACCCGCTCCACCACCTGCAGGAGGTAATGGAAACTCGGGAGCACCCATTGATGAGTATTTTAATTGGGGCTTATTAATTGCTTTTGCAATCTTTGCACTCTACAAAGCCTTAAATTTTTATATTTACAAAAAAGCAAGTCCACATGAATCAGAAGAACTATCGGATCCTACTCGTAGATGACGAAAAAGATATCTTAGAATTTTTAAGCTATAACTTAAAGAAAGAAAATTTTGAGGTAGCTACTTGTTCTAACGGCCATATGGCATTGGCTATGCTCGATGAGTTCAAGCCGAATTTAATTGTTTTAGATGTGATGATGCCCGAAATGGACGGTATCGAAACGTGTGAAGCTATTCGTTCTAACCCGAAGTACGATCACATTCTGATTACCTTTCTTACTGCTCGCGCCGAAGATTATTCGCAGGTAGCAGGTTTAGAAGCAGGTGCCGATGATTACATTAATAAACCAATAAAGCCCAAAGTTCTCATAAGTAGAGTGAAAGCTCTTTTGCGAAGAAAAGGCTTAGTGGCAATAGAAAATCTGTCGCCAATCATACAAATTGGTGATTTGTGTATCGATAGAGAACGTTATCTAGTAACGCTTGAAGACGACCCTTTGTCGTTGCCTCGTAAAGAGTTTGAGATTCTATTTTTATTAGCCAATAAGCCTGGTATAGTATTTAATAGAGAGGAAATATTCGATAAAATTTGGGGTGATGGTGTGATAGTTGGTGGGCGCACCATAGATGTTCACGTTCGTAAATTGCGCGAAAAATTAGGTAGAGATTATATAGAAACCGTAAAAGGTGTTGGCTATAAATTTAAAGCGGATGAATAAATCCCATAGACTCGTTCACAGGTTTAAATTTAAGATGGATGAATCTTGGTTAGTAGCATTAACATGTTCCACAGCCTTAATGTTGTTGCTGGGGCTACATCTAGTTATTTTCGATTTTTCATTGTCATTTCCTGATTCTGCTCGTCTAATATCTTTAGTCGGTTTCACTAGTTTTATTTTGATAAAATGGGTAGTCGATCAGTTTATTTATAATAAGATTAAGTTGATCTACAAAAATATTCACGATTTTAAATCCAAACCTGGGGAGTATAAAAATGTGGGTTTACGACAGGCCAACAGAGATGTGAATAAATGGAATATCGATAGAGAGCAAGAGATTCGAAAATTACATATTCGCGAGAGTTACCGTCGTCAGTTTGTAGGGAATGTTGCTCATGAATTAAAGACTCCCATTTTTAATATTCAAGGCTATATCGACACGCTTTTAGATGGGGCTATTGATGACAAAGGAATCAACAAAAAGTTTCTACAACGAGCCAATAAGAGTGTAAAACGTATGATCCATATCGTAGAAGATTTGGACGAGATTACCAAGTTGGAATCGGGCTCAATTACAATTAGTGAACAGCCTATCGATGTAATTGATTTGATTGCAGAAGTGATTGATTATGCTGAGTTAAAAGCCGAAAAGAGAAATGTTAACCTTCATATAAAAGATCCACAACGCAATAAGTATATGGTGCTTGCCGATGCCGAAAAGATCAAGCAAGTATTGGTGAACTTAGTGGTGAATGCAATCAAATATGGTAGGGAAAACGGCGAAGTTATAATCCGTACTTACGATATGCATAAGCATATACTTGTTGAAGTTGCTGACGATGGCTACGGAATCCCTGTAAAACACATAGATAAACTCTTCGAAAGATTTTATAGAGTCGATACCTCTCGAGATCGCGAACAAGGAGGTTCTGGATTGGGGCTTTCAATTGTAAAACACATCATCGAGGCACATAACCAATCCATTAATGTTAGAAGTACTGAGGGAAAAGGTTCCACTTTCTCCTTTACGCTCAAGAAAGCATAATAAATAGTACTTGAAATTTATAAGTACTTTTATTTCTCTCTCTCAATTACTTCTTTCAACAAATCGTAATTCATTTGCGATTGATTTTGCAAACTACTTTTTAGTAGATAGAGGAAAGATTTGTAGATGATGTTATTTCCTTCCAAGCTTGAATAAACTGTAATAGTCGTCCTGTTTTCATCTCCTTCAAAAATGATTTCTACCGAACCAATAAAAAAGTCGGTCTCCATATCGAAAGCAAACAATTCATTTTCGCGGATTGCTTTTAGTTCTTCAATAAACTCGTAGGATTGCCCATCTTGCTCAAATTTCATTATAAAGCGTGAGCCCGGTCTAAGTGGCTCTCCACTTAATACCTCGTTTCCCACGTATCCCATAAGCCATTCTGAAGCTAAAGAGTCGGTGATAAATGTATTGTAGGAGTCTTCTACAGAAGCTTCAATTTCTATGCTATTTTCATATTTCACTTCTCCGTGAAAAATACCAAGCGAAACGAATGCTAAGCTGATGCAGATTAGGCCAAGGAAGGCAAATTTTACAAACTTCATAAGATCTCAATTGTTTAGTCAAATATAAGAGGTTCGGCGGTGAATTTGTATTTTTGCTGCATAAAAAGAAAAGAATTGGGAAAGAATAAACTCAAAAAGTTCGCTGAAAACGAAACTTTTGAAAATATGGTACAAGCTCCACGAGCCGATTTGTTGGAAAATGGATTGGGCCTGAAAGGAAAGTGGAACAAAGAATTTTTCAAAAATGACAATCCCATTGTTTTAGAGTTGGGTTGTGGTAAAGGAGAATATACGGTTGGATTGGGAGAGAAATATCCTGAGAAAAACTTCATTGGTGTCGACATCAAAGGAGCTCGTATGTGGCGTGGAGCCAGAACTGCTATAGACAATAAGATGTCTAATATTGGATTTCTTAGAACTCAAATTGAGCTTATCCATACTTGTTTTGATAAAGGGGAAATCAGTGAGATTTGGATCACTTTTCCAGACCCTCAAATTAAATACCGCCGTCGTAAAAAGCGCTTAACAGCTCCCGACATGTTGCAGATATATCGTCAAGTGTTGAAAGATGACGCAATCCTGCATTTAAAAACTGACTCACAATTCTTACATGGATATACACTCGGAATTATTGAGGGCTTTGGACATGAAGTATTAGATTCTAGTTACGATATCGATGCGCAAAAGTCTGATGATGAGCTTCTGAAAATTAGAACGAATTACGAAAGTATTTTTCGCGATAAGGGGATGACCATTACATATATTCAATTTCGACTAAATAAGAATGCCTAACAAAACTACCGAGGACTCCTTTTTTGAGCGTTGCTACCAAGTGGCCAATAAAATTCCTTATGGTAAAGTTACCAGCTATGGAGCTATTGCAAAACATCTTGGTACTGCAAGGTCTGCGCGAATGGTTGGTTGGGCTATGAATAACAGTCATGGTAAAGATATTCCTGCTCATCGAGTAGTCAATAGAGTGGGCTTATTAACGGGAAAACATCACTTTGATGGTATCAATTTGATGAAACAATTATTGGAAAACGAAGGGCATCAATTTGAAGGAGATCAACTACTAAATTTTAAGGAGGTATTTTGGACTCCTTCTGATTCTTAAACCCTTGATTTTTGTACCTTTGCAAAGCAAAATTGAAGCATGAATATACAGAAGAAACAAATAGAGCTAGCACTTAACAGTGTAAAAGTGAAAGGCGATGAAAAATCGCTGATAGAGAGCGGTTTAGTAACGAATATTGTTGTCTTTGGCGACCAGGTGAATGTGGATGTAACCATTCATAATCCAACGCTTCATGCTAAAAAGCAAGTTGAGGTTGATATTTTAAAAGCTATTCATGCCGATGTTTATGCTAAAGCTAAAATTACTGTTCGTATTACTGTTGAGGCTAAGCAGGACGCAAACCCCAATTTGATTAGAGGTGAGAGGCTGAAAGGTGTGAAAAACATCATTGCGATTGCCTCTGGTAAAGGTGGTGTAGGAAAATCAACAGTAACAGCAAATTTAGCTATTGGGCTTGTCAAGCAAGGCTATAAAGTTGGTTTGGTAGATGCTGATATTTACGGGCCTTCTCAGCATATTATGTTTGATGTAGAGAAAGCGAGACCCGAAGCCTCTAATGTAGATGGAAAGCCGGTAATGATTCCCGTTGAAAGTTACGGGGTGAAACTCCTTTCAATAGGGTTTTTCGCTTCGGGATCTCAAGCAGTAGTCTGGAGAGGTCCAATGGCTACAAAGGCTTTAAATCAGTTGATTAAAGATGCACACTGGGGTGACTTGGATTATTTACTAATCGATTTACCTCCAGGGACGGGAGATATTCACTTGGCTTTAGTTCAGGCAGTGCCAGTAACGGGAGCTGTAATTGTAAGTACACCTCAGAATATAGCCCTTGCTGATGCTAAAAAAGGAGTGGGAATGTTCCAAATGGATAGCATTCAGGTTCCTGTTTTGGGCTTGGTAGAGAATATGGCTTACTTTAGCCCTGAAGACCTTCCTGAGAATAAATATTATATCTTTGGAAAAGATGGTACTAAAAACCTCGCCGACGATTTGAATTTGCCTTTATTGGCTGAAATTCCTTTGGTTCAAGGCATTCGCGAAGCTGCTGATATCGGACATCCGGTAGTGCTCCAAGAAGACAGCCTTTCGGCAAAAGCTTTTATGAATTTAGCAACTAATGTAGTCGAACAAATTCAAATACGTAATAATGAACAAGAGCCTACTAAGGCAGTTGAAATTACGAATATGGACGGTTGTTCCTCTTAAACGAATACTTATGTCAGTGCATACAGATTCTGGATTAATACAAAAGATTGAACAGGCTTTGGCCGATATCCGCCCTTATTTGGAGTCGGATGGTGGTAACATTTCATTAATTGAGGTGACTCCAGAAATGGTGGTAAAAGTAAAGCTTCATGGCACTTGTGTAAGTTGTAATGTCAATCAAATGACATTAAAAGCAGGTGTTGAGCAATCGATAAAAAAATACGCTCCCGAAGTTAAGGAGGTAGTTAACATAGAAGAGTAAATCGTAAATAAATGACTCAAGTTCACGAAAAACTTGAAAAGGTAACCGTACTTTTTGCAGGAGATTCAGGTGATGGAATTCAATTGACGGGAAACCAATTTGCCAGTAATACCGCATTATATGGGAACGACTTAAGTACCTTCCCAGATTTCCCAGCCGAAATACGCGCACCTTTAGGAACCATTGCAGGTGTTTCTGGATTCCAGATTCATTTTGGCTCTGTGGATGTTTACACCCCTGGAGATAGATGTGATGTGTTGGTAGCCATGAATGCTGCTGCCCTAATAAAGAACTTATCTCGCTTAAAAGAGCGTGGAACTATTGTGGTAAACACCTCTGGCTTCGATAAGAGAAACTTGCGCTTAGCGGGTGTCGAAGCAGGGCAAAACCCTTTAGATAATCACAGCTTAGAAGGTTATAAAGTTCACGAGTTCGATGTTACAAAGCTTACACGCGAAAGTCTTAAAGAGTCCCCGTTGGGAACTAAAGACCGCGATCGTTGTAAGAATATGTTCGTTTTGGGATTTGTGTATTGGATGTACAATCGCAAGATTGATTCTTCACTAGAATTTTTGAAGACCAAATTTGCCAATAAACCAGAAATCTTAGAGGCAAACACTATTGTCTTAAAAGCGGGATATCATTTTGCTGATACATGCGAAACCTTCTCGAATCGTTTTGAAGTAAAGCCAGCAAAAATGCCGAGCGGTACTTACCGTAATGTTATCGGTAATCAAGCTACAGCATTAGGTTTAATTGCTGCTGCTCATAAGTCGAAATTAGATTTGTTTTACGGAGGTTATCCAATTACGCCAGCTTCTGATATTCTTCACGAATTGGCAAAGCATAAAAACTTTGGAATAAAAACCTTTCAAGCTGAAGATGAGATTGCTGGGATTTGCGCAGCTATCGGAGCTTCTTATGGAGGTGATTTAGCTTGCACAGCCTCTTCGGGGCCTGGTATAGCTTTAAAAGGTGAGGCCCTAGGCTTGGCTTTGATGTTGGAGATTCCCCTCGTAATTGTAAATGTTCAACGCGGAGGACCTTCTACAGGTTTGCCTACCAAAACCGAGCAATCCGATTTATTGCAAGCCGTTTATGGTAGAAATGGAGAGGCACCGATTCCTGTGATTGCGGCCGCATCGCCTTCAGATTGTTTTACCATGGCTTACGAGGCTTGTCGTATTGCCATTGAACATATGACTCCAGTATTCTTGTTAACCGATGGATATATTGCTAATGGTGCCGAACCATGGAGGTATCCGAAATCTTCTGATTTAGCAGATATTAAATTGAATTTCGCCAAGGAAAGATCAGAGGAAGAGGGCGCTTATTTGGCTTATAAAAGAGATCATAAGCTTGTTCGTCAATGGGCGATTCCGGGAACGAAAGGAGTGGAGCATCGTTTGGGAGGTTTAGAAAAAGATAAAGAAACTGGAAATGTTTCTTATGAACCTGAGAACCATGAATACATGGTGAAAATTCGTGCTGAAAAAGTGGCTAGAATTGCCGATTTTATTCCAAAGCAAGAATTGGATAGCGGTTCTGATGAGTCCAAACTACTTGTAGTAGGTTGGGGTTCTACGTATGGAGCTATAAAAACAGTTGTTAGAGAACTGGCTAGAGAAGGTGTGGATGTTGCGCATGCGCATATCAAATATATACAGCCAATGCCGAACAATTTAGGCGAAATATTAGCTAACTTTGATAAGATATTGATTCCTGAGATGAACAATGGTCAGCTAATCAAGTTGATAAGAGATCAGTACTTGGTGGATGCTAAGCCTTTAAATAAAATTAAAGGAGTGCCTTTTGAGGCCAGAGAAATTAAAGCAGGAATTCTTAATATGTTGAAGCAATAGTTATGGCTGAAGCAAAAGATATACAAGAGGAAGTACAAAAGCTAACTGCTAAGGACTTCGTAAGTGATCAAGATATTCGTTGGTGTCCGGGTTGTGGCGATTATTCTATTTTGAAACAAGTACAATCTGTGATGCCTGAATTGGGTATTCCTAAAGAGGATATAGTCTTCATTTCTGGGATTGGTTGTTCTTCACGCTTCCCTTATTATATGAACACCTTCGGAATGCACTCCATTCACGGTAGAGCTACGGCTATTGCTAGTGGATTAAAGGCCGCGCGTCCCGATTTAAGTGTTTGGTTGATTACCGGTGATGGAGATTCACTTTCCATTGGTGGGAATCACTTGATTCATTTATTGCGTAGAAATTTCAATCTGAATATTCTCCTATTCAATAACCAGATTTATGGTTTAACAAAAGGACAATATTCACCCACTTCAGAGTTGGGTAAAAAGACCAAGTCTACGCCTATGGGTTCTATCGATCATCCGTTTAACCCTTTGGCATTGTGTATGGGAGCTGAGTCTACCTTTGTAGCTCGAGCACTCGATAGAGAGCCTAAGCATTTGCGCATTATTCTAATGCGTGCTGAACAGCATCAAGGAACTTCATTAGTAGAGATTTACCAAAACTGTAACATTTTTAACGATGGTGCCTTTAGTGGATTTACGGATAAACAGAATAAAAAAGACAATAGCCTTTATCTTGAACACGGGCAACCATTAGTGTTTGGAGCTAAGGAAGATAAAGGAGTTATTTTGGATGGTTTTGAGCCTCGTATTGTTGACTTAACAACTGGAGAATTTTTGAAAGAAGATCTTTGGATTCACGATGAAAAATGTCGTAATAAGGCCAATATCCTTACGCGTTTCTTTGACGATCCGTCAAATGATGGGGCCTTGCCTAGACCATTTGGTGTTTTCTATCAAGAAGATCGTTTCCGCTATGAAGAAGCACTATATGAACAATTAGAGACTGTGAAGAAACTCGAAGAGGATCCCAATTTAGATAAGCTCTTAGCAGGTTCTAACACCTGGGAAGTAGAGTAAATATAAAAAGCCATTTCATTTGAAATGGCTTTTTTTGTATAATCAGTGTTTATATAAATGAGGTTTATTGAGCTAGACTTATGAATGATTTAATTAAAGCAGAATATGAGGCCTTCATAATTGGTTTCAGCACTAAAAAGGTAATTGTAGATTCGGATCTAGCATTTTTCACGATCTAAGAGTCAAAATCTTAGGCGAGCCCTCGAAAAAGAGCAAAGCTCACAAAATGTGAAGGTTTAAAAAACGCTCCTGATGGCTGTATCCTAACTCCTATTTTAACCCTTCTGGAATCAAACAAACTGGAATAGCTTGCATTTTATGCTGATTTTCTCGGTGTAAACGTGTAAAGATTTCAAAGACTTCTTTTTGGCGATTATCAAAACGATTTTCAGTAGACATTGCATATTGTTCCATCGCCCATTCTAACTCATCGTATGAAGCACCTAATTGGTCTTCGTCGTTTCTACCATCTGCCCAAAGTCCATCGGTAGGAGAGGCATTTTGAATAGAGTCTACAATTCCCAGTTCTTTAGCCAAAGTAAATACTTCCGACTTCATTAGATCAGCAATAGGGCTAATGTCCACACCGCCATCACCGTATTTGGTGAAGAATCCCACTCCAAAATCTTCTACTTTGTTTCCAGTACCAGCAACCAACATACCATTGCTTCCAGCATAGGCATATAAGGTAGTCATGCGCAAGCGCGCACGAATATTAGCCATGGTTAGGTCGGTTTTTATTTCCTCGGAAATTGAGTCGGAAAAGTTGTCGAAACTTTCACTAAGTTTAACATTGATAGACTGCACATTCGAGAATTTCGATTTCAACCATTCAATATGTTCTTTAGAACGGTTGAATTCTGAATCGTGTTGATGGATAGGCATTTTAACACATAAAACAGGTTTTCCTGTTAAAGCGCATAGTGCAGAACATACCGCTGAATCAATCCCTCCAGAGATGCCAATCACGAATCCCTTCGTTTTTGATGATTCGGAATACTCCTTTAACCAATGGGTGATATGTGTTATGATATTTGCAGTCTTCATGGGCTCTATCTCATTGAGCAGACAAATTTAATAAAAATGCTTTCGTTTGGTGTACTTCCTTTGTTAGATTTAATGCTAAATCATATCTCTTTGTTATTTTTGTCATCTCAAAATCAGATTAAATGATACGTTTCTACCGCTTTATATTGGGCTTTTGTTTTTTAGTTGTTTCATGTGCTAATGATACGACACCAAGAGTGGATAATGTGATTCCGAAAATCAATATTTCTCATTTCGATCAGGCCTTTTTTGATATGGATAGCAATAATCTTGATATTGAATTACTTGATTTGGAAGAGCGATTTCCTTTGTTTTTCTCCGATTCACAAAGCGATGAGATGATTAGAAGTCGTTATTATGACCCTGAGATGAGAGAGTTAGAACATTCGGTTGATTCCGTTTTTGCTGAAACTGAGTCTCTAGATGTAGAACTCTATAAAGCCTTCCAATATTTCTATCATTATTTCCCTACAAGCGATTCCATGGAGCTTTATACATGGATTTCAGATTTTGAATATTTAGATCCCGTTGTTGTTTCTGGGAATACCATATTGGTGTCTTTAGACATGTATTTGGGTAAAGAATCTCAGTTTTATCAAACAGCACCCGACTATTTGAAAGAGTCCTTTGATAAAGGTTATCTGAGTTCCGATGTGTTTTATCATTACTTCGCTCAGCATATTCCTTATCCAAGAGAGAATACTCTTTTAGCTTCGATGTTGTATTATGGTAAAATCTATTATTTGTGCGATTTGATTTTGCCACATATAAACGCTCATTATAAAATTACTTATACTGCCGAACAATTTGATTGGTGTAATGCCAACGAAGGACTCCTTTGGGCTAGTTTAATCGATCAAAATGTATTGTTTTCTACTGATGTTCAAAATAAACAGCGATTTATTGACGAAGCCCCTTTCTCAAAATTCTATAGTAACTTCGATCAGTCGTCACCTGGTAGAGTTGGTAGATGGTTGGGTTGGCAAATTATCAAATCCTATACAGAAGCGCATCCCGAAATAAGCCTCATTGAATTGATGCAGGAGCAAGATGCTCAAAAGTTATTGCGTGAATCACGATACAAACCTAAACACTAAGTTGTGAAAGAATCAGAAATTAATATCAAGATTTCCTTAGATGAAAATAAGGTGCCAGAGCAAATTCATTGGACGGCTAAAGATGCTGGCGAAGTGAATCAGAAGTGTGAGGCGATCTTACTTTCATTATGGGACGATAAAAAGCAAAACTCTTTGCGTATCGATCTATGGACTAAAGATATGAAGGTCGATGAGATGAAGGTTTTCTTTCACCAAACGCTTACTGCTATGGCCGATACTTTTGAGCGCGCTACTGGTGAGGAGAAAATGGCTGGCGATATGCGTCGTTTCTGTCAATATTTTGGCGAAGAGCTAAAATTGATGCAAGACGTAAAAAAGAAATCCTAGAATACTACTGACAAAAAAAGCTTGTTAATTGATTATCTCAATTAACAAGCTTTTTTTACCTAATCCAGTTCTCTCGAATATAGTCTTTCAAGGACTGCACGACAGCGCGACAGTTTTCCATTACCAGTCTTCGTCTAGCCAAATGCCTATAACTGATCTTTAACCAATCCGTTGGTATGATTAATAAAGTTGAGGATTTCAAGTTTTCCCAATCCGCTTTCAGCAGAGCTCATAAATGTCTGTGGAATTTCTTCCCAAGTTTTGAGCATCTCCGTGCGATACTTAGATAGGTTTTTGTTGAGTTCAGAGCTCGATAACTTATCCATTTTAGTGAATACAATCACAAAGGGAATTTGTTTCTTCCCAAGCCATTCCATAAAAATTATATCGATTTTTTGAGGCTCATGACGTGAGTCGACGAGTACAAAGGTACAGATGAGATTCTCTCTGCCTTCAAGGTATTCATAAATGAACTTGGCAAATATAGACCGATCTTTCTTGGAAACTTTCGCATATCCATAACCTGGTAAATCCACCAAAAACCATTCTTTATTAATCTTGAAATGGTTGATGAGTTGAGTTTTCCCTGGCTTACCCGAAGTTTTTGCAAGCTTTTTGTGGTCCGTAAGCATATTAATCAACGAAGACTTTCCTACATTCGAACGACCGATAAAGGCATATTCAGGAATGCGTTCTTTAGGACATTTATTAATGTCGGTATTGCTGATAACAAATTCAGCGGTTTTGATTTTCATCTTATTGGTGCTTATTCAACCATACCACACATTTATTGGCGAATTCTATAGGATGCTCCATCATTGGTGCATGCCCACATTTGTCGAACCAATGTAATTCAGAGTTTGGAAGAAGTTTGTGAAATTCTTCGGCTACCTCAGGTGGAGTTACACCATCATTTTCACCCCATAATAAACAGGTTGGAAGAGTCATGTTTGGAAGGTCTTTTGCCATATTATGGCGGATTGCTGATTTAGCAATCGCTAAAATTCGAATAATCTTTTCTCTCGAGTTTACCGATTCGAACACTTCATCAACCAATTCTTTAGTAGCTACAGCTGGGTCATAAAAAACATCCTGTGTTTTTTCTTTAATATAGTTGTAGTCTTCTCTGCGCGGGAACGTGTTACCCATCGCTTTCTCATATAAGCCAGAACTACCAGTTAATATTAGGTTTTTAACTAATTCTGGGTGGTTTTTAGTGTATATGAGGCCTACATGTCCACCTAGTGAATTACCTAAAAGAGTAACGTCTTTTAGTCCCAAATCCTTGATGAAATATTCAAGGAATCGTGAAATCCCTTTAGCACTCGTTTTTAATAAGGGTAATGTATAGATAGGTAGAGATGGGATGAGTACTCTATAACCTCCTTCAGCAATAATTCTTGCTGTCTTTTCAAAATTACTTAAGGCGCCCATTAAACCGTGAAGAAAAATAACCACTGGCCCTTCTCCTAAATCTATATACTCGTATGTGCCGTCTTTTACTATTTCGTATCTCATAAACAAGAATTTTCAAGTGCAAAAATACTCATTTATATATTAATTGAATTGTCGTACTGACTTTTTCGCATTTCATCTATTTCAAGGCTAGAATTCTAACTTATACACACTAATTGGAAAAGTAGTAGAGAAAGTTTTCAACAATGTGGTAAAAAGTGGTAAAAAGTGGTATATATTTGTAACTGTTTAAAAGGAAGCTCTCTGAGTATGAAAAGTTTAATCGGAATGTACGAATGTAAAGTGGACGCTAAAGGGCGTTTGACTTTGCCGTCTAGTTTGAAGAGGCAGTTGTCTGCGGTCCTTCAGGAGGGCTTCGTTTTGAAACGATCTGTTTTCAACTCTTGTTTGGAGCTTTATCCAATGGCTGAATGGGAAGCTGTAATTGGCGATGTAAACAAGTTGAATCGTTTTGTGAAAAAGAACAACGACTTCATTCGCATGTTTACAGCTGGTGTGAGAATGGTGGAGCCAGATGGAAATGCACGAATTCAAATCCCAAAGGATCTGATTAAATATGCAGGAGTCGAAAAACACGTTGTTTTGGCTTCAGTTGGGAATATCATAGAGCTTTGGGATAAGAATCAATATGAAGCAGCTATAAATGATGCTGATATTGATTTTAGTGCTTTGGCTGAAGAAGTAATGGGAAGTGCAGAAAAAGGAGGGGATGATGTCTAAATATCACGATCCAGTATTGTTGAGTGAGTGCTTGGAAGGTTTAAACATTTCTCCAGAAGGAACTTATGTTGATGTTACTTTTGGTGGTGGTGGTCATTCTAGAGCTATCGTTGAGCAATTAAAAGGTGGGCATTTATATGCCTTCGATCAAGATGAAGACGCGCTGAATAATGAATTGGACGACGATCGATTTACGCTGATCAATTCCAATTTTAGATATCTAAAGAACGGACTTCGAATGTATGGAGTGAAACAGATAGACGGCTTATTGGCTGATTTAGGAGTTTCTTCTCATCAGTTTGATGTCCCAGACCGGGGTTTTTCTATTCGTTTTGAAGCCGAATTGGATATGCGTATGGATCAGGCATCTGATTTAAATGCTTTCAAGGTTATAAACGAGTACGAACAAGAGGATTTAAGAAACATCTTAAAGCTTTACGGTGAATTAAAACGCCCAGGAACTGTAGCTCGTATTATTTGCGAGGCAAGAGTTGAAAAGCCTATTGCAACGGTAAACGAGTTGAAGGCACTCTTAAGTCCTTTGGCACCAAAGATGCTCGAAAATAAATTTTTCGCACAAGTATTTCAGGCTATACGGATCGAAGTAAACGATGAGCTTAATGCGCTTAGAGGAATGCTGATACATGCGCAAGAGATTTTAAAACCAGGAGGTCGATTGGTAGTGATTTCTTACCATTCATTAGAAGATCGTTTGGTGAAGAACCTCATTCAGAAGGGGAATTTTGAAGGAGAATTAAAACAAGACTTTTTCGGAAACAAGCTATTGAGCTTTAAGAAGATCAGTCGAAAACCTATTCTTCCTACCGAAGAAGAAATACAAAGAAATAACCGCGCTCGAAGTGCAAAGCTAAGAGTGGCAGAAAAACTATAAATCTTGACAAAGTCTAGCTGGAACAAGTTGTTAAAAGTGGCTGGAAATCGCTTCAATGATTTCCGAGCTAAAAGACTTGCCTCCAAAAGTTTGTTGGTGACTTCCTGGAGAATGATACTGTTCATTTCAACATTAGCCATTCTCGTTATTTACAGTTCTCATAAAGTAGATCAAAAGGTAATACACATCACCAAACTCGAAGAAGAGTTGAAAGAATTACGTTCTATGCATATTGATATGCGTACGCGACTCATGTCGCTTAGCAAGCCAACTAAAGTGGCAGAAGATGTTCAAAGTTTAGGCTTGCAAGAGTCGAGGCAGGCACCTTATAAGATATTGATGAAAGACTAAAATGAAGGAAAAAAAAGCCATATTCATCCGCGTGATGTTGATTACTACGGTAATCATAGTCGTTGCTGTGGCTATATTTTTACAACTTCTTAGTGTGCAAGCCGAACTCTCGGAGGAGGTTGCCTTAAATGATCCTATCATCCAAATCATAGAAATTCCTTCTCCTCGTGGGAATATTTACGATTTGAAAGGGAATTTATTGGCTACCTCAATGCCAGTATATTCTATAGCTATAGATGCTACACAAGCTTCCGATACATTGTTCGAAAATAATTACAGATCCTTATCGAGACAGTTGTCGAATTTATTTGGCGATTTAAGCTCTTCGGAATATGCGAAGAAACTATTACATGCTCGTAGAAACAATAAGCAATACCTGCGATTACAAACTCGAGTCCGCTATTCGGAATTACAAAAGGTTAAAAGCCTCCCAATTTTAAAAGAAGGTCGTTACAAGGGTGGTTTTGTTTATAAACAACAAACAGAGCGCACAAAGCCTTTCGGTTATCTCTGCGATCGTACAATTGGATATGGTAGAGATGTAAGTGATGTGGGGATTGAAAAAGCATACAACCACTATTTGAAAGGTGTGAGTGGTTTGCAGTTAATGCAAAAGATAAACGGTGGTGTATGGAAGCCATTGAGTAATACGCAGGATGTTGAGCCAATTGTGGGTAGCGATGTTTATGCCACTATCGATATCCGAATTCAAGATATCGCTCAAACGGCTCTTTTGAAGAGTTTGGAAAAGTTCGAAGCTAAAAATGGCTCTATCATTTTGATGGATGTTAAAAGTGGAGCCATCAGAGCGATGTCGAGTTTAGAACGTACCACCGAAGGTAAATACGCCGAGAAGTTCAATTATGCAATTGGTGCTGCTCAAGAGCCAGGATCTACTTTCAAGCTGGCATCACTTTTAGTTGCTCTCGAGGATGGAGTAGTAGATACTGCCACGATTGTGGATACTCAAAATGGGGCTTTTAAATTTTACGACAAAACCATGAAAGACTCCAATTTTCATCGTGGAGGTCATGGTAAGATTAGCATTGCCGAAGCATTTCGCGTTTCATCAAATATCGGTATCGCTCGAACAATTAATGATAATTACAAATCCCATCCTCAGACGTTCATCGATCGTTTAGCACGATTAGGGATTAGCAATAAGTTGGATTTTGAATTATTAGGAGAGGCCGAGCCTTGGATCAAGAATACTGATGACCCTAGTTGGTCTGGAGTTTCTTTGCCATGGATAGCTTTTGGATACGAGCTCAAAATGACTGCTCTTCAGATGCTTGCTTTGTACAATGCCGTTGCCAACGATGGGGTAATGGTAAAGCCACGATTAGTAGATAAAGTGAAGCGAGGAGAAAGATTGCTGGAGACAAGAAGTGTGGAGGTGTTGAATCCGAGCATTTGTTCTGAACAGACAAACAAGATATTACAAGAGCTTCTTGAGGGTGTAATAGAAGAGGGAACGGCTCGAAATATTTACTCTGAGAAATATTCCTGCGCAGGAAAAACTGGTACTGCTAAAATTGCAAGTCAAGGTTCTTATGGAGCCGATTATCGCGCTTCTTTTGTGGGTTATTTCCCTGCCCACGAGCCTAAGTATTCGTGTATAGTGGTTGTGTCGGAACCGAAAAAGGAGATTGGCTTTTATGGAAACGTAGTAGCAGCTCCTGTTTTTGCTGAGGTTCGCAATTCATTATATGCCGAAGAGGCTATAGAGGTCCCGCTATTGGCTGAAAATCGAAAAACAAAGGCTTGTATTGCAAAAGCAGAAGAGTTGAAGTGTATCCAGCGTCTGCTTTCAGAAAGTTCAGCGGGAGGCTTTAATACCACGGATTGGGTGAGGTATTCTGCCGACAGCGAATTAGAAGAATTGGATTTAGAAGAAGGTCTGATGCCTAATTTAAAAGGAATGAATGCCATGGATGCAGTTTTTTTACTTGAAAATATGGGTCTTCAAGTAAGTGTGAGTGGGAAAGGAAAGGTTTGGAGACAATCTTTAAAAGTAGGTCATAGAATTCAAGAAAACGAAAAAGTACTATTAAGATTATCATAGATGAAGCTGCTTAAAGACATATTGTACAAAGTAGACCTAGATAGAATCCTGGGGAACACCAACGTAGCTATTCCTCATATGTGTTTCGATTCGCGTCAAGTACAAAAGGATTCGCTTTTCATCGCTGTAAAGGGAAGCCTTTCTGATGGGCACAACTTCATCGAGCAGTCGATTAAGCAAGGTGCCTTAGCAATTATTTGTGAGAAGCTTCCTTCCGATATAAATGATAAGCTTGTTTATATAAAGGTTAAAGATTCTTCGACAGCTTTGGGTGTTGTTGCTTCCAACTTTTATGACAATCCTTCTGAAAAATTAAAATTAGTAGGGATTACAGGAACCAACGGAAAAACTACTGTTGCTACTTTATTGCATAACCTTTTCCAAGCTTTGGGTTATAAAGCGGGTTTATTGTCTACTGTCGTTTATAAAATAGGGTATAAATCGATTGAAGCCACTCATACTACTCCGGATGCAATTCGATTAAATACCTTGTTGAATGAAATGGTGCTCGAAGGTTGTAAGTACTGCTTTATGGAAGTTAGCTCTCATGCAATTGACCAAGGTCGTATTGCAGGTTTGGATTTTGACATCGCAGCTTTCACAAATATCAGTCGTGATCATCTAGATTACCATAAAACCTTCGACGATTATATCCTTGCGAAAAAAATATTCTTTGATGGTTTGAAGAAAGAAGCCATTGCATTGGTGAATAAGGACGATCGTCATGGAGCAACCATGTTACATCATACCAAGGCGACTAAAAAATCATTTGGACTTCGAACGATAGCCGATTATAAGTGTCGTGTTATTGAAAATCAATTTTCAGGATTACACCTCAATCTGAATGGTCAGGATATTTACACCAAACTCATAGGAAGTTTTAATGCTTCAAATATCACTGCTGCTTTTGGTGTTGCGGTTGAGTTGGGCGAAGATGACTTACAAGTGCTTACAGTACTTTCTGCATTGAACCCTGTGGAAGGGCGTTTCCAACAATTTAAGTCTGCCAATGGTGTGATTGCTATTGTAGATTATGCTCATACTCCCGATGCTTTGCAGAACGTGTTGAAAACCATTGCTGATATCCGCATGGGAAGTCAAAAAGTGATTTGTATTGTAGGTTGTGGTGGCGATAGAGATAAAGGGAAAAGGCCATTGATGGCTAAAGCAGCTTGTCAATGGAGCGATCAGGTGATTTTTACTTCTGATAATCCACGAAGTGAAAATGCTAATGCGATAATTGCCGAGATGAAAGAGGATTTAACTGCTTCGAGCATAAAAAAAGTTCTCTGTTTAGAAGATCGCGCAGAAGCAATAAAGCTGGGTATAACCTTGGCAAAGCCAGGTGATATTCTATTGGTAGCTGGCAAAGGTCATGAGAAATATCAAGAAATTAAAGGTGAGCGTTTCCCTTTTGATGACCTGGAAATGCTGAAAACTCGTTTTAAAGAACAAGAAAGCTGATGTTATACTATTTGTTCACATATCTCGATGAGGCCTACAATATTCCAGGAGCAGGTGTTTTTCAATACATCTCTTTCCGAGCTGCAATGGCTGTAATTCTGTCTCTATTAATATCGATGATTTTCGGTAAGAGCATTATTCGTTTGCTAGCAAAAATGCAAGTTGGTGAGAGTGTTCGCGATCTTGGTTTAGAAGGTCAGGTGGAGAAAGCTGGAACACCTACTATGGGTGGGATTATTATTCTAAGTTCGATACTCATCCCAACATTACTATTCGCTCAGCTCGATAATATTTACGTCCTCTTGTTAATCATCACCACTGTATGGATGGGCTTTATTGGTTTTCTAGACGATTATATCAAAGTTTTCAAAAATGATAAAGAAGGTTTAGCGGGTAAGTTTAAGGTTTTAGGTCAGGTGTCTCTTGGTTTAATAGTAGGTTCTATCCTGTATTTCCACCCAGATGTTGTTATTCGTAATCAAGTGACTATAGATTCTAATCAAACTCATACGGAGCTTATTCAAGAAAATGTTAAGTCTACTAAAACGACTATTCCTTTTACAAAAAATAATGAATTCTCCTACGAAGAGTTGGTGTCGTGGATGGGGGATGATGCACAGGATTGGGCTTGGCTCGTATTTATTCCGATGGTAATATTTATTGTAACAGCAGTTTCAAATGGCGCCAACCTTACCGATGGTATCGATGGTTTGGCAACGGGAACTTCAGCCATTATTGGCGCTACTTTGGGAATATTCGCCTATCTATCTGGTAACATGATTTACGCTGATTATCTAAATATAATGTACATCCCCTATTCGGGAGAGTTGGTAATCTTTATTGCCGCTTTTGTGGGTGCTTGTGTTGGTTTCTTATGGTATAATTCATATCCAGCCCAAGTGTTTATGGGTGACACAGGTAGTTTGGCAATCGGCGCTATCATAGCGGTATTTGCTATTGCAATACGCAAAGAATTATTGATACCAGTGCTTTGTGGAGTATTTCTGATTGAAAACCTATCGGTGGTATTACAGGTGTCATATTTTAAATACACCAAAAAGAAATATGGTGAGGGAAAACGAATTTTCCTGATGTCGCCATTACATCACCATTACCAAAAGAAGGGCATGCACGAAAGTAAGATTGTTACCCGATTTTGGATTGTGGGTATCATGTTGGCTATACTCACATTCGTAACCTTAAAATTACGATAGTGGAACGAGTTGTTGTCTTAGGAGGTGGAGAAAGTGGACTTGGGGCTGCGCTCTTGGCAAAGCAAAAAGGCTTTGATGTTTTTCTCAGTGATTTTGGAACAATCAAAGAAAAGTATCAGCAAGAGCTTAATGAGGCTGGCATAGATTGGGAACATGAAAAGCATACTGTAGAGCTGATTTTATCAGCTGACAAAGTAGTGAAGAGTCCGGGGATACCCGAAAATGATTTGATTGCTAAAATCCGCTCAAAGGAAATAGAAGTTCTTTCAGAAATTGAGTTTGCGAGTCGTTTTTGCCAAGGTAAAATTGTGGCAATTACTGGAAGTAATGGAAAGACTACCACGGCAACCTTAACCCATCACCTGTTGAAATCAGCTGGAATGGATGTGGCTTTGGCAGGAAATATTGGCGATAGTTTTGCTCGATTATTAACCGAAGGCGACCACGAATATTGGGTGTTGGAACTGAGCAGCTTTCAGTTGGATGATATCAAAGCTTTTCGTCCACACATAGCTATTCTGCTAAACATCACTCCCGATCATCTCGATCGCTATGCAGGAAAGATGGAAAACTATGCAGAGTCGAAGATGAGAGTTTCAGCAAATCAGGATGCTTCGGATTTTTTCATCTATTGGGATGAAGACCCTTGGATAGCAAAGTATTTGGATAGTGTAAAAGCAGATTTAATTCCCTTCGGGGAGAAGCCCCTTGAAAGAGGAGCATATATAGACCAAGAAGAAATAAAAATCAATATCAAAAGAGAGCCATTGATTATGACGATACACGAACTAGCCCTACAAGGTAAACATAACAGCTATAATTCTATGGCTGCCGGAATAGCTTCAAAGCTTCTGGGTGTTACCAGCGATATTATTCGCGAATGCCTATCGAATTTTGAAAAAATTGAACATCGATTGGAGCCTGTATTGAAGGTCCACGGGGTGGATTATATCAACGATTCGAAAGCGACGAACATAAATGCTGTTTGGTATGCTTTAGATAGTATGACCAAACCAGTAGTTTGGATTTGTGGCGGAGTAGATAAAGGGAATGATTATAAGGAACTACTGCCTTTAGTGAAAGCTAGAGTGAAGGCTATTGTTTGCTTAGGAGCAAATAATGCCAAGCTAATCTCTGATTTTGACGGGCATATTGAAGTTATTGAAGATACCCATTCGATGAGTGAAGCTGTGAAGGTAGCGTATAAATTAGCGAGCAAAGGCGATGCTGTATTGTTGTCCCCTGCTTGTGCAAGTTTCGATCTTTTTGTGAGTTACGAAGATAGAGGAAGACAATTTAAAAGAGCCGTAAGAGATTTATAAGGTGAAGCTATTCGACTACATAAAAGGTGATAAGTATATTTGGGCGGTGGCATTTTTGCTCTCTCTTGCCTCTATTGTTTTAGTGTATAGCTCGAGTTCTCATTTGGCATTTGCTTATAAGGAGGGGAATACTCTTTCCTTTTTAATTAAGCATATCATTCACTTGGGAATTGGGTTTTCGATTATGTTAGTCTTGTCTCGAATACCATTTAAATACTTTTATAATCTCTCGAAAATTATTTATGTAATTGCCATTATATTAATCGTTTGGGCGGTTAGTGGCAGCGAATCTATTGGTGGTGCAAATGCCAGTAGATGGATTCGTGTAGGAGGATTTACCTTTCAACCTTCTGAATTAGCTAAGGTTGCCTTATTTGTATTGTTAGCTAGAAACCTCGTTCATTATAAAGAACGATTACTCTCTTTTAGAGATTCCGCATTCCCCATTTTAGGGCCCGTCTTATTGCTTTGTGCTTTGATATTGCCTTCTAACCTTTCTACGGCGGCTATTATTTTCATGATTAGTTTCATGATCATGTTTGTTGGCCGTTATTCATGGAAGAACCTACTGTTGATGATTGGCGGTGGGCTTATTGCTTTTGCCATATTTATTCAGGTGGTAAAGACATACCCTAATATTAGTAATAGGCTAGCAACTTGGAATGCTCGAATTGAATCTTTTTCTGATAATAGTTCCGAAGGGAATTATCAGGTAAATCACGCTAAAATGGCTATTGCCAGAGGTGGTGTGTGGGGGCAAGGCCCAGGAAAAAGTGTGCAAAAATATTTTTTACCTCAATCCTCATCCGATTTCATTTATGCCATTATCGTTGAAGAGTATGGAAGGATTGGCGGTGGTGTCATCATTATTTTATACTTGTTTTTATTGTTTAGAATTTTGAGGGTAGCCAGTAAAACCGACGATGATTTTGCCATGTTGATGGTTCTCGGTTTGGGCTTGTCAATAATTTGTCAAGCGTTTATAAATATGGCAGTCGCAGTAAATCTATTACCAGTTACCGGACAAACTTTACCACTGATTAGTGCGGGAGGGTCTTCGGTATGGATGACTTGTGCAGCTATAGGATTGATTTTAAGTGTAAGTGCAAACTTACCTATGGATACAGATAATATTGAAGAAGATGAAGAAGCGCTTCTTAATTAGCGGAGGAGGAACAGGGGGGCATATCTTTCCGGCAATAGCTATCGCTCGTGAAATCGAGCAACGCTATCCAGAAAGTATGTTGCTTTTTGTAGGGGCTAGCAATCGCATGGAGATGGAGAAAGTACCTGCTGCTGGTTACACTATCAAAGGCTTGTGGATTTCTGGTTTCCAACGTTCATTATCGATTAAGAATCTACTTTTCCCAGTGAAATTATGCTTGAGCATCTTGAAATCTTTTTTCATCGTGCTTCGATTTAAACCCGATGTGGTAATCGGTACGGGAGGTTTTGCTAGTGGCCCTATTTTGTGGGTGGCATCCTTATTAAAGATTCCTACTTTAATTCAAGAGCAAAATTCCTATCCCGGAATTACCAATAAGATATTGTCATCGAAAGTCAATCATATTTGTGTTGCTTACCCAAGCTTGGAGCGATTTTTTCCAAAAGAGAAAATTAGCATTACGGGGAACCCAATACGCAGTGAGATTGAATTTGGGAAATACGATAGAGAAGAGGCTATTCAAGCTTTTGGATTAAGCTCAAATAAAACTACTGTTTTGGTGATTGGCGGGAGCTTAGGTTCTAAAAAGATTAACGAAACAATCCTCGAAAATATAAACTGGTTTAGTGAGAATGATGTTCAGCTCATCTGGCAAACTGGGAAGATCTATTACGATATATGTGCCGTAAATCAGGGGGATGATTCTTTGGTAAAAGTTCAGGCCTTCATCACTGAGATGGGGCCTGCTTTTGCTGCGGCCGATATTGTGATTTCGAGAGCTGGAGCCATTGCTATTTCTGAATTGTGCTCACTCGGAAAAACGTGTTTATTAGTTCCTTCGCCCAATGTGGCGGAAGATCATCAGAAAAAAAACGCCTTGGCTTTGGCCGAAAATGACGCAGCCTTATTGGTAGAGGAAAAAGTGATTGAACAAGATCTTTTTGCCTCATTATCAAATTTGGTGCAAGATGAATCACTTAGAAATCGATTGGCACAAAACTGCAAGTCGATGGCGAAACCAAATGCCGCGTCTAAAATTGTTGACCTCATAGAGACAAGTCTTAATAAATGATCGATTTAGAAAACATAAAGAGAGTTTATTTTCTCGGAATTGGAGGAATTGGAATGAGTGCCTTGGCAAAATATTTCAAAACCAAAAATTTTGAAGTTGCTGGCTATGATAAGGTGCGTACCGATTTGTGCCAGTCTTTAGAAGAGCTTTCGTGTATTGTTTCATATGTCGATAGTTTAGATTCACTTCCCAAAGAGTATCACGATATAGAGAGTACGCTAGTGGTTTTTACCCCAGCCGTTCCAAAGACCAATGTCTTGTTTTCTTTTTTAAAAAAGGAAGGTTTTAAAATGCTTAAGAGAGCGGAAGTATTGGGCGCGATCACTCGTACTAGTAATTGTTTGGCCATTGCAGGAACACATGGTAAGACCACTATCTCCACCCTTTTGGCTTATGTGTTGTCTGAAAACGACATTGATTGTTCAGCATTTTTAGGAGGGATTTCTACCGACTTTCAATCAAACCTGCGCATTGGGAAAGAAGATATTGTAGTGGTGGAGGCTGATGAGTTTGATCGTTCTTTTTTACAGTTGTCTCCAAACTTCGCACTCGTGAGTTCTATGGATGCCGATCATTTAGATATTTATGGTTCGGCTGAAAATCTCGAGGAATCTTTTCAGTTGTTTGCCGATAAGGTAGCCGATGGAAATGTGATTGCTAAAGAAGGATTAAACATGAATGCTGAATATACTTATGCGCTGAATTCAAAGACTGCAGATTTCTCCGCTAGAAATATACGTGTGGAACGGGGGACTTATCATTTCAATATTCATTATCCCAAAGGGGTGTCGAGAAATGTGAGCACAGGAATGCCTGGGATTCACAATGTGGAAAATGCATTAGCGGCATTTGCCATGGCTTATTTTGAAGGAGTAGATGTGAAGGGAATAGCGGATGCTATCGCTTCTTTCTCAGGTGTTAAAAGGCGTTTTGAGTATCATGTAAAATCTCTTACTAAAGTTTATATCGACGATTATGCTCATCATCCAAAAGAGATTGATGTGGCGATTCGATCCGCGAGAGATTTGTATCCGAATAGAAAGTTGACGGTTGTTTTTCAACCACATTTGTTCAGCAGAACGAGAGACTTTGCCGATGACTTTGCCAAGAGTTTGTCAGCCGCCGATGAATTGTATTTACTCGACATCTATGCGGCCAGAGAAAAGCCAATTAAAGGTGTCGATTCAGCTTTTTTATTGGAAAAAGTAAGCATTGAGAAGAAGTATTTGTCTTCGAAGGAAACGATTTTAGGTCAATTAGCGGATGTGGAAATCCTCATGACTTTAGGTGCGGGTGATATCGACACTTTGGTTGAGCCCATTAAAAATTTGTTATCGTAATAAGGTGAAAAAATTAATAAACATACTCTATGTCTTGTTTTTGAGCTCATTACTACTGGTTTTGAGTTGGAAAAGTCATACCGACTTGAAAGATCAGATCTGTGAGAAGCTGCAAATTACTGTGGATACGAGTGATGAAATCTACTTTGTAAACCGGGAAATGGTGCGACTTTTACTTCACGAAAAAATGGATACTATCGTCGGAAAGAAGTATAGAGATATAAACATTTGTTTGTTAGAAGAATTTGTTGACGAGCACCCAAATATTGACAAAGCAGAATTATATTTAACAATTGACGGTAAACTCTGTGCAAATGTGACTCAACGAAAACCTTTAGCACGTGTTTTTGAGCAAGATCGTTCTTACTATATCGATGTGAATGGCGATGAGATGCCACTCTCTGAAAACTTTACTGCGAGAGTATATTCGGTGTATTGGGATCAAGCTGACGAAAGTAGAAAAGAGATTCTATTGAAATTCTGTGATTTTATTCAGGAGGATTCCTTTTTAAGTGCACAGATTACCGCAATAGAATTTTCCGAAAAGAATGAATTGACGCTTTACCCGAGAATGGGGTCGCACAAAATAATCTTGGGGACAGCTCAAAATCTAGAAAGAAAGTTTGAGAGGTTAAAAGTTTTTTACCGTAAGGGATTGGAGAAAGTAGGTTGGAATCGTTATGAAACCATTAACCTAAAGTTTGAAAATCAAGTAGTGTGTACTAAAAGATAGATTGATGGAAACGGGAGAAATTGCAATAGGATTAGATATAGGAACAACTAAGATTGTTGCTATTGCCGGTCGCAAGAATGAGTTTGGGAAGATTGAAATCCAAGGATTGGGTAAAGCTAAATCATTGGGTGTTCAGCGTGGAGTAGTATCAAATATTACACAGACTATCGAGTCTATTCAGCATGCAATTAAAGAGGCTGAAGCCGATTCAGGATTAACACTGGATAACTCCGTGGTGGGTATTGCAGGACAACATATCCGCAGTATGCAACACAGCGATTATGTCTTACGCGAGAAATTCGAAGAGGTAATTACACAGAGTGATATCGATAAATTAATTGAGAATGTACACAAATTGGTAATGCTTCCAGGTGAAGAAATTATTCATGTGTTACCTCAAGAGTACAAAATTGATGGTGAGGCAAATATTCGCGAGCCACGTGGTATGAAAGGTCGTCGATTGGAAGCTAACTTCCATATTGTTGTTGGGCAAATATCAGCTATCGGAAATATATTTTCTTGTGTAAAGAATTCAAATCTAACAGTTTCTGGAATTACTTTGGAGCCCTTGGCATCTGCTGAGGCGGTATTGAGCGAAGAGGAAAAAGAAGCTGGAGTTTGCTTGGTGGATATAGGTGGTGGAACTACCGATGTAGCCATTTTTAAAGATGGAATTATTCGCCATACCGCTGTAATCCCTTTTGGTGGTAATGTGATTACCGAAGATATCAAGGAAGGTTGCTCAATCATTGAAAAGCAAGCTGAATTGTTGAAAATTAAATTCGGATCTGCATGGCCTGGAGAAAATAGCGATAATGAAATTGTTTCTATTCCTGGGTTAAGAGGAAGAGATCCTAAAGAGATTTCATTAAAAAATCTTTCAAAAGTCATTCACGCTCGATTGGTAGAAATCATCGATCAAGTATATGTGGAGATAAAAAATTATGGTAACGAAGAGCCAAAGAAAAAATTGATTGCAGGTATTGTGTTGACTGGGGGTGGTTCTCAGGTAAAGCATATCAAGCAATTGGTGGAATATGAAACGGGGATGGATACGCGTATTGGTTATCCAAATGAACACCTAGCGAAAGGTTCTCGTTCGGAATTGGAGAGTCCTATGTACGCCACTGCGATTGGATTGGTGATGAAAGGTGCTGAGATTAATGAGAAAGGCGTTTCGACTGAGGAACCTGTAACCCCGCCAACACCAAAGGACCCTACTACTGGGACTACCGTTGAAGTTGGGGTCAAACCAGGTCCAGACAACCCATCACCAATACCAAAGCCCGGAGGATCATTCTTTGATAAGTGGGTGGAGAAGTTTTTAGACTATTTAGCTAAACAAGACTAAGGTCTTTAGAATTATAAAATTATGCCTGATTTAAATTTTGACATGCCGCAGCATCAGTCTTCAGTCATCAAAGTAATTGGTGTAGGAGGAGGAGGTAGTAATGCCGTAAATTACATGTTCCAGAAGGGTATTCGTGGGGTAGACTTTGTTGTTTGCAACACCGATCAACAAGCCCTTGAAGATAGTCAAGTGCCTAATAAAATCCAATTAGGAATTGACGTTACTGAAGGTTTAGGAGCAGGAGCTGACCCAGAAAAGGGGCGTGTTTCTGCACTAGAAAATATTGAAGATGTAACAGCTATTTTGGAGAATAACACCAAAATGGTATTCATTAACGCTGGTATGGGTGGCGGAACAGGTACAGGGGCGGCACCTGTAATTGCTCAAGCGGCCAAAGAAATGGGTATTCTTACCGTGGCTATCGTTACTATTCCTTTCATCTTTGAAGGGAAGTTGAGGATGATTCAGGCAGAGCAGGGAATTGTCGAGTTGAAAAAACACGTCGATTCCCTAATCGTGATTAACAATAATAAGCTTCGTGAGATATACGGTAATCTTGGTTTTAAATCGGGATTTGCGAAGGCGGATGAAATTTTGGCAACTGCCTCCAGAGGTATTGCTGAGGTGATTACACAGCCTGGCCATTTAAATATTGACTTGAATGATGCGCGTACCGTATTGCAAAATAGTGGAACTGCTATTATGGGTTCTGCAACTGCTTCAGGTGAAAATCGTGCTATTAAAGCAGTTAAAGGAGCTTTAGAATCTCCTTTATTGGATAATAATCATATTCATGGCGCTAAAAAGGTGCTGCTTTTAATCATGTCGGGTGCCGATGAGGTAACCTTCGAAGAGATGGGTGAGATTAGTGATTTTATCCAGGAACAGGCTACTGTAGAAGGTGGTCAGCCTGCTGATATTATTATGGGCGTTGCCGAAGATCATAACTTGGAGGATAGTGTAACGGTAACAGTTATTGCTACTGGATTCCACGAAGGTCGTGATGTGAATCCGCTTACCCTTGAGCCAGAACGCGTTGTTCATCAGTTGGATAAAAATCCAATTGTTGAAGCTGCAATTGAAAAGCAACTACTTGCTGAGAGTTTAGCTGCGATAACTGAAGTTCAAGAAGTAAAGCAAGTGTTTAATCTTGAGGATACTATTGAAGAAGATATTCAAGATATAGCGCCTATAGTTGAAGTGAAAGAAGAATATTCAGCTCCGATTGTTGAAGATTCTATCGATCAGGAACAGGTGAGCATGAGTTTCGAATTTGAATTTGACGCACATGTACAACAAGAAGTTGAAACTGTTATTGAAGAAGAGAAAGTAGTATTCAATTTAGAGAGTGACCTTGCTATTGAAGAGGAGCCTGCATCCGAATTGGAACAAGAAATTCAAAAAGATCCTATTGCTTCTGAATTCGCTAATGTAGAGAATATAGTTGTTGCCGATGTAGTTTTAGATGTTGAAGAGCCTTTATTTAATTCAACAGTCGAAACTATTGAAGAGCCAAATATGCTTAGTGATTTCGAAGAATCAAATCCAGTTTCATTTACAATAGATGCTGGGATATCTTCAGAAGAGCCAAGTGATAAAATTGTTCATACACTCGATTTAGACGAAGATGAGGACGAAGACGAAGGTTTCGCCTTTGATTTATCTGGTTCTGCTGAAGAGGAGACTTTTACCTTATCTACTCAAGAGCCAAGTGTTCCTGTTGAAGCTGTTCCTATGGCTTCTATAAACCCTCAATTAGCACCCTCTGAAGAGCCTAAAGTAGAGACTTTGATACTCGATGAGTTAGAGGAGCTTGAAGAAGAAATAGAGGAAGTAGAAGAAAGTACATTGGAAGCTATAGAGCAACCTTTAATGGAAGAGAAGCCAAGTGTAACACTTTCTACTCAAACAGCTACCGTGCAAGATCAAATAGAACGTGCTAGACAAAGAAAGCTTCGTTTACAGAAATTCAATTATCGTTTCAGAAATAATTCGGTGATTGAGGAGGCGGAACGTGAACCGGCATATAAGAGACAAGGTGTAGAGCTAAAAGAGCCTACACATTCTTCTGAAGAAGCGCTTTCGAGAGTTTCTTTAAGCACGAATGATAATGGAGGCATTGAATTGAAAACTAATAATTCGTTTTTACACGATAACGTAGATTAACACGATATGAGTTTACAAGCTAAAGTAATGACGGCCATCAAAGAGGCCATGAGAGCGAAAGATAAAGTAGCTCTGGAAACATTAAGAGCGATTAAATCTGAATTATTGAACGCTCAAACAGCTGTGGGTGCCTCAGGCGAAATTAAAGAGGCTGATGAAGTGAAATTGCTTCAGAAAATGCAGAAGCAACGCAAAGATGCCGCGGCTATTTACAAAGAGCAAAACAGAGAAGATTTAGCTGCTGATGAATTGGAGCAAGCTGAAATCTTGGTTCAGTTTTTACCAAAGCAAATGACTGCTGAGGAACTGCAAGAACAAGTAAAAAGTATTATAGTAAAGGTGGGAGCTTCGGGTCCTGCCGATATGGGGAGAGTGATGGGAGTAGCTTCTAAAGAGTTGGCCGGAAAGGCTGAAGGCAGATTGATTGCCGATACCGTGAAGACGCTCTTAAGTAACTAATCTATTTTTTGTTATGTTAGAAAATCCTATTCCCTTCTCGGGATGGGATTTTTTTGTTTGGACCTATTCTATCGTCCAGACGGTATCCGATTGATGTGGATAATTGTTCAGGTAGATACTAATATCATCATTCGGGAAATCATCGTAAACACTGCTAATATCGAAACAGAGATCTTCGTTGATAGATGCAAAGCAAGGGTCTTCATTGGAAATGTGTGATAGGTATATAGATAAAACAATTGGTGGAGTCCCACAGAAAAGTGGCTCTTGAACGAGCCGAAATAGATGCTCTTCGCAACCCCCGCCATAAGATATATTCAAAGACAATTCCTGATTTTGTACAGAAACCGAATTAATGTAAAGTGCATCTCTCTGAAATTGCTCTTCCCATTCGGCTTTTATAATTGAGGGGCATTCACTAATGATTAAAGGAGCATCTTCTTCACAAGCGTATAGAAGAATGCCAATTCCTAAAAAATAAAAGCCATATTTGAGATTAGTATACATAACCAAATTCGTAAGTGAAACTGGAGTCGCCATTACAAGCTACAGTTATATGAATTTGGTTGATGCCCTCTATTTGTAGTGTAGTCAAATCAAAGTCTTGTATCTCGTTGTGGACGATGTCAGTACAAGAATCTTCGTTGGCATCGTGGCGAATTTCTAAATGAACTAAATCCTCTGATTCAGAGATTGATATTAGGTTAAACAGTTTCACCTTGTGTAGTTCGCATCCTCCCATATAGGTATAGTCAATTTGTAAGCAGTCGCCAATAAGGTGGGCGCTATTAACTGTAATGCTATCGTTCGGTAAATGATCATCGTCAGTTCCCATCTCAATAATCTCTTGACATCCATTATCAATAAGTATTTCTACCAGACAGTCTATTCGGATAGTTGTCCCCACCATACAGCTGCTCTCGTAATTAACTTCGGTATACGAAATGGCTAACTTTTGCCCCGTTTCAATAACAAAGTTGGGTACTATTTCTACTAATTCTAAAAGGTCGTTGTTAAGATTTTGAAGGATTACGCAGTTAGTATCATCCGAGAGTACATTAACGGTGTCCGTATAAGTGCACTGCGTCTCACATGCTCCTTCTTCCCATGCTAATAATCCGGATTGATACTGAGCAATAGATGCATTGAGATAAGTGTTTCCATCGCAGCCACAAACAGGTTTGTATGCAGTGCTCCATTCAATTTGGCTATCGATTAAACTAGCGTCAAAACAAATATTTAAATCCTCTTGACAGGTGTAAACTAGAAGGGGCAGTACCAATAAGAATAGCCATTTTTTCATTCGAGAGGTCTTTGTTGAATGGTAATCAAAAATTATTCGAAATTAGTCTGGTCGCTGGGCTTTGGTCGATAGCGTGTTAATAACTGATAATTAATGAACCCATTTTAGTTTTCAATTCCCAGTTTGTAATTTCATTTTAGCTAACTGCTAAAACTCACCGAACAAAAAAAAGCCCCATCCCGTGGGTACGGGATAGGGCTTTCAATATTATTGATAGATGTTTCTTACATCATTCCTGGCATACCACCTGGCATACCACCACCCATTGGCATTGGGTTTTCTTCAGGAATATCAGCTAAAACACATTCGGTAGTTAATAGCATCCCCGCAACCGAAGCTGCGTTTTCAAGAGCCACACGAGTAACTTTAGCTGGGTCGATAATACCGGCCTCTAGCATATGCTCGAAAGTACCTGTTTTGGCATTATAACCAAAGTCGGCTTTACCTTCTTGAATTTTGAAAATAATTACCGAACCTTCGCCACCAGCATTTGCCACAATTTGACGTAGAGGAGCTTCAATAGCCTCAGCAATAATTTGAATTCCTGTTTTTTCGTCTTCGTTTTCTGCTTTCACTTTCCCTAAGGCAGAAGCGGCGCGAACAAAGGCTACTCCACCACCAGGAATAATTCCTTCCTCAATAGCAGCTCTCGTAGCAGCAAGTGCATCATCTACACGATCTTTCTTCTCTTTCATCTCAATTTCTGAAGCAGCACCTACATAAAGTACAGCAACACCACCTGCTAATTTAGCTAGGCGCTCTTGTAGTTTCTCACGGTCGTAGTCAGAAGTGGTCGTTTCCATTTGCGCCTTAATTTGATTTACGCGCAACTCGATAGCTTCTTTTTCACCTTTACCGTTTACAACAGTTGTATTGTCTTTGTCGATAACTATTTTATCGGCTTGACCCAACATCTCTATTGTGGCATTCTCCAATTTGAAACCGCGTTCCTCAGAGATTACTGTTCCTCCTGTAAGTATGGCAATATCTTCGAGCATCGCTTTACGGCGATCGCCAAAGCCGGGAGCTTTTACAGCAGCAACTTTTAGACTACCTCGAATTTTATTTACTACTAGAGTGGCAAGTGCTTCACCATCTACATCTTCGGCGATGATTAATATAGGACGACTCGTTTGAGTTGTTTGCTCCAAAATAGGAAGCATATCCTTCATGTTCGAAATCTTCTTATCGTAGATTAAGATATAAGGATGCTCCAATTCAGTCTCCATTTTTTCGGCATTGGTAACAAAATAAGGAGATAAATAACCACGGTCGAATTGCATACCTTCAACTACATCAACAGTAGTTTCGGTCCCTTTTGCTTCTTCAACAGTGATTACACCTTCTTTCTTCACTTTAGCCATAGCCTCGGCAATCAATTTACCAATGCTACTGTCGTTGTTAGCAGAAATAGAAGCTACTTGTTCAATTTTATCAAGGTTGTCACCAACTTCGATCGATTGCTTTTTAAGTTCGCCAACAACAGCTTTAACCGCTTTGTCTATCCCTCTTTTCAAATCCATTGGGTTAGCACCTGCAGCAACGTTTTTTAATCCTGTTGCAACAATTGCTTGTGCTAATACAGTAGCGGTAGTCGTCCCATCCCCAGCAATATCAGAAGTCTTTGCAGCTACTTCTTTCACCATTTGAGCACCCATATTTTCTATAGGGTCTTCTAATTCAATTTCTTTTGCTACGGTAACACCATCTTTAGTAATGGTTGGTGCACCAAACTTACGGTCGATAACAACATTACGACCTTTTGGTCCTAGCGTTACTTTTACTGCATTTGCTAAAGCATCAACACCTCTTTTTAGGGCATCTCTTGCTTCAATGTCGAATTTTATTTCTTTTGCCATGATAGTTTTTTTAGATAATTGCCAATAGGTCCGATTCACGCATCATTAGGTAGTCTATACCTTCTAGCTTCAATTCTGTACCGGCATACTTGCCGTACAATACATTGTCGCCCACCTTAACAGTCATGTCGTGGTCTTTCGTTCCTCTCCCTACAGCTACTACAATTCCTTTTTGAGGTTTCTCTTGAGCTGTATCAGGAATAATGATTCCAGAGATGGTTGTTGTTTCAGCAGCAGCTGGTTCAATCAACACTCTATCGGCAAGTGGCGTGATGTTTAGTTTTGGCATTTTATGTTGAATTTAGTTCTTAAATTTTCAATAGACTCTAAGTCAGAAATTGTGCCAATGCATTTTTTATGTCAATCTGTCTTAGAGGAGTAAATGTAAAGCAAAAAAAAATGCCAAACTGAGTCAGTTTGGCATTTTGTAATTTTTCGATCGATTCCTATTGATCAGCTTCCGGTAATGCGTCTTCGATTACTGGCACTGCAGCAGGTTCTATATCAACACTTTCTTCAACTTGCTCAATGATGTCTGATTGGTCAAGACCACCAGTACGATCGATAGCGAAGTTTGAAAGTAATGTAAGTGCTACTAGTACTAAAGCAAGAGTCCAAGTACTTTTTTCTAAAAAGTCTGAAGTCTTTTTAACACCCATAAATTGGTTTCCCTCACCAAAAGTAGAAGATAAACCTCCACCTTTTGGGTTCTGCACAAGAACAACTAACAATAATAGGGCACAAGTAATCAAAATTAATATGGAGAATAATCCGTACATATCTTAGGTTTTAAGTTTTTGAATGGCTTTTATCTGGTTTGCAAATAAAGTACTTTTTTGTGGATATTTCAAACTTAGAATTTCATAGGCTTGTATTGCCTTGTCGTAATGTCCTTGTTCGAGATAAACTTTGGCTAAAGTTTCGGTCATTAAGGACTGATTTTCCGCCATGCTTTGCTGTGCCATATTGATTGGAGAGAAAAATTCTTTTTTAGGTTTTTCTCGGTTGGCAGTCGCGGCAATAAAGTCGACAATCTTTACCGTTTTATCCCTAGGGCTTATCTTTTTTTCTTTCTGCTCATTTCTATCTATCGGTTTTAAAGTCGATAGTTTAAGCCATTCGCTGAAAGAGTGCGTTTCGCTTTCTTCAAATTCTAAAGGCTTCCCAAGGTCTAAAGTCTCTTCGGGCTTTTGCTTTACTTGCTCAATAAGTTCTTTAATTGGCGACTTAAAAGGTTCTTGGGTAATGTATTCGAAGAGTAATGTTCGATTGCCGGCAATGGCAGCAGTCATTTTTAATTGCTGATTGTATTTGGTGCTATCGGCATCCTTTAAAGCTTTTAATCTCAATTTATGAAGAGATGAGCAATAAGGGTGTTCTTCACAAAGCACATTCAAACGCTCTAAATCACCGCTACCGATAATTTGAGATTGTTTAATAAACTCTATGAATTCGTTGCTTTGCATTTACCAGTTTACTACTGCTTTGTTAAAGATGTCTTCGATTAGCTCGGCAACAATCTCGTCGATTAATAGTTCTTCAATACTAGAGATTTCTGTGTTACTATCAAAATCCGCATAGCGACTAAAGTTTTGCTTAAAACTTTTATCCTTTTCTGTCAAATTAGTGAAGGATACATGAACCGTAATACTCAAGCGGTTTTGGCTCGCCTGATCGTTAGCAGTAATGCTCATCGGCTTAATTTGGTAATCGCTAATGTAACCCTCAAATTGTAAATCACCTTCTTTAGAAGTGAGCTCTAGAGAGGTTTGTTGGATAAAGCGATCTTGTAAGGCTTCAGTAAATTTGGAGCTTAACATAGGTTGTACCAATGTTGCCTGATTATTGAAATAGCTAATGCTAATTGTTTCTATATCAGGGTGGATGTCTGCACCTGTAAACGTGTAGACCCCACAACTTGCCATGATGAAGCAGAATGTGATGCCGATGTATTTTAGACTAGCCTTCATTACAGATTGTATTGTTTGATTTTTCGGTATAAGGTACGTTCAGAAATCCCCAATTCTTTTGCAGCACCTTTTCGTTTTCCTTTGTGTTTTTCGAGGCAAGACTTTACCATTTCAATTTCTTTTTCTTGAAGTGATAAGTTTTCTTGAGATTCAACATCTTGTAATTGAATGGTATTGATTTCTGAACCCTCTGATTGATGTGAAGGGAGTAATATGGTTTGGTTTGCTTCTACCTCATCGTATTCGTTGTACATTTTGTTGATGAGTTGTGCATTATTCTCGTGGAAATTTTCATCTCCTTTCATCAACTCTTGAGTTAACTTTTTCAGATCGCCAATATCTTTCTTCATATCAAAGAGAACCTTGTATAGAATTTCTCTTTCGGTATAGTCGTTAGCAGCTTGTTTCCCTGAATTGTACAGAGCAGGAAGCGTTTTTGTACTGTTTTTAGGTAGGTAATTTTCAAGTACCTTAACTCCGATCATTCTGCTCTCTTCAACTACCGATAATTGTTCGGTAACATTACGCAATTGTCGAATGTTTCCAGGCCAATAGTATTTCGAAATAATGTCGATTGCTTCTTCACTTAACCGCACAGAAGGCATCTTGTATTTTTCAGCAAAATCCATAGCGAACTTGCGGAAGATTAAATGGATATCGTCTTTACGGTCTCTAAGTGGTGGTAAGCTAACTTGTACTGTATTGAGTCGGTAAAATAAATCTTCGCGGAAACGATTGTTTTGAATGGCTTCCTGCATGTTTGTATTGGTAGCGGCCACAATGCGGACATCCGTTTTTTGCGCTTTCGAAGAACCCACCTTAATGAATTCACCCGCTTCTAAAACACGCAGTAAACGCACCTGAGTTGCTAAAGGTAATTCGCCAACTTCATCCAAGAAGATGGTTCCTCCATCGGCAACTTCAAAATATCCTTTTCTGTTTGCTGTAGCTCCAGTAAAAGACCCTTTTTCGTGTCCAAAAAGTTCACTGTCGATAGTTCCTTCTGGAATGGCCCCACAGTTAACAGCAATATAAGGGCCGTGCTTACGCGCTGATAATTGGTGGATGATTTTTGGGATAACTTCTTTACCAGTACCACTTTCACCGTATACCATTACGGAAATATCTGTTGGAGCCACGCGCATCGATTTTGCAATCGCGCGATCGAGCCCCGGAGCATTTCCGATGATTCCAAAACGTAGTTTTATATCTTGCATCGAAGCCATTTTTTATTAGTTAAAAGTTCTAAAGTTAAATTTAAAAATTTAATTCCAACGATCAGTGACTACCGTCCAGAGACCAGTTTAATCTTCAACAGATTCACCAATTAATGTAGCCGAATTACAATCTGTAATTCGAACCATAACGTAATCTCCTGGCTTATAGTGCTTCTTAGGGAATACTGCTACAGAGTTGTGCGTTGTTCTACCAAATAGGTGTTCATCAGAACGTTTAGATAAACCCTCCACCAATACTTTAAATGTTTTACCAATTCTAGTTTGGTTGTATTCCATTGAGTGTTGACGTTGCTTGTTGATGATTTCTGTTAATCTCCTCGATTTAACATCTTCAGGAACATCATCTTCAAACTGACGAGCAGCTTTAGTATTTGGTCTCTCAGAATACTTGAACATAAATCCGTAGTCGAATTTAACGTAGTCCATCAAGCTTAAAGTCTCTTGGTGGTCTTTTTCTGTTTCAGAACAAAAACTCGAAATAATATCTTGAGAAATAGCACATCCAGGAATGATTCTTTTGATAGCATCAATGCGCTCCATATACCACTCACGAGTATAACCTCTGTTCATCATCTCCAAAATTCTAGAGCTCCCCGATTGAACAGGAAGGTGGATATAATCACAAATATTCTCGTATTTCGCCATAGTCTCTAATACCTGATTACTCATGTCTTGCGGGTGCGATGTAGAGAAACGAATTCTCATTTCTGGACTTACTAAGGCTACTTTTTCTAAAAGTTGAGCAAAGTTTACCGAGCTTGCTTTTTGAATTTCTGATAATTTTTTGAAATCCATTTTCGCACCTCCACCGTACCATAGGTATGAATCTACATTTTGACCTAAAAGAGTAACTTCTTTATAGCCTTTTTCGTGTAGCTCACGAACTTCATTTACGATACTTTCGGTATCTCTACTACGCTCTCTACCTCTTGTGAATGGAACCACACAGAATGTGCACATATTATCGCAACCACGCATAATTGATACAAAGGCTGTAACTCCGTTGCTGTTTAAGCGAACTGGGCTAATATCTGCGTATGTTTCCTCTTTTGAAAGCTGAACATTTACGGCTTTATGACCGTGGTCAACGGTGTTAATAAGGTTCGGTAAATCTCTATAAGCATCTGGCCCAACAACAATGTCTACCAGTTTTTCTTCTTCTAAGAATTTCTCTTTCAAACGCTCGGCCATACAACCTAGGACACCAATAGTTATGTCCTTTTTCTTTTCCTTAAGTTTTTGGAAAGTTCTTAAACGCTTACGAACTGTTTGTTCCGCTTTTTCGCGAATCGAGCAAGTATTTACGAAGATAACATCCGCTTCTTCGATATCTCTTGTTGTGTCAAAACCATTTTCGGTTAAAATTGAAGCTACAATTTCGCTATCAGAAAAGTTCATCTGACAACCATAACTTTCAATATAAAGCTTTCTATTACCTGACTTTTGAGCTTCTAGCACTAGAGCTTCACCTTGCTTTCCTTCGTCAATCACTTTGTTACCTGTATGGTACTGTTCCATCTTATCTTGTTTTTCTAAGGCAAAATTACAAAATGATATTTTTATGACAAAGTGTCATACCAGATAAGAATGAATAATAATGCTAAGTTAATAATGAGTAATTAATAGTGTAGTTCTTGAATCGCAATGGGGATTCACATTGGCGACACACTCAATACTCGAGTATCTACCATTCAAATAAATTTTTCTAATTTTATTGTGTATTTGAAAAATTCCTTTTAATATTATTAAAAGGGGATTAAAATATGATCATATAATAGGTGTACAATTAGGAACTATGAAAAAACTTATCCTAAGTTTGCACAAATTCAGAAACTGATATGGCAAAGAATTTAGTAATAGTGGAGTCGCCTGCAAAGGCAAAAACAATCGAAGGGTTTTTAGGAAAGGATTTTAAGGTATTATCGAGCTTCGGGCATATCCGCGATTTATCGCATAAAGATATGGGAGTGGATATTCCAGGAGGATTTATCCCCAACTACGAAGTATCTTCTGATAAGAAAGAAATTGTAAAGATTTTAAAGAGGGAGACTAAGGCTGCCGATACGGTATGGCTAGCTACCGATGAGGACCGCGAGGGAGAAGCTATTGCATGGCACTTGGCGGAAACTTTAAATCTCAAGAATAAAGATACAAAACGAATTGTATTTCATGAGATTACCAAAACAGCGATAACCAATGCTGTAGAGAACCCTCGTGAGATAGATTATAATTTAGTGAACGCACAACAAGCGCGTCGTGTGTTAGATAGATTGGTAGGTTTTGAACTTTCGCCGGTGTTGTGGAGAAAGGTAAAACAAGGTTTATCTGCTGGACGCGTGCAATCGGTTGCTGTACGTTTGTTGGTTGAGCGCGAGCGCGAAATCACAAGCTTCACATCGAATGTTTATTATAAGATTGTTGCTCAGTTTACCAATACAGAAGCTAAGATCTTCAGAGCAGAGGTTTCTTCGCGTTTAGCGAGTTTAGAAGAGGCGCAAGCTTTCTTGCAAAAATGTGTTGACGCTAACTTTAGTGTTGCGAACTTAGAGAAAAAGCCAGCGACTAAAAGCCCAGCAGCACCATTTACCACTTCTACTTTACAACAGGAAGCAGCTCGTAAGCTAGGGTTCTCGGTATCGCAAACCATGACCGTTGCGCAACGATTGTACGAAGCGGGGAAGATTACTTATATGAGAACGGATTCGGTAAATCTTTCTAACGATGCAATGTCTGCAATCAAGCAGGAGATTGTAAACGAGTATGGGGAGTCTTATTCTAATCCAAAAACCTATTCGACGAAGTCGAAAGGGGCGCAAGAGGCTCACGAGGCCATTCGTCCAACTTATATGAACGCTCGCAATGTGAGTGATGACAATGGTCAGCAAAGATTATACGATTTGATTTGGAAGCGTGCTATTGCTTCGCAGATGTCAAATGCGAAATTAGAGCGTACTACGGTTACTATTGATAATTCGAATCACGAAAAGAATTTCATCGCAAAAGGTGAGGTAATCGTATTTGATGGGTTCTTGAAAGTTTATCTTGAAGGAACTGATGAAGAAGGTGACGAAGAGCAAGAAGGAATGCTTCCAAAATTGGAAGTTGGTGAAAATGTAGCCTACAAAACAATCAGCTCTAGAGAGCGATTTACAAAAGCTCCAGCACGATTTACGGAAGCGAGCTTGGTGAAGAAGCTTGAAGAGTTAGGTATCGGTAGACCATCAACTTATGCACCAACAATTTCTACGGTTCAACGTAGAGGTTATGTGGAGAAAGGAGACGACGAAGGTACACTACGCTCGTATCACTCTGTGGAATTGTCGAATTCGGTAATCGAAACAAAAGTATTAGAAGAGAAAGCGGGTTCTAAGAAAGGGAAGCTATGTCCAACCGATATTGGTATGGTTGTAAACGACTTCTTGGTTTCTAATTTTAACTCTATCCTCGATTATCACTTTACTGCAAATGTAGAGTTGGAGTTTGATGAGATTGCTGCTGGTGATAAAGAATGGAATAAGATGCTTCTTGATTTCTATGGAGATTTCCACGCGAAGGTTGAAGATGTAAAGGAGAATTCTGAAAGAGCGGTAGGTCAACGCCTTTTAGGTGTTGATCCAAAAACGGACTTAAACTTGTACGTTCGCATTGGTCGTTATGGCCCTATGGCGCAACTAGGTGAAGGTTCGGAAGAAGAGAAGCCTAAGTTTGCTAGTTTAAGAAAAGGTCAGTCTATTGAGTCTATTACTTTGGAAGAGGCGATTGACTTATTTAAACTACCTCGTCAAGTAGGGCAGTTTGAAGATAAGGTGGTAACTGTAGCTATCGGTCGATTTGGGCCTTATGTTCGTCACGATAGTAAGTTTGTTTCTTTAGGTGATTACGACCCAATGACTATTGAGTTGGATGTTTGTATCGAACTAATCGAAGTAAAACGCAAGTCGGATGCCGAGAAGCATATCAATACTTTTGATGAAGAAGAACCAATTATCCAAGTCTTACACGGAAGATGGGGGCCTTATATTAAAGTTGAGAAAACCAATTATAAGATCCCTAAAGATGTAGAGGCTGAAAGCTTAGATAGAGCTCAGTGTTTGGTCATCATGGAGAATCAACCAAAGAAGAAAGGAAAAACCAAGACTAAGCCTAAAGCAAAGGCAAAGCCAAAAGCTAAAAAGAAATAAGTAAAAAAACTCCTCATTGAAATTGAGGAGTTTTTTGTTGGAGCTTATTTGTCATTAGAAAAAATAATTTCTTTTTAGTTAACCAATAACCATTTCCCCTATCTTTCAAGCATGAATTTATCCCATTACTTAAATACCTATGCCGCTGATGGACTTTTGACTTCGAAAGAACTCTCAAGAGAGCACTTGTATTCTTTTGTTGATTTTTACGAGCCTAGTCAGCCACTTGAAATTGATTCTTACGATGCCTATATTGTAGGTGTGCCCGAAGGACGCTTATCTCAGGAAAATGAAGCTTGTGCTTTGGCTCCCGATTTCATCCGCAAGGAGTTTTATAATTTATACCAAGGCGATTGGTCGACAAAGCTGCTCGATCTTGGTAATTTAAAGATTGGCGAAACGGTACAAGACACGTACTTTGTGCTTCAAGAAATTACAGCCCCTCTTTTAGAGGCTGGAAAAGTAGTGATTGTTTTAGGTGGAGGTCACGATTTAATAGTTCCTATCTACAAATCTCATTGCACCTTATCAAAGCCCTTGAACTTCGCTTCTGCTGATGCATATTTCGATTTTCAAGATGAAGATTATTTTCACTCAAGAGCCTTCCTTTCGAAGTTGATTTCTTCAAAGGAGGCCTTATTACAGCATTATAGCATTCTTGGCTATCAATCGTATTTAAATTCACCCATGCAAAAAGATTTATTGGAATCGATGAATTTTGAACTTCTTCGTTTGGGCGATTTAAAAAACGCTATTGAAGAGGCGGAGCCCAGTATTAGGGATCTCAATCATCTGAGTATTGATTTGTCGGTGTTGCGAAATGCGGATGCTTCGGCTAGTGCTTATTCGTCGCCAAATGGATTATCTGCAGAGGAGCTTTGTGTAATTGTTCGCTATGCAGGAATGTCCAATAGATTACAATCCTTATTATTGTCGGAATTAAATCCCGAAAAAGATGCTTTATGTAGCAGTTCGAAGCTCTATGCACAGGCACTTTGGTGTTTTGTCGAAGGATTGAACCAACGTAGAGATGATTTTCCAGACAATTCTTTGAATAATTTTCAGCGTTTTACAGTTGCTGCAAATGTCTCTACGGAGCTTGTTTTTTATAAAAGTTTACTTAGTGGACGTTGGTGGATTGAGATTCCTCAAGTAGAAAATGGACTTGACCGATCATTGTTACCTTGTTCGTATTCAGACTATAAAAGTGCTTGTGAAGGCGATTTTTCGAACCGACTTTTAAAAAAGATTTTTTAATTAAATCGGCACCTAAGCCTTGGCACAAGATTTGCTAAGATAGCAGTCTTTAAGGGCAGCTTTTGAGTGAAGAAAGAAAATTAATCCTGTTTTGAATTTTTTCATATCTTTAGCCCTCTCAAGAACGGTGCAAACGAACGGATAATGCGTTTTATGAAAAAGCTTTTGGTACTGTTTTTCGTGATTATTGCTGGTAAAGCGCAAGCTCAACAAGACCCCCAATACTCGTTAAACATGTTCAATATATATTCAGTGAATCCTGCTTTTGCAGGTAGTTACGATCAGTTTAATGCCTTGGCAATTCACAGAAGCCAATGGGCGGGGTTTGATGGCGCTCCAACTACTCAACATTTGAGTTTGGAAGCCCCTGTTTATTTCCTTCATGGTGGTGCTGGTATTACTGTAACGAACGATAAAGTAGGTGTAGGATATCAGAGAGGTGTAAACATCTCTTATGCTTATCAAACAAAGTTGACTAAGAAAGCAGAATTAGGCGTAGGTTTTAGTTTTGGTTTTACTGACACAGGATTTGAGGGTACATGGTTGGCTCCCGATGGGACAAGTGGTGCGAATGATGATGCTATTCCTTCAATGGGGTCTAACTCTGTATCCCCTGATTTAGGGATGGGTATTTATTACCGTTTGAAAGAGTTTTACCTAGGATTGGCAGTAACACATTTATTAGAGTCAAAAGCTGAGTTTGATGAGATTGCCAATGTAGGACAAGTGAAACATTATTACTTGACCTCTGGTTTTAAATACGACTTAAACACGATGGTTACTTTAAAGCCTTCTTTTTACTTGAAGACGGATGGAGTATCTGCTCAATACGATTTCAACATGATGGTAGATTATGGCGATCGGTTTTGGGGTGGTATGACTTATCGTGTTGATGATGCAGTAGCCATGATTGTTGGGCTTGACATCACAGATAATTTAAAGTTTGGTTATGCTTATGATATAACCGTTTCAGATTTGAAATCTGAATCTAGTGGTTCGCATGAAGTAATGTTGCGTTATTCATTCAAGATGCGCCCTCCGGCAAAATTGCCAACGGGCTATCGTAATATACGTTACAACTAATTTTTGCGCTTGATTTATTTAAAAGGAAAGGAAAAACAACCGAACACAATGAGAAAGATACTTTTACTAGGAGCAATTGTCACACTTGCATTTAGCAGCTGTAGCACTTCATCGAGAGGTGAATTGGTAGGAGTGCAGGAGTTAACAGAATTTTACCCTGCTGATCCTTATGGAATGGTATTTATCCCTAAGGGGACTTTCACTATGGGAGCAAACGATGGAGATGTGCCTTACGCACATACAACACCAATGAAAATGGTGACCATGCACGCTTTCCATATGGACCAAACTGAAATTACTAATAATGAATACCGTCAGTTTGTTCATTGGGTACGCGATTCTATTGCTCGTACTATGTTAGCTGAAGCTTTGGTGGAAGGTTACGAGTATATCGAAGAAGATGGTGAAGGTGAATTATTAGATATTCCATTATTAGATTGGAGACCTAATATTGATTTTAGAAAAGAAGAGGTTGCTGAAGTTTTGGAAGATTTATTTCTTCCTGAAGAAGAGCGTATCCTTGGAAGAAAAGAATTTGATACTCGTTCTTGGAATTACAGTTATACTTGGGTTGATAAAACTCCTGCTGCCAAGAAAGAAAATCGTTTTGATCCTGAAACAGGAACCTATCCTGAAGGATTTTCCCGTCAGAGTTTAGTTCATGATGAAGATGTGTTGATTTACCCAGACACTTTAGTATGGGCGCACGACTTCTCCTATACTTTTAACGAGCCTATGTTCGATACTTATTTCTGGCACCCTGCTTATGGTGAGTATCCTGTAGTAGGTGTCGATTGGGAGCAAGCAATAGCATTCTGTAATTGGAGAACTGATTTGCGTGCCGCTCAGCTTAACGGTTACCAACAGAAATACGAAACGGCTTTCCGTCTTCCTACCGAAGCGGAGTGGGAATATGCTGCTCGCGGTGGTATGGAACATAATGCCTACCCATGGGGAGGTCCTTATTCTAGAAATAGTAAAGGTTGTTTCTTAGCGAACTTCAAACCTGTAAGAGGTAATTATATTGCCGATGGTTATGCATTTACTTCGCCTACAATTTCATACTGGCCTAACGACTTCGGTCTGTATAATATGGCAGGTAATGTTTCTGAATGGACTTCAACTCCATTCGAGCCTTCTGCAACTATGTTCGTTCACGATATGAACCCATTCTATACTTTTGACGCGGCTGATGATGCACATCCTATGATGAAGCGCAAAGTGTTGAAAGGTGGTTCATGGAAAGATGTAGGTGCTTTCTTACAAGTGGCATCAAGAGACTATGAGTACCAAGATACTGCTAAATCCTACGTTGGTTTCCGTTGTGTGAAAACTTACGCAGGTGTTGAGTCGGTTGACTTTGGGTATTAATTCATTAGAGAATAAAAAAATAGGGATATGAGCTTTTTAGAGACAAAAAGAGGTAAAAACATAATGGCTAAACTTTACGGCTGGGGTGCGGCGGTTGTAATTTTAGGTGCATTGTTTAAGATTTTACACTGGGATGGTGCTGATCAAATGTTAATGATCGGTTTGGGTACTGAAGCAATTATTTTCTTTGTTTCGGGTTTCGAAAAGCCACATTCAGAATACGACTGGAGCCTAGTCTACCCTGAATTAGCTGGGATGAACGTGGAGAAGGTGAGTCCTGTTAGAGACTTGGATAATATGCTTGAAAAAGCGAAAGTGGATGGAGATCTTATTTCTAGCCTTGGTGAAGGGTTGAGAAAAGTTAGCAAGGCAGCTAATGGCTTAGGTTCTGTGTCTGATATTGCTGATAGTACGAACGAGTATAGTAAACAAGTAACTAGTGCTGCTAAAAACTTAGAGAGCATTAACTCTCTATATGAGTCGCAAATCAAGTCTTCTACTGAGCAAACTGAAGCTACTAGACAATTGGCTGCAAATATGGTATCTTCACTTGGCGATGCGCAACAAATGCAAGAGGAATTAGCAATGTTAAACAAAAACCTAAACGCTCTTAACGCTGTTTACGGTAATATGCTTAGCGCTATGCAGTACAATAAGTAATTTTTGCATTTTATAATTAAAGAGACAAAAAAATGGCATTAGGAAGACTAAGCCCAAGGCAGAAAATGATCAACATGATGTATCTCGTGTTGACTGCTCTTTTGGCCTTGAACGTTTCCAAAGATATTCTCACTGCTTTTCAAAAAGTTGAGGGTTCTTTGTGGACTGCTGTGCAAAGTATAAGTAGTCAAAACTCACTAATGTACGATGAGTTTGAAAAAGCTGCTGAAAATTCGCCACAAAAAGTAGGCCCTTGGAAAGATATAGCTTTCGATATTAAAGAGAAGGCCGAGGTATTAAGAGAACATATTAGCGAACTCAAAGACCGATTGATTGAAAAAACCGGTGGATTTAGCGATGAGGGGCATCTCTTGGGGATTGATAATATGGAGAAAGTTGCTCACGAATTATTAATGAAGCCTAAAAAGGCAACAATACTCAAGCAACAAATTGATGACTACAGGGCTTATTTATTAGGTGTAGAAGGTGTTTCTGAAAATCCAGAGCTTCTAAAGTTAATTAATGATAAGTTGAATACAGACGATATTTCTATCTCTAAAGCTACAATCAATTGGCAACATGCGACTTTCGAAAACTACCCTTTAATTGCAGTTTTAACCTTTTTGACACAAATTCAAGGTGATGTAGTTAGTGCCGAATCACAGGTAGTGGATTTCTTAAGATCAAATATAGGAGCGGAAGATTTAAAGTTCTCAACAGTAATAGCTCAAGTTATTGCTCCTAAAAACTATATCATGCAAGGTGATAGTTTTAAAGCGATGATTTCTATTGCAGCTTTCGATAGTACTCAAACACCAGATATTCTTGTTACCGATATCTTTAATGAAGATGGTAGTCCAGACTTTAGTGAGGCTGATACTATTGCTGTTGCTACTGATGGTAAAGGCCTTTATGCCGTTCCTACAAGAGTAATTGGGGCTCAAAAACGCGCAGCGAGAATATTGTTGACTACTGAAAGTGGGATTAAAGAATACGATCGTTTATTTGAATATGAAGTTGCTAAGCCTATGGCGGTAGTATCTCCGATTAAGATGAATGTATTTTATAGAGGTGTACCAAATCCTATTGAGGTTTCTGCTCCTGGGTTTTCTCCTGATCAACTTCAGGTTTCGGGTACGGGTGTAACACTTAAAAAACTAAAATCTGGTCAGTATGAAGCTACGGTTCGCGAAAGTGCGAAGCAAATAGCTAAGATTACTGTAAAAGCTAACGGGAAGTCAATTGGGAAACCTATTGAATTCCGTATAAAAAGAATTCCTCCTCCAACAGCCAGTATCAATGGGAAAAGAGAAGGTGCTATGTCGAAAGGAAAACTTAGTAAGGCGCAAGGTATCGCTACTTCACTCCCAAACTTCCCATTCGATTTAAAGTATACGGTAACTTCTTTTGACGTTCGTTTAAAAGATGGTGAGTATACCAAAACAATTAAAGTAAGAGGTAACAAGTTTAAAGCCGATGTTAGAGACAAAATCTTAAACTTGAAACCTGGGTCCGATGTTTCCTTTACAAACATCAAGGCCAAAGGCCCTGGTGGTGTGAAGAAATGTGGTGCCATAGTGTTGACTGTACAGTAATTTTTTAAAAGATAGTGATGATGAAAAGCTTAAAGATTGCCATTGCTGGAGTGTTCTTGATGATCTCTAGTGCAAGCCAGGCTCAGTACAATGTCTTGGAGCATAATTCTAAATTAACTCCTCTCGACGGACATGCGTATCGTACGCATCACGATTTCCAGAATCGAGTTTTAGAATATCCATTTGTTCGTGAAGACGATATTTTATGGTCTAAAACTTATATCCAAAAGATTGATTTGAGACAAAAGATGAATCACCCTTTGTATTTTCCACAATATCCTGTTAAAGTTGGTGGTGGAAAGGTGATTATGAACTTTGCAGACAACTTGTTAAAAGCTGTTTTGGCTGATGGTTCGATTACTGCTTACGAAACGGAGTATTTTGATGAGATTTTGACGAGTCAAGAAATCAACAAAATCATGTTCAGTATAGATACTATCGACTATGAAGATATCGATACGGGTGAGCTTATTAGCGAGTTAGATACTGTAAAAGTTGAGAGTAAGGATATTAAAGAATTATTGATTATCGAAGATCGTTTCTTCGATAAGAAGAGATCTGTAATCGATGTTCGTATTCTTGGCATCTGTCCAGTTGCCGAAGTGATGAACAATGAAACTCTAGAAATGGAGAAAGTGAAATTGTTCTGGGTATGGTTCCCTGAAGCGCGTCAGTTGATGGCTAATGCTACTGTTTACAATAGCTTTAATAGTACCGAACGCATGACCTATGATGAGTTGTTCCACAAGCGATTATTTACTTCGGTTATCACTAAAGAATCTAATTTGTACGACCGTGCAGTGTACGACTATAAGAAGAATAAAATGAATCAGTTACTTGAAGCAGAACGCATCAAGAATGATATCAGAGATTTAGAAAGTGATCTTTGGGAATACTAATTTCTGATCACAAAATATAAAGCTCCCGCAAGGGAGCTTTTTTTATTATGAAACATTTCGATTATCTTATCGTTGGACAAGGATTAGCCGGAACTGTATTAGCCTTCAAGCTTATTCAGCAAGGCAAGTCTGTCTTTATAATTGATAAACACAGAGAGCACACTTCTTCTAAGATCGCTCCAGGTGCTTATAATCCGATGGTCTTAAAGCGTTTTACGCCTTGTTGGAAAGTGGAGGAGCAATTGGATCCTTTAAAACAATTCATCGACGATTTTGAAACAAGCTTTCAGGATAAAATTCATATCCCTATGCCTTTGTGGCGAAAGTTTCAATCGGTGCAAGAGCAAAATCTATGGATGGAGAAATCTGAGTCTGCTCGATTGAAACCATTTATGGAGCCTCGTTTTATCAGTAATCCTCACCAACATATTCAAGCCGATTTTGGTTTTGGTCAGGTGAACAACTCCGGTCGAGTAATCCTTCCGAAGATGATTCAGCTATTTCGTGATCGTATGATCAAGGAGTCATTGTTTTTAGATGAGGAGTTTAATCAGGAAGATTTAGAACTTAAGGATATTGTTCGATATAAAGATATCAGTGCCGATAAGATTGTATTTTGTGAAGGGCACCGAATGACTTTGAATCCTATGTTTGCTCATTTACCAATGTTGCCGACCAAAGGAGAGTTGATTACTGTACGCATAAACGACTTGAAAGTAGAGCAACACATAAAGACTGGTATTTCGCTTTTACCATTGGGTGATGACTTGTACAAAGTAGGAGCTACTTTTAATTGGCTCGAAAAAGATGAAATCCCCACTGAGGCTGCAAAAGTAGATTTAGTAAATAAACTCAGAGCCTTAGTAGACTTAGATGTTGAATTGGTGAATCATCAAGCGGGCTTGCGACCAGCAGTTAAGGATAGAAGGGCTTTGGTGGGTAAGCATCCAGAGCATTCACAAGTTTATGTATTTAATGGATTGGGCTCTCGAGGGCTTTTAATTTCGCCTTATTTAGCCAATCAGTTGATTGCCTATATGGAAGAGTCGATAGCCTTGAATCCCGAAGTAGATATTAATCGTTTTGCTAAAGAATATACATGCTAGCAGTTCAAGATATAACAGTGCAATTTGGAGGAGAATCTCTATTCCAAGGAATTAGCTTTCTAGTAAATAGAGGTGATCGTGTAGGGCTTGTTGGGAAAAATGGAGCTGGAAAATCTACCCTTTTGAAGATATTACATTCTGGTAAAGGCTTTGATTCGGGCTCTATTAATGCTCAGAAAAATGTTTCGGTAGGTTACCTCTCTCAAGATCTCGACTTTGAAAAGGGATGTACCGTAATGGAAGAGGCAGAGAAAGCCTTTGTACGTATCAAAGAAATCCATAGTACATTAGATTGTCTGCAGAATGAGATGGTTAGTCGTGAGGATTATGAAAGTGAATCTTATCTCGAATTAATCAATCAAGTAAGCGAAGTAGAACACGAGCTTCAAGTGTTGGGTGGTTATTCCTATCACGCTCAAATTGAGAAAATACTTTTTGGTTTAGGTTTTGTCGCCGACGATTTTCAGATGCTTACCGACACCTTTAGTGGTGGTTGGCGAATGCGAATAGAATTGGCGAAAATACTTTTGGTTAATCCCGATATTCTTTTGCTCGATGAGCCTACCAACCATTTAGACATTGAATCTATTTTATGGCTCGAAGGCTTTTTGAAAACCTTCTCAGGTGCGCTTATTTTGGTGTCACACGATAAAACCTTTTTAGATCAAGTTTGTAATAGAACGATTGAGATTGCCAACCATAAGATTTACGATTATAAAGCTCCCTATTCTAAATACCTTCATTTGCGTGTTGAGCGCATTGAGCAGCAGGCTGCAATGAAAAAAAATCAGGATAAAGAGATTAAGCAAACTCAGGAGCTTATTGATAAGTTCCGATATAAGGCCAGTAAAGCTGCTTTTGCCCAAAATCTGATAAAGAAGTTGGAGCAAATGGAACGCGTGGAAGTAGATACGAATACTTCACATAAAATAAATTTCGCTTTTTCCGAGGCCAGTCATTCGGGTAAAGTTGTGTTGGAAATTGCAGGTCTTCATAAGGCTTATGATGATAAGGTTGTCATTGAGTCTTTGGATCTTCAGATTGATAGAGGTGATCGTATAGCCTTTGTAGGGCAGAACGGTCAGGGTAAAACTACTTTGGTAAAGTGTATTACTAAAGATCAAGACTATCAAGGCCTGTTGAAATTGGGGCATAATGTACAGCTCAGTTATTTTGCGCAAAATCAAGCTGAACTATTAGATCTGAATGCAAGCGTTTTACAAATTATCGAGGATGCCGCAGATGATACACAAAGACCAAAGGCACGCGACCTCTTAGGTTCCTTTTTGTTTAGTGGTGAAGATGTAGATAAAAAGGTGAAAGTACTTTCAGGTGGAGAGCGATCGCGATTAGCGCTTTGTAAGATGCTTTTAAAGCCCTCGAATGTCTTAATCCTCGATGAGCCTACAAATCACCTCGACATTGCCTCTAAAGAGGTTTTGAAGCAGGCGATGATGAAGTATAGTGGTACGCTAATATTAGTTTCTCACGATCGTGATTTTTTAGATGGCCTTTGCACCAAAGTATTGGAGTTTAGAGATGGTCATATCAAGACTTTCTTGGGCGAAATAAAAGATTATTTGGCATCGCGTCAATTGGAATCTATGAGAGAAGTCGAGAAAAAGACCGTAGAATCGAAAATGCCAGCTGACAAGCAGTTGGATAAAGAAGATCGAAAAGATTTAGAGAAGCAAATCAAGAAACTACGCAATCAATTGTCTAAAATTGAAAAGAGAGTGGAAGTGCTAGAAAGAGAAATTGAAACTTGTGATGCTAAACTAGCGGACCCAGAGCCTTCAGCGAGCTTACTTTCTGATGCAGATTTTTTTACCAATTATGAAGCTCTGAAAAAAGAAATGGAAACACAGATGGAAGATTGGGAAGAAGTTCAATTACAATACGATGACTTGATAGAGAAAAGAACTAAATAAAAAAAGCCCCATTTGGGGCTTTTTTTATTTGATTAGCTTGAGAGACTTAATGGGTAGTTTTATTTCCTTTGGGGCTTCAGGATCGCTAGATCGAGCTACTTTAATCTGCGCTATCTCCTTGCCAAGTTTTATGATGGTCCCTTGACCACGTCCAAACTTTGGATGATTCCATTCCACTTTACTACCCTCTTTAAAATCTAGACTTGCACTAAGGAGAGTTGGTTTTACGGCTTTTTCTTTTTTGTCTTTAAAACGGTCAAGTTTTAAGTCTTTATTTTTTTGACTTTTCACAATCCCCCAAACATCGGCAGTAATGGTTATCTTTTTCCCTTTTGATTGTATGTTCAAATTCTTTAAAAAGGCTGCGTTTGGTGTACTCTTTAATGCTAAATTCACGCAGTTGTCTACACTTTCTGTCGTGAAGCTAGCTCCAGTGTGAATTACTTCATAGTTATTGAATTCATCAAGGGAACGCGTAGTTGCGTAATTTATAGTACCTAAATCTTTGGTGCAGCTGCTCAGTAATAATGCGCAAAGAGCAATTCCTAATAAGTTTTTCATGGTTGTTAATTTTTCACCAATTTACAAATTTGCTTGAATTGTGAAAATTAGTGAAGCACTTGAATACTAATCACCGTTTTTTCTTTAAGACCTCCAATACTACAGAAGTAAATTCCCGAGGTCCAGTTGCTGCTATTCAAATTTATTTCTCCGGAGCCTTTTTTGAAGTATTGCGATTCCTGACTGATTACTTCACCTCTTAAATTGTAGATAGTAAAGTTCAGATTTTCTCCTTCGGGAAGATTGAATTTTAGCTTGCAGAAGTTGTCGGCAGGGTTTGGGCTTAGATGGAAAGTAGAAATGCCCGTATCAATTTCATTGCTAAAATGTACTTGCTCTACTACTACAACTCCATTGCCAGTATAAGTGATTTCTTGAGTTTCAAGAAGTATTTCTTCTCGACTCCCATTTTTCCATAGCATTAAGCGAATTGCTTCTCCTTTAGTCAAACCGTCTTTATTCTCGGTGCTATTTTGATCGCCCCAAACAGCCATTACCGAAACATCAGGTGTGTAAGCACAAGACCCTACCATTAGCCCATTTTGATTGTAAGCAACTAGTTCATCGCCTTGTTCTAGCCCAAAATTCCATGATGATTCTGGGATGATAAGTGTCATATTAACTCCAGTAGGACTAGGACTTGAAAAATGAATAGGCTGATTATTGGTGTGGGCTATTGGTTCCTCTGTACGATAAGACTCATTATTAGCTAAGTATAGGAGTACATCACTTTCGAGGGTTTTAATTTGGTAGCCCTGTCCAGGTTCCATATCCCCGATGCCATTGAAATTCCACTGTGGTAAATAGGCATTCCCCATATAATCCTTGGCAATCAATAAGTTTTCGTTTGCAGTTATGTCCCCTAAAATCATGGTGGCATCGGCAGATTGAGCTCTTAAATAACCTACCATATTCCAACCTGCTTCGAGCTCGATAGGGTGTAGTTCTGGTTTAGCATATCCTCCATCTATAGTTAAAGAACAAGCTTGAGTAGTTTTTATTTGATAACCCTGTCCAATAGTTAAATCACCTAATCCATTGAAATCCCATTCAACTAAATAGGCGTAACCTAGATTGTCTTTTGCTATGACAACATTCTCAACAATAGGATTTAGGATAGTGGTAATGTCCATGTCCAGAGTAAGCATATAGGTGGAGAATAAGGACCATCCTATTGGGAAGTTGAGCGTTTGACTGGTAATAGGAACAATATTGGTCATCGAACTTATAGCCGAAAGACCATTGTTTGTATACGAGCCTTGGCTAGGAAGGTTTTGTACATATTCAACCGATATAGGCCATGTAATACCCGTTGAAGCATCCCATACCATCCAAATAAATTCATTTCCGGATAGGAATCCTGGAATTTCAGACCCAGTAGTGTTGTCCATCCCTTGGGCTGCTATATTAGTGTTGTCGCCATCCCAAACGGTATGGCCACCACAGACTAATTCGCCATCCAGCTCATAGAATACACCTATATAATCACCAATAGCAATAGGTTCTCCGTCAATAGAAATCTCAGCATTGGTACTTATGGCTATGGTATGATTCGATCCAGTAATTTCAAAATCCCAGTTCGGTGGGCTGAAGGAAATACATGAGCCATCGTCAAGGGTAGCCTCGATTTGAAATGTTAGTGAATTCGGGTCGGTACAACCAAGGATTTCTCCCTCGACAAGGTAGCTTACTGTTGCACAAATACTATCTTCTATGTTATTTTCAGCAAAAAAACAATATTCAATATCGTAGTTACCACCAAAGTCACCTGGAATAATATGTCCAGAAAATTCATTTGAATAGGAGCCAGAGTCTATTCCTACAGGATAAATACTGATGTCGGTGTTTGGTAAATAGCAAATATCCCAACAAAACCAGTTTTGAGGTGGGTTTTCTGTAATGATATTGCGACTACAATATACATTCAAGTCTTCGTTTGTATTATTCTGTATATCAAACTTGGCAATAATCTCATCGCCGTTAGATTCTCCCATAAAATTTAAATCCTCATAGATGATGCTGAGTATATTTCCCTCTAAAAGGTATTGGCAAGATCCATCGTCAATGATGCTTTCAATATCGAAGTTTATGGCACTAGGGTCTGTGCAACCCTCTTCAGAATTTTGTGCGTGAGCGTTCATCACTCCAAGTAGCACAAAGGTATGGAGTGTAAATATGGTGAAGTGTCTATAAAAAGCGTTCATCATTCGGCACATTTGGAACTGCATAAACCTGACTTATTTAAGTCTGGTTTTTGCAGCCAATATAGGTTTTTCAAATAGTATGCCAAAGTGTTTTGTTGTTGTGCTGTGGAAAGCTTGTGGCTTTTGGTTTATTGCTTAGAATTTGATGTTTTTATCAGCCTTAAAATCATTATAAATAGTAATAGTAATTCCTCCGTAAGTCTTAGGGTCAACTTCTTGTCCTAAAATGTTTACAGTGCTAATGATTTTGGCATTTATTCGACTGATGCTCATCTCATATTCATTAATGTCTAATACATCATCAAGATTTACACTATATAAGTTGGCTTCTAATTCGAAGCTTGCCTCGCTAGAAAAGTAGATGTGTTTTGGCTTGATAAAACAGACGCCTTCTGTTTGGCTGTAGTAAGGTATATCGAAGTTTATCTTAAGCCCTTCTGCTTCGAAAAAGTGATTATTATTTATTTCTGAGAATATCCATGCGAAGGATTGACTCAATACTTGGTTGGTATAGCCTAAAAGTATGAGGGTGTTGTTTTGATAGTCGGCTCCACAAATCATCCCTTGGCTGTCAAAACTGTCTATTGCATTGAGTGAATAGGTGCCCATTACCTTCCCTAAAGCGTATAAATAGCTTTTTTGATTTTGCCAGTTCTTGCTGAATAAATATAGGCTGTCTCCAGCTGAAACTAATGCTTCACAGTCTCTATTGTGATTGTAATAGGAGTATTCAGTGCTTTGATCCTCGTATGAGAAGTAAATCTTTTCGGAATGCACGCTGTCGTTGAGGTTTTCTATTATGTCTTGTTTAGAAACTTTATAAATACATAAGTCCTCTCGGTCGCCAAAGTTATTCCCAAAGTCACCAATATAGATATGCATTTCGTCCTGAGCAATATCCTCCCAGTCAATGTTTACAGCATCTAAAATCAATATCGATTGATTTATCGCACCAGTTAAAGTGTCTATGCTATATATTTTTGCTTCCCCACCCGAATCATTATGTGTCCACACTTGATTGTTAAAAAAGATAAGTCCTGAGTTTTCTGAAATACTATCGCTGAGTTCAGTGATAAAACTGGGCGTATAATACTCTTGAGAGAAAGATGTAAACGGGGAAAGTAATAATATGAAGATCAATTTTTTCATCTTGTTAATTTACAAAATGCGCATAAAAAAAGCCACTTAAAAAGTGGCTTTGTAGTTGCGGGGACAGGACTCGAACCTGCGACCTTCGGGTTATGAGCCCGACGAGCTACCAACTGCTCCACCCCGCGGTGCAAATATAAGACAAACAGATTCGAGTAAACAAGGCTTTATAGTCTAAATTTCTATCTTTTCTTTAAGCACTTGCAAATCATTCCCATAGCCAGTATTTAATGGATTTTAGCCCACTATTAATTGTGGAATTATGGACTTGCAGGCTTCATATTTGTTGTATCTTTGCACCCGCAATGGAAGAAAAGAAACATAAAGCTGGATTTGTAAACATCATCGGGAACCCAAATGTTGGGAAATCCACCTTGATGAATGCATTGGTGGGCGAGCGCTTATCGATAATTACATCGAAGGCGCAAACTACACGTCACCGAATATTGGGTGTGGTTAATGACGACGATTTTCAAATCGTTTTTTCAGACACTCCAGGGATTATTCAACCGAATTACAGCCTTCAAACGAGCATGATGAAATTTGTTCGTTCGGCATTTCAAGATGCTGATGTGTTTTTGTATATGGTTGAAATTGGGGAGAAGGCTTTAAAGGATGCTAGTTTCTTTGAGCGATTAAAGACTACTTCAGTTCCGATTCTTCTATTGATTAATAAGATTGATAAATCGGATCAAGGAGCTGTGGAGAGTTCTATAGAACATTGGAAAGAGCAGTTGCCATTGGCGACTATAATTCCTGTTTCGGCACTCGAAGGCTTCAATGTTGATAGAGTAATGGAGGAAATTGTTGCTCAGCTTCCCGAAGCGGATCCTTACTATCCAAAAGATGTATTGACAGATAAGCCTGAGCGCTTCTTCGTATCTGAAATTGTAAGAGAAAAGGTCTTATTAAATTATCAAAAAGAAATTCCTTATTCGGTAGAAGTGGTTGTAGAAGCTTTTATTGAAGAAGATGATATTATCCGAATAGGTGCAATTATCAATGTAGCCAGAGAAACCCAAAAGGGAATTATCATTGGTCATAAAGGTAAAGCCATTAAGAAAGTGGGTACGGAAGCCCGAAAAGATATGGAGACTTTCTTCGGAAAGAAGGTCTATTTAGAACTGTTTGTAAAAGTATTGAAGAACTGGCGTGATAACGATCAAGAGTTAAAGCGTTTCGGCTACTTCACTTAAGCTCCTAGCTATGGGAAATATTATTGCTATTGTCGGTCGTCCTAATGTAGGTAAATCCACTTTTTTCAACCGTATGACGCAAAGACGTCAAGCTATTGTTGATAGTGTGAGTGGTGTTACTCGCGATCGTCACTATGGGAAGTCCGATTGGAATGGCCGCGAATTCTCTTTGATTGATACTGGTGGATACATTACTGGATCCGAAGATGTTTTTGAAGCTGAAATTCGTAAACAAGTAAAGATTGCTATCGAAGAGGCCAACATCATCATTCTTGTGGTGGATGTTACTTCGGGAGTGACTGATTTGGATATGGACGTGGCTCAAATACTTCACAAAACTTCCAAGCCTGTTTTTGTGGCCGTAAACAAAGTAGATAATGCCATGCGTATGGATGATGCTATGGAGTTTTATAGCTTAGGACTGGGTGAGTATTATCCACTTTCATCCATTAACGGTAGTGGTACAGGTGAGCTGTTGGATGCGGTTGTAGCTTCATTTAGTAAAGAAGATGAAGAGGATAAAAGCGAATTGCCACGTTTTGCCATTGTAGGTAGACCAAATGCGGGGAAATCTTCATTGATTAATGCGCTTTTAGGAGAAAATAAAAATATCGTAACGAATATCGCTGGTACTACTCGCGATTCTATCGATACGCACTACAATAAATTCGGACACAACTTTATTCTTGTTGATACTGCTGGTCTTCGTAAGAAGGCTAAAGTGCAGGAGAACCTAGAGTTTTATTCGGTAATGCGTACCATACGTGCTATCGAACATAGTGATGTTTGTGTTTTGATGGTGGATGCAACGGTTGGTTTCGACTCTCAGGATATTAGTATTTTTCATCTAGCGGAAAAAAATAATAAAGGGATTGTTGTATTGGTGAATAAGTGGGATTTGGTAGAAGGTAAGGACACCATGACTACCGAAGCCTATAAACGCATGATTCGTACCAAAACGGCTCCTTTTACCGATTATCCAATCATCTTTACTTCGGCAACTACTAAGCAAAGAATTTTTCAAGCGGTAGAACAAGCTGTTGAGGTGAACGAAAGAAAGAACACTAAGATTAGTACTTCGAAGCTGAATGATATGTTCTTGCCGATTGTTGAGCATACACCTCCTCCAGCAATTAAAGGGAAGTTTGTGAAGATTAAATACATTACTCAAATTCCTACGAGAGTGCCTACTTTTGCATTCTTCTGTAATTTGCCTCAATATGTAAAAGATCCTTATAAGCGTTTCTTGGAAAATAAATTCAGAGAGATGTACGATTTTAAAGGTGTTCCCATCAGAATTTACTTCAGAAAGAAATAAAAAAAAGCGGCTTAAGCCGCTTTTTTTATGGATAAAAAGGATTGAAATGGAGCTGGTTTTGAATTCAAATTTGCTTTTATGAAATATATAATTATATTAGACTTTGTGAAAACAAGAAATACATATACAATCTGTTGTTGTTCTACTCATTATCGGGAAGAATAGGATTGTTTTGTCATAAAAATTTATAACCTATAAGCCTTCCCCATTGGAAGGCTTTATTTTTTTGATAAAAGATGGAAAACCCGCTGAGTAAAACAGAAAGAAAAGCAATTAGAAGTCGAATATTTTTACACCTCGACGGTTTGGCTTTAATCCCTACCATGAATGCGCTGAACAAAGCTTCGGTATTTGAATTATTCTTGGAGAAGTCGAGTCGACGATTGAGTGAAATAACCGATTTGATTGGGGCTAACGAAGGATATTTGAATGTCGCTTTGCGAATGATGTCCTCACAGGGTTATTTGTCAAGAAATGTTGATAATGAAACAGATCATGTTTATTTTGAATTGACTGATTTAGGAAAACGTGCATTTGACCTGGCTGGCTTTTATGAGTCTTTCGACTCATTAATTAGAGCCTCAATTATACGCCCTAGAAATATAGTATCTGAAAATGCAGATATTGAAAGTCTTGAAAAAGCTTGGTCAGATTTGAAGTACTTCCAAGATGTGTATCGCGGGGAATTAGAGGAGCGGATGGCCATACATATGGAAGGGGTTTTGTTAGGGCCGGCTATGGTAGGTTTGGGGATTATTAACCACTTTAAAGGAGCTTCAATCGATAAAAATCTGAGTGCTAAACAATGGGGGCTGACCCAGCCAGTATTTAAATGGATAGTAGCGATTTTGGAGTCTTTGTTATTTGTTCGTCAAAAAGATGGCGCATACTATTTTACTGATAAGGGATTGTTTTACGTTCAAAGAGCGAGTGCTTATGGCGTGACGGTTTCATACTTACCAACCTTTGCTCGGCTCGACGATTTATTAGTGGGGAATCCAAATGTATTGTGGGATAGAGGGGATGAAGGTCACGAAACACATGTGTATCGCTATATGAATGTGTGGGGAAGTGGAGGTGCACATAGCACCTATTTTAAAAAAGTGGATGAGATTATTGTAGAGCTTTTCAATAAGCCTATTGAAGAGCAACCCAAAGGTTTTATAGATGTGGGTTGTGGTGACGGTACTTTTATCGAGCACGTGTTCGACTTGATTTATTACAAAACCAAAAGAGGTAAAATGCTCAAAGAGCATCCTTTATTTGTGGTTGGTGTCGATTATAATCAAAAGGCCCGAGTGGCCACTCGCGACACCATGACTAATGCCGATATATGGGCAGAGGTGGAGTTTGGCGATATTAGCGACCCAGCTTCTTTAGATAATATGCTTCAAGAGAAGTTTGGCGTTCCATTAGGCGATTTGTTGAATACCAGAACATTCTTAGATCACAATAGAATTTATCAAAAGCCAGAAAAAGTAGAGCAGTCTTGTCTTTCGGGTGGTGCATTTGCGTTTAGGGGAAGGCGCATACCAAATAACGAATTGTTTCAGAATTTGGTGAACCACTTGGAGGCATGGTCTCCTTATCTGAAAAAATATGGGCTCTTGTTGGTTGAACTTCATTCAATAAACCCGAAGAGTGCTTCGGAAAACATTGGTAAAACATTGGCTACGCCTTATGATGCTACTCACGGATTTACCGATCAGTATATTATTGAATTGCCTTGTTTTTTAAATGCGGCTAAAGCGGCAGGCTTGAAACCTATAGAGCCTTATTTGTTCCGTTTTCCGGATGAAGAGAAGCCAACGGTAAGTATTCAATTGTTAAAGGCAGTATAGTATGAAGGGGGAATTGTCTGAAAATCAGTATATTTGATTTGTTATGCAAATCCCCCCTATTATGAAAAACTTGCTTTCGCTACTATTGACTTTTGTTCTAAGTCAATCTTTGTTTGCTCAGGATGAGCAATACAATTTCCAATTATCCAACACCGGATCGAACATGATTGTGGCCGTATTGACGCCTGCCTCAGCTGTTTTAGCTGAAGAGGTAGGTGTGGGTGGATTACTAGGTGCTTTTATTGATGTTAATGGTGAACCTTTTTGTGTGGGATATTCTGAAATTCTAGATGGCTTCTTTACGGTTGGCCTTTGGGGTGATGATTCCAATTCCGCCGAAGTTGATGGTTTGAGCCCTGGTCAGCATCCTTATTGGGTGGCGCAAAATTCCCAAGGCGAAAGTTCTAGAATTGGAGTGGTCGAATACAGCACTCCATTCAATGGCTGGGCATTGAACGGTATTATTCAAGTTGATAATTTTGTTTTTGTAGTGTTAGGTTGTACCGATTCTGCATATCTTGAATATTGGAATTATGATGCTGAGTCGATGATGATCTCAGCCATGGAGTATCCAGCTGAGATTGACGATGGTTCATGTGCTACTCTTGTTGTTGAAGGTTGTGTTGATAATTATTTTTTAGAGTATCATCAACAAGATTTTTCTGCAAATGTTGATGACGGTTCCTGTGCTACGACCCTTGTCGAGGCCTATGTAGCGATGGAAGAATATTTAATACAAACTATTGCCACGTCGATTGCTACAATAGATTCTTTAGAGCTGACAAATGCGCTACAAGCTGAGCTATTAATCGCACAATATGAAAATCAATTAGCTCAATTAATTGAATCATCTAACACTACAATAGATTCATTAGAATTAGCAAATGCTCAACAAATATCTTCACTTACTGACGTGTATGAGGCTGAAGTAAGTCAAACGCAGGAATACGCTTATGCTGAGGATCCAATATTGATTGATTTAGCTGAAGGTTGGAATATGATAGGCTATTATTTGCGCTACCCTACCGATGCAGCAATCGAGTTTCAGGATATAGCAGATATCATGCATCTAGTAAAGGATAATAATGCGAATGTGTATTGGCCAGAGTTCTATTTTAATGGTATTGGTAATCTAACTCCCGGACAAGGCTATCAATTGCGCATGATGGAAGAAGTTGAAGATTTCTATTTTGTATATACCGACCAGCGATTAGAACTTAGCCCATCTGTGCCACAATGGGCTATCGACATGGAAATACCTACGCATCCTAATGATGTTCGTTCCTTAGTACGTATAGTGAATATGCTGGGGCAAGAGGTGAATGTTGAAACTTGTACCAAAGGTGAAGTCCTCTTGTATTTATATAACGATGCTACCGTAGAGAAAAAACGATTAGAGTAATTTATTATTCAAATAGGAAAGACTCTTTGATATGTCTTAAGACATCATCCAGACTGTCAACCCTGAACTCTAAACCCAGTTCTTTTTCGCGGAAGGGGACTACATAGGAAAGAACCTTCATTCCAAATGGTCCGTCAAAATGTTGGTAGCGATACAGTGCGCAAGATACACCATCCAAAACATCGTAGCCATACGCTTGGTGTCCAGCCCAAAGCCCTCTTTTTTCACCTTCTCTAGGGCTAACATAATTAATTACCACTAATGGATAGGAATCCCAACGTAATTGAACATCCTGTTGGTATAGTTTTAATTCATATTCTGCAGGGTATTCAAATGAATAGTCAAGTTGAGGATGCTCAAATAATTTCCACTCTGAAATCTCCTCTTCTTCAATGTTTATAGGAGCCTGAGAAATACATGCACTGAATATTGTTACTACTAGGATTGGTAGATAGCGCATAATTGATTTATTTCTCTTAATTTAATCATAAATATTAACAGTCTCATTATGTATTTAAAATCACTCATTTGCCTACTTTCTTTTTGCTTTTCAACGATAGTTTTTTCACAGGAAACTCCTGATGAAAATCGTGGTTATATTGTTGATGTTGGTCAACAATCTCCTGATTTTGAATTTCAGTTATTAAATGGAGAAACCGTCAATAATGAAAGTTTAAAAGGAAAAGTTACGGTGCTACAGTTTACCGCTTCTTGGTGTAGTGTGTGTCGTAAAGAAATGCCTCATTTAGAAGCCGAGGTTTGGCAGCGTTTTAAAGAAGACGATTTCATGTTAATTGGTCTCGACCTCAAAGAGGATGAAGAAACTGCTAAGGCATTTGCCGAAAAAATGGGTGTTACTTATCCTATGGCATCCGATTTAGATGGAAGTCTGTTCAATCTCTTTGCGGGGCCTAAACAAGGAGTTACCCGAAACATTGTCTTAAACCGAAAAGGTGAAATAATCTTTTTAACTCGACTCTACGAGAGAGAAGAGTTTGAAGAAATGATCCGTGTGATAGATCTGGAATTGAAGAAGAAATAAAAAAGGTGCTCTAGAGCACCTTTTTTATTTAGTTCACTTTTATATGTGAGGCAATTTTTTTTGCTTTTTCAACGAGCTCTTCCACCGGCTCATCGCCAAAGGCAAGAGCAACCGCCATCCTGCGATAAGGTCTTGTACTCGGTTTTCCAAACAGTTTAAAATCGCTATTTGAATATGCAGCAGCCTGATTGATGCCTGAAAATATTGGGAAGTTTGGGCTTTCCTTTTCAGCCAATACAACAGCACTAGCGCCATTTTTTTCAAGGGTGATTTCCTCCACAGGAATTCCCAATACCGCACGCGCATGTAATTCAAACTCAGAGAAATTTTGCGTATTTCCTAAAGTAACCATCCCAGTATCGTGTGGGCGTGGCGATAATTCAGAGAAGTAGACGCCTTCTTTACCAATAAAGAATTCTACCCCCCAAATACCGGAACCTCCTAAAGCGGTTGTAACATCTGCCGCCATTTTTTGAGCTTCTGATAAGCGAGCCTCTAACATCGTCATTGGTTGCCAGCTTTCTTGATAATCACCTCGCTCTTGTCGATGCCCTATAGGTGGGCAGAATAAAGTTGTGCCATTATCCTGAGTAAGGGTGAGTAAAGTGATTTCGTAATCAAAATCGATGAACTCCTCAACAATAACTTCCATCACATCACCGCGAGAACCTTCTAAAGCATAGCTCCAAGATTTTTTGATATCGGCATCTGTTTTAATAACCGATTGTCCTTTTCCGGAACTCGACATTAAGGGCTTAACTACACATGGCATTCCACAGACTTCAACACCCGCTTTTAATTCTTCGAAAGAAGTAGCGTAACGGTATGTTGCCGTTTTCACACCCACTTCAATTGCTGCTAAATCTCTAATCGCCTTGCGGTTCATAGTGAAATTGGCGGCTTTTGCACTTGGTACTACTTGTATGCCTTGCTTTTCGTAATCGTACAAACGCTCGGTGCGTATTGCTTCAATTTCCGGAACAATAATGTCCGGATTGTGTTTAGCGACTATAGTATCTAAAGCCTCACCATCTAACATGTTAATTACCTCAAATTCATGAGCCACTTGCATGGCTGGTGCATGTTCGTAGCTATCAATAGCAATAATATATTGACCTAATCGCTGTAAAGCAATAACAAATTCTTTTCCTAGCTCTCCCGAGCCCAAAAGCATGATTTTCTTTCTCATTTTACAAAAGTAATTTTATTCCACTAAATAACCTTCTGTTGGTTTTAGCTTTTCTCTTAGCAATTCTACCCATTTCATGTCAACAACAATAAATGCATTAAAGGATAATGTGGTGTTTTGTTCGGTTCCTTGTCCGATAAAGGGTACAGATTCCATTTCAGAAAATTCTTTCAAGTGGATTAGGTGATGCTCAGCTGTTTGTAGTGCATCGGGGCCACTAAATTTCCAAATGAGTTTTGCTTTTTGTGACATCTATGAATAGTTGTTAGTTGGAAGTTATTGGTTGTTTGATAAAATAAATTTGTAGACTACCTCAGCCAGTCGATTTGCAGCTTCGGGGCAATTTCGAAACCATAGTTCAGGTTCAATTAGTTCCAATTCCCCTAAGGCCAATTGCTTTTCATTATCGTAAAAAATATCTACCCTAGCATAAAGAGGTTGGTGTGGACAAGCATTAATCGCTTTTTCGGCAAAGGAAATTTCATCTTTAGTAGGGGTGTAGATTTCTACGGAGCCTCCAAAATCGTCTTGTACTCTAAAGTTGCCCGATTTTGCTTTTTTTAACACCGCATGCGTGTAATTCCCAGTAATCATCATTAAACTCATTTCGCCATGGGATTGAATATTTTCCTGAAATTCTTGAAAGAGCATGGCTTCCTTCGAGATAAGTTCTTGCAGCTTTACTTCGTAGTTTTCAGCGTCTTTGGATTCGATTAAATAAGTTTCGCGAGCCGCTCCGGCAATAGCGGGTTTGAGGATGGCTTTCTCCCAAGCCTGCTTTGTAAAAAGTTCTTTCAAAGTTCTTTTTTCACCTTGCTCAATAAATACGGTTTTGGGAATATTGATTCCTTTTTTGTCTAAATCGGATAAATAATGCTTGTCTAAATTCCAGTAAATGATTTCGGGACTGTTGATGAATGTCAGCACTCCTTGGGTCTTTTTGAACCACTGGAAAAACTCATCAAAACGATCAAAATAATCCCAAGTAGTGCGAAAGATGGCATATTGAGTGCTCGTCCAATCGAAATTTTCTGAGGCCCAATCTTTGCGAATTACTTTTAATCCTTTTGCTTCTAAGGCTTTTTGAACCAATCCATCCTCCAGTAAAACCTGATCGATATACCAGTCGGATTTTACAGGCTTTTCATAGCGAGAATCGGTGAGGATGATTATATCGTATTTCATGGCTTAAAAATAGAAAATGAATGGATGAATTTCGCTTTTCCTTGTTTATTTTAGCAGCATGAATAGGACGGGGTTTAAACAATGGTTGAAGAAAATAGGGCTCTTGGGCTTTTTGTTCTTCCTTATCAAAGGCCTGGTTTGGTTGGCTGTTTTTTATGGCCTTGTTGATTGGTTGAAATAAACCATATACCAGTGCTGCCCACAATCTCTATAAAACCTCATGAGCTTATTCGTTTTTTCTTTGGATAGTAATTTTTCAGAAAATGTCTCTAATAGAAGCCTTATTCCCGACATAAAATGTCTGGAATATTTTTTTTCTTCAAATGCTACGAAAATAAATAGCTCAGTGTATTAATAAAAAAAATAGGACAAATCAATAAATTTATCGATTTGTCCTATTGGGTGGGCCCACCTGGGCTCGAACCAGGGACTTTCTGATTATGAGTCAGATACTCTAACCAGCTGAGTTATAGGCCCTAATTGTATAGTTAGTCACGGACGGTGATTCACCATAAAATCAGGCTGCAATAATACGCATTATCTGTTTATCTTGCAATGCAAAATAGGGGATATGCTTAGAGGAATTAAAAATATTATTTTCGATTTAGGTGGTGTTATCTACGCCATTGATTATCAAGCTACCATTAGAGCTTTTGAGGCCTTGGGAATCAAGGATTTTGAAGAAGTGTATGCCAAGGTTGGGCAGTCCGATTTATTCGACCGATTAGAAACAGGGAAAATATCGAAGGATGTTTTTTTTCAAGAAATAAAGAGGCTTATAGCTTCAGATATAAGCAATCAGGATATCACAGATGCATGGAATGCTATGTTGATGGGCTTTATGCCTGATGCTCTGGATTGTTTGAGTAAATTAAATGGCGATTATCGCATTTTTTTGTTGAGTAATACCAACGAAATCCACATCCAAGAGATTAAAAGCAGGGTAGGAGAAGTCTTTTATTCAGACTTTTGTCAACTGTTCGAACAAGTGTATTTATCGCACGATTTAGGGCTTCGAAAACCACATACCGAAGTCTTTAAATATATCCTTGATGAACAAGGATTAGAACCAAATGAAACTTTGTTTATTGATGATTCTCCTCAGCATATCGATGGGGCTAGAAAAGTAGGTATCAAGGCATATCACCTAAAAGACGATGAACCTATTAGTTCTGTATTGAATGTTCTTCGATAAGCTCAGGATGACAATTTGGAAATCCCATCAAATAACAACTACGAACCAACAACTAAGTCTAAGCTCCTTTACCGTGAGGGCTTGGTCTAAGGTTCTCATCTAAATGAACAAAGACTATTTCGTCGAGTGTAATGATGGTTTTTTGAGTCTGCTTTACACGAGCGGTACATTTCACAGTAATTGAACTTTCACCAAACTTTACCGTTTCAAAACCAATTTCAACGACATCACCTGTTAGGGCAGGGCTGATAAAGTTAATCTCCGACATATATTTGGTAACGATACGCTGGCTATCTAATTGACACATTACAAAGATTGCCGCTTCTTCGTCGATCCAACGTAAAAGCGTTCCTCCGAAGAGTGTTCCTCCAGCGTTTAAGTCTTCTGGTTTTACTAGTTTTCTTGTGTGGTAAATCATGATTTGGTCTTTAGTCCTTGGTCGGTGGTCGATGGGATTTATTTGAGTATTGACATTTGAATTATTGTCAACTACAAACTGTCAATTGCTAACTCCTGCCCGAATGAATTCGTTCAGACGGGGCTAGCTGATTTCCTGACAAAGTTCTATTAAAACTCCTTTGGTATTCTTTGGATGTATAAAGCAAACCAGCTTATTATCGGCACCTTTTTTTGGTTCCGCATTTAAGATGGTAAAGCCTTCCTCAGAAAGGCGTTTCATTTCGGCTTTGATATCTTTTACGGTAAAGGCAATGTGATGAATACCTTCCCCTTTCTTTTCAATAAATTTAGCAATGGCACTTTCAGGATTTGTAGCCTCTAATAATTCAATCTTGCTTTCGCCTGTTTGGAAAAAAGATGTGCTAACCCCTTCGCTTTCTATAGCTTCCATTTTATAGGGAGCCACGCCTAGAAGTTTTTCGTAGACTTTATTTGCCTCTTCAACGTTCTTTACAGCGATGCCTATGTGTTCAATTTTCTCTACCATCTTAGGCTCTATTTTGCATGTTGTGGAGTTTGTGGTAATGTCCTCCTTCATTCAGAAGTTCACTATGCGTTCCTCTTTCCACAATTTCTCCGTCGTTGATGACAATAATTTCGTCGGCACTATGAATGGTTGATAGTCTGTGAGCAATAACCAATGATGTTCTACTGGCCATCAATTTAGTTAATGCGTCCTGTACCAAGCGTTCCGATTCGGTGTCGAGTGCCGAAGTAGCCTCATCGAGGATTAAGATAGGAGGGTTTTTCATCACCGCTCGAGCAATGCTGATGCGTTGTTTTTGCCCTCCCGATAATTTGTGTCCGCCATCGCCAATATTGTGATCGTAAGCATCGTCAAATCCCGAAATAAATTCGTGTGCATTGGCAATTTTAGCAGCTTCAACGACTTTTTCGAGTGAAGGATTCTCAATTCCTAAGGCGATATTATTGAATATAGAGTCGTTGAATAGGATAGAGTCTTGCGTAACAATCCCCATCTGTTGTCTAAGGTCTTTAACCTTATAATCTCTAATATCGGTTCCGTCAATCAATAGACTACCCTCTTTTACATCGTAAAAGCGAGCTACTAAATTGGCAAGGGTGCTTTTTCCACCACCCGATTGTCCAACTAATGCTATTGTTTGTCCTTTCTTAACTTCGAGGTTTATATTTCTAAGAATACTTGTAGTGCCGTAAGAAAAGCCGGCATTCTCAAAGCGTATAGAGTCTTTAAAGTCTGTAATTGCAATAGCATTTTCTTTTTCTTTAACCTCGATCTCTGCATCTAAAATTTCCATGATTCGCTCTGCCGAAGCCGATCCACGTTGAATACTATAATAACCTTGAGAAAGTGACTTTATAGGAGGTAATATTTGTGAGAAAATAACGATGAAACCGATAAAAGCCTGTGGACTTAAGTCGGAGGAGTTTGGATTGTCTTGACTCTCGAAGATTAAATTACCACCATACCAAATAACGACTACCATTACCATAGTGCTCAGAAATTCGCTCATCGGCGAGGCTAAATCTCTTCGGCGCATGATGGCCGACATGATGTTTTGGTGTTTGTCTAATTCCTCTTCAAATTTGCCGTTTACTTGGTCTTCGGCATTAAAGGCTTTAATAACGCGTAATCCCGAAATATTTTCTTCAATAGCTGATAATATACGTGCAATTTGTACTTGTCCCTTACGCGATTTACGCTTCAAGCTCTT